>Ga0247836_1005581_pt1 | contig 14643 bp, 11 predicted proteins | sample LaCruzMarch2015__4_FD_187116 | JGI IMG/M metagenome (GOLD analysis project Ga0247836, IMG submission 187116) | Freshwater microbial communities from meromictic Lake La Cruz, Castile-La Mancha, Spain - LaCruzMarch2015_14m | ecosystem: Environmental > Aquatic > Freshwater > Lake | place: Spain...
AGAGGCTTTGGAAAGCTCTTCCTCCAAGTAAACGCATTGCCCAACAACAACTATCGTATTGAAGACCTAAAAGCGTCATCATGCTGTAATTATTACTAATATTGTAGCTATAAGCCCCTAGCCCACTCCATTGCTCAGTGAATGGCCAGGCATAACCTACCGTCGCCTGATGAAGCGCGCTGTCTTGTGCCTGACTATTGCCAACCTGTAATAAATTGCCACTGGTAAGGTAGCTATAACCAAAACTAATAATATGATTTACCGCGGGCTGATAATGAAAATTCAAATCCCCATTGTTGGTCGCTCGTGTATAAGGGTCCCACACATAATCTCCGCTCATGATCCATGCGGGGCTTATATTATAAACCCCTCGCGAAGCAATGGGTGAGGATCCTGATAGTGGCGACAAATAACCTAATGTCAGCGGAGAGTCGACACAAACCCCATTTTTTTGATAGCAAATCCCTACCTTTCTATCGGCGAAATAACGAATTTGCCCTACTGAGACACTCGCTTTTTCCTGCCCATTGGCTTCAGATAACCATCGTGACGTTAAGGCATAAGCCAGCTGATTTGTATCACCCACTCTATCAAACCCTGAGAAGCGGTTAGGGCGAAACAATTGGTCATTGTTAAAAATCATATAGCCTGAGTCATATACAGGAATAGGCGTTTGATTTCGGTAAGGGACATAAAGATAATAAAGACGCGGTTCGAGGGTTTGCGTAAAAGCATTGCCAATAAACGATGTAGGGCGCTCAAATGTCAAACCACTGTCTAGACTATAACGGGGTATGGTTCGATTAAAAGCGTTTGAGAGAGGCTCACCATTATAATGAACATCATAATAGTCTTCCACGAGCTCTACAGACGGCGTGATATATCCCCAAGGTTTAATATGAGGTAACGATAATACCGGACTCAAATGGTAACGGGGCCCTTGTGGTTGCGTAAAGGTTTCGATTGGCCAACGATAATAATCAAACTCCCCCAACATACTAAAATTAGCATGCATCGGTAAATCATTGTAAGACGCATTGGCTAAAAGCTGAGGTAAACGCTCATACACATCGGCAATCGGGGTTTGATTGATGGGATGTAGTGTTTGATAACTTTGTACTTTACCTGCAAATAACCAATGATCGGTTGTATAAGTCACGTCCCCTTGATGCAACAACTGATTTTCCGTCAAAATAGCAAGATTACTGCTAAAATCTTGTAAATAATAATCATCAGAGACCTGTTGATAATTAATATTCATTTGTAGGTTGGGCGTAAAAGCGGTGCTTTCATGAAACAATAAAGACCATCTATCCCGTGATAAATCCTGTAACGTGGGGTATTGGCTTTCATTCGCATCTAAAAATGAATTGAATGCTTTGTCATTTGGCAGAAAATTTCCTCCCAACATACCGGTGGAACTCGCGGTCAGAAATCTAAAGTCCCCACCCATCATGACGCCTCGACGTGTGTATAAATGAGGAACAAGAGTGGCATCATAATTAGGAGCAAGGTTCAAATAATAGGGCAGCGCAAAGTCGAACCCTCCGACATTAGAATAGCCAGACATTGGCATTAAAAACCCAGATTTTCGCTTTTTTGATGTGGGAAAACTTAAGTAAGGGGTGTACAACAAGGGCCAATTAGCCACTTTTAATACCGCATTTTTGGCCACACCCCTCTCTGCAGCATGATCAATTTTTATACTGTCAGCTTCAATTTGCCAGGATTTATCCTGGGGTGCACACGTGGTATACGTTGTTTTGCGTAATAAATAATCTTGGTTAGCAAAGCGTTCAATAAAACGAGCACGCCCCCAAGCCGGAAAGGCCGCGCCAGAACGTTGTGAATTAAAGAGGTACAGCACGTCCTCGACTTTACCGGATTTATCCACGGGATTAAGGGTCGCTTTTCTTGCTATCATGATGCGATTAGGTTCAGCATAGCGAACCCCACCTAACAGCTCTATTTTAGTCACTTGATTGGTTTTTGCATCGTGATAAATATAGGCAGTTTCGGCGGTAACCATTTGCTGGGCCTGCCCTACTTCAACATTCCCGTGAAGTTCGGAGCGACCATTTTCATAGAGAGACACTTCATTCGCTTTCACATGAATAGCGTCGTCTGTCATTATTGGGGTGTTTATTGGTGATTGATACGACCCACGGCATATAGACGATGAATTATCTGCCTGCCAACCGAGACATTCTGCAAAAGTAGTACGCCGCATAGGCGTCAGCGGCATTTCACGTGGCACAACACAGGCTTTTACAGGAAAAGCCGGGCTCCCAGCAGAAAATGCTGTAGGAAGGACTGTTCCTGCAGACAAACCAGCCACTGCAAGAGCAAGACCACTTAAGATATAATAAAACTTAATATTCACCGCCACTAAAATGCCTTATGATGCACACATTATCCCTGTGCGGTAATTTTTAATTTGGGTTCGGCAAGCGAGGGCAGGAAGTATATCATGCATACACGACAAAACGCACTTAACAAATGGCTTGAAGAGATTTTCAAAGATACACCCTTTACGATAGCGCCTCTAGCCGGAGACGCAAGCTTTCGACGTTATTTTCGGCTGCACACCGGTAATACAACGCGCGTCATCATGGACGCCCCCCCTGATAAAGAAACCATAGAGCCCTTTATTAACATTGCTCGTCTTCTTGCAGAAAAGGGCATTCATGCACCGACCATCCATGCAGTTGAATACACACAAGGGTTTATATTGCTTGAAGATTTGGGCGATGATTTATTTTTAAACATGCTCTCATCTGAAAATGCCGAAGGCCTTTATATACAGGCAATGAACACACTGTCCCTTATACAACAATGCCCTACATCACATCTCCCAACCTTTGATACCTCGTTTATGTTACAAGAGCTATCTTTGTTTAAAGAATGGTTCTTAGAGGCGTATCTCGGTTTAACACTTACGACTGAAGACACACAATGCCTGAAACAAACGTTTGAATGGCTCACCCAAGAAATAACAAATCAACCACAAGTCTTCATTCACCGTGATTATCACTCACGCAATTTAATCGTAACCAATAAAGCTGAACCGTATGCACTAGGGGTTATTGATTTTCAAGATGCTATGAGAGGCCCCTTTACCTATGATTTAGTGTCCCTGTTAAAAGATTGTTATAAACAGTGGCCTCACGCCAAGATCATGCATTGGTTGTCTTACTTTTATGATCAATTGCCTAAAAATGCAGATTGCTCTTTTGCTGATTTCACTCGTGCTTTTGATCTGTGTGGGCTACAGCGCCATCTAAAGGTTTTAGGTATATTTTGTCGCCTTCATTTGCGAGACCATAAAGCCGCGTATTTACGCGACCTCCCCTTAACCCTTCATTACGTCAACACCTGTTTAAGCCGTTACGAAGCGCTCCAACCCTTAGCCCAATTCATGAGAGAAAAAATTGCGCTACCGTCTACAGAGCGTGTTAAAGCATGAAAAACGCCATGATTTTAGCTGCCGGGAGGGGTGAGCGCCTAAAGCCGTTCACAGAGTTCTGCCCTAAAAGCTTGTGCAAGGTACACAACATTCCTATTATCGAACATCACGTTTTAAACCTTGTATCAGCAGGATTTGAACATTTAATTATTAACCACGCTTATTTGGGCGGGCAAATCCGTCAGCATTTAGGAAGTGGAGCACGATTTGGCATTAAAATTTCTTACTCGCCTGAGCCTCCAGGTGGATTAGAAACAGGTGGTGGAATTGTGAATGCATTACCTCTCTTGGGCGATAAGCCGTTTTTAACGGTAAATGCTGATATTTTCACTGATTATGATTTTGCGTCCTTTTCATTACCCACTCATAGCTTGGTGCATTTGATACTCGTTAAACCACCCCACGGCGCTCAGGGTGATTTTGGTTTAACCACGTCGCATAAGATAGAAAATAGTCCTCGAGCCTATACTTTTTCTGGAATTGCCGCGTATCGCCCTGAGATTTTTCAAAACATGAAGAACGGACGATACTCCATTACGCCCTTGCTACGACAATTAGCAAACAATAAAAAGGTCACTGGAGAAATTTATCAAGGCACCTGGATAGATATTGGCACACCTGAACGCCTGCGGCTTGCTAATCAGACGAGCTAATCAGCAAGGGTAGGCGTTCCATTATCGTCATTAGCTCCCCGCCATGGACGAGCCCGCTCCAGAAGTGCCGGCTGCTGAAGGTCCGGAATCAGGGCCTTCCCGCTTGGGGTATTCAAGCTGATTTGCATTAAGTTTCATGGATTTATAATGGGTGTCAACGAAGGCAGCAACGCCTGAGTTTTTATCAACCATTTTTTCGCGCAGGGTCTCAGCAGATGCCCTTATGGGATTTTGTGTTGCAGGTGTACCTTCATAAATCACCCCGCCCCGACTGAACATTTTATTTTCAGCTAACCACGCATTGAATATATCATCCATCGCTTGAGAGGCATTACCATCTAAATCAATTCCATTAGATGCATACCGGCGAACAAACTCTGAATCATCACTGATGGCAAAATCGAAGTCGATGGCTTTTTCCTTAACCACATCAAATGCTTTAACAGCGTCTTTAAGGAGAAACTCAAGATAAGCATCTGGCGGTGCTTTTCCACCCCAAATGTCCCCACCCGAATTAGCGGATATGATGTAATCACGGTAAGCGGCCACAGGTTTCAGCACATTTTCCTCAATAGACTCCGTGCGCATTTTGGCCGCATCGAAGATACTAACGAGACGATTATACAAATAACTCAATGCACCTTCTGATTTAAATTGCATACACTTTGTAATTGTCTCTGAATCAGGCAAATAAGCCATTTTTCCCCGCGGCTTCACCAAGGGTAAGTCTTTTCCGCTTTTCATATACCATTCCTCTTACACAAAATGGGACCATTACATAACATTATAACAAATCAATAAGACATATTTCTGTCATTATTGATTTGTTAACCGTTAAAATACTGTAAAAATTTAGTCCAAAGGGGTGGGGAGCTCATCTGTAATCGACGCAAAGGATTTCTTTTTCATCGATTCAAATGTAAATTCATCCACCTGCATCGCATCCCAACGCGCTTTTTCAACGGCAACCAGATCATTCATTTCAGATTGAGTTAGCTCGCCTTTACTGACTTTTTCAACCAACTTTTCCTTTAAGCTTCCAGCCGTATAGCGTTTTAAATCATGGACTTTTTTATAAAGCGGCGCGTGCTTGAGAATAAGTTGTAATGCATGCTCCATTTTATCAACGGGCTCCTTGGCATCACCACTTAAATAAATCGATTGAAGCACTTCCTCTCGATAAGCATTATTTTCCGTCATCAGGCTTGCCAATTGATGATCTAATTTATCGCTTGGGTAGCGCATACTTTGCCCCCATGGGAACGCCAGGAGCCGAATCACGAAACCAAGCCCGCGCGATGGAAAATTTTTACAGAAAGCAATCATTGAATGTTGAGCATGATATAAACAGTACGTCACCGCCCATTTAGCATGCAATTGCTGGGCAGATTGATGGTCATGTTGCTGACAGTGCCGAAGAGCGGCCATTGCCATGTATAAATAGGACATACCATCAGCAAGCCTCGCGGATAAACGTTCTTTACGTTTTAAATCACCGCCTAAATAAATCAATGATAGATCTGCTAGCCAAGAAAAAGCATAACTTAAGCGCGCTAAACGTTGATACTCTCTGTGTAACGAGCTTTTAGGAGCCGTAATCAACACCCCACCGGTCCAGGCTGAGCAAACGGTTTTGGCAAAATTTTGCAAAAAATAACAAATATGTTGCCAAATCAAACCTCTAAACGCGAGTTTGTCTTGATTAGAAACCACATAAAACTCCTGCCGAACAAACGGATGGCACGCCATGGAACCCTGTCCAAATATCAATAAATTACGTGACATGATATTTGCACCTTCTACCGTAATAGAAATAGGAATCCCTTGGTAATAATTAGTCATATAATTGCGTGGCCCTACAACAACCGTGCGCCCCGCATGCACGTCCATCGATGCATTTACCACGATACGCGCTAATTCCGTGTTGAAATATTTAGTAATTGCAGACGCCACAGACGGCTTTTTATGTTCATTTACAGCGGCAACCGTTAATAATCGGGTAGCGTTTATAAGATAATTTAACCCAGCAATTTCAGCTAATTTTTCTTCAATACCCTCAAATTGAGCAATTTCAACGTTGAATTGTCGACGAATACGCGCAAATGCGCCGGTAGTGATATAAGCCACTGAGGATGATGCGGCCCCCAATGCAGGTAAAGAAATGGAGCGACCAATAGACAAGCACTCAACCAACATCTGCCAACCTTTACCGGCTTTTTCTTGCCCACCAATGATACTGCTAATGGGAACAAAAATATTTTCACCACGAATGGTACCGTTCATAAAGGGCTGATCGGCAGGCAAATGGCGATTACCTATTTCTAAATGTTCTGTATCGCGAGGGATCAGTAAACAGGTAATCCCTTCACTGCCTTGCCCTTTAAGTAAACCCTCTGGGTCTTTAAGCTTAACAGCAACACCTATCAGAGTAGCAACGGGCGATAATGTTATCCAACGCTTGTTCAAGGTCAGCATAAGACCTAAAACGGGCTTACCACCCACCTTCTTCATCACCACCAATGCTTCAGATTTAATAGATGTCGCATCGCTACCGGCATCAGGCTCTGTTAGGGCAAAGCAAGGAATATCTATACCTTTAGCAAGCCTTGGAAGGTAGTGAGCTTTTTGCTCATCTGTTCCATAATGTTGAAGTAACTCACCTGGCCCTAGCGAATTAGGCACCATCACAGTTACTGCTGCAACGCCTGAGCGACTAGCGATTTTCATTACCACATCGGAATGTGCACGCGCCGAAAACCCTTTGCCACCAAACTCTTTTGCAATGACAAGACCAAAAAATCCTTTTTCCTTCAAAAACGCCCACACATTGGAGGGTAAATCATGTGCCTGACTAATTTCCCATTCGTTCAACATTGAACAGAGTGTTTCTGTTTCGTTGTTAATAAAATGCTGCTCTTCTTGGGTGAGACATGTTGAAATTGCGGATAGTTTTTCCCAATCGGGTGTACCTGTGAAGATATCTTTTTCTAACCAAGTATCCCCCGCATTTAATGCTTCTTCTTCCGTTTTAGATAACTTAGGAATAGATTTAATTGCACGTTTAAATAAAACGTCACTGATAATATTCCGAAGCACTTCAACCCGTAGAATTAAAATCACGCCTAAAATAAATACCCAAAGAGCCGTGCCTGCAACCAAAGGAAATCCTGTGGAATAGGTGGCAATAGCTAAATAAACCACACTCCCTATTTCCCATATTCGCGGACTCATTAAACGATAAAGCACGGTTAATGAAAATACTAAATACAATAAGAACAAAACAATACCCATGTTAATCCCTTCTTCGATATATGTTAGCAAACGCACTAGACTGAGCCAAAAACGAATATTTGTCGAGATTTGATCCGAATAAATTAATTAAAATAATTTATCCAATGCTTGCATTGGTGTTCAGAATACCCTAGCGTTAAATTTTATAAAGATGACACTCTCATGAATAAGCGTTTTATTTGGAATTTTGAACTTAACATAAACGCCGCGCAACACTTAGAAATACCTGAAGCCATGGGTAGCGATGCGGGCCGATGGGAGTCACGATTTTTTTGGCCAGAAGATAGCATCATTGTTTTAAATGGCTTAAACGAGCATTTTTTAGCCTTGTCTCACTATCAAATAAAACACAGAGAAGACACATACTATTTAGTACCTAATACTGATTACAATATTAAAATACGCCGTGAGCAGCTATTTTATAAGCCTATTTTGGCCCGAAAACTTGGGGCCGTCGCTTATGGAAAAAAAATCAATCTAGAGGAACTTCCTCTCAATATGCATCTTCCCAACACAGAAGAAAAAGATGTGCAAACGTTTATGGCTCGCATTCAAAAAGAGGGGATTAAAACTCACGTTCAAAAAGAAGCTTTAATTTATAAATTTGACACAACACCTCCCACTAAACTAGAAATAGCACGGCTTTGTATTGCAGATAAAAACTACTATAGTGCAAGTATCGAATCCCATTCCATGGTATTAGTAGAATCATTGGGTCAACAAATAATCCCAAATGGAATGGCATCTGACTATGTTCAATTTCTTAGAAACATATCAAAATAACAAAGGTTGGCTAACTATTCGTGCCTAAGGCTGCTATGCAAACACTTCTCTCTATCATGTATAGTTTTGGCAAAATTGGTTTCATTTCGTTGGGCGGCGGAAATTCCATGTTAAAACTACTGGAATATGAAGCCGTCAGCTATCGGCATTGGATAGGACAAGAAGAATTTATTAGCATGTTGGGCAGTAGCTTTTTATTTCCGGGATTAACGGCTGTGAAGCTTGCCGCTCTGATTGGCTATAAAGCGGCAGGAATGCTTGGATTGATAGTGGCGGTCCTCTGCCTGAATCTGCCGGGTTTAATATTAGCCCTTTTGGGTTATAAATGGTTAACCAGTAACAATGGCCCTATGACCCATAAAATCATGGTTTCAGTCCAGTATGGATCTTTAGCATTGCTTGCTGCAGCCTCTTATTCGATTGCTGAGGGTGTCGTGGCAACCTATTATTCTTTGCCATTGGTATTGGCTTGTGTGTGTTTTTTCTTAGCCCTTGCCTTCTTACAATTATCCCCCTTCTGGGGATTTATTGGCTTTATTGGCATATGTTTTTTTCTAGTACGATAAAAACGACCATCAACTCGTCTTAAGGTAACGATTTACCTTAAATAAAAGATTTTTTTTGGGAGCCAAATGTGACAACTTCACTGGACTGTTCAAATTACTATATTAACCGCGAATTCACAGCGCTGGCCTTTAATGAACGGGTGCTCCAATTGGCTAAAGACGAGCGAGTACCTCTACTCGAGCGCATGCGCTATTTATGTATCTGTAGCAGCAATTTAGATGAATTTTTTGAAATTCGAGTTGCGGGCTTACGGGAAAAAATTGCCATTGCCTCACGAAAATTAAGCATTGATGGCCTCTCTGCAGAGGAGGTATTAAGTCACCTGAGTAAAAAAACCCATTTGTTGATCGACGAACTTTATACCATTTTCAATACAAAGCTGTTACCCGCGTTGCAAAAAGAAAACATCTATTTTTATGATGCAGAAGAGTGGACCGATGACATTCATTTGTGGGCCAAACATTATTTCAAAAACGAGGTATTACCCATTGTTAGCCCTATTGCTCTCGACTTAGCTCATCCTTTTCCTCGCTTATTTAACAAAAGTTTAAATTTTATCGTGTCGCTAAGCGGTACAGACGCATTTGACCGCAACATTAATTATGCAGTTATTCATGCGCCCCGCTCCTTGCCCCGTATTATCCATCTGCCTTCTGAGCTGTGTGATAAGGGAAGTCATTTTGTATATTTATCCTCTATTATTAAAACGCACATTCACCGCCTTTTCCCAGGCATGGAAATCGATGGGGTCTATGCGTTTAGATTAACCCGTAACAGTGATTTATTTTTGCGCGATGAAGAGGTAGAGGATTTAGCCGCGGCAGTGCAACGGGAACTTTTTTCGCGTCACTATGGCCATGTGGTGCGTCTTGAGATTGAAAAAAACTGCCCCGACACCATTACAGACTTTCTATTACAAAAATACCACTTGCGTCATGAAGACGTTTACTACTGTGACGGTCCCGTCAATCTACAACGTTATCTGAGCGCCATTAATAAAATAAAACGTCCCGATTTAAATTATCCCGCGTTTACACCCCAATTCCCAATGTTTCCCAAGTATAAACAAAACTTATTTGCCATTTTAGATGAGCAAGATATTTTGCTTCATCATCCGTTTCAAAGCTTTGAAGTGGTGATTGATTTCGTACGCCAAGCCGCAGCAGATCCAAACGTGCTTGCCATTAAACAAACCCTCTATCGTACTCATTTTAATTCGATCATGGTTCAGGCCTTGGTTGAAGCCGCGCGCTCTGGCAAAGAAGTAACCGCGGTGATTGAGCTTAGGGCCCGATTTGACGAAGAATCAAATTTAAAACTGGCTAACCGTTTAAATGAGGCCGGAGTATTGGTACTTTATGGCGTGGTAGGCTTTAAAACCCACGCAAAAATGACATTGGTTGTCCGTCGCGTGCATGGGAAATTAAAGCGATACGTGCATTTAGGTACCGGAAATTATCACGAACAAACCGCTAAACTTTACACCGACTTAGGATTGCTTACTGCACATCCCGCCATTACCGCAGACACACAAATTATTTTTCAGCAACTGACAGGCCTTGGCAAGACCATTAAACTCAAAGAATTATCCCACTCACCTTTTACCTTGCAGAAAGTATTACTGCAATTGATTGAACAATGCGGTGCTGCTGCAGCAAATGGCGAAGACGCGCAAATCATGATTAAAGTAAACGGCTTAACGGACCTTACAATGATCCAATCGCTCTATATCGCGTCCCAAGCTGGCGTTAAAATTAGTCTTATCGTTCGAGGGGTATGCTGCCTAAGACCCGGAATCCCCGGAGTGTCTGAGAACATTAGGGTGGTCTCTATTGTTGGGCGCTTCCTTGAGCACCACCGTGTTTATTATTTTAAGCACGGCAATCATGAGCACTATTATTGCTCAAGTGCCGACCTCATGGAGCGTAATTTATACACGCGTATCGAGGTCATGTTCCCCATTCTGAATGAGGGCTGCCGCAAACGCATTAAACAGGAAATTTTTAAAAACTATTTAAAAGATAATCGTGATGCATGGGAAATGCAAAGCGATGGCACCTATAAGCCCATGAGAAAAGGTAACCATAGTGCTCAGGAAAAATTATTGACCCTTTATTGTGAAACGATTTTTCCACCGTCGATAGAGCCCCGTGATTATCGTCGCTGATTACCCTTTAACCATGAGCCAAGGACTTGACGATGTTTAAAACCAAATGAGCAGACCCTAAACAATGATCGTTTTATGTTGTTTACCGGCCTCTTCTCGGGCAAGGCGCGGCACCAAATAACCGGGCAATAAAGCTTGCAACTCATGAAAAATAACCAGTGCACGCTCTTCAGAGACGTCAAAATGAGCGGCGCCCTTTACTTTATCCAATAAATGCAAATAGTACGGCAAAACACCGCAAGCAAATAAACGCTCACTTAAAACCGCTAAAACCGTTGCATTATCATTCACACCGGCAAGAAGAACGGATTGATTCAACAAATGACAACCCGCTTGGCGAAGAGCACGACAGGCCTCAAAGACATGACTATCTAACTCTTGTGCATGATTACTATGCAAAATGACAACCGGGGTTAATCGACTCGTAGCCAATAGCTCGGTAAAACGCGGGGTGATCCTTTCCGGTAAAACCACGGGAATACGGGTATGAATACGTAACGTTCTAAGGTGCGGTATCTCTGCTAACTGTTCAAATAACCCTTGAAGCACCATGTCTGTGGCCATTAAGGGGTCGCCCCCACTTAAAATAACTTCATGAACGCCAGGGTCATTTGCTATGTAGTCAAGAACCGGGAGCCATCCCTTTCGACCAGGGTTATTCTCTTGATAAGGAAAATGGCGCCTAAAACAATAACGACAATTGACAGCACAAGCACCCGCTATCGTCAGTAAAACCCGCCCCTGGTATTTATGAATCAACCCACTTAAAGGGTTGCTGGTCATTTCTTCCAAGGGATCAGCCACGAACCCATCAACTGTGTTTAATTCTTGCTCCACTGCTAAGACTTGCAATAATAAAGGATCAAACCGATTTCCAGGCTCCATCCTGGCCGCAAAGCCACGGGGAACACGGGTTTTAAATTGAATTTCAGCGTCTTTTGTTGTTAAATCGGCAGATAATTGCAGAAAAGCTAACAAATCAGCAGCCGATGAAAAGCCTTGGGCCAAATTTTTTTGCCAAGAAGGCATTGATTCTCGCATTCAGTATACAGAATTGATAAACTGCACGGACTTTAACGAAATTGTAACAAAATCTCAACCATGGAGCACTGATGGCTACATATAGCACCAATGAATTTAAAAATGGCTTAAAAATAATGATTGATAATGCACCATGTAATATTGTTGATTGTGAATTTGTTAAACCAGGAAAAGGCCAAGCATTTACCCGCGTAAAAGTAAGAAACCTTCTCACCGGTCGTGTGGTTGAGCGAACCTATAAAGCCCATGAAACATTTCCTTCAGCCGATGTGGTGGACGTGGAAATGCAATACCTCTATAACGATGGTGAACTTTGGCACTTTATGGTCACCGACACATTTGAGCAATACGCCGCAAGCCCTAAGTCAGTTGAAGAGGCCGCACAGTGGCTTAAAGAACAAGACATGTGCATTGTAACGTTATGGAACAATGAGCCCTTATTGGTAATGCCGCCTACGTTTGTAGTATTGACCATTGTAGAAACAGACCCAGGGCTTAAAGGTGATACATCCGGTGGCGGTGGCAAACCTGCCACATTAGATACGGGCGCTGTTGTTCGCGTTCCTCTTTTTGTGCAAACTGGTGAACTGATTAAAATTGATACTAGAAAAGGCGAGTACGTCTCCCGCGCTAAAGAATAATTAAAAAAGGGGATGAGTGAAAAAACAGTTGCTCATCCCCTTGTTTTTATCATCGTCGACCATAACCATGATAACCACCGTAACGCCCGCCACCCCATCCATAACGAGAATCACCAGACCAATAATTACTCCTGTATTTAGGTAAGTAATCATAACGTGATTCCCAGTAGGAAGGCGTGTAGCTACCATAAGTACCATCCCCTACATAACCCGCATACCCTATCGAATAGGTATTATAATAACCAGGACTATAAGGGCCGCCTGTATCTGCGGTATCGACAGCGCAACTGCTCATTAGTGTGGCAGAAGAAACAATACAAAGAGCCAACATTGTTTTTTTCATGAACGCTTCCTTGCATACATTGTGTATATAAATTATGCGTCATGATTTCGTATTTCGCAAATATAGACTGTTAAGCGTGTTTTAACATGGTGATTTGTGCGGCCAACTGATCATACCCTGCCTCAACATTAATATAATTGTCCCCCGCCAAATAAACGGACAAAGACCCGTCATCGGTGACATTGAATGCTTGCCATATACTATTAAATTTTCTCAAACGACGATAATCTTTCCGTTGGGTCACTAAATAAAAATTACGATAATAGCCCGGGGTCCGAATATTCAGTGCTTGCGCATCTGCCGCGTGATCTTGTCCTGGAAAATAATTTTTAAGCGAATAATCGTTATTGTTATGAACCGCTATGATTTTACCTTTAGGCAAAAGTACTTTTATTTTTTCCGCTAATTTTTTGACTTCTCGATGAGCTTCTGGCGTGTAAGGGCCAAATTGATGAAGTGATTTTTTTATCCCTACATCTGTAAAAATACGATTTGGGTCGAATTCATACCGCTTATGATGCAAATGAAAAACAACGTTGCGTGAGCCTGAGTGAACCAAGGTTAAGACACTTCCGCCTTGACCTTTAACCACCGCATTTGCAGCCTTTAAGGCCGTTTTTTCATTTTGATGCAAGTGAACAAATGCAGGCCCTTTTCCATGAAATTGCTGTTTCACAATGACCACGGCATCCCCCAATCTCACAGAGTATTGATGAGCATGGAGTGGGTGCAGGCCAATCAGCAACAAAAGAAAACGCCATATCATGATAGAGTTTCACCATTAAGTTTAATTTTTATGCATTTTATAGAGGTTTTGATAGAACTGCAAAGAAAATTTTTATCAGCGGGGTGTGAAAGGCTTTTCGTGCGCAAGAAGAAGAGGCAGTCATTTCTTGCGTATCTGAGCCGTCAATAAACGTTCAGAGCGGTGATTTTATGAAATGTAATTAGGTTTATCTGCGGATGCAAACTGACGCACATACAATTCAAACGAATCTCCTAATTGGCCTTGTCATTTTGGTTCAGCCAAGTCAATAACTGCCTATATGTATAATAATAGACCATAAAGGACAGGTTAGTGTCATTGCATTGGAGAATTCAAAGCGCACTCTCTCGAAGTACAAGAGTAAATGCTGCACAGTATGGTAAAACTGTATTATAATCAATGACGAATGCATTAGCATAAAAATAACGATGAAAACACTGATTGAATCTTATAAAGCGGGCCTGTTTCAAAAAAAATGGTGGTTACCGAATATTGTAGCGGGGGTCATTGTCGGGGTGGTTGCGTTGCCGCTGGCCATGGCGTTTGCCATTGCATCCGGTGCAAAACCTGAGCAAGGTCTTTATACAGCAATTGTTGCAGGCTTGCTTGTTTCCGTGTTTGGGGGCAGTCGCTTACAAATAGCTGGGCCCACCGGTGCTTTTATCGTGGTTTTATCAGGTATCACGAGTAAATATGGCATTGATGGTCTACAAGTCGCCACGCTGATTGCAGGCTTCATGTTATTGCTGATGGGCTTCGCACGTCTTGGCGCCATCATTAAGTTTATTCCTGCCCCAGTCATTGTAGGGTTCACTGCAGGTATAGCCATCATTATTTGGGTAGGGCAATGGCAGTATTTTTTTGGATTACCCCCCGTTTCTGGCGCTCATTTTCACGAAAAATTATGGCAGTTAATCAACGTGCT
>Ga0247836_1005582_pt1 | contig 14642 bp, 9 predicted proteins | sample LaCruzMarch2015__4_FD_187116 | JGI IMG/M metagenome (GOLD analysis project Ga0247836, IMG submission 187116) | Freshwater microbial communities from meromictic Lake La Cruz, Castile-La Mancha, Spain - LaCruzMarch2015_14m | ecosystem: Environmental > Aquatic > Freshwater > Lake | place: Spain...
TGAAGGCGGTGCCGCAGCAGGCGTCACTGGCGGCCTATTCCAAAACCTCAACCAGATGGCCCTACCCGGCGATGGACAACCCATCCTCAACGCCACGCTCGCGCTAGGCGCTGGCGGCGTAACCACAAGCAACGACAACGGCCTATGGGTGATGAACGGTCTAGGCGAACTCAAGCTCGCCGTGCGCGAAGGCGCTGTGTTCACCCTCGGTGGCAGTCCCCGCACGGTGACGACGATCCAGAGCCTAAGCCCCGGCAGCAGTGCCTCCGTAGGTGCCCGCATCTTCACTGCCGATGGCACGATGAAAATCCTCGTCGGCTTCAGCGACGGCACGCAAGGCTACATCGAAGTGCTGGTGCCGTAGCGGAACCGCGTGAGCGTTCCGTGGATTGGGGCGCGTTGGAGCACGGCTACCTTCAAAGAGCGGAAGGCTCACGCCTTCCGCTACGGGGAGCGGAGCGCCGCAGTCCACTGCAGCCAGGAATCATTTAGCCCGAACTCCGCCGTTGCCATGGAATAATGGAGGTTGAGCCGGGTGGCAAATCGCGCATCCGCCGGGTGCCACGACGTCCCAATCAGGGCCTGGCGGTCGTTGTCAGGCCAAGGCCAAGAGCGGCGCGATTGGTTGTTTGGGCATACTGGCCTTGTCGATCAAAGCTTGGTGCTTCTACTTGAACAGGGCGACCAACCAACGGAAGAGCGGATGAAAGAACGCTTCCACATAGCTCTGCGTGAAGCGAGCGAAGAAGCGCAGGATGGCATCATCGCCTGGGAAACGCTTGAAGCTAGCAGCGCGTGCAGAGCCGAATCGAAGCGCAACCAATCGCAGTGAGCGAAGCGTGAAGCCCCACGACTACCGAGAGCAAGAACGCGTAGAAGGCATGAGCGATGGCGATCGCGTTGGGCGAAGCGCAGCTGAAGGGCAAAGCACGGGCGGCCTGATCGAGAAAGCCAATCTGTCGCACCCAAGCGATGAAGCTGGAGAGGCCAGCAAAGGGAGCGACCGCCTTGGAGATGGAGTTCAAAAGCAGGTGGCGACCACCGGCAAGTGATGCAAAATCAATGGCATCGTTTTGTGCGGCGGGCGGAGTATGGGCAGGGTTCACAAACTCCCATCGCACCGACTCCGCCCCGCAAAACGACCTTTTTCAATCGCGGCGTTAGGGTTGAATGCACTGCTGAGCTTCTACGGCGGCGTGGCCGAGTTCAGCCAGCCTTTAACCGTCGGCACCGCGAACACAGCCTTGGTTCCGGCAAATCCCGGCAACCTAAAACTCATCATCACGGCCGCCACGGGCTTGTTCACTGGCAGCTTCACGGTGACGGGCGAGCCGGTGCGGAAGGCAGATGTCTTTGGCGTGCTGCTGCCTCTGGCGGGCGCTGTACCAGGACGAACACGAATCCCCCCGCCGGGCCGGGGGAGATCGCGAGGCTGGCGCTCACCCCCGTAGCGCGGCGGTCAGCGCGTCCAGCTCGGCGCGCACCTGCTCCGGGTCTTCCACGGTCTGGGCGATCTCTGCTTTCACCGCATCACGGAAGCGTCTGCGCAGGCGGTGGATCGCCATCTTCACGGCATCCTCGCTCATGCCCAGCGCTGTGGCGGCGGCGGACTGGCGCAGGGGTTCGGCATCGCTGGTGAGACAGGGTTTGAGCGTCATAAAATGCTCCGCTTTTCCAGAGGCACCCATCTCCAGCTCCAGGGTTTCCAGGGCGCGCGCCAGCACGGTCAGCGCCCATTGACGGTCAAAGGCTCTGTCGGGCGACTCCGTGTTCACGTCTGCGATTTGCAGCCCGGCACCTGTCCCGGGGTCATCCGCCTCCAGCGGCACGGCAGTCTGGCCGCCACCGCGCCTTGCAGTGAGCACGCGATCCCGTTGATCGGCGGCGAAGTGTTTAAGCGCGCCCAGCAGGTAGTTGCGAAACCTGCCCCGCGCCGGTTCGGCACCTCCCAGCGCGCCTCCCTCCAGCAGCCGGGCGAAGAACGCGTGGGCCAGCTCGCGCGCGGCATCATCGGTCCGGCCGCCGCGGCGGAGGAAAGCCACCACCGGGGCGTAATAGGCCGCGCACAGGTCGCTCAGCGCCGCCTTCGCCGCCGTGTCATCGCCACAGGAGCGTGCGATGAGGGTCCAGCGGGTGTCGTGGAAGGAGGAAGTCATGCTTTGTCAGGGTGGAGGCGGTGAAGAACACTTTCGCCATGAGAACCGCGACGATGCACGATCTGCAAACCCGCCTCGCCACCGTGCTCGCCTGGCTGGAGGCGGGAGAGGATGTCGTGGTGAAATCCACCCGTGCAACATCCACGGAAGCCGCTGCGGCGGTGAAGCCGGAGGTCGGCCAGAGCAGCGTCTATCTGGATCGCACAGGAAAGCCTCTTCAGGATTCCACCCAGCTGAAAAATAAAAGCGTTGTGTTTCAAAGACCCCTCGCGGAGAAGCCGCTTTTGTCGCAGGCGGACCAGGACGAGCTGCTTGAAGACATGCGCGGCCCCTATTGACCCGAGCTGGCCATGATCTGCGCCGACACGGGCTTCCTGATCTCCTTTTACGGAGATGATGCGAACAGCGAGGCGGCCCGTGCGCTCATGGCGGCGGTTGATTCGGTGAGCGTTCACGCCATAAACGATTTCGAGTTCGCGAACGCTTTGCGGCTGCTCGTGTTTCGCGGCAAGATAACCGCGTTGCAGCGAGAAATATGCCTTGCGGACTACGACGCTGACAAGGCAAGAGGCGTCCTGGTGGTGGAATCCATCGAATTGAGCTCCGTGTTCGACGATGCCGAAACAATCTCCGCCGCCCGCACGGAGACCTGCGGCAACCGCGCCTACGACATTCTGCAAGTCGCGGCGGCGAAACTGCTCGGTGCCACGGACTTCTGGAGCTTTGACGAGATGCAGCGGCAGCTCGCCTAGGATGAGGGGCTGAATGTGGGGCCGTGAGATCATTCTGGAGTGGAGCTTTTGTCATCACCACCTTTTGGCAGCGGCGGCAGCACGACGTTGTCGAAGACGACGGTCTGAATTTCCCGGCTGCGGATGGCGAAAGATTCCACCTCGCGCAGCAGGATGGGGAAGCTCACGCTTTCGACCACATTGCCGTCGCGCTGCCCACTGCGTGACCAGCCGGAGGAGCCGAGCGTGCGGCCATCTTTGAGCTTCGCGCTTGCGTCGTAGAGCATGTCGTCCGGGTTCTTTGACCAGGAGACGAAAGCGCGGCGCATGTGATCGTCGCCAAACGCGGCGAGCAGGCATCCTTTGCCAAAGGTCATGGAGCCGTTGTAGTCGGAGGGCAACGTGGCTCGTTTTTCCCAAGGACCGATGCTGTAGCGCAACACAATGCGCGCCGCCGCAGGCAGTCTGTCGCGCCGACCTGGACTGATCACACAACTCAGCATGGCTGGGTGCGGACGCGTCGAGGCCCAACTCGGGGCGCTCGTGCTCGAATCGCGCTCCGGTAGCGGCTGGCCTTTCACATCGGTGATCTCGACGGACAAATGGCTGTGGCGATCAAAGTCGGGATGCTCAAACCAAAGCTGCAACCAGCAGTCCTCAGCATTGAGCGTCTCCACACCACCGACCACCGATGCTTGGATGAGGCGCTTTGATTCCATCTCATCAGCAGGCGTTCCCTGCGGCGAGTAAACCGGCCATTGCCACTCCTCGCCGTTGCGCTTGAGCCGAGTGAAGCGTAGCACGGGTTTTTGCGCGAGCGCCTTCGCGGTTCCTTCGGTCACTGGCTGTGCGGGCACAGTGGCCGAAATGGTGGTGGTCTTCTGCGCATCCGGTGAGAAGTGCGAAAACAGCATCTTTCCGACGATCTTGTCCCACGGGATGAAGAACTCATCGGGACGGCCGCCGCGTTTGAGCAGGAGACCCTTGTCTTCCCTGGCGACGACGCGGGCGATCCAGTTCTGGCCGCTTTCGTGCTCGAAAATGATCAGGTCGCCGGTGGAGAAGCCGGTGTCGAGATGCGAGGCGATCCAATGGCTGTCCTTGGCCACACCGGGCTCACTGCCCTGGGGCACACGGTAGGCTTCGGCAATGAAGGACTTGATGAACATGGCGATGACCACGGCGACGAGGCATTGACCTCCCCAGGACACGAGCCGGTTGCGTTTCCTCGCCGGAGCATTCACGGGATGCTGGCGCATCCACCAGAGTGTTGAGATCACCACTGTGGCGACGACCACGAGCAGGAGCGTGACGGCCGCCCAAGGGTACGAGTCCTGGTGACGTGGGAGCTGGTAGAAGCCGGCAATGCCCGCGCTGATGACCGTGAGCGACCACCAGAACAGTTGCCTTCCAAAATGCGCGTTCACGTCATACCAGCGCGCATCGGAGGCAAAGGTGGAGGGCAGGCGCACGCCGTAGAGGCGGTTCATCGGCACGAGCCGCAGCCACAGCGGCACGCTCAGCACAAACAGCAGGATGCCGGTGCAGCCAATCACTGTGGCGAAGATCAGGTTTGCCATTCCCACTCCGGCCGCCTGAGTCCAGCGGTAAAACATCCACCACAGCACGGCTCCCATCAGCGTCAGGGCAGGAATGATCCAGAGCACCCGGTTTGGGGACTGCCGCCCTGCCCCCGTGACCGTGCCAGCCTCAATCTCTAACTGCCGCCGTGCCCACCACGGCACGATCATCATCGGCAGCATCAGCGGCAGCCAGAGAAAGGAGCCCATGCTGGTCCACCACGACACGTCTGCCATGAGCCGCAATGTTTCCGGCATTTCCACCAGCTTTGACACCACATGCGGCGCGATGACCCTGCCGCCCATGCCGTGCTGCGCGACCGCGACGCCGCCCACCGCATTCCAGCCCAGCGCGAGTCCGCCCATCGCGTTCCAGCCGAGCGCGGCTCCACCTGTCGCCAGCGGGCCGATGGCTAAGCCGCCGACGGCCAGCAGCAGCGCGAGCGCGAGGCCGCCCCAGGAGACCAGGCCGAGGCTCAGGCCGCCAATCGCGATGCCGCCTACCGCCATGCCACCACAGGCAAACCAGCCGCGCGCATAACCACCGAAGGCGATCACACCGACCGCGATGTCGCCAAAGGCGAAGAAGCCGCGCGCCACACGCTTTTCACCTGTCGTGGGATCGGTGCCGCGAGCGACATGCAGCAGAGGCAGGCCGAAGAGCTTGCGCTTGGATTTGTACTCGAAGTTGCCGTCACTTGCTGGGCGCGGGGAGAACGAACTGAAAGTTCGTTTTACGTTCAGCCCCTCAATCTGCGTCTTGAACTCCCCCGCGCTCTGCTGACGCCGGTCGCGTTCTTTGTCGAGCGCGCGGAAGACGACCTCATCCACGCTGCCACCGACGGCGGACTTCTCCGAAGGTGCGGCGAAACGGCCCAGCGGCAGCTCGCCTGTGAGCATCTCGTAAAAGACCACGCCCAGCGAGTAGATGTCGGCGCGATGGTCCACGCTCGCTGGCTTCTCGATCTGCTCCGGGGCCATGTAGGGCGCGGTGCCCAGCTTGGCACCGCTCTGGGTCAGCAGCATGGCGTCGGCGGCGTCCTCGCTGATGATTTTGGCGATGCCGAAGTCGGCGATCTTCACGCGGCCCTTCGAGTCGAGCAGGATGTTCTCCGGCTTGATGTCGCGGTGCAGCACGCCCTGCTCGTGCGCGTATTGCAGCGCCGCGCAGATGTGCGGCACCACCTCCAGCGCCTGCTCCGGCGTGAAGCGGCCCGCGCGCATGGCCTGGCGCAGGTTGACGCCATCTACATATTCTATGAGCAGGTAGCAAAAGCCGCCGCTCTCCCCAAAGTCATGCACGCTGACGATGTTCGGATGCGCCAGCCGCGCGAGCACCCGCCCCTCGCGATTGAAGCGCTGCGTAAAGCCGGGCGTGGCCGCCAGCAGCTTGGGCAGGATTTTCAGGGCGACGAGGCGGTCCAGGCGCGGCTGCCGTGCCTTGAAGACGACACCCATGCCGCCCTGGCCGATCAGGCCCAGGATCTCCAGATCTGGGAAGGCGGCGGCCACCTCCGCGATCCCTGGGAAGTCCGCGCGCGTCAGCAGCAGCGTGTCCTGGTCCGTGGGCAGTGAAACCGCAGCCAGGAGGCACTGCGGGCACAGGCCGCCCGGCGCGTCCGCAGGCAGGGGCGTGGCGCAGTTCGGGCAGGGGATGGAGGCTGGGTTTTCGCTCATGCCGGGTTACTGAGGCAAAGCCGCGCCAAGGTAACAGAGATTCTTCCGCCGACATCCTGGTTCGCTGACGGGTGGGGCAGGCGGGTTGCACTCTCCGCCCCATGCTTTAAAGGAGCCGCGTCTCATGAAGATCGCCCTCATCCGCCGCCAGTTCGCCCTCACCGGCGGGGCGGAGCTGTATCTCCAGCGGCTCCTCAGCGCGCTCGCCGCCGCCGGGCATGAGGTGCATCTTTTTGCGGAGAGCTGGGAGGGTGTGCAGCCGGGGGTCGTCCTGCATGAGGTGCCGGTGCGGGCCGGACGCGCGCTGCGTGCCGCCGTCTTCGCGGAGGCCGTGGCGCGCCTGACGGAGGAGGCGGGCTGTGATGTCGTCTTCAGCCTGGAGCGCACCGTGGCGCAGGATGTCTATCGTGCGGGCGACGGCCTGCACCGCGTCTGGCTGGAGCAGCGGCGGCGCTATGCCACCTGGTGGCGGCGGCCCTTTGTCGGCATGGGCGCGTTTCATGCGAACATGAAGGCGCTGGAGGCGCGCACCTTTGACCCCGCCTGCACCCGCCATGTCATCGTGAACTCGCAGATGGTGCGGCGGGAGATCATCGCCCACTTCGATTTCCCGGCGGAGCGCATCCACCTCGTGCGCAATGGCGTGGACGTGGCGCGCTTCCAGTCCGGCGACCGTGCGGGCACGCGCGCGCGCTTCGGCTTCAGCGCGGAGGACTTCGTGCTGCTCTTTGTCGGCTCCGGGTGGGAGCGCAAGGGCCTCGGCTTTCTGCTGAGGCTCCTGCGGCGCTGGCAGTCTGCGGAGCCGCGCGTGAAGCTGCTCGTCATCGGCAAAGGCAGGCTGCGGGAGCCGGTGCCGCCGAATGTCATCCTGGCCGGGCCGATGGCGAGGGTCGAGGACGCCTACGCCGCTGCTGATCTGCTGACCTTTCTGCCCATCTACGAGCCGTCCTCCAACGTCGTCACCGAGGCGCTCGCCAGCGGCCTGCCCGTCATCACCAGCCGCTTCAATGGCGCTGCGGAGCTGGTCCAGGAAGGCGTGAACGGCCATGTCCTCTCCGAGCCTGCGGACACCGATGCGCTGGAGCACGCCGTGCGCCACTGGATGCAGCGCCCCGGCGCCCGCCCCGTGCCCTGCGCGCTGCCTCTGGATTTGGAAACGAACGTCCGCGAGACCCTGCGGGTGCTGGAGATGTAGGTGGCTACGGCAGCACCACGGCGGCGATCTCCTCCCACAGCGCGTCCACGTCCTGCGGGCCGCGAGTGGGTTTCTTTGCTTTGGCGAACCAGTAGTCAGCGTTCCACTGGTCCCCTTCGATCACATGGAGCAGCGCGTGGATCCAGGAGCCGAGCGGCGTGTGGATGTCCTGGGCGATGTTGTGGGCCGCCTCCCAGTCACCCTTCTTCGTGTGCCATAGCGATAGCGCCTCCTGCGACAGGCCGGGCGGTGGTGTGGGGGCGGTCAGAGCGGAGGCTTTGAGATCGGCGGGGGTCATGGGGGGGAGTGATGAGTGATTAGCGGTGAAAAGGGAGACGTCCGTGGCGCTGGACTGCGCGCGCATGTAGGTCTATCCAGTTATCTGGATGCCTAAATCTAGGCTTGTCAAATGGGTGCCACTCATCAGAATAGCTGGGTTGTTCCATGAATTTGCTCATCCCTGACCATGAGCTTCGCGGTCGTTTGACTGCGCAGGAATTTTCGTGTCCTCGCACCAATGCCGGTTGGGAACCTCAGATATTAGCCAGATGCGGCATCTTATGGTCAGATTGTCGGCGCAGAAAAAACACGATCATGAAAAGCAAATGGAGTTCTTGTCTGGCCGGAGTTGCTCTCATGGGTTTGCTCTGGGTTTCTGGTGATGTCGCCCAGGGCCAGTTGCCGGTATCGGCAACGGTCGAACAAATTTATTCACTGCGGAAGCTGCCCGAGCCGCTGGTTCCTGGGGAAGGCAATCCTTCAACGGTTGACAATCAAAGCCTGCTCACCGCGGTGGCGGCCTTGGAGGCGCGAACAGAGCCGGATGATTTCTCTTCGTTGGAGCAGGTCTCTGCTCCTATCCTGCGGTCATTTGCATCATTCGCCGAGGCATGTCCGCTGAGGGACCATTAACTTTCGCCACTGACACCCGCTTCTCCTCTCATGAAGATCGTATTCGCAAAGCTAAAAACGTACACATTTCTCCTCGTGACTTGCCTGGTGGGTATTTTGGCAATCCAACATTATCTCCGCAAGAAAAGTCCCACTGACAACCCATCTGAGGGCGGGATCGCACGGCCCGCATCCCCGGTCGTTGAAAAGAGCACAGCGGTAACGCCAGACAAAGTGCCTGCGAATACTCCTGCTGAACCTGATGAGTTTCGAAGCAGCCGTGTTTTCAGCGAGCTTCTGATCGCCGCAGAAGGCCACATCGTTTCCCCGGGGGAAGCGAAGGCCCTCCGGCACCTGATGGATGATTACACAAAGGCGGGAGGGCCATTCAACAAGGACTCCATCAAATTGATCGCAGCCTTTCTGAGCCGGTTCCCAGGCTCCGCGTACACCGTGAGCCTGCTGCGGGAGAAGGCAGCCATTGAGCGGCGGCTCGGATTCTTTACCGATTCGGTTGCTTCTCTCCAGAGCGCCTGGGAGAACGGAAAAAGCCTCAACGGTCTAGAGAGCAAACGAAATGCCGAGGCGGCATTTTCTTCTTTGCTCTTCGAATTGTCTCAGCTCGGAAGGAAGCAAGACCTGCGATCCTACTTGAGCGAAGTCGCACAGCGCCCAGTGGGCGGGACGGCCCTGGAGTCCATTCGGCGTGCCAAAGAAGTTCTTTGGTTCCTCGATCATCAGGCCGAGCAGAATGTGTTCTGTGGCTTTACAGCTGCCAACCAAGTCTGTGTGCCAATGGGCAAGCCGCCCATCTTCCCCGATGCGCATGACGAGGCGGAGAAGAAGGAGTTCATCGACAATGGCCTCTCCTTGTTCGAGCTGCGCGCCCACAGCCACGAGTCCGATGGCGACCTGCGCATCGTGAAGCGGACGAAACCAGATGCGGAAGTGCCTGTCCCCTCCATCGTCCATTGGAATTTCGGCCACTATTCCGCGATCACCGAGAAGTCGGGAGACAGCTACCGGGTGAAGGACTTCCATCTGAAGTTCGATAGTTGGGTGCCGGCCGAGGCCATCGAAAGTCAAGCAAGTGGATACTTCATGGCCCCGACCTCTACCAAGATGCCCAGTGGCTATGCCGAGGTCGCGGATGCCGAGGCCAAGGCTATTTATGGCCGCCATTGCACCCATGGCCGTGACGACGAAGGGGATGATCCGCCTCCCAACCCACCCAAATGTCCGACCTCGCCCATGACTACCTACAGCTTCCGGCTGGTGAATCCGGGCTTGCAGTTGTTTGATACGCCGACTTCGTACACTCCGCCTTATGGGCCCAAGGTGGAGTTCACCGTCAAGTATGACCAAAGGAGCACGGTCATTCCTGATGTGCAGCAGAGTGCTAATTTTGGGCCACGCTGGACCTATGACTACCTCAGCCACATCGACCTGATAGGCACAGGCACTCCGTCCAGCAGCGTCTGGGTTGTCTTTGGAGATGGTGTTTACTTCAGTTACTCCTACAACACCGCCACCAGTTCTTACACGCCCAAATATCTGGAGCGTCCCCGGCTCGACTATCTGGCCGCAGGTCAGGGCGGTCCAGGTTACCGGCTTCGATACCCGGACGGCAGTCAGTGGTTGTACACAGCTCCCAACACTGCCACGCCAACCCGGTTCTATCTGACTTCGCAAAAGGATCCGTGGGGCAATACGTTAGCATTGGGTTATGACGGCTCGCTTCGCCTGAGCAGCATCACCGATGCGGCGGGTCTGATAACCAATCTCTCGTACACACCTCAGCCTGGCGATCAGGTGCCATCAGATACCAGTAAGATCCGCAGCATTACCGACCCTTTTGGTCGTCAATCCATTTTCAAATACACCGCTTTGGGGCAGTTGGCGAGCATCACCGATCCCATTGGCATTGTCTCCCAGTTTACCTATGACCTGACAGGCGACTTTGTGAAAGCGCTCCAGACCCCTTACGGAACCACCAGCTTTGCTACAGGTGACCTTCCTGGTATAAGCGCAGACGGGAGGTTCATTGAGGCCACCGATCCCAATGGCGACAAGGAGCGAGTAGAGGCCAACGATTTTGCCGACTATCCAGCCGGTGGGGTCGATCCCAATCCAGCGCCGACCTCGGTCGCCGTTGCAGGGCAGGCCATTCCGTTCTTCCCCAAGAACGACAACCTCTTTTACAGGAACACCTTCTACTGGGACAAAAAGCAAATGAGTGAGTATGCCGGAGACTATTCCAAGGCGACCATTTACAATTGGAAGGCCGAGAACAACGTCATCACCGGCATGCTTGGGAGTTTCAAATCCCCCCTCTCAGGCCGGGTCTGGTACAACTACACCGGACAAACGAGCGCCGATGGTCTTGGCAGCTACCAGCATGTGCCATCAGCCGTTGTTCGTTCGATCGAGGGGCCGACAGGAACCCCCACCTGGACCATGGCCCGGAATGAATACGATCCGGCCTACGGCAAGCTGCGCAAGACCATCGACGTTCTTGGCCGTGAGACACTGTATGAATACAATGACAGCAACACCGTTCCAGGCGCAGTGCAGGGGCTCGACTTGACGGCGGTTAAGGTGAAGAACGGCGCGGCCTATGAGGTGCTGACCTCCTACTCCAACTTTGTCAACCATCAGCCCCAGACCGTCACGGATGCAGCCGGGCAGACGACCTCCTATTCTTGGAATGCCAACGGTCAGATCAGTTCGGTGACGAACGCTAAGAATGAAACAACCGCTTACAGCTACTACTCCGCCGATGTGGCGGGAAAGCAGCGCAAGGGCAGGCTCTTCCAGATCAATGGTCCCCTCGCGGGAAACTCAGACATCACCACTTACGACTATGATGCCGCTGGCCGCGTTGCCAGCGTCACAGGCTCCGATGGCTACTCGCTGAGCTACACTTATGATGCTCTGGATCATCCAGTGCGGGTGATCTATCCCGACTCCACCTTCACCGAGACCACCTATCAGGCGCTCGATACGAAGACCAGCCGGGACCGGCTCGGGCGGATCACCAACTACGTCTATAACAGCGGGCGCCAGTTGCAGAGCGTGACCGATCCGGCGAACCGCACGGTGCAATACAAGTGGTGCAAATGCGGTGCCCTCAACCAGCTCATTGATCCCATGGGGCGGGTGACGATCTGGAAGCGTGATGCCGCCGGACGCCCCACCTACAAGCAGTACGCGGACGGCTCCAAAATCAGCTACGCCTATCAGCCCTTTTCGGGCCGGCTCCAGTCCATCACCGATGAGAAAGGCCAGGTGAAAACCTTCAGCTACAATCTGGACGATTCGACGGCCGCCCTTGCCTATACGAACGCCGCCATCGCCACACCCAACGTGTCATTCAGCTACGATCCCAATTTCCTGCGAGTGACAGCCATGACCGATGGCACCGGCACAACCAACTACACCTACTATCCCAATGCACCCGGCACGCTGGGAGCGGGCCAGCTAGCCTCCGAGACCAGCCCGCTGCCGAATTCCACCCTCACCTACACTTATGACCAACTGGGCCGTCGCATCGGCTATGCGGTGAACGGTGTCGGCCAGACTGACAGTCTGGATGCTCTGGGACGGGTGGCTGCCGTGACAAACCCACTCGGCACCTTCAATTATACCTACGCAGGTGCGACCAACCGCATGAACGCGGCGAGCCTCCCCAATGGCATGACCTGCTCTTATACCTACCACCCGCTCACGAGTGACTTCCAACTCAAGGACATAATCAACACCCTTCCCGGCGGTGCCTTTCTCTCCCAGCACAGCTACACCTACAATGCCGTGGGTAATATCACCCGCTGGACCCAAACATCATCAGGCGGGGCCATCAACCGCTCCTGGCTTTGCGGCTATGACGGTGCCGATCAGCTTACTTCCGTCACTTCACAGGATCCAACGTCCTTTGCCATGCAGCCCACCGGACAGTATGCCTACACTTACGACCCTGCCGGAAATCGTTTGACCGAGACCATCGACGGCAGCACGACCACAGGCAGTTATAACGTGCTCAACCAGCTTGGCACACTCACGAGCGGTGGAGCGGCGGTGCTGCCACTCCAAACCTATGAGTGGGATGCCGAGAATCGCCTAACCGTGATCAATTATACCGGCACCAATCAGCGCAGTGAATTCAGCTATGATGGATTGGGTCGGCGAATCCGAATTGCCGAAAGGACCAATGGAGTGCTTCAAGGCGATAGTCGCTATGTGTGGTGCGGGAATGAAATCTGCGAAGTTCGAGACTCTGGCGGAGCGAACGTCGCCAGACGGCTTTTCAAGCAAGGAGAGGTGCTCGTCGGTAGTCCGAATGCGAATTTGTATTACATAAAGGATCACCTTGGAAGCGTTCGAGAGGCCGTTGACACAAATGGAATGCCTCAGACCCGTTATGGATACGATGCTTTTGGTCGCAGATCAGTGCTTCAGGAAAGCCTTCAGCCCGTTTTTGGTTTCACAAGCGATTTTTCACACCAAGAGTCGGGTCTTCACCTTACATGGTTTCGGGCGCTGGATAGCGCCAGTGGTAGATGGCTTTCCAGAGATCCATTGGAAGAATTAGCAGGCGCAAACCTCTATGCCTATGTGAACAACAATCCAATTAACGCAATCGATCCTCTGGGATTGCAGCTTCAATCGGTGTGTGGAGTCCGGCCCCCGCCTCCTCAATATAGGCCACCCGGTAATTGGTGTGGAAATATATGTGCTGCGTGCTTCAACCCTAGACCAATGCCTCCATTGCTGAGGCTGGCGGCGTGTGGGGCGTGCATTGTTTGTCTGTCCGCAAGATTTAGTCAATGAAAGTAATACTCAGAATTTTCCGAACTGGAGTCCCGCTATTTGTTAGTGGCTGGAACTCATATTGTTGGCTCATCAGGATATTCATTGTCTGTATCGTCATCTTGCTCCAAAATACTGCCCTCTCCGCTGCTCTTAAGTTAAACTACGACCTTGCCGGCAATCTCGCCGCCGTTCAAGCAGGGACATCAGGCGTCCCCGTAATCCTGGCCCAGCCTTTCGTTCAGATCGATGAGGACAACCGGAACGTCGTTAGCCTTTCGGTGAACGTGGTGAGCGATACTCCGGCTACCTGCCAATGGCAGTTAAACGGTCAAAATATCGTCGGCGCAACAAGCGCCACTCTCCTTCTTCAAAACATGACAGCCGCTGATAGCGGCAGTTATACGGTGGTCATCACCAATGCCACGGGCAACGTCACCAGTACAGCCACAATCCTATCCTTTGGGTTGCCGCCAAACATACCGGTGAATTTTGAGTATGGATTGGTCGATTGGACGGTGGACGGCGGCACCTGGGAAGTAGGGGCACCCACAAGCGGACCCAATGCGGCGCATTCCGGGGCGAAGTGCGCTGCGACAGTCCTTGGCGGAAACTATTCTGAGCCCAATGGTAATACTGGGCGATCTTTAAACACGCGGCTGATGAGCCCGCTTTTCATAGTGCCTGATGCAGCACAAAATCCCCGCCTGCGCTTTTGGCAGTGGTATTCGTTCAACGTCGGACCGGACTACGGTGAGGTCCAGATCAAGGTAGGCGCGGGGGCCTGGCAACCCTTGTCCGGAGACTATATGCAAACCGGCGGCAATGTATGGACTCGCGCCTCGCTCGACCTTTCCGCCTATGCAGGTCAGACCGTGCAAGTCGGCTTCTTTTTCCATGCGCAGGACGACTCCAGTACCACGCCCGAGGTGGCTCCTGGCTGGTATGTGGATGAGGTGACATTGGTGACCGGGCCTGTTGCGACACTGACGCCGAATGTGGCCGAGAGTTTTGAAGCCGGGCCGGGCGATTGGTATGTGGATGGCGGAACCTGGGAAACGGGAGCGCCTACCAGCGGGCAGAACGCGGCGCACTCGGGCACCAAATGCGCGGCGACGGTCTTGGCAGGCAACTACTCCGAGCCCAATGGCGACAGTGGACAGTCCGTGAACACGCGGCTGGTCAGCCCGTGCTTCACGGTGCCAGCGGCAGTCCAGAACCCACGGTTGCGCTTCTGGCACTGGTATTCGTTCAACGTAGGACCGGACTATGGCGAGGTGCAGATCAAGGTGGGCTCGGGGACTTGGCAGGCATTGTCCGGGGATTACCTGCAAACCGGCGGGAACGTGTGGACACGCACTTCGCTCGACCTTTCCGCCTATGCAGGCCAGACCGTGCAAGTCGGCTTCTTTTTCCATGCGCAGGATGACTCCAGCATCACGCCCGAGGTGGCTCCTGGCTGGTATGTCGATGAGGTCACGTTGGTGACCGGGGCGTTCACGCTCCTTACGCCCAATGTGGCGGAGAGTTTTGAGAGTGGACTGGGCGATTGGTATGTGGACGGCGGAACTTGGGAAACGGGAGCGCCCACCAGCGGGCCGAACGC
>Ga0247836_1005583_pt1 | contig 14640 bp, 10 predicted proteins | sample LaCruzMarch2015__4_FD_187116 | JGI IMG/M metagenome (GOLD analysis project Ga0247836, IMG submission 187116) | Freshwater microbial communities from meromictic Lake La Cruz, Castile-La Mancha, Spain - LaCruzMarch2015_14m | ecosystem: Environmental > Aquatic > Freshwater > Lake | place: Spain...
GAACCCGACCGCCACCGCCGCCGCCGCACCCCCGGGCAGCCAGTCCCCCTTCGCGGCTCTCTCGACGCCGCTGGCGCCCACGAAAACGATCCTGCTGACCCCGGATGCCGATGCGGCCGATCCGGTGGCCGCCAAGCGGGCTGAGATCCGCCGGTATTTTCATCAGACCTGCGAACTCTACGAGCGTCTCTTCAGGCTCATCCGGGACGACGCGTCGTATTACGAGCGGCACGAGCCACTCCGCCATCCGCTGATCTTCTACTTCGCCCACCCAGCCGTGTTCTACGTCAACAAGCTGATCGCGGGCCGATTCATTCCGCGCCGCCTCGACCCGCGGCTCGAAGCGACGATGGCGGTCGGTGTGGATGAGATGTCGTGGGACGATCTCAACACGGCGCATTACGACTGGCCGGCGGTGGCTGCGGTTCGGGATTACCGGGTCGGCATGCGGGAACTGGTCGACGACTTCATCCAGTCGATGCCGCTGGAACTGCCGATCCGGCAGGATTCTGCGGCGTGGATCATCCTCATGGGTATCGAGCATGAACGGATCCATCTGGAGACGTCGAGCGTGATCATGCGGCTGATGCCGCTTGCCGAACTGCGACACGGCGGCGAACTCTCAGCGGAGGAGCACACACTCTGGGCGATCTGCGATCGCGTCGGTCCGCCGCCTGTGAATCCCTGGCTTCCGGTCGCCGCGCAGACGGTGCGGCTGGGCAAGTCGGATGACGACCAGACCTTCGGATGGGACAACGAATATGGCGTCGAAGAGGTCGAGTTGCAGCCTTTTCAGGCCGCGCGACAACTTGTCTCCAACGCCGAGTTCCTCGCCTTTGTCGAAGACGGCGGCTATGGCCGCGAGGAATGGTGGACGGAAGAGGGGCGTGGCTGGCTGCACTACACACGGGCCGAGCATCCGAAGTTCTGGTTTCGCAGGGGCGATGCCTCCGGCGGCGGCTACTGGCAGCGGAACCTGCTCAACGAGATGCCCCTGCCGGCCAACTGGCCTGTCGAGGTGAACTGCCTGGAGGCACAGGCCTACTGCGCCTGGCTGGCGGCTCAGACGGGGGAGAACGTGTCGCTGCCGACCGAACCGCACTGGTATGCCCTGCGGAGCACGCTCCCGCCGCAACTCTCCGCCGATCAGCCCGTCTGGCCGCGGGCACCGGGCAACATCAATCTCGAACATGGCTGTTCAAGTGTGCCTGTCGATGCGTTTCCCCAAGGGGAGTTCTGCGATGTGATCGGCAATGTCTGGCAATGGACGCGAACGCCGATCATGCCCTACAAGGGTTTCGAAGTGCATCCGCTCTACGACGACTTCTCGGTGCCGACGTTCGACGGCCGCCACAATCTGATCAAGGGGGGGTCTTGGATCTCCACCGGCAACGAGGCGATCGCCAGCGCCCGCTACGCGTTCCGCAGACACTTTTTCCAGCACGCCGGGTTTCGCACGATCATCGAAGAGCCCGGCAGCGAGGCGGTTACCGAGGGCTCGCGGCTCTATGAGACCGACCAGCTCGTGAAGCAGTATCTGGAATTTCACTACGGCCCTGAGGCCCTGGGAGTCCCCAACTTTCCGCGGGCGTGCGTGGAGGCGGCGATACGCCAGACGCCGCCGGATCGTCGCCGGAAATGCCTCGACATCGGCTGTTCGGTGGGCAGGTCGGCATTTGAGTTCGCCCGGTTCTTCGAGCACGTCGATGCGGTCGATTTCTCAGCCCGCTTCATCCAGTCGGGGGTGCGTCTGCAGCAGGGTAGCGATCTGATCTACGAGGTCCCCACCGAGGGAGAACTGACGCTGGCGCGGACCATTTCGCTCGATCACGGCGGGCTGGCGGCTGTTGGCTCCCGAGTTCTCTTCATGCAGGGCGACGCCTGCAACCTGAAGGCCGTCTACACCGGCTACGACCTCGTGTTTGCCGGAAATCTCATCGACCGCCTCTACGACCCCTCGCTGTTTCTCGACGCCATCGCAGAGCGAATCCTGCCGGGAGGACTGCTTGTGATCACGTCTCCCTACACGTGGCTGGAGGACTACACGCCCAAGGCCAAGTGGATCGGCGGTCGGCGCGAGCATGGTGAGCCGCTCTCGACGTTGGCAGGACTGACCCGTTCGCTCGAGCCGCGATTCTCGCTCCAGCACCGCGAAGACATCCCGTTCGTGATCCGTGAAACGGCGCGAAAGCATCAACACACCGTGGCGGAGATGACTGTCTGGCGGAGGCATTAACCAGCGCAGGTGCCGAGCAGCGCGGGGATTGAGCAGTGGCCAGTGCGGCTGCTACGATTCAGCGGTGTTGGAACGGTCTTCCGATCCTGGCTGGTGTTCGGTCGGGGATGCGGTCGGCCGCTCTCGAAACCGTAGGTACGCCCCCCACGTGGCGATCCGATCATGCCGACAGACGCCCCCTTTGATCCCTGCAGGCAATGGCTCGGGATCGACGCCGTCGACCTCGGAAACCCCCGCGTTCTGCTCGGTGTGTCGCAGCAGGAGTCTGATCCGTTGGCGGTGCTGCGAGCGGCCGAGGTGCGGCTCAATCTGCTCCGTGCGATTTCGCCTGGCCCCTTCGAACTGGCACGCGCGGGCCTCGTCAAGCGAGTGGAGGAGGCCAGGGAAAAGCTGCTGAGCGAACTCGCCGCCGGCCCCAGTCGGCCCCCGCCGGCCGCAACCGTTGGCTTTGTCATGCCCAGGCCGCCCTCGTCGTTGGCAGTGCCTCAGGCCCCCGCAGTGCCTCCGGCCATGCCGACGGTACCGCCAGTTGTGCCCGCAGTGCCCACAGTGGCAACGGTGCCCGCAGTGCCAGGGCATGGGGCGGTTTCAGATGGTGGTGGTCTCGAGCAGATCGCCATTCGGACAACCATCTATCGAAAGCAGACCCCAGTAGCGGGCATTGCCCTGGCATTGCTGACGCTGTCGGCCGCGGCCGGTGGCTTGGCCTATTACAGCTTGGAAATTATGGACCGGGCGAAGAAGTCGAAGGGGGCACCGAAGAACACAGCCCTGGTCGAATCAGCTCCCGATCGAAGCGAGGCCGACCCGCCACGACAGCCCGCGGAAAAACAACGGCCACGCCCGCAGGAAACCCAGACTCCGATGGATACGGCATCCGATGAGGCGGTTTCGACGGCCAAAAGGGCACCGCCACGCCCGCGTCGACGACCACGCCCGCCGGAGCCCAAGGATGACGCCAGCGGCGATCAGCCGATGCCCACACGTCAGCCAGACCCAAAGCCCCTGGAGAATGCCCCGGCGGTGAAACAGCAGCCCATGGAGGCGAAGCCGGTGGCATCGTCTCCGGAGCCATCTGCCCAGGACACGGCCAGGCTTGAGGACACGCTTGCGGAAGTACTCGCCGCCCTCCGGCGGGAGGAATACGACACGGTCAAGCGGCTGCTTGCGGCCGCCGGCAACCAGCCCGGCGGCGCGGGGGCGCGGGAGCGGATCGCAGCCTGGCAGCAACTCACCACCTATTTCAAGGGTTTCCGCGACTTTCGTGAGCAGGCACTCAAGGGTGTCAAGGCGGGAGACGAGTATGACGTCAACGGTAAAAAAGTCGCCGTGGTTGATCTGGACGACGGAAAATTCAAGTACCGATCGGCCGGCGTGACCAAGGCGGTTGAGTGGGACAAGATTCCCGGTGGCATCGTGCTGGCCATCGTGACGCAGTGGTTCGATGAGAATCCAGCCAACGACCTCTACATCGGTGCCTACCACAGGGCCAAGCCGGAGTCGGATCCCAAGCGGGCCCGTGAGCACTGGGAGAAGGCAGAGGCGGGAGGCGCGGATGCGTCGGCTCTGATGCCGTTGCTCGATGATCCGGTGTTTGCTCGTGTAGCGGCGGAAGAGGAGTAGGGGCGCCGGGATCGAAGGGCAAGTTGAAAACTCGCCCCCACGGGGAAGTGGCGTTTGCTCGGGTGGCGGCGGAAGAGGAGTAAGGGCGCCGGGATCGAAGGGCAAGTTGAAAACTCGCCCCCACGGGGAAGTGGCGGCACCTTTTCAACGTGTCCGGCTGCCGTCCCTCCTGGGAGCCGGGCTCAGAGAATCGCGAGCAGCGCGGAACGCAGCTCCCCGGCGTCGAGCTGCACCGGATTGCCCCGCATGCTCGCTCCGCCGGAGTTCTCGGCCAACCAGTCGAGCTGACTGGCCGTGACTCCGAGTGCCGACAGCTTCGCGGGCATGCCCGCCGTCTGGCAAAGGCGTTCGATCCGCTCCACGAAGGCATCGGCTGCGGCGGCTGCGTCCCGCGGGGCGTCCGGATCGACAGCCTGCTCGAGCAGCGCGAAATCATCGCGGGACGCCTCGCGATTGACCCGCAACGCCACGGGCAGCATGACCGCACATGCCAAGCCATGTGGCGTGCCGCAGGAGATGCCGAGCGCCGCCGCCACCCCGTGTGCCAGGCCGAGCCCCGAGTTGGTCAGCGCCATGCCCGACAGCAGTGCTGCGTGGCTCATCGCCGCCCGATCGGCAGCGAGACCGTCGGGCCGGTGTGCCACAGCGTCGCCGGCGGGCTCGTTGTGCAACAGCCGCGGCAGTGCGTGCAGGGCCCGCGGCAATGACTCCAGCACGAGGCACCGTGGCAGTGGTTGTGCAAAGCGACACACGAACGCCTCGATGAGTTGTGTGATGCAGTCGAGCCCGGACGCTGCGACGGTTGCCCGATCGCACGAGGCCGTGAGGTCGGGGTCGATGATCGCCGCTCGCGGCACCATCATCGGGCTCCGCATGCTCTTCTTGAACCGGCGTCGCGGGCAGGAAATCACAGCGTTCCGCGTGGCCTCTGCGCCGGTGCCGGCCGTGGTTGGCACGGCGATCAGCGGCAGGGGCCAGCGATTGATCGTGAGGCCGCGGCCAACCCCCTCAAGGTGATCGACGACGAGCGTGTCGAGGAGAGCTTCGGGCCGTGGCTGGGAGAGCAGGTCTGTCGGCATGGTGGTCGCGAGTGCCGCCAGGGCCTTGCCCAGATCGATGGTCGCCCCGCCTCCAACCGCCACCACAACCACTTCTTCCTGGTCACGGCCCACGATGCCGGCGAGGGCGGCCACCAGCTGGTCGACCGTGGGTTCCCCGCGGCTCGTGGCGACGGTAGTGGATTCGATCCCGCTTGCGGACAGGCTGGCCTCGAGCCGTTCGTGGGCCCCGGAGGCCGTGAGGCTGCGACCACCACCGACGATCCAGGCCCGCCTGCCGAGGAGTCGGACGGTCTCGCCGATCGAGTCAATCCTGCCGGCCCCAAACCGGACGAGCGGTGGCGCGAGGAAATCATAGGCTGCGAGAGCGTCGTCCATGGACCGTTTCATGACGGTATCATACCCTCCTACGACCATGACCGACCCACTACCCATTGCCGTCTGCTCGCGTCCGATCGAGGGCTCGATCCGCCCGCCGGGCTCGAAGAGCATCACCAACCGTGCGCTGGTCTGTGCGGCGCTTGCCACGGGGGAGAGCCTGCTCACCGGAGTGCTCGACAGCCAGGACACCCGCGTGATGGCTGCGGGCCTCGCGGCGCTCGGCTTCGGCGTGGTGGCCGACTGGCCACGGGGCGAGGTCCGCGTGACCGGCGCCGGGGGTGTTGTGCCTGCCCGAGAGGCGATGCTCGATTGTGCGGCCAGCGGCACCACCATCCGGTTTCTCTCGGCGGTCTGCGCGATCGGTCACGGCACCTATCGGCTCGACGGCACGCCGCGGATGCGGAAGCGTCCGATTGGCGACCTGTTGGAATCACTGCAGCAGTTGGGTGTCGAGGCCAGCGCCGAGAGTGCCGGAGGATGTCCACCGGTGGTCATCCGTTCGAAGGGCATCGCGGGGGGGAGAACGAGTGTGCGGGGTAGCACCTCCAGCCAATTCGCGAGCGGTCTGGCCATGGTGGCACCATGCCTGCGACAGGGAATGCGGATCGACTTCGAGGGAACGCTCGTCTCGCTGCCCTACCTGGAAATGACGCGGCGTGTGATGGAGGATTTCGGTGCATCCTGCGTGCCGAGTGGTGACCGCTGCTGGCAGATTGCGGCGTCCGGCTACCGCGGCCGCACCTACGCCATCGAGCCCGATGCCTCGGCGGCCAGCTATTTTCTCGCGGCTGCCGCGATCACCGGCGGCAGCGTGCGGGTGGAGGGCCTTTCCCGGCGGAGCATGCAGGGGGATGTCGGCTTTGCCGATGCGTTGGGCCGCATGGGGTGCACGGTCACCGTCGATGACGGTCCGAACGATTCGATCACCGTGAGCGGCCGGGCTGTCCGGGGCATCGACATTGACATGAATGCAATCAGCGACACGGTGCCAACGCTCGCCGTGGTGGCGCTGTTCGCGAAAGGCCCCACCACGATCCGCAACGTCGCCCACATCAGGGACAAGGAAACCGATCGGATCGGCGATCTTGCCTGCGAGCTTCGCCGGCTGGGGGCGACGGCGTCGGAGCAGGCCGATGGGCTGACCATCAGCCCGGCTTTGAACCATGCCGCGGCCCAATCCGAAGAGGAGCCGATGGGGCTGCATGGTGCAACCGTCCAGACCTACGATGACCACCGGATGGCCATGAGCCTCGCCCTGGTGGGTCTACGGATTCCTGGAGTCCGCGTGGCCGATCCGGGCTGTGTGGGAAAGACCTTTCCCGACTATTGGAACCGCCTGGCCGCCATCACTCTCGGCCCTCACTCGCCGCTTTGACTCAGCACGACGGCCGCTCGCTCAAGGAGTTCGTCCACGAGGGTAGCCTGAGGACGTGCCTCGACTTCGGCCGCGGGGGTGCCAGTGCAGCTGTCTGTGGCAGTGAAACCGCCACCACAGTGTTGGCAATAGACCAACCGCCCGAGGAGCAGCACGCGGATCCGGAGGTTCCGGCCACAGACCGGACAACTCTGATGGTAGCAGACGGGATTTTCAGTCTGAGCCATGATGTCTTTCCCGGGAGCGTTCAGGGAGTCGTCGCGGGCGTGCTCGTGCGTGTGATCCATCTGACGTTCCTCCCAGTGGGCTCCCAGCTGGCGTTTTGATGGCGGTGAAACAGCGAAGGCTGTTTGTGGCGTGGAGAATGCGAAATGCAGGTTACGGCGGGGAAAGGGAAAGTATCTGCCCGTTCCAAACCGTGGCCAAAGTTTATTCCAGCGGTGGTCGGTCGGCAATCGCAGGAACCATGAGGATTCTGCAAGCATTGGCGGGCGGTGGGGACGGCAGCAGGATGTGCCCTGCTACACTGACCTGCTGGCAGTTTGGATGTCACCACTGAAGATTTGGCGACGTTGGGAAACCTTTTTTCCTCCAGACCGTTGAAGATTGCGGAACACAGGGTTTTGCTCAGCGTCGCTCTCGCCCCACTCAGCACCCGTTGGCTATCACCATGATGCACCGCCCCTGGTTGATTCCGTTTGTGTTGATTTTCTGGTGCTTGACCAGCGGATGGCTGGTGCTGGAAAAGATTCTGCCGTCGCTGGCGCCCGGCTCGCCGCCGGGGTATCAGGCGTTTTACATGTCCGAAAACCGCCTCTTGCCGGTGGCATGGACGGTGCTCTGGAACGACCAGCCGCTGGGGTGGGCCACAAGCCAGTCGGTTCGGACCGAAGGGGGGGGCATGGAGGTGAACAGCCTGCTCCATTTTGAGAGGCTCCCCATCAATGAGGTGCTGCCGGCCTGGGCCAAACTCTTTTTGCGGCAGTCGTTCGACCCAGCGGCCGCCTACGCCCTCGACGCTCGGGGGCATCTGTCGATCGACAGCAAGGGCGATCTTCAGTCGTTCAGCTCGATCGTGACACTGCCCGCCACGGCCGACCGGGTGTTTCTCGACGGCAGGATCGAAAAAGGAGAGGTGACCGTCGATGTCCGGGCCCACGGCATGAATTACACCGTCTCGCGCCATCTGCCGAATCACATCACGATTGGCGACGAACTGTCTCCCCAGGCCATGCTTCCCGGGCTGTATCCGAACCGGCAGTGGACGGTTCCCGTCTACAGCCCGCTGCGGCCCGGTCAGTCGCCGATCCAGATTCTCCATGCCAAGGTCACCGGCGAGGAGTCGATCTTCTGGAACGACACATTGGTCCGCGTCGATGTCGTGCATTACAAGGACGATCCGGCGGCGCACCGCGAGCCGAAGTGCCGGCTGTGGGTCGATCGGAGCGGCAAGGTGCTGAAGCAGGAGTCTTTACTGCTCGGCTCCAAGCTGGTTTTCATGCGGCGAACCGACAAGGCTGCCGAAGACCTGATCGAGGGCGTTGGTCCGCTTGAGGACGCTGCCGGTGAACCTGTCAGTCAGGAGGCCCGATGATCGAGTTTGACCACGTCACCCGCACCTACGGCCCGAAGCCCGCGGTCACGGACCTGAGTCTGGCCATACCCCGCGGCGAACTGTTCGCCCTTTTGGGCCCCAACGGTGCTGGAAAGACAACGACGATCAAGATGCTCGTGGGGCTGCTGCGGCCATCACGCGGTGTCGTCCGCATCTGCGGTCATGATCTGGTGAAGGAGGCCCGCAGCGCTCACCTGCATACAGGCTACGTGCCCGACGAGCCCACGCTTTACGACAAGCTCACCGGCCGCGAGTTTCTCTGGTTCATCGCCGACATGTTCGGCATGCCACGCCACTTGGCAGAGCAGAAGATCGATCGTGAGATCGAACACTTCGAACTCGCCGAATTCGCCGACGACCTTTCGGAGAGCTACTCGCTGGGAATGAAGCAGAGGCTCGTCTTCGCCGCCGCGCTGCTTCATGACCCGGATGTGCTTGTGCTCGACGAACCGATGGTCGGGCTCGATCCACGGAGCGTTCGCATCGTCAAGGATCTCCTCAAATCCCTCACACAACTGGGCATGACCGTCTTCATGTCGACCCACACCCTCGCCATGGCCGAGGAGATGGCCGATCGGGTGGGCATCATGGTGCGTGGGCAGTTGCGGTTTCTCGGCACCATCGCCGAGCTTCGTGCCCAGGTGGCCATGGAGACGAGCCTCGAGAATCTCTACCTCGAGCTCACGACTGCCCGGAGCACTCCATGAAAAACGTGGAGAGGCGGAACGTGGAGGGCCGTGGCATGCCTGGCATGCTTCTTTTGGCGGGCATGGCTGGCAGAAGCGTTCGTGAATCCCACAGTGAATCCTGTCGGTTGACTCCAGTCGAGGTGGAATCCCGGGTGTTTTCCCGGCTGCGGGCGACGATCGCCTGGCAGACGTTGAGGTCGATGTTTTCCGGGGCGCGGCTCCGGCTGGCACTGGTGGTGCTGCTGAGCATCGTTTTCTGGGTTTCGCTCTACGGCCTGTTCGTCGAGGGGTTCTCGTTTCTCGAATCGATTCATGCCGAAGTGATCTCGTTGCTGTTCAACGCGTTTTTCTCCTCGCTGATGGTGATGCTGGTTTTTTCGACGGGGATTCTCCTGTACGGAACGATGTATTGCTCGCCGGAAGCCAGAATGCTGCTCACCCTGCCGGCCCGGTCCGAGGCCATTTTTTCCCATAAGTTTCAGGAAGCGATGTGGTTCTCCAGTTGGGGTTTTGTCCTGCTGGGCAGTCCGATGCTCGTTGCCTACGGGTTCGTGAGAGGGTCGCCGTGGACCTACTATCTCCTGCTGCTGCCGTTCATGGTGTCGTTCGTGGTGATTCCCGCGACGCTCGGCGGCATCTGCTGCATGGCGGCGGTGGCGTGGCTGGGGCGTCTGAGGCTGCATGTTCTGACGATCCTGTCAGTGGGCGTCTGCGTCGGGGCGGTGTGGCTGGCCTGGTCGCTGTTCCAGTCGGGGTCCGTCACGGGAGGCAGTGCTGAATGGTTCGACCAGGTCATGGCCCGACTCTCGGTCACCGAGCAGAGGGTGCTTCCCAGTTGGTGGCTCTCCAGTGGGCTGATCGAGGCAGCTCGGGCTACGGACCGGCCGGAGGCCCGGCTGGCATCGCTCGTTGAGGCGGTCAAGTTTCTCGCCGTGCTTGTCTCCAATGGGATGCTGCTCCAACTGCTCGCCCGGCTGCTGGCGCGTTCTTCCTACCGAACGGGCTTCAGCCAGTTGACCGGCGAGATGCCGGCCCGAAGACAACGCCGGATGGCATGGACCGACCGCGTGCTCTCGGCTGCGGGAACGGCCCGTGGCAGGCCGCTGCGACTGCTGCTGGTGAAGGATCTTCGGCTGTTCCGTCGCGACATCTCACAGTGGTCGCAGTTCGTGATCTTTTTCGGCCTGCTGGGTCTTTATTTTTTCAACCTGCGGTCGTTCAACTACAACACCGCCTACGCGTCGATGATCAGCTTCCTGAATCTCGCGGTGGCGGGGCTCATCCTGTCGACGTTCACGACACGATTCGTCTATCCGATGATCAGCCTCGAGGGGAGGAGATTCTGGATTCTCGGCCTGCTGCCTGTGCACCGTGATCAGATCGTCTGGTCGAAGTTTCTCTTCTCTTTTTTCGGCGGGCTCCTGCCGTGCTGCGGCTTGTTGTTTCTCAGCGACACGATGCTGGGGATTTCCCGCTCGCTGCTGTGGGTGCACGAGATCGCCTGCGTTGTCCTCTGCATGGGATTGTCGGGGATTGCCGTGGGGCTGGGCGCCCGGATGCCCGACCTGCGGGAGTCCTCGCCGGCGAAGATATCCGCCGGCTTCGGCGGCACGCTGTGCCTCGTGCTCAGTGCCCTGTTCATCATGAGCGTGGTGATCATTGCGGCATTGCCGACCCATCTGGCCATGGCGGCCAAGGCATTCGGGGGGGGAGGGCCGCCCCCGACAGGCTTTCTTGGCTGGGCCAGTGGCCCGCAGGGCTCGGCCACAAGCCTGCTGCTGATCGTGGTTCTGGGCTTTATTGCCGCGTTTGTGCCGCTGGAATTGGGTCTGCGGTCATTCCGGCGGCTCGAGCCCTGACGCGGGGTGGTGGCTACGGTTAGGATCAGCGGCCTAGTGCGGTTTCCCTCTCTGATGGCGTCGTAAGCCTTGCCACCGGGGCCACCTGGCACCGTCAACCGAAGGTATCGAAGGACACCGCTCGATCGTGAATCGACTCTCTGCGCGTACCGAGATTCAAAGCCCACACGGCTTGGGCCGCCGGATCGGGGCGGTTCAGTATCTCAACACCAAACCCCTCGTCTACGGCCTGGCAGCCCGGGGAGTGTCGGTCGACTTTGACCTTCCCAGTCGTCTGGCTGACCGCCTGTCCAAGGGAGTCCTCGACGTCGCTTTGATACCGTCCATCGAACTGTTTCGCGGCGCGGGCTACCGGGTTGTCTCGGATGCCTGCATCGGCTGCCGCGGACCGGTGATGAGCGTCAAACTCTACTTCCGGACGCAGCCGGGTAGGGTTGCCAGGCTCGCGGTGGATGAGGGCTCGCGGACGAGCGCGACGCTGGCCCGCGTGCTCCTTGCAGAGCGGCACGGGGTGGTGCCGCAGACGGAGGTGTTGCCCATTGGCGCCGGGCTCGCCGATACGTCAGCCGACGCCGTGCTGTTGATCGGAGACCGTGCCATCGGATCCCAGCCAGGTTCATTTCAACTGATCTGGGATCTCGGCGACGAATGGTGCCGGTGGACCGGGCTGCCGTTTGTGTTCGCCGTCTGGGCCGCCCGTCCGGGCATCGACACGAGTGGCATCGAGCGGGTGCTCGCCGCGGCCCGTGATGCGGGCCGTGCCAATCTTGCCTCGATTGCGGCAGCCGAAGCTGCCTCGCATGGGCTGACGGTGCCCCAGTGTCTCAGCTACCTTCGCGACAATCTCCATTACGATCTGGGCAGCCGGGAACGGGCGGCTCTTACCCGTTTCTATCGGCATGCCGAAACGCTTGACCTTGCTCCGACGGGTTTCGACGTCGCAGCCTCGCTTTCCGGCACGGTATGATCCGGCCTTACCGGTCGGCGATCTTGCTTCATCCGGCAGCGATTGGGCATCACACACATGGCATCATCGATTCAACCTATTCTCGACGCGACCGTCGCCGGCCGCCGGCTCGAGGCCGACGACGCCGTGCGGCTGCTCGAGTCGCGTGATCTGGCGGCCATCGGACGGGCCGCCGACGCGATCACGCGGCGTCTCCACCCGGAGCCCTACCGCACCTACAACATCGATCGCAACATCAACTACACGAACGTCTGCACTGCTGTCTGCGATTTCTGCGCCTTTTACCGGGGGCCGAAGCATCCAGAGGGCTACGTGCTCGACCGGGAAACGCTCCTGGCGAAGATCGAGGAGATGGTTGCCGTGGGGGGCGACCAGATTCTGATGCAGGGCGGTCTCCATCCCACGCTCACGCTCGAGTGGTATGAAGAACTGCTCCATGACATCAAGTCACGTTTTCCCCAGGTGAACGTCCACGGCTTCTCCCCGCCTGAGATCCATCACTTCGTCAAGGTTTCGAAGCGGCCGTTGCGGGAGGTGCTCGAGCGCCTGGCTCGCGCCGGTCTGGGCTCGCTGCCGGGGGGCGGCGGTGAGATTCTCGTCGATCGGGTGCGGCAGGCGATGACCCGGGGCAAAGTGCTGACCGACGACTGGCTTGAGGTACACCGGCAGTGGCACGGCCTCGGCGGTCGCAGCACGGCGACGATGATGTTTGGCCATATCGAGACGCTCCCCGAGCGGGTCGAGCATCTGGAGCGGCTTCGGCAACTGCAGGATGAGACGGGCGGCCTGACAGCCTTCATCTGCTGGTCGTTCCAGCCCGACAATACGGAGATGGCGGATATTCCCCCCTCTGGTCCGTTCGACTATCTGAAGACGCAGGCCGTTGCCAGGCTCTATCTCGACAACGTGCCCAACATCCAGTCGAGCTGGGTGACGCAGGGCCGGGAGATCGGCCAACTCGCCTTGCTTTTCGGAGCCAACGACATGGGCAGCCTGATGCTCGAGGAAAACGTCGTCAGCGCCGCGGGCACCGTGCACCACCTCACACTCGAGCAGATGCGGTCGGCCATTTCAGAATTGGGATGGATCCCGCGGCGCCGAAATGTTTTCTATGAACTGTTTGAGGAAGAAGAGCCTGTCACTCCGGTCAATGCATCGCGGGAGAAAGCCCGGGCTGTGCTGTTGCCGGTGGCTTCGACATCGCCGTGAGCGATAGCCGTTTCCCCAGAATGACGATCACGCTGCGGGCTCGGCACCTTCTGCCGATGCTGGCCGACCCGATCGAAAACGGTTGGGTGCGGATCGAGCGGGGCAGGGTTGCAGCGATTGGCCAAGGCCGCCCTTCCGGGCAGGTGTGCGACCTGGGAGACGCGATCATTCTGCCGGGCCTCGTCAACGCCCACACGCATCTGGAGTTTTCCGACCTCGATCATCCACTGCCCGCCAGCGGCGGCCTGCCCGCGTGGATCGAACGGGTCGTCGCGATGCGACGGTCGCGAGCCGCTTCTGGCACCGACGAAGCTCGTCGTCTGTTGGCCGCTGTCGTCAGCGGCCTCGAGCAGTCAGCGGCAGCCGGGGTGACGGCGATCGGCGAAATTGCGACGGCATCACATCCGTTGGCCGCCGCAGCCGGGCCGCGGGTGCGGGTGTTTCGGGAGACGCTCGGACTGTCAGCCGCCGCGGCAACGCTGGCCCGGGCGGTGCTGTGCCGTGATCTGAACCGCATGCACCGGGAGGGAACATGCGGCGGCATCTCCCCCCATGCCCCCTATTCCGTGGCGGAATCGCTGGGACGTCTGGCGGTCCGCGAGGCGGTCTGCCGGCGTTTGCCAGTGGCGATGCATCTGGCAGAGAGCCGAGACGAGGCGGAACTATTCCTGACTGGCGGCGGAGCCTTCCGCTCGCTGCTTGAACAGTTGGGGGCCTGGCAGGCTGAGTCGCCGCCACGGCTGCTGTCCCTCGCCGATTGGATCTCGCTGCTTGCCCGTGCGCCGCGGGGCATCGTGGTGCACGGCACGTTTCTGCCGGAGGATCAGACGGCTCTGTCGCGGCTCGCCTTGCATCGCGACCGGCTCTGCGTGGCGGTTTGCCCTCGGACCACGCTCGCACTCTCTGGCAGGCTCCCGCCCGTAGACATGTTTCGGGCCGCAGGCATCCGCGTGGCGATCGGTACCGACAGCCGCGGCTCAAACCCCGATCTCTCGGTGCTGGCCGAGTGCCGCGTGGTCGTTGACGGGGGGCTGGGCAGTCCGGCCGAAGCCCTGGCAATGGCTACTCGGCATGGCGCGTGGGCCCTGGGCTTTGAAAGACGCTGTGGGATTCTTTCACCGGGCCGTTCCGCCGATCTCGTCATCCTCAGGCCGTCCGGCCGGTATCACGACCCGTATGCGGCCGTGCTGGATCCCGGCACAGAGGTGGCCGCAACGCTCCGCCGCGGCCTCGTGATCGCAGGTAACCTTCCCTGACAAGAAACAGGGCAAGAAAAGCCACCCACTCTCTCCGCCTCTTCGTGGCGGCAAGTTTTTAACTTGTCCGAGAGTTGAGGAAGCCTCTTTCCAACGCCTTTTACCACGCCGCCGCCAGGCCGGCAGAAGTCTCCTTCGCGGGGACTTTCGCCGTGGGGCGTCATGGTGGTGCTGACCCTGAGAGGGCGAAACTCCAACCCTCGTCGAGCTTCCGCCGATCCCGGCTCTCGCCTCTTCGTGGCGGCAAGTTTTTAACTTGTCCGAGAGTTGAGGAAGCCTCTTTCCAACGCCTTTTACCACGCCGCCGCCGGGCCGGCAGAAGTCTCCTTCGCGGGGACTTTCGCCGTGGGGCGTCATGGTGGTGCTGACCCT
>Ga0247836_1005586_pt1 | contig 14633 bp, 6 predicted proteins | sample LaCruzMarch2015__4_FD_187116 | JGI IMG/M metagenome (GOLD analysis project Ga0247836, IMG submission 187116) | Freshwater microbial communities from meromictic Lake La Cruz, Castile-La Mancha, Spain - LaCruzMarch2015_14m | ecosystem: Environmental > Aquatic > Freshwater > Lake | place: Spain...
CTGCATGATCAATCCTACAGGAACATCGATGAACGTGTTTTGCAAACCACCAAACTGGTTCTGAGTCGAACCGGTGATTCGCGGAACGTCCTGACCAACTTGAACGTACGAGATATTGTTATCAATCGTCATCAACTGTGGGCGCGACAGGATTTGAATTCGGTTCGCATCTTGCAGTGCTCGGAACAGCATGCTTACCGATTCACTACCGGCGGCAAGAACCAAACCACCATAACCGAGGCCTGTGTTGGTTCTTCCGAGCCCAAAGCCCGAAGAACCCTGACCAGCCACGTTCTGAGGCCGACGCTGCGGAGAGCCGGTGGTAAACGGAGTGCCTAGGTTGAAGCCAGGACTGGTCAGCGTTCCCCCACTGGCACTGTTGCGATCAAACAACAAGGAATCTTGAAGCCCAAATTCGGTTCCGAAATCAAGCGTGTCTTCTAACGTTACTTCAGCAATAAGAATCTCCACCGCGATCATGGGCTGCTGACGATCCAGCTTCTCGATCACTTGTCGTGCCTGCTGCATATACCTGGGAGTGGCACTAATCACAAGACTGTTGGTTGCAGGCTCTGCAAACACAAACACTTCTCGATCAATTCGCTCGAATACACTGATCTGAGTTCCGTTGGCACCCTGCTGCTGAGCGAGCGTGTTGGTAATATTGGTCCGCTGTGCATTGAACAAATTCGTCAATGCATTGGCAACGTCTACCGAGGAACTGTTGCGAAGCCATACGACTTCGGTTGAACGCAGCTTTGCACTTTCTTCGTCTAGACGAAGCAGAAGCACTTCGATCACTTCCAGGTCGGATTGTGATCCGGATACAATGACTGAATTCGTGCGAGTGTCGGTGGTGATCCGAAGCGGGACAAGTGAACTATCCCCCCCACCCGATAACGAAGCCAAGTTTTGTAAACCGAATAACCCACCTAATCCATTTCCACCCTGAGCGTTGTTGTTCGCTGCCTGTATACCAAAGGCCTGTTGCAACGTCGTCGCCAAGGCGGTTGCGTCTCCGTTCTTGACTTCAAAGACCTTGATGCGGGCTTCGACGCTCGGCATTTGATCGAGCTGTTCAATCAACGCACCGATCAACGCCATACTGGAAGATGGTGCTGTCACCACCAACGTGTTGGTGCTGGGGTTGCTGTTCACACTGACGCCTGCCAGAGCACCCGCCCCCACCGACTCGCCCTTACGAGGAATAATCGATATTCGACTGCTTGGCCCCGAGGCCGAGCGAGAATCGGAACCACCTGTATTCGAGCGTTGCTGATTGTTGTTGTTTCCGGTGCTGGTGCTGGACGACTCGCCATTGATCGCGGATTGCAAAATGGTTTGCAATTCCGAAGCAACTGCGTACTTGACAGGAAATACGCGAATTTCGCTTTCGGCAGAGGAAGATTCGACGTCGATCTCTTTCACCAGCTTCGCAACTTCTGCCTGATCCCGAGGCGAGGCCTGCACGATCAAAGAGTTTGTTCGATAATCTGCAACCGCCTTGATCCGTGGTGTCAGCCCGGACGTGTTTTGTGCAGCATTGGTTGTTGCGGCTGGCGGTTCACCAAAGAAGTTCCGCACCAAGGTCTCAGCGTCTACCGCCGAGGAGTGTACGAAGCGAAAAACTCGCAATTGGCTATTTGGGTCCAACGGTTGATCAAGCTTGTCAATCAGCTCCTTGATGCTGGTCAACGCTTCAGGCCTACCGATCAACAAGAGAGCATTGGGCTGCCCAAGAGCCGTGATGCTGATCTGACCCTGACGCAGCGCGAATACATTGTCATTCAAGTCCTTGATAATGGTCCCCAAGGCTTGGCTATTCACATGCTTGAGCATCAACAGCTGAATATCAGGCTGAGTCTCGATGCTTTGCTTTTTGATTTGATCGATGACTTCCAAAACACGCTGAACGTCTTTCTTGCTTCCTTTTACGATGACCAGTCCCATTTCTGGGACGAACGAGATATCAACGTCACCGATCAGTCCGCTTCCGGCAGCCAGCGCATCGGGCGAACCGATTGCAGCGGCTTTGTCATTGTCTCCGCCCGCAACAGGAATCCTCGCCGCACCCGTGGCCTCATCCCCTTCGGCCGGCTTTTGGTACGTTGCCATTTTTACTAGCTTTAACGCTCGCTCGATTCGTTCCGGGCTAGCTGGGGTGATTGGAACAATCTGAGTCGGTCGATTGGTGTCCGCTTGGCCCACGTCGATGGCAGTGACCACTTGAGTCCAAGCCATGACATTGGTGGGAGTGCCTTGCAGACGCACCTCGTCATTGCGACGATCCACAAGCATCACTTCTTGTACCGTGTCTTTGCCCACGAGCTTCAACTGAGCTAGCTCGCCATTATTGAGTGTTGTGATGGTCAATCGTGGGCCTGCTAATCGCCCGACTGCGTCTTCCAATTCGCGCCACGTTGCCCGCTGCAATTTGTACTGATTCTGCATGATTCTGGAGGGAACCACATTTCCTTGCTGATCCATTGCAAGGCTACCAAACTGTTTCCGAACCTCTTCCACGGCTAGAGCAATCTGTCGCTGAGTTGGCTCGGGGGCCAAGACCATCAACCGACCGGAGTTGGGTTCGTTGGTGATGCGAACCCGCTTGTCGGCTCCGAATAGCACCTGGAGCCGTGCACCCACTTCACCGACGCGTTCGAGCGGAACGTCGTAAACTTGCAAGCGCGCTTCCACGTTCCCATTCGTGGCCGGTAGGGTTTGGCCTGACTGATTCACGGCTCCGCTGGCTGCTGGCAACTGAAAGGTCTGATTGGTGTTCGGGGCGGATGCCTGCCCAAGCACATGGCTAGAGAACCATGTCGTAGTCGTCACGCCGCAGGCGATAGCTAGCAAGAGACGTTTTTGGCTTTTTGTTCGTCGTAGTTTCACAGTCCGATTCCCTTTGGCAGAATTCAGGCTTGATGGAATTGATAGCCCGCAGTTTTGGAGTAATCGGATTAATCATCAGACACTCTTCAGTCAAAAGAACCCTCGCGACCGTTAAACTTTAACATTTCGAAAATCCTTCCAAGCATTCGAAAAAACCGAAAGATCACTATCAAGCGCACTCGGTGAAGCCTTCAAAACGACGTTAAGTCATTTCATTTCCATGGAAAAACCGACATTTGGGGCGACCTTGAGAAGGAGAGATGGCAAAAGCAGGCTTGATAAACCGGGGTTGTCTGGTGTAGATTACGTGCTCTGGAGGATAGCCGAATGGTTAGGAACCTGATTCGAAATCAGGCGCCGGGAAACCGGTTGAGGGTTCGAATCCCTTGTCCTCCGCTCAAATAGCCAGCTGTTTTGCTGGCTATTTTCGTTTCGTCATGTGGTTTCACTCCTACGAGGTTTGGCATTCGCCCGGAAGTCAGATCGCGGCTCGACCCAGGGATCCATCGGAATCATTTGGGCCCAAGCACTTAACGTCCTCGAGGTATATGTGGCACCACGCAAAGCTATTTTTAACGGGGTCGAATTCATCGACTGCAAAGTACTCCCCACCGAACAGGACCTCGACCATTGGATAGTGCAGGGCCGGCTGACACTTCCGGAAGATTACCGAAGATTCTTGCTTCGCGTGAATGGCGGACGAACTCGACCAAGCTCCTACCGCTACCCAAGATGGACCAATGATTCCACTTGGGGAGAACCAGAGCCTGTTGAAACGGAGTGGATGTTCCCCAAACCAAGCAAAGACCAACTGCAGCTTCTGAATGCACTCGCGGAACTCAAAGCCTTCACGAAAAGTCCTCCCAAAGTGAGAGCGTTTTGTTATCTCTCGCGTGGCGATTACTCTTTGGCGGCGTTGCTGGCAGAACGCAAGATAACCCGTTTACCTGACAGCTCGTCGCTCATGCCGATTGCGTTCAATCAGGCGAACCAGCCGATCTGGTTGTCTCTTTCCGAAACGCATTTCGGTTCGGTCTTTCAATCCGACAACGCCCTAGACCCCGCAAAAAACACGCAGGATCTTGCCCATCTGGACGAATCGGTCGATCTCAAAATCGCGGATTCGTTTAGCGAATTCGTCCGCGGCTTTTTCAAGGGAGAAGCCATTATGAAACCTGGCTTCACCCTAGGCCCTCATCACCGCCGAGTCATGAGCAACCGCTGATCGCTCGCTTGTCGTAGGCCCTAACAAGCAATAACGCAATTACGGCCCCCCCAACAAATCGCATTACCCCAACTAGCTAGCCAGCATGCCTAGCATGGAAAGCCGTATACGCGTCCAAAGCGACTTGTTAAGGCCTACGGCACCCGAGCAGTGTCATGCCATTCGTGGTTGGCACCGATTGAGCGGCTATTGCCTTATTTTGTCGGAGGAGGGATGGCAGGCGGGCTCCGGATTGGGTGAATATCGATTATCATAGATTTGTGCAAACGGTAACACTTGATGGTTGCTGATAAGAATTTGGATGCAGCGACTGCGCGTTCCTCTCACTCGTTTTACTACGCTCCTTTTGTTTCACCTTCCGACAGGATTTAAACCATGTCTGTATCTCGTCAACCGTCGCGTCGCGTATTTCTTCAAGGGGCCGCAGCCGCTGGCACGGCAGTGACCTTGGGCTCATCCTTGAATCCTGCCTTCGGCTATCGATCCCCCAACGACCGCCCCGTCTTTGCAACGATTGGACTGCGAAATCAAGGTTGGACGATTACCGAAAAGTCTTTCAAGTTCGCAGATTTCGCAGCATTGGCCGATGTCGACTCCAATGTTCTTGGCTCCAACGTTGAAAAGACAGAGCGGGCTCAAAAGAAGAAGCCAGATGCCTACAAGGATTATCGAAAGATCTTGGATCGCAAAGATATCGACGCGGTAATGATCGCTACACCAGACCACTGGCACACCAAGATCTCCGTCGAAGCGATGTACGCAGGGAAAGATGTCTACTGCGAAAAGCCACTCACGTTGACCATTGCGGAAGGCAAATTGATCGAAAAAGTCGTTAAGGAAACAGGCCGTGTCTTTCAAGTGGGTACGATGCAACGCACCGAGATTGACCAACGATTCCTGTTGGCGGTGGCTCTGGTGAAGCACGGACGGATCGGAACGGTTCAGCGAGTCAGTTGCGGCATCAACGGCATGGATGCATCCCCCGTTATTCCAGTCGTGCCGGTACCGAAAGAACTCGACTGGGATTTTTGGCTCGGACCAGCACCCAAGGTCGACTACCGTTCCCTGCCAGAAATGCGAGAAGGTTATGGTGGCGGAGTGCCGTTGCACAGCAATTGCCATTACGCTTTCCGTAACTGGCACGAATACTCCGGCGGCAAGCTAACCGACTGGGGTGCTCACCATGTGGATATTGCATGCTGGGCTCTAGGGGCAAGCGATACAGGCCCCAGCAAGGTTTCTCCGTTGGAGTTCAAGTTGCCAGTAGAGTACAAGAACGGGCATCCGCTAGTTCAGGATCAGTACAATGCGGCCACAAGCTTTAAGATCCAAGCTGACATGCCAAACAAAGTCGAAATGATTATCACGAGCGAAGGTGACAACGGCATTCTGTTCGAAGGAACCGAGGGTCGATTCTTTGTGAACCGCGGCAAGATTGCAGGCAAGCCAGTGGAAGATCTGAAAGACAAACCCTTGCCCGAGGGCGCGATTGAAGCAATTTATGGCGGCAAAGTTAGCGAGAACCACACCGCAAACTTCATCGAGGGTATGAAAGCTCGGAAGCAACCGATTTCCGATGTTTGGACCCATAATCGAATGCTCGAAATCTGCCACCTCTCCAACATTGCAATGCGGCTGAATCGCGCTCTTCAGTGGGATCCCGCAAAGCGAGAGATCGTCGGGGATTCGGAAGCCAATTCCTTCTTGTCACGCGAGAGCCGCAAAGGTTACGAGATTCAGATGTAGAACTGTTCGGTCTACTTGGTTCCCGGTTTCGCTGCGATCGGGATACCAAGTTCCCGCATGAGCATTTTCATATCTTCCCATGTGAGACGCTTAGCGTCCACATTTCGAAGAAGGTACGACGGGGGGTAGGTGACCAGGACTTTTGCTCCTCGGTAGGCATGAAACCGTCCGCGAAGTCTCCCTATACTCTCGGTGCTTTTCAGGACAGCTCGGACCGCGATAGACCCCCAGCAGACGATGTAATCTGGTTGAATGATCTCCAGCTGGGACTCAAAGAAGGGCCGGCAGTTTTCAATCTCAGTGTCCATCGGAGTTCGGCTGTTGGGCGGTCGGCATTTCAGTGCATTGAGAATATAGACTTCCTCACGCTTTAGCCCACTTGCAATCAAGATCTTGTCAAGCAGCTGTCCAGCGGGCCCAACAAACGACTCACCCTTGCGATCTTCCTCTGCTTCAGGTGCCTCTCCAAACATCACGATACGAGAGTTGGATGGACCGGCCCCAAATACGGTCCGTTGACGTCGGCAAGCGATCTCTTCGCATTTTCGACATGCGTTGACTTGTTGATTCCACTGTGCGAGCTGCGCCGTTCGGCTAGGCAAATCCAACGCTGCTCCCCAAGGCTGAAAAGTGCCCAAGACGGGAAGCTCAGCACCATTGGCGGAACCTCGAGAAACAACAGATGCTGAGCCTGAAGCTGCAACAGGAGACGCAACCGCAGAAGCTGCAATCGGTTCCTGCCGCTCCGCGGATGGGCCGACTATCGCCGATGCCTGCGTAGATGGGGTTGCTGAAGCCAAACGCAAACCTTCGGTCCTCTCCTGGGCTGCGTCGGCCGTTTCGCCGAGAGCCGTGGGAGGTTCGGTTGCGCTAAAGAACTGAGCTTCCTGCAATTCCAACCAGTCCTTGGCGGCAGCCACATCCTGAGCATTGCTTGCAGGAATGAAGCCCAAACCGCTGCGGTTCCAGTGCCTAAGCAATTGCTCCCCGGCTGTTTTCCATTGATCTAAATGCATCGACCGAAGAGCCTCATGGAAGCGAAAATTAGCTGCTCGTGGTGTAAAAGTGCTCGAAAGATTCGATTCTAGCAGGATGGTGGCAGGTGAACACTCCCGCAAAAACCGGGTTGAGGCTACTATACAAGGCGATCCACGTTCACATTCTCAAACGCTTTAGTATCTCAATGCCTATTCCTCGCGTCGCAATTGTAGGCCGGCCTAACGTCGGCAAAAGTTCCATTTTTAATTGGATCGCGGGGCGGAGATTGGCCATCGTCGAAGATACGGCCGGTGTTACCCGCGACCGCCTCACGACCCTGATTGAGCACAACGGCCACCATTTCGAATTGATCGATACCGGCGGAATGGGAATCGAAGACGTCGACAATCTAACCGACGAAATTGAGTCTCAGATCCAAACCGCAATTGAAGATGCCGACATTTTATTGTTCGTCGTCGACAGCCGTTCGGGCATGTTGCCGCTGGATCAAGAAGTGGCCGAGCGTTTACGTAAGGTCGACAAGCCAATCCTGCTGGTCGCCAACAAAACGGATAGCCCCTCGTTGGACCCGAACGCAGACGAATTTCATCGACTGGGTCGAGGCTGGTTGATCCGAATCAGCGTGCAGCAAAATCGCAATAAAGACGAATTGCTCGATTTGATTTGCCAGCGGATCCCTCAACTGGATTCCATCCCGACGGAAGTTGAGCCACCCATGATGAAGATCGCCATCGTGGGCCGACGCAATGTTGGCAAAAGCACGTTCGTAAACACTTTGGCCAAAGCCGAACGATGCATTGTCAGCGAAGTCGCAGGAACAACCCGCGATAGCATCGATGTGATGTTCCAAATGGACAGCCACAAGTTCATGGCCATCGATACACCAGGCTTGCGGCGCAACAAAAGCGTCAAAACGGATATCGACTGGTACGGGATGCACCGAGCCCAACGCAGCATTCGCCGAGCGGACGTGGTGCTGATGTTTTTCGACTGCAAGCAACAAATGAGCAAGGTCGATAAGCAACTCGCTCACTACATTTCTGACAACTTCAAGCCATGCATTTTCGTGGTCAACAAATGGGATCAGCTGGCCGGCCAAATGCCGACGGAACGCTGGGTGCGATACATTCGCGAGACCTTTCCAACGATGACGTACTGCCCCATCGGCTTCATTACTGGGCAAACAGGCAAAAACGTCAAAACGTTGCTCAATCATGCTCAAATGCTATTCAAGCAAGCCAACGAGCGCATTTCGACAGGTCAATTGAACCGATTGGTCAAGGCGGCCATCGAGCGTCACGAACCACCGTTGTTTCAATTGAAACGCCCCAAGATCTACTACGCAACGCAGATTTCCAGCTTGCCACCCACCATCATTTTGGTTTGCAATCAACCCCAAGGATTCCCAGCGCCGTATCAACGATACCTGCTGACATTTCTTCGCGACCATTTGCCATTCGGTGAAATCCCCATCAAGCTCTATCTGCAGCCTCGAGCTCGCGATGACGAACGCGATGACTTGGGCGAACGAGGCTCCAGCCGAACAGGGATCGCGGCAGACGAACGTGCAGGAACCGCAGCCGAAGGTTACGAAGCGCATTATGACGAGTCCGAACTAGAAGAAGATTCCGAATTGGACTCGTACGAATTCGAGGACGAGTCGGAAGACGATGAATTCGAAGACAGCGAGTCCGAAGACGGTCAATTCGAAGATGACGAATCCGAAGACGACGAGTCGGAACTTAACGAATTCGAAGAAGGTTTGAGCGACGAGCAGGTCGAAGAAATCGAAATGGAGTTTGAGGAGGAAGTCTCCGACGAACTTTCCGAAGAGGAACTCGACGAAGCGTCCATGGATCTGACGATTCAAAGCAATCCTGAAGACGAAAAACCGAGGGATGAGAAAGAACCGGACGCTCGCTAGAACTTTTTCCAAGAAGCCTTTCCTCGAAAGTAACCTAAGCGTTTTTTTCGTTGGACTTGTTGGTGATTTTCAACTCGCAGATCCGGGCTGGGGCAGCACTTGGCAAGACGCTATGATGTGATCGACATTTGTTGATCCGTTTTCTCGTTTGGTGCATGCATTACCATGTCTTCGATTCCTTCCCGTCCTAATTCGTCCGAAGCCGCTGCTCCGCTACTCGCGACCGTACCCGCCGCACCGACCAGCCCTCCACCGCCGCTCGAAGCCGTTCCTGTCGATTCCATCTTGATGGTTTCATTTGGCGGACCAGAGGGAATGGAGGACGTGATGCCATTTCTCGAAAATGTTCTTCGCGGTAAGAACGTGCCAAGAGAGCGGATGCTGGAGGTCGCTGAACACTACAAGCAATTCGATGGAATCAGTCCGATCAATGAGCAATGTCGACAGTTGATCGCTGCGGTACAGGCCGAATGCCATCGAAGAGGGGTAAACCTGCCGATCTACTGGGGAAACAGAAATTGGAACCCGATGCTAACCGACACGTTGCAGACAATGGCAACGGACGGAAGAAAACGGGCGATCGCATTTTTCACTTCCATGTTCAGTTGCTACAGCGGATGCCGACAGTACCGTGAAAACATCGCCGCGTCGCAAACTGCCGTTGGTGATGAAGCCCCATTTATTGAAAAGGTTCGCAAGGGCTTCAATCATCCCGATTTTATCGCTGCACAGAAGGATTGCCTCGAGCAAGCTCTTGCAAAAATTCCCGAAGAAGTTCGAAGCACCACCAAAGTTTTGTTCTGCGCGCACAGCATTCCAAAGTCGATGGCAGATAACTCACGCTACGAAGAACAACTCCGGGAGTCGGCTCGATTGGTTTGCAAAGCAGTCAAGCATGGACCATGGGAACTGGTCTTTCAAAGCAGATCAGGACCACCACAACAACCATGGTTGGAGCCCGATGTTTGTGACCGTATCGAACAATTGCACACCGAAGAAGATCTGAAGCATGTTGTCGTCATCCCGATTGGATTCATTTCCGATCACATGGAAGTCCTTTTCGATTTGGACCACGAGGCTGCTGACTTGTGCAAAGAAAAAGGGATCCATTTCGTTCGGGCTGCGACGCTAGGCACTCATCCTGCCTTTGTGAAAATGATTGTGGATCTTCTTGAAGAACGATTAGAACCCGAGACGGAAAGACCCTTCCTTGGAACTTACGGTGCAAGCCACGATCTGTGTCCGGGAAACTGTTGCTTGTACCCGCAACCTGCTCGTCGTCCAACAACCGCCCCGTAAACCCAATACAGCTCAAAAGTAGCAGGCACACTCCGTGTGCCGTCCGCCGAGCCTCAATACCGCTCAAAAAGTAGCAGGCACACTCCGTGTGCCGTCCGCCGAGCCTCAAAAAGCATTGCTTTTTGAGGGTTACGGCACATGGAATGTGCCTACTACTTTGCTTCATGGAACGGTATACCCCGTAAACCAAAGACGGCAGCATCAAAAACCAAAGGCACCGCTAACCTCTGGCGGAATGGGACTCAGTTTAAGCGTCTGCAAATTCACAAAAACCCATCTTGTTTCTGCAGCGGCGCAAAGGCAACCATCTGACTCGCGGATGATCTCGTACTTGCGTATAGACGATACACGGTCGAAGTCAGCAACCCATGTTTTGATCAAGATTGCGTCATGCAGCACGGCTGGAACTTTGTAGGTGATTTGGTGCGATCGAACGATCCAAGTGGAACCTAGCTCGCGGTATCGTTGCGAACTCCAGCCGACATGCTTGGAATGCGCCGACGCAACCTGCAAAGTCCATCGTAGATACTGAAGATTGTTGACGTGATTGAGTTCATCGAGATCCGATTCGACAACGATGCGTCGATCCAAAAATTTCGAAATGTCATTCATGAGGAATACTTCATCGAATGGAAAGACCTAGGCTACTTCTCGGGTTCAGAACGCTGCCCCCAAAGGTTGCGGATGCGCCGCCCAAACGAAGGCTTAGCTGGAACTTGAGCCGAAGTGGATGGAGCCATGTTCGGACGCGGACCATCAAGCTCACCGGAGAAAGTGTTTGCGGCCGGTGGAGTGGATTGGCTTGCGACCGAGGGATCGTCAGCTTCCCATGGTAGCAATCGAACTCGAGCAGATGTCAGGATCTGGTTTGCGGGTTGAGTGTCCCCGTTCGTCATGGAAGCTTTCGCGAGGAACAATTCCGATCGCATTTCGCGACGCTCCTCCGCAGTTAAAAACTCCGTCGACACGAAAAGGTCGTCAACCCAAAATTGCGAAACTCCCTTCGTTTCGATTTGAATTCGAAACAGTTGAGGCTGAGTGTTGGCAGTCAACATATTCAGTTCCTGGGTTAGATCGAACTGCAATGCGTGCCACTTGGTACCATTCGAGCTATCGCGCTGAACCGACCTTAGATCGCGCGACGCAACAAGCACAAAACGTTCACCCTCCGAGTCCATCCGAGAAAGACTTAGGGTTGCCTGAGCCGGGAATTGAGTGGCTGCAATCTTTAGCCCGATCAGCAGACGTTCCGACGCCCCCAACACAAACGAATCGCTTTGAATCCATGCGGACGAACTGTCCTTGCGAGAATCGATCTTCAGCGAGCACTGCCCCTCCGCCGCGGAAGCTTGATCGATGCTGATCGTTGCATGAGAATCCAGCGAGGTCGTCCAGCCATCCAATCGCCCCCGAATCATGCTGCTTTTGGATTCAAAACTAAAGTTTCGAAGCAGCCCCTCTTGGCGAACAGGATCGTTCATTCTGTTCAGCGATTTTTCGAATCTTTCGAGTGCATGGTTGAGCGATTGCCTGATCATCGGATCGAACGACTTCCAAGAAACAGCCTGAGCATGCGATGTCTTCGTTGCAATGGAAGGAGTCGAGTGTTGCGAGGCCAAACGGATGCGGAACGCATCTCCCGCTGGTGCCTTCACAACCCAATCACCTGTTTCCGCAGATCGCTGCACACGATCGTCCGTTGCCAAGATCCAGGTACCATCCTTTTCCTTTTCGGTCACCACTTCGAACGATTCCGGTGCCACATCCCATTCCACCTGAATCACTTCATCGATCGAGCCTGCGTTGGAGACTAGCAAATCGCCATGCGATGCTGTCGATTGCCAAACGCGCACTTTGGAAATAGATCGGCCGCCGTCACGGTGCGGGACCGCTGCAGCATTCTGGCCTTCAAAGTCCTTGCACAAATCGTTCAACGCAATCGTGCTGCGCATAAGCTGCTGCGACGATTCGCCCAGCGAGAACGAACTTGAGCTTGGAGATTGAGTGCTCCAGTTCTGCAAGATGATGCGCTTCGGAGATGTGAAAGGATCTGCTGCCGATTGAAGTTGGACCGGACTGTGAATGGGCAGTTTGGGATCGTTCAGTCTCTCCTGCGGAAGCATGGCCATCCATTGTTCCGAACACGAGATGAACTCGATTTTAGCGCTGAGACGCTGCACAAAGCGAATCGAATTCTCCATCATCCAGTTTTGAAAATCGACATGGACAATCGCTGAGTTCTGATTGGTTTCCTTCGTGTTCATCTTAGATTTTTTCATCAGCATGTCGGCCTGAAATCGCTCCTTAATCGCCTTGTTGGCTTGTTCAAAGGGAATGCAAGGGGACAGATGAGATGCACTGTTCAAGCGAATCGCTAAGCCTTGAAAATTGGGATGCGATTGATAACGTTGGTGCAGCTCTTCGACGCAGGCCGCTAAAGCTCTTTGAACGCGAGCTGATGCGGGGTTGTATGCTTGCTTTTCGGCACTAGCTAGGTTCTTACTCGTGTCGTCACCTTGCATAACATCTTGAAGGTCCATCTCTTCCATGGCAACTTCTAGATCACGGATTGGCCCTGAAAGCTCAAGCATAGGGATAAAACCAATGCGATACTGACCGAGGACACGATACAACAATTCGATCTGATCCTTTTGAAGGGGATCACGTCCGCTGCTGCTGAAAGCTCCTGTGTCATTACGACGATTTCCCTGGTTTAGCTGGGATGGGTAGAGCGAACCGCCTTCGCTATCGACCACCATCGCGACGGTATCGAATCGATTCTCGACGCAATAGCGGGCCAGGGAGTTTGCAAAGTGCAAGAACTGAACCCAATCATCATAAGGCCCCCTTGCAAACCGCCCCGAACTGAACAGACTCCGAAGATCGGAACCATGGATTTCGAGAAGGTTTCCTTTCCCATGCTCGGGTGGGTGTTTCAATCGTGGCAGGTTTCTTGCATCCTGGTCGCTCCAACGATCGACCGAACACTGGACAAGGTTCGCAGCTTGACGAATCGATTCATTGGTGATGGAAAGCGTTGCACTTTCGGATTTCGGCCAAAACAGTAACTCGATCACTTGAGTTGCTGGCAAGCCTTCATGGTTGATTCCTCGTTGGATTCCTCGTTGGATTCCTCGATTGTCTTCTCGGTTGAATTCGGATGGAAGCAAGCTTTCCAGCGAAGACTCTATCAGTTCATCCAACGCATTTGCCAGAGTACCAGTCGCAGCCAAACCACCAGTCGCAGCCAAACCACCAGTGAGCGATGGAGAATCTTCTCGAATCACCACTCGAAGCCTTGGATGTCGGCTGTCGATCGTCAATTGCACACGATGCATTTGACCCACACTCAAGCCATTCAAGTGAGTCCATCCGACCGTTCCAGAAGGAATGACAAACCTCTTTTCAGGCGAGTCGGCATGCTCAAGGTCATTCGTAGGCTCGGATACTGAACTTACAAGTTGCACATCGCGGGAGAGTTTTGTGAACGCTTTGGCAGCATCGAGAATGGGGAAGCGTTTAGGAATGCGTCCATCGTTTTGCACAACGTCACCCAGCGTTTGCAGAGTCATCTTTCCCACATTAGTATCCCAAACAGGATGCCAACAGGTTGGAAGCATGTTGCTAGCCGTTAGGTTCTTTCGCTCTCGGGGGGCGTTATCGCCATCGCCGTCATTACCGTTGAAGATACTGCTGTTGTCGTTGTTGCTGTCTTCGGTTGGTCGAATGTTATCTTGCACGACAAATTGAATGGTTCGCTCGATGGTTGTTTTCTTGCCAAGCAGGTTGGGAAGAAAACGCTTTGGTTCTATCCGACAGCGCAGTTCGTACACCCCTGGCTCACGTGGCGCGGTCATCAAGACATGATTCGCCTCCGCATTTCCAAAATCATCTAAAAACACAGGATGTGTTTGCCGCAACATTTCGGCATCGTCTTCAAGTCGCACCACGGTGTACTCGACCGAACATTGCATTTGACGCCACGGCAACGCGTAAGGCTCTAGTTGGAAAGCCAGCGGTTCCTCCGCGTTATAAATCAGATGGGTGCGTTCGGTTGCGAATCGAATGGCATCTCCAGGAACGCGACTCACTGAGATTCTGCAGTTGCTAGGCCCGATTTCTTCAACATGAACCGCGTCCCTCAAACTTTCTAATGTCCATACAAAGCTTTTCTCGAAACGCTTGCCAGTTTGCTTTTCGGTGCATTGGATTTGGCATGTGATTTGATCGAGCGGTTGCCCTTCCACCACGATATCGCAACCTCCAAATCGGGTCATGGGATCGTGAAATTTGCATGATTGGTTGGCTGCACTCTTAAGAAAGCCAGGATCGTAGGGGTCGATTCCAAGTTGCTCTCTGCAAACGAATTTGGAAGCCGTCGTTTGAATGACACCCGAATAGCTTGCAACTTCATCGGCCCCCCACACCAACCGCAAGTTCAATAGCAGAGGCTTCGATAGGGCTTTCGTGTCCGAAGTCAGCTCGCTCCGATTTCTCTCCTCAATCCGCTCCACCTGATTCCGATTGCTTGGAGCAGGCTGCGTCCGA
>Ga0247836_1005598_pt1 | contig 14598 bp, 10 predicted proteins | sample LaCruzMarch2015__4_FD_187116 | JGI IMG/M metagenome (GOLD analysis project Ga0247836, IMG submission 187116) | Freshwater microbial communities from meromictic Lake La Cruz, Castile-La Mancha, Spain - LaCruzMarch2015_14m | ecosystem: Environmental > Aquatic > Freshwater > Lake | place: Spain...
GTGGTCAATTTCCCTCAGCAGGTCCTTGTATCGCTCCAAGTCGCTCTGCTTCCCTGCGGCGGACAGAAACTCCGGATGCGGATGGATGGGAACATGGGGTGTATGGGGGCTGAAATAGAGAAATAGTGGACGGGACTCTGCTGCTGCCCGATCAATCGCTCTCAGCGCCTGTTCCGTCATCGCCTCGAGCAGAAAGGACTGCTCCAGAGGGGTGTCGATGCTTCCGCAAAATGTCCCGCCACTCAAGGTCCTGTAGGAGTCGATGGGCCGCTCTCCCTGCATCAGAGCCAGTGGCAGAAAACTGTCGATGAAGGGATTTTTATCCCACATGTCGCTGCTGTAAAGAATGCCGAAGTATTCCTCAAATCCATGTCTCATGGGGTTGAAGTCCTGCGTGCTGCCGAGGTGCCATTTGCCGCTCATGGCAGTGAGATACCCTTGTTCCCGCAACAACTCCGGAAGAGTGATCTCACTGGCACTGAGGCCTTCCTGATCATCTGAGGACAAAACGCCTGGAATTCCCACACGGGCGGGATAGCACCCGGTCATCAGCGATGCGCGCGTCGGAGAGCAGACGGGGGATGTCGCGTAAAAGTGCGTCAGCCTTGCCCCGTCTGTCGCGAGACTATCGATGCGGGGGGTGAGCCCCTTGCTGGAGTTGGGTGCGGCAAAGTGGGAATCCCCGGTGGGAGCCTCGGGGACTTTGCCTGGATACATGTAGGCACCGATGTCGTTGAATCCCAGATCATCCATAAGGATGAGAACGATATTGGGCTGGTTCGCAGCCCGGCAGACTGAAGTGCCAGCCACCAGCAGGGCTGCCGCCAGAATCATCCCCGCGCGCAGGTATCCCAAGGAATAGCAGTGAGAAGGCTGTCGCCGGAGCCCGCGCATGTCAGTTGGGATTTTCAGCTCCCCTGCTCTGGAAGTCCGAACTAGCCGTCAGGTTGCCACTGAGAACATTGATGAACCACGCGGTGGTTTTCGCAGGAAGCGGCGCGGTAACCACCCACAGATCCCCGTTTCTCCGGAGTTCGGCTGGAGTTTGAATCCAGTTTCTGCGCCCGGTGAATCCCGTGTCGGCGGTAGAGACAAGCATCGCCTGCTCGAGATTCTTGTCCGATTGAAAGGTCGCTGCCGCGGACGCGCCATCCGACGAGACGTCCACCTGACGGCACCACGGCTTTCCGTTTTTTACGATGCTCTCCGCGAAGGCATAGCTTTCCCCACGTGCCACCGCTGCCGGGTTGGAGTGCTTGAAACCCGGAATCAGAGCAAGCATCCGGGCACCGGGAGTCTCCCGGGCGCAGGCGGAAAGGCTTTCGAGGGAAAAGTGCTCGTCTGTCGGCGAGGAAAGCCACAGGGAAGGCATCTCCGCCTGCTTCAGGAATAAAATGGGATCCCAGATGCTGCGATAGTCCTCGTTGGAAGTCAGAAGTTTCCCGAAATAATTGTCGACGCCAGCCATCCTGCCGCAGCCGTAGGTCGGGATGGCGAATAAGAAGCGAGGGTCAACACCCATGACCGTGTTGGCAATGATTGCACCCCAGGAAATTCCCATCAGGCCGACTTTGTTTGCGTCCACCCCGGGAAGGGACCTCAGCAGGGAGTTCGCAAGAATCGTATCCGCAACCGCGTGATACATCCATTGGTTTTCAACCGGCTTGTTGGTGTCCTCATAGATGCCGATCCTCGCCGGTCCTGGAAACTCGTGCTTGTGCCACGAAAAGCCCCATTTCGAAGAGTCGGGCACTTTGACATCGGTTTGCCCCTCGGTGGCGATGGCAATTGCGGCAAACCCGCGGTCTGTCCACTCCTTGACCCAGTCTTTGAATGCGGTTCCCCCTCCGCCATGCACCAGCACCATGCCGGGCACTTTTTCGGAATGGTCCTTGGGAATGCCGAGCCAGGCAAACACCCTGGTCGGCCGGTCTTCCCAATCCAGACCCTTGAAGTAGATCGCCTTCAGTTCCGAATCGGAGACGGAAGACGCGTCCGCGGAGGCATCAACTACCTCCGGTGCGCTTGTCAATGCACCCAGAGAAAGAATCTTCCGGCGCTGATCCGTCGTGTCCCCGGCACCCCGCACGGAACTCTGGCAGACGGCCAGCATGACGATCGCGATTCTGACGGCCACAAGAACTGCAGGAAAGCGGTGCATGTGAAATGATTGTTTCGGTCCGGACTCCCCGGCCCGATGCGGTCAAGCTCACTCGTTCGCCGGAGTCTGTTCCGTTGTTGATATGGAAAAGTTATCCAGCGGTCCGGCACCCCGCTGCCGCGCCAGCATCTGCGAGCCGAAGAAGGCATGAGCCGTCGAAGTGATCAACGCAGGATTGAGGACCGACTTGGAGCCAACGGCTATCCTTTCTCCGGGGTTGCCATCGGGCAGGAGTTTCCGCACACCGTAGCTGCAGTCCAGTCTGCCTCCCTGATTCTTGTAAGCAAGGTAAAGGCGGTACCACTCCTGGTCCTGGAGCTGAAACTCCGCGGTCTTTTCGCCCGCCCAGCCGCCTGCGGAATTTCTGGACACGAATGCGACGATGCAGGATTGATCATTGGTATCAACCCGTTGGAGCATGGTGAAAAGAAAATCTCCCATGCAGTCATTTGAAAGCGAGATTTCCCCCTCCGGCAGCGTCGTGACGCCGAGATAGAGTGGATTTCCCAAGTTCAGCGGTTTTTGGCCGTCGATCTGAAATTGGAAATCGATGGAGACCTCGTATTTGGCACCCTCGAAGGTATTGTCGAACGGCTTGGTGCAAATTCTGACGCCTTCCTCCACGGAGTTGGATGCAGCCACCCCGCCCGACTCATTGAAGCCGGGCCCCTCCTTGTATTTGTCATCACCCAAGGCCTTGAAACTTTCAAAAAGTTCCCCGGGCTGGTCAAAGTTGTAGGTTACGGTGGTTTGCGCCAGTCCGGTCGCCAACCCGGAGGCCATGATCGAAAGAAGGAGAACTTTCGACAGAAACTTTCCCGCGCCGCATGGATATTTCGGGAGAAACCGTAAGATATGCATGAGGATTTGTTTATACCCTCCCACCAGCGAAGACAAATGGTTCAGCAATTAACCGTTAACCAGTCGCTTTTCACGGGAAACATCCTGGAAGAACTGCCGCTCCGGTTAACAGTCTATCGAAACACTCGTAGGCAGAAAGCGGTGCTTGCGCTAGGGGGTAACAAATTCATCCTTGAGTCCAATCCAGCCCAGCATTCCCGAAGGGCTCCATTTGATCCCCGCGCACCAGCGAATTTACCATGACAATCCCACGCCACGAAACGACACCTGACCCCATGGAGAAAATATCATCCTCCTTGAGTCGGTCGGGACCGACCATCTTCCTTTGTATCCCCGCGATTTTGCTGGGCTTGTCACTCTGCGCCTGCAGGCAGCCAAGGGACCCGGTTGGTCAGCAGTCGCCGAAGCCGCCAGTGCGGGCGGACTGTGAACAGATCCATGTCTCGGCCGGGGGAAGTGATTCCCGGGTTGACATGGCGCCGGATCGATCCGTGAGCTCTCTGGCACAGGCACAGGAATTGGTGCGCAAGGTTCGCAAGGAAAAGCCGGAGCGTTCGATTGAAGTGCTTATTGCACCGGGTGTTTATCATTTGGATGCGCCCTTGAAATTCGGCCCTGCGGATGGCGGTTCCGATACGACCAAGGTCGTCTATCGTTCGGCCGATCTGGAAAATCCTGCGGTCATTACCGGCGGGCGGGCCATCACCGGAATGAAGAAGAACACGGAGGGCCTGTTTGAAGTCACTCTCCCCGAGGTCGCTTCCGGGAAATGGTATTTCAATCTCCTTTATGCCAATGGAAAGTTGCTTCAACGTGCCCGCACTCCCGACAATGGATACCTTCTGACAAAAGCCGCCATGCTGGAGAGACTCGCGCCCGGCGGCAGCGGTATGAATGAACACAATGCCTTTCTTTACGATCCGCAGGACGAGGCTGTCCTGCCACGAGAGGGAGAGGAGCCACTGGTTGTCGTCATGCATTCCTGGCTGGCCAGCTTTCATGGCATCAAATCCATGGACAGGGGAAAGCACTTTATCGCACTGACGAACGAAGCCCGCGCGCCGTTTGCCGAGTGGTATGGAGCTGGTCAGCGCTATTATTTCGAAAACTGCCGCTCGGCGCTGACCATCCCCGGGGAATGGTTCCTGGATCGCAAGACCGGCGTGCTTCTTTACCATCCGCATCCGGGCGAGACACCCGAAACCATGACATTCGAAGCCCCCGGCATTCCCCGGTTGGTTGAGGTCCGGGCGGATCCCCAGTTGAAGACGCCCGTCAAGGCACTGGAGTTCCGTGACCTTGTGTTTGAAATGTCCGACCGCGCCGTTCGCTATGAAGCCGGAAAGCATGTGCTCGACGTCCAGGCCCAGTGCAACCTGAACGACAGCATGTTTTACGCGTTCGGACTCCGGGAGGGAGTCATCGAGCATTGCACGTTCCGGCGGGGAGGGGGACACGGGATCTATCTGGATTACGGATGTGCTCTCAATCAGTTGAATGGGCTCCATGTTCATGACTTTGACGGCGGGGGAATTTATCTGACCTCCGGTGACGGACGGATCTCCATCGCTGACAACACTGGCAGGCGGATCACGGGCAACCTGGTCGCCGACTGTGTCGTCCACGACCTCGGCCACCTCCTGCATGGATCGCACGGAATTTTCCTTGGCTGCGCGTCGAGCAATACGGTGGAGCACAATGAAGTTTTCGATCTCGACTACTCCGGCATTGCCGTGGGCTGGGGATGGGCCCGCCGCGCGACGGACTGGGCCCTCTGGAACAACCGCGTGGAATACAACCACGTCCACCATGTCATGAATGGAATCCTCTCCGACGGCGGGGGAATCTACATGCTGGGATGGGCTCCGGGGACCACGGTCCGAGGCAACCTCATCCACGACGTCTACCATTACGGCTACATCCCCACTTCAAAGGGAGTCTATCTGGATGGAAATTCCTCCTGCATGCTGGTCGAGGACAACCTCATCTACAACATCGGCAATTACGGTATTCTCGCGAAGGGCGAATTCAATGTCATCGCGCGCAACTTCGTTTATGACTGCGCATCGAGCGCATTCATTCGCCGCTTCGAAGTGGGGGCGAAACTCGAGGAACGCAACGCCATCAAGGAACTTTCCGTCAATTACGTCGAGGGCAACTCATTTGTGAACTCCCATCCCGGGACGGCTCTCTGCAGCGGCTATTTGAGCACGGACCGCGCGGTTTTCGTAAACAATGCCGTTCTGCTCAAGAATCCCGGGGATCCCGTATCCTTCACGTCCGTGGTGGATGAATCCTCGGGCAAGACCACTCTCAACCTGGCACAAATGCGCCGCATCTTCGGGCCCGACAGCTTCCTTGCCCGACCGCTCCAATCCCTGCCCACCATGCCCGCCACGGGACAGGCCGGTCCGAGGGAATTGCGCTATTCCGTGAATTTCCAACCCGAGCCGCCCGGCGAATTGGCTCCCGCCGCCGTGCTTCCGCTGGTCGATGATTTCGAGGGAAGGGATCTTCCCCTCCGGGGTTCGATTGCCACCCAGGGAAAGGCGGATTTTGAAGTGGTCGCCGAAGATGGGAATTCCTTTCTGATGATGAGGGATGCCGAAACAAAGCCCTATCCGATCTACCCGTTCTACATCCTCAGGGAGCGCCTCACCAAGGGCCGTTATCTTTTTGCCTTTTCCCTGCGCAACAGTGCCGAGACGCCGGACAAGATCACCCTGTCCTTCCGCGACGTGACTCAACTTTCCTACAGCGGACCCCAAGTCCTGATCAACCTGCAGCTTGCTCCCGATGGAACACTTTCCGCTGCCGGAAAACAACTCGGCAAGCTGCCCAACGGGGAGTGGTTGAATTTCGAACTCGCCTTCTCCATTGAGGGAGGAAAGGAGGATGCCCCGATGGGTATCAAAGTCACATCCCGCCAAGGGGAGCTCATCAACACCAGCGCCACCATGAGCAGTGCCGGCATCCAGGAGGTCAACTGGATCGGTTTCCTGTCCGATGCCAATGCCACGGCGCGGTGGGATCTGGACAACCTAAAAATTTCCGCGGCACCGGGCAGGTGATCTCCGGTCGCTCAGTGGTCTGATTGGCGATAAACCTCCGCAAACACACGGGTCGGCTTGCCGGAAACATCGTATTTCTTCATCTGTTCCTGCCAGGCAATCTCCACCGGACTGGATTCAAGTTCGGCGCGGCCGGCTCGAAATAATTCCGGATCTGTCTCAAAAAGCACCGCAAGCGTGGAGCCGTCCAGCAGGCAGCTTACCTCCGTGATTCCACACCGCTTGTAGAGCGCCACAAGATCCGGCCAGATCGCATCGTGGTCGCGCCGGTATTCCGCCACGCGCGCCGGATCAAGTTCCCGGACATACAGCACTCGCTCGACTCGTCCTGTCGCACTCATTCAATGACGACCCCTCCCACCAGCCTCCTCGCGTCAACCATCGCATTGGCACGCATGGCATATTCGCTGGCGTCCAGAGTCTTTTGTCCGAGCAGGGATTCCCGCTCGGTTGCCACAGAAAGCAGTGCCAGTGCCAGTCCGGCATTTTTCCGTTCCTCAGATGTTCCGGAATCCTGCAGGACCTTTGCCTTGTCGGCGATCAGGCCACTTTGCAACGAAAGAATTTCATCGAGCGTCTTCGCGGCATCGGTATCCAGCGTGGAGAGATCCACACCGCCGACCAGCCAGTGGGCGCGAAGCAGGTTTTCAAAACAGTAGCTGTAGTTGAAAGGGTGAATAATGTGCGGGGCATGCGGAAGAGTGGGAGGCCACTGCCCATCGCTGTTGTAGCTGTTGGTAAGCGCCAGCCAGGCCTCACGGCGAACCTTCTCCGGAAGCCCGCACTCCCGATCCTTGAGCTTCGTGCGAACCCGATCCTGCCAGGGACGCAGGAGGCGCGCCATGGGCGTCGCCGCCCAGGTGCTGGCCATGGCACCGTGCCATGCAGCATCGTCATCCCATGTGATGACCTGCAAATTGGGTTGGAGCTGGCAGGCATCGGAGAACGTGATGAATTTCCCGCGCTCCTGCACCGCCTTTACCAGGGCGATCAATTTGTCCCGCGCCTCGGGCACTCTTTCAAAGACGTTGTCCGGCCTGTTTTGATACTTCAGGCGAAACCATCCATTCGTTCCGACATACTCTGCGTCGTCGGCAAAAATAATGAGGGCTCCTTCCCCCATGTCCTGTCGGTCGGCGGAATATCGGTCGATCGTTGCAAGGTATTCCTCGTGGCTGTAACCTTCCATTCCCATGAAATAGCGCACCGCATACTGACAAATCCGGTCGGAACGCAGGAATACGCGCAATTCCTCGGGTTCGAGGCCCGCGACATGGTTGAAGGGATAATGCAGCCCGAAGTCATCCGCAGGCAGGTTGTATTTGAAATCGAAGTTGTAAAAGTTGCGCTCCTTCGTGGCTTCGGCTTCATGGATCTCCGGACGCTGCGGACCGCCGTTTGGACCTTTTGCACAACGGCTGTAGGACTCGAAATCTCCCGTCAGATACTTGTAACCCGCATCGCGAATCATGCGCGGCACGTAGCTCCGCCAGCCGCACTCAGGGTTCCAGAAACTGACCGGGCGCATTCCCAGAATCCGCTCGTAGGTCTCCATCGCGAACTTGAGGGAGTGCAGCCCGTCCTCCTCCGGGAAGTTGGGAAGCATGGGGTGTGCATGCGGCGAGCCCATGAACTCGCAGGAACCGTCCGCAATAGCCGCCTTCAGTTTTTCGATCACATCGGGCGCATACTTCTGCATCATCTCGATCGTGTAGCCGCTTGCTTCAAAAACATACCTGGTGCCGGGAAAGATTTCCCGCATCGTATCGAATGTCATTTCGTATGCCTCCCGGATCACGAACTCATAATTGTCCGGGGTCAGATAGGCATAGTTCAGATTTGCGTGGAAGATGGAGACGAATTTCATGCAGCGTAAGCTTCGTTACTCCAATGCGAATCCGCCATTGCCGATCGTGCATATTTCCATATCTTTTCCTGCATGCGATACATTTTCCGCCGTGCGCGGTTGATTCCACGTTCAGCCCATCCACTGTCGGGTTTGCTGGCTGGAAACTGCTACGCTGTCGAAGAAACCGTGGCTCCCGGATTCCGTGACAAGGCAAGAAAAACGCTTTACTCGGCGCTCATTTACACCATCGCCGGCACAAGCGACTATATTGTCGACGGTACGCCGGTCCGCATCCATCCGGGCAGCCTTCTCATTCTGGCCAGCGGCATATCATTTTGTGAGAAATCAGCGGAGGGATGCCACAATCGCTATCTCATGCTGGACGGTCCGGTGACGGCAGACTTCTCTTCTCTTTTTCGCGAGTCGAAGCGCTTTGCATACTGGCGGCGCTGTCCGCAGGAAATCGCTTCGGCAATCGCCGACGCAGTCGCCCTGGCCCATACTCCCCTCGATGTTCCGCCCTGGCCCCTTGGCGCCGCGCTCTGCCGCCTTGCGGGGCTGCTGTGTGAGAAGGATCCCTTTCGCCTTCCCTCGAACGGCCTGGAGGCACGGGTCGCCGAGCTCGTTCACAACAACCTTCCGGAGACGTGGCGGATTGCCACCCTTGCCCGGCACCTGGGAATGAGTTCCAGCGCCCTCGCCCATCGTTTTCATGAGTCGTCGGAGCACTCACCTGCGGCATTTGTCCGGAAGCTCAAATGCGCCGCCGCGAAAACCCTTCTCGAAACCGGTCTCAGTGTCGTCGAAACATCCGGGCGATGCGGATTTCGCAACCCCTATCACTTCAGCCGCGCCTTCAAGTTGGAACATGGGAGTCCCCCTTCTTCTTATATTCCCAGACGATCCTCACCGGGACGTTCTTATGGCCAAAGCAACTGAAACCGGTCCGGCAGAATGGAGAATGACGATGCGCAGGTGCCCTGAAATGGGCTGTTTGCGGGCCGGGCGAGACGCAGTTTCCATCAAGCCCCAATTTTCCCTGCAAAGGGGTGCGGGAATCAGCACGGGTTTCTTAAAAATGTTAACGGTTAACCCCTCCGTCACTTGCCGCGAAGGCATGGGGCCGTAGGGTGAAAATTGCATGCATCTCATCCCTCCCCCGCAAAACTGGACGCAGCTTGAGGACGATCGACCGCTTGCCAAAGCGGGCCTGAAACTCCTGACCTTTTACGGGCGCCGCGCCGGAGGTGGGAGGCATGCTCGACCGGCATCATCTCTCGATATAATGCTCTCTCCATTGGACTACAGAGGGTTCTGCCTCGCACGGCTTTTTTTTGCCGCTTTTTTCACCAGTCTTCCGATGGTTCCGGCTCAAGAGAAGCCCAGTCGGCCCAATGTGTTGTTGATCGTATCCGACGATCAGGGACTTGGGGATCTCGCTCATATGGGCAACCCGATTTTGAAGACACCTCATCTCGATGAGTTGCATTCCAAATCCACTAGGCTGACCAACTTCCTTGTCAGCCCGCTCTGCTCTCCCTCGAGGGCTTCCATCATGACAGGACGCTACAACTACCGGACCGGCGTCTGGGACACCTGGCAGGGCGGGGCGGTCCTCAACCCAAGCGAGAAGACTTTGGCGGAATATCTGCGGGAGGCCGGTTACAGGACCGGGCATTTTGGAAAATGGCATCTCGGAGAAAATGCCCCGGCGCGCCCTCAGGATCAGGGATTCGAAACAACGGTGGAATTTTCAGGAAGCCGGACCGACCCGGATATGGAAGTCAATGGGAAGACCGTCCAAGGAAAAGGGTTTTGCGAGGACATCCTTTTTGCGAAGGCGATCGACTTCATCACCGCCCGATCCGATCAACCCTTTTTTGCAATGGTTGCGTCCTACATGCCGCACGACTATGGCGGCCCGGGAAAGCCGGTTCCGGAAGAATGGGTGGCACCTTACCGGAATCAACCCGGATTACAATCCGGCGACCAGGAAATCTATGGCATGGTGGCAAATCTGGATCATCATGTCGACCAGTTACTGGATGCCCTCCGAAGCTCGGGCAGGGAGTCCGACACGTTTGTCATTTTTCTCTCCGACAACGGCCCGTTGCGGGACTGCCCCGAGTTGAACAGCTTTCCGGAAAAGCGGGCCATCGAGGAACACCGGATTGGATCGCGCTACAATGCCGGGCTGAGGGGAGGAAAGACGACGGTCTTTCGAGGAGGCGTCGCCGCCCCCTGTTTTATCCGCTTGCCCGGCCATATTCCTGAAAACCTCGACATCGATGTATTGGCTGCACACATTGATTTGGTTCCCACGATCCTGGGTCTTTGCGGGCTGGCCCCGGTTTTCACGACCCCTCTGGATGGAATCGATCTGGCTCCGTATTTGCTCGGAAACACTTCCCTTTCCCCGCCGGACCGGGCGATTGTGATTCAGCAGGATCGCAATCAGATCCCGCAAAAGTGGTCGCATTGCTCCGTTCGTCGCGGCGAATGGAAATTGCTGGACGGCCAATACCTGTATAATGAGAAATCTGATCTGTCGGAGTCTGACGACGTTGCGCGGAAATACCCGGAGATCGTCGCTCAACTCCGCTCGGATTATGAGAATTGGTGGAAGGACATCACCGCGAAGGATCCCTTCCACACGAGTTTGACAAATCTCGGCTCGCCGGAACAAGAGAAGGCTTCCCTTCACATATATCAGCGCCCCCCACCGGGAGGCTGGCCGGTTCGATTTATTTCCGATGGCATCTACGCCATTGAAGTTCAGGGGATTCAAAATGAACTTCTTCAGCCCAACAGCCAAGTCGTCCTCACAGTCGGGTCAGAAAGCCACCGACAAGCGGTGCAAAACAGCGCGGATGCAGTGATATTTTTCATTTCCAAGCCGGAAAAGTCCGAAACGACACTTGATGTGCGGCTCGAACCTGCTCCAAAACCGGCGCGGATGTATTACGGAAACCAGGATCTCGGATGGCGCTGCGTAGTCGTCCAACTGGACAAGACGAAATCTCGAAACTCACATTAGCCGGATATCCTTCGCGCTTTGACTATGCTGTTCCTGCAGTCCGAGAACCGGGCGGTGGCTGTTAGATTTCCTGCTTGCAGCAATATATCACTTCGCTGACTTTTCCGGTAGCCAGGCAAATCGAGGAATCCGCGGCACCGTAGTAGAGGAACAACTCATCCTTGTCCAGATCCGCCAGAGCGCCGCATGGGAAAACCACATTGTCACACATGCCATTGGTTTCATAGCGCTCTTCCGGAGCAAGCAGCCAGCTTTTGGTTTTCCCGATCACTTTCCATGGCTCTTCGAGATCCAGCAGAACGGCTCCAATGTAGTAGCAGATTCCCCCGGCGGGGTTGAACACCCCGTGGACAATCACGAGCCAGCCATCGGGCGTCCAGATGGGCGGAGTTGGTCCGATCTTGCACCGGTTCCAGAAGCTGTAACCCGGCGCAAGGACCGGACGAAAGCAGCCCCAGTGGATCAAGTCATGCGAGGAGCTCAGCCAAATGCTGCCAGCGCTGCCGTCACCCGCACCCGGGCGATCCAGTTTGTAGTATTTCCCGTTGATCTTTTTTGGGAAAAGCGACGCCCCCCTGTTGAGCGGCTGAGTGATGATTTCGATCAGCTCATAGCTCTCAAAATCCTTCGTCCGCCCCAAAACCCCCACTGGGGAGAGAAACCGGCCTTTGTCGGCCTGCACCGGCGTAATAAGATAATACCAGTCGTCAATTTTCGTGATCCTGTTGTCAATGACATGCTCACAGACGACATTGTAGGGGAACTCGTCCCTATGAATGTTGATGAAGGCCTCATCGCGAAGAGTAAAATGAATTTTGTCTTCACTTTCAGCGACACGCGTCTCGCCGAACCTCTCTGTGGTAAATGGCAATACAGAAACCAGCAGGATAACCTTGCCGTTATATAACGCCGGAGCTGGATTGAATATGGAGGATATTCCAGGGTAGTCCTTGGCTTGAATCAACGGATTGGCAGGATGTCTCCTCAATACTCCGGTGGAATCCTTCAATGGCCTGCTGATATCGTGCTGATCCAATATACCGTGCATAAGTGATGTTCCATGCTAACCGACATGGAGATGGGCTGGAAAGCTGGAAGAAGGTATACCGTTAACCTGCCGGGTGTGAGATTGGGAGTTTGGCTCACTGGTTGGACGCCAGCCTGTTGAGTGGGCTCAAATCCTCCCCGCGTGTTGATCTCCCGTCCACATCCCTCAGGCATGGAGCGCAAGAATTGCGCGCACCTCATGCAACATTTATTTGCCTTGAGCGTTTGAAGCCGGCAGGATCGTCCCTTATGCAAGGCAAGTTGCGGCGCAGCCGAAAAAAACAGGACGTTTCGGTTTACACCTTGGCAGCAGATCTCGGCCTCTCTCCCGGCACGGTGAGTCGGGCGCTGCGCAACAGCCCGGAGATCGGGATCCAGACCCGGACGATTGTGAGGAAGAAGGCAGCCGACCTGGGCTTCAAACTGCGCAACTTCGAGCCGAGGGTGACCAACATTTGCTTCGTGCTCGAAACGGCGCCAAAGCAGCGCAGCCTCTTCTCCAGCTACGTGGATGCGATTTTGGATGGCGTCTGGCGCTACTGCAACGAGCAGGATATTGAGCTGTCGCTTTTTGGTGAGGAACTCGACCGTCTCTCGAAATGCGATCTGGTGCGTGTCCTGGGACGTCGCGGAGTCAACGGCGCGGTCTTCCTGAACGCATCGAAGCAAAGCCCCTACTTCACCAGCCTCAATGAGCAGAATTTCCCGTACTGTTGCGTGATGACGGGTCCACCGGAGGCGGCGGCCTGGACCATCCGCGCCGACTCGTCAGGAATGGCCGAGCGTGGCACCCGGCACTTGATTGATCTCGGTCACCGGCGGATTGCGTTCGTTGACACCTTGAAGGCTCTGGATATTGGATTTTCCCGGAGAGAGGGCTATCTCAGGGCGCTCAAGCAGGCCGGGCTCAGCCCGGATGCCGCGATCTTTTTCGATCTCAACGACTGCGCCAGCCCTCCCTCCGACGCCTTCGATTTCGCCTCCCAGGCCGTGCAATTGCTGATGAACCGGTCGCACCCGCCGACCGCCATTCTGACGATGAGCGACGAGGAGGGGCAGGCCGCGCTGCACGAACTGTCGGTGCTGGGGATCAAGGTCCCGGAGGCGGTTTCCGTGATGACGTTTGATGACTCCCGGTTCTGCGAATTCTGCACGCCTCCGCTCACCGTGCTCAGTTTGAACTATGAAAAGGTCGGCATGGAGGCTGCAACCATCGTTCACCGCCGGATCGAGAATATTTCAAACGAGATCCCCCAGGCGCCGGTAGTGGTGAGGGGGGATTTGATCGTTCGCGGAAGCTCCGGCCCGGCCGCGCAACTGAAATCCCGCCCGGTACACAGGAGGAGACTTCAAACCACCCCGAAAAATCCGCATGGTCGGGAGCGACTGAAAAGCTAAGGCACCCGGAGGCGGAATGCTCTGGCAGGCAGGCCGGATTTTGAAAACAAGGAAGGCTGAATTTTGTCGGGACAAAGCGGGTGACCTTCATTTGAATTCCGGAACGAACCCTGGTCAGCGCTTCATCCATTCCTTGTTCGCGGCGATCACGTCTTCGAGCATATAGGAGCGGCTGTTGGAAAAGGTGATGCTCCAGTCTTTGCTCTGCGAGGGAAGGTCAAATACCCAGGCGGCGGCGAGATCCACGCCGGCCTCCTGCATGGCGGTGAGGATCCCTCGGTATCTCGTCTTGACCTCCTCGGAGGAAAATTTTCCACCATCGGCAAGGCCGAACTCCCCGATGAACAGAGCTCTTTGGTTTTTTGTGGCCACATCCCTGAGATTTTTCAGGTAATCAGCCCAGCCTGTGGTCCAGCGGCCGCAGGCTTCACGGGGTTCGTTGTCGGCGTAGATGTGGATGCCGAGAGTGTCAAAGGGGGAGGGGGCGTCGCGCAGGAGGATTTCCTCCCACTGCTTGCGGTCATCGGGCGCCCAGGATTTCTCGCGGGTGTTGTGCCAAGCCGCTGGACGGGGAAGCGAGTGGCCCGTGATCAGCGGGCGCGTCATGTCGATGGCCCTCACCGCTCTGGCGAACTCCCCAAGAGCCGTGGCAAGCTGCGGGGATTTCAAGTCATCGCTCTCGTCTTCGCCCGGCCTGCGCAGCTCTCTGGCATTTGGGAGATCCACTTTGAGATTCCACTCGTTGCCGAACTCCCAAGCCCAGAGGGCCGGGGAGCTTTTATAGCGTCCGACGAGTTCGGTGGTGTAATCACGCATCAGGGCGAGGGTGGCGCTGTTCGGATCGCCCCATGCCTGCTTGTGTTCCCCCGCCACATGGCAGAGATCCGGTGTCCAGAAGAGCGATGGGATCAAGCCGATGCCCGCCTCCTCCGCGGCCTTCACCACACGGTCCATCGCGGCAAAGTGGGACTCCTTGTCCTGGAGATATTTTTCCCAGTCGCGTTCAGAATATCCGCCGGCATTGAAGCGCACGAATGGCACGCCGGCTTGAGCCAGCTCCCTCAGGCCGGTCAGCGAGGAGTCATTTTCGGGCTTGGCGGCGATGCGGGTGAAGAGGTCGTAATAGCAGATGCCGACCGCGCGAACCGGCTTGCCGGCCAGCAGAAATTTTCCG
>Ga0247836_1005605_pt1 | contig 14583 bp, 11 predicted proteins | sample LaCruzMarch2015__4_FD_187116 | JGI IMG/M metagenome (GOLD analysis project Ga0247836, IMG submission 187116) | Freshwater microbial communities from meromictic Lake La Cruz, Castile-La Mancha, Spain - LaCruzMarch2015_14m | ecosystem: Environmental > Aquatic > Freshwater > Lake | place: Spain...
TGAGCGCCACGCTCGGCCAGGAGGCCGCCGCCGCCAGGTGCCATGGCCAATGCCGCAGCGTGCCCCGCCAGGAGCCGGAGAGCAGGGCACGGTCGATCAAGAGTGTGATGAACGGGATCGCCACGCTTATTTCCTTGGCCGTGCCTGCCAGGGCGGAGAGCAGGGCGACGAACGGCAGGGCCCATGTCTTGCCGCCGGCGTCGGCAGCGAGTATCCCCCGCGTTGCCACGAGCACCGTCGCCAGGATCATGAAGGCCCCGAGCGACTCGGCCCGTTGGACGACATACGTCACCGCGCCCGTGCCGAGCGGATGCACCGCCCAGAGCAAGGCCGCTGCGAATGCGATCTCGCCGGCCCGATCGCGGACGGTCGCCGGCACGGCCGGCTGCGCGAGCAACAGCCTGGCCAAGGCCATGAGCAGGATCGCGTTGCCGTAGTGAATGAGAATGTTCAACACGCGGAAGCCGATGGGCGACGTGCCCGTAACCGCTCGATTGACGGCCAGCGAGAGATTTAAGAGCGGCCGGCCGTCGATCGTCCGCCCCTCGCCATGCTCGTAGGCGATCACTGGCCAGAGCGGCCAGAGCGAGCGAATCGAGCGGTTGGCCGTGATGCTCGCGACATCGTCCATGATGAAGGGCGCGGTGAGCCCGCTGGCGTAGGCGAGCCAGATCGCGGCACAGATGGCACCCGCGGCTGCAAATGCGGGAGCGTTTCCGACACGACCCGACGGATTCTTCGCGGCACTGTGGACCATACGTCGAGAATATCAGTCGCTGGACGCTCGCTTTTGTGAGGAAAACGTGAAGCCGGATACGCCCATAATGCTACGGTTGAGCGTCTCATTGCGCCCCAAAAACCGGGGCCGCAAACGGGCAAAATTGGAAAAAGCCCTGTATATTCCGAAACGTTCATCCGCTGCCCCTCCTTCTCGTTCAGCCATGCCAGGATTCCCCAGGTTAAGCACGATGCCGCGTCAAATCTTGAGCCTCGCGGCTGCCGTGTTGGTCCAGGCAGGGCTGGCCGTGGCGGCTGAACCGCCGGAAGCCAGTGCGACGGATGCTGCGACGCTTGTCGCCGACGCCGAGGCGGCGGTGGTGACCGCCGTGAAGGACTGGGGCGACAAGAGCCGCGCCGCCACCGACGCCCGGGAGCAACTGGCTCGGGCCTATTTCCAGGCCGGCAGGCTGCCGGACGCCCGAAAACTGGTCGCCAAGGTGATCGCCGCCCGCGAGGGAGCCGAGGGTGAGCCACGGGCGAAACTCGCCGATGCGCTCGACCTCTCGGCGGCGATCGAGATCTCCGCCCGCCGATTCATCGAGGGTGAGGCCGCTGCCCGGAGAGCCGTGTCGCTCCGCCGCTCCGCGCCCGGCGATTCGAAAGCCCGGCTCGCTAACTCGCTCACGCTCTTTGCCGAGGCGCTCCGCTGCCGTGGCTATCTGCCCGACGCCGCCGAGCGGCAGGCAGAGGCGGTGGAGGCGTGGGAGTCGAGCCTCGGGCCACGACATGCCGTGACGCTCAGGACGCTCGAAACCCTCGCGTCGATGCGGGCGGAGATGGGCGCCCGCGACGAGGCTGCAGAGCTCATCGACCGCGTGGTCGATGCCCGCGTGGCGACCGCAGGCCCCGATCACCCATCGGTCGCCCGGACGCTCGAACTCCGGGCAAATCTTCTTGATGAAGCCGCCAACCACGTCGCCGCCACCCCGATCCGGGAGCGCGTGGTGGCGATCCAGTCGAAGGCCTTCGGGCCGGCGCATCCCTCCGTGGCCGTCGCGCATGCCCATCTCGGCGACACGCTCCTTGCGGCCGGCGATCGGGCGGGCGCCGAACGGGCCTACCAACGTGCGCTGGCCATCGACACGCAGGCCCTCGGCGGCGAGCACTGCGAGGTGGCTTCCGACCTCGTCCGGCTCGCCCGCTGCACGATCGGGACCGCCCGGCGCGAGGAGGGCGCCGGGCTTCTCGAGAAAGCGGCGGCCATTCTCGCTGCAGAGGAGGGCGACCCGGTGCGGAAGGCGCTCACGCTCCACGAACTGGCACACGCCTACGATGAGGCGTTCGACCTCGAGAATGCCGAGAAATACTTCAAATTGGCGATCGAGCTCGACAGAGAAGCCTTCGGGGCCGAGCATCCGGAAACCGCCGTCGATCTCTTCAACCTGGCCCGCGTCGTGGAGCGGCAGGGCCGCTACGACGAGGCCCGCACCTACCTCCGGCAGGTGCTCGCCATCGATGTCAAGGTGCTCGGCACCTTCAACCTGACGACCGCCGAAACGATCGAAAAGCTCGCCGACGTGTCGATGCAGCGCGGAAAGGCCACGGCATCCAGGGATCTCCTGCGGCAGGCTCTCGCAATCCGCCAGCGGACGTTCGGCCGCCAGCACGCGACGATGGCCGACATCTACGAGCGGCTGGCCGACATCGAGCAGCGCGACGGCGACCGAGCCGAGGCCCTCGAACTGCTCGACAAAGCGATCGGCGTGCGGCTGCAGACCCAGGGCGCGATGCACCCCTCGATGGCCCTCACGCTCGAACGGATGGCCGATGTCGAGGAGTCGGTGAATCCGGCGACCGCAGCCGACTTCCTCACACGAGCGCTGGCGATCTGGGAGCAGCACCTCGGGCCTGAGCACGATGTGACCGTAAAGGCGATGCAGCGACTGGCCCAGTGCAAACTCGCCGCTGAGCAGCCGGCCGAGGCCGAGGCCCTGCTCACGAAGGCGCTCGAGATCGCACGACGCCGCGGCGGCGACCGCAGCCCGCGGACTGCGGGCCTGCTGGTCGATCTCGCCGCCGCCGCCCGGATGCAGCGGCGCACCGCAGACGCCAAGCAATTGCTCACTGACGCACTCACGATCTATCGAGCCGCCGACAAGGCCCCGAATGCCGCGGTGGGTGTGTGCCTGCATCGCCTCGGGCAGATTGCGCTCGACGAGAAGCAGCCCGCGACCGCTCTCAGGCTCTTTCAGCAGGTCGTGGCGATCGACGAATCGATCTACGGCTCCGGCCACGTGGAGGTGGCCGACGATCTCCTGATGTTGGCTGCAGCCCATGCAGCGATGGGCCAAGCGGATCTCGCCGAGGAGATCAGGGCACGAGCGCGGGCGATCGAGGAACGGGCAGCCCGGAACGAAGCGGAAGCAGACGACCCAGCCCAGTGACCGGAGACAGGGCTTGGATGATCAGTTGGCTGCCGCAGGCTCCGCGGCGGCAGGCTGAGCGGCCTGCTTCGGCTCCTGCCCGTCGGAGGCCGCAGGGTCTTCTGTCTTCTTCGGCACCACGCGGCGGATGACCCGCCGCTTGACCACGGTTTTTGCGGGGGAGGGCTCGTCTTCTGCTTTCTTCATCGCCACGTCGGCCGCCTTCTCAGCTTCGTCGAGCGCGGCAACGGCTGCTTCGGTCGCAGAGAGCTTCGACTGCACGGCACTTATCAGTTCCCGAGCTTCCGTCCTGCGGGCAGCCGCAGGAGCCCAAAACTTCTCGACGAGCGTCTCCACCGAGGAGTAGGCGAGCATCGCCGCCTGGAGGGCCGTGCGCGCCCCCCGTGGGTCGTTTTCCTTGAGTCGCCGGTCTGCCAGGGAGCCGTTTGCCTTGACGAACAAGATGGTGGGTTCAAGCACGACTCCATGCTTCGGCCCGAGGGCGGCGGTGCCCGTCTCGATGGCCTGCCGCGCGAAGGCGGCAGCGTCTCCGACGTTGCCCTCCGCAAGCTCGACCTCGCCGAGATGGGTGAGCAGGCTGACATGCGTCAACGTCCGGTCGAGCATCGTGATCAGCTGCTCCACGTCGTCGGTTGGGGCCGGCTTCGCCTCGGAATCAGGCTCTGACTGGGCGGTGTCTGCCTGGTCTGGATCCGCGTCGGTGTTCTCGGCAGGGGTGCCTGCCTCGAGAAAGGCGTCGAATTCCTCACGGGCTTCCTCGAGATAGTGCCTGGCCCGCTCGAATTCTCCCTGCCTCAGCTCCAGCAATCCCTTGAGGTGCTTCGACATCATCAGGCCTGAAGGCACCGGTTCGTTCGGGAGCAGGCCGTCGGCGATCGCCGCCTCGCGGGCCTGCAGCGACTCATCGAACAAGGCCTCGGCTTCGGGATACGACTTCTGCTCCAGCAGCACCTCACCGAGCCAGTCGAGGTCGCGGCAGAAAAAGGCCGTCGTACTGCCGGCGTAGGCTGCGAATGCGCCCACCTGCCCGCGGGCGACCGCCTGCCGGTAGTCGTCCTTGAAAGCCTTGCGTTTGCGCGTGTAGCCATCCTTGGCCTCGGTGAGGTGGGCGGCGGCCTCGGGCAGCAGCCCCATTCGCAGATCGATCGCTCCGAGCAGCGAGAGGCACTCGAGATAAAACGACGACTTGGCTCCGAGCCCATTCTCACGCGAGTCTCTAGCCGTCGTGGTCAGCGTCTCGAGCATCGCCCGGGCCCGGACAAAGTCGCCACGATGCAGCAACTTCCAGACCAGAGACTTCTCGGCCTGGAGTTCTGTGACCGATTCGGCGTGGGCCGACCCGGCCAGGCTCGCACACCAGGCCGCCAGAAGGGCCACGACCAGGCATTGGCGGATCATCGACGCGTTGCGTGTCATTTTTTCTCGGCGCCGCCGCCCTCCTCGGTGACTTCTTCGACGACTTCTTCGACGATCTCGACGTCGCCCTCGGCCATCTCCTCTTCCGAGATGATATTGCCGTCTTCATCGACGAGCACGACGACTTCCTCTTCCTGCTCGTCGGCCTGCTCGCCGGCGGCGGGTGGCTTCGGCTTTTTTGCCGCCTGTGTGGGGGGAAGTGGCTGCTGATCGGCCGGCGGCGGCGGGGGCGTTGGGGGGGCCGCGGGCTTGGCCGCTGTCTTTGGCGGGCCCTTCGCGGGACGATCACGGTTGGCCACGAGCACCTGCGCGTCCCAGCGGCCGACGGTGTATTTCTCGATCAGGCCGACCCGCCGCAGGCGGTTGCCATCGACATCTTCGTAGTAGAAGTCTTTTGTGAACGCGCCGTTCGCATCCGCATCGAAAAACGGATCGTGGTCGTCGAGCACATTGTTGGCGTCAGTGTCGTACCAGGTCTCGCTTGCGAGGCGGGCTGCCCCGACGCTCTCGCGGCTCGGGGGCTCGCCGTAGAGCACGAGCGACCGGCCTTCATGTCGCTCACCTGAGAAGCCGCCTGCGGTGCGCAGGGCCGTTTTGCCGACATCGAGAAACATGTGCTGCGCCGGAATGCGTAGGAACGACAGGAGCGGGCACATCGACCAGGTGACCATGGCCGCGCCGATGAACAGCGCACCGGCGAATCCGGCTGCCACCGCCCCGCCGGCCATGTCGATCGCCTCGATCGTCTTGATCTCCTTGGCTGCGACGATTTTCGGGTGCACGACGAGCCAGAGCGTGAGCATCGTGCCCCACATCAGGAGGGCGAACACGAGAAAGATCGTCCACGCTTGCATCGACACCGTGTCCGGCAGGAAAACGCCGAGGTTGTCCTGGAGGATCGGGGCCAGAAACCCGGAGATCGGCTCGTAGAGCAAGACGGCGAGCGAGAGCGACACAAAGAGCTCGAGGGCGGTCACCGCCGACGCATAGATGCCGTGGGCACTCCCCAGCCACCCGAGGTAGAGAATGCCTATCAACACGCCGAGATCGAAGATGATGGATGGCATGAATCGCTCCTGCGCCGGTCACGTGGTGACGCGAATGACCTCGTTGATACTGGTCAGGCCCTTGAGCACCTTGAGGAAGCCGTCTACCTGTAGCGAACGCGTGCCCGCCTTCCGGGCGGCCACTTTGAGCTCGTTGATGTTGGGTTCGGAGGTGATGAGTTTACGGATGTCATCGTTCATGACCATCAGCTCGTGCAGGCCGACGCGGCCCTTGTAGCCACTGCCGCCGCAGGTGTCGCAGCCGTTCTCCTTGAAGATCTGCTTGACGACGCCGGGCTTGACGCCGAGCCGTTTGAGGAGATCAGCAGGCGGCTCGTACGCCTGCTTGCACTTCTCGCACAACTTCCGCGCGAGCCTCTGCCCGAGCACGGCCGTGACGGCGGTCTGGATGAGCATCGGGTCGAGACCGAGATCGAGCATGCGGGTGATCGTGGCAACGGTGTCGTTGGCATGAAGCGTGGAGAAGACGAAGTGGCCGGTGAGGGCCGCCTGGCAGGCGATCTCCGCTGTTTCCTTGTCGCGGATCTCGCCGACGAGGAGCACGTCGGGGTCTTGTCGCAGCACGCTGCGCAGGATGCTCGCGAACGTGACGCCGGCGGCGGAGTTGACCGCGATCTGCGTGATTCCGTCGAGCCGGTATTCGACCGGGTCTTCGATCGTGGTGATGTTGTGCTGCAGCGCGTCGATCTCGCTGAGAGAGGCGTAGACGGTGGTTGTCTTGCCAGATCCGGTAGGCCCGGTGACGAGAAACATGCCGTAGGGCTTGTGGATCACTTCGCGCAGCTGCTCGAGGATCTGGGACCGCAGGCCGATATTGCCGAGCCCCGCCTTCATCACGCCGCCCGACGAGTTGAGCAGCCGGAGCACCACCTTCTCGCCGTAGCTCGTGGGCGTGGAAGCAGAGCGGACATCGTATTTCGCAGTCTCGAAGATCGCAGAAAAGGTGCCGTCTTGCGGTCGGCGGCGCTCGGAGATGTCCATGTCGGACACGACTTTGAGGGCAGAGATCACACCCTTGCCATCTGCCATCGACAGCAACGAGGAATTCTTGAGCACACCGTCGACACGAAGCCTTACGAAATACTGCTTTTCATGCGGCTCGACGTGCACGTCGGTGGCACCAGCCTTCATCGCCGCGATCATGATCTGCTGGAGGTTTCTCACGTTTTCAGACATCGTGTCTTCGTCAGAGCCGTCGGCAGGCTGCGTGAGCGCCGGTCGGCCGTCTTTTTTCAGAAGCGTGAATTGTGGGACCTCTTTTGCGACCGGCTTCTTCTTGCTGGCCATCTGCTGGAACGCCGTGCCGAAGCCCTTCACGCGATCCATCAACGACTTCGGCGGCTCGGCCGGCTTTGCCGCCACTGCCTTCGCCGCCGTCGCCTTCGCGCGGCCCTCGCGGATGCCTTGCATCAGATTCTTGAAACCGTCTTTCGTGAGCAGCCGCTTGGCCGGCGGCACGCGTTTGTCGCGCTCGCGGGTGAATGCCCCGAGGAAAGCGGGCAGGCCCACCGCCACCGCGGGGATGGTGAGCAGGCCCACTTCCATCGTGCCGATGAGGAGCACGGCGAGGATTGCGCCGATGCCGAGATTCCACCACTCCATGTGGGGCATGGCGAGCTCATGGTTTTGCCGCTCCATCCAAGCGGCGGCCGCGATCGCGGCCGCCATCACGGCTGCGAAGCCGACCCAGGCAAGCAGCCCCAGGAGCGGAAATCCCGAGAACGACGGGAGATCGAGGTTTGCCAGCAGTGGCACCACGGCGCCGGGCATCGTCATGAGGGAGAAACCATGCTGGACGAACGGGCGACACCGTGAATCGACGCTAAGCTGCGCCCGTACGACGGCTTGTATCGGTTCTAACCGCGCCCGGGTGGTCTGGCAACATCGCAAAGCCTAATTTTCAGCGGCCAGACGCGGTCGGATCGGCTCCCTCACACGTTTCTAACTGGACGGCCCCCACCGCTTTGCCGACTATGGCAAAGCGAGCGTGTGGCAAGGCTGCCGAGTCGTCGATGTGCTCGGGTTGAACCGGGTGTGAGGGGGATCGAAGTGGACAAGAGCCTTGAATCACGATCGTCCCACCTGCCTGATTCCTCGCCCCGCTTTCGAGGAGAAATGTGATGCGTCGAAACAATTCCGGGACCGTGTCTGCGCCGAGTGGCTTCACGCTTGTGGAACTGCTCGTGGTGATCGCCATCATCGGCATCCTGGTCGGCATGCTGCTGCCCGCTGTGCAGGTGGTGCGAGAGACGGCCCGAAGGTCGAGCTGCCAAAACAACATGAAGCAGATCGCCACGGCGATCGTGCACTACGATGCCACAAAGACCAAACTGCCGGGTTGGCGAAATGTGATCGATCCGTACAGCACGGTGATGGTGTCGGGGACGCCGGAACGAGCCTGTGTTTCGTGGACGGTGCCGATCCTGTCGGAGCTGGGCAATAACGAGATCTTCAACTGGTATGAGACGTACAGCGGCACGTCGAGCCAGCAATTTGCCGACGAGGTCGCCGCCAAGCGCATCCCGATCTACCTCTGCCCGACGTCGAGTGCCGACATGGCGGTGACAGGCGGGCTGTCGTATGCGGCGAACGCGGGGACCGGCGGTGAGGAGATGCTGCTCGTCAGCGGCAGCGTTCGCGATCAGTATCGCGGCGACGGCGTGTTTCTTGATGCCGTCGGGAACGTGAATCTGAACGGCTCAGCACCATATTTCGATCCGGGGCGCAAGTTGTACAATCCCGCCCGCTCGTCACTGGCCCATGTGGGGAGCGGCGATGGCGATGCCGCCACGCTCATGCTGGCGGAACGCTGCGGGCCGGTGACCAATCTTGGCAGCGTGTCGTGGGCGGCCAACCCGCTTGCCGTCGCAACTTCCGGCAGCTCGTTCACAGTGTCGCGGCATATCTTCGGCCACCCGCCTTTCACCACGCAGGTGCCGCAAAACTCGAGCGCTTATCGAGTCATCAACGTGCCGAGCGATAAGGTGCCAGTTGGCGGCGACGACTACCCCATGCGCTATCCCTCGTCACGGCACCGGGGAAGCGGCGTGAACGCCGTATTTTGCGACGGCCATACGCGGTTTTTGAGCGAGAAGATCGATTCCTGGGTGTATAGCCAGATGCTCACGTCGAACTCGAAGATCCTCGATAAGAGCAACTTGACCGGCAATGACGCCTATCACGGCAACCGTGCCTACCGTTGGCAGCAGTACGGCGTCGGAGGCTCCACGAAGGAGTACATCTTCGACGACAAGGATCTTGATAAGTAGGACAGGCTTCAGCCTGTCATGATTTACGACAGGCTGAAGCCTGTCCTACTGAGCCGCAAGCCGATGCGGCACCAGCCGCTCACCGCTAGCCGCCACAGCGCCGCGGTCGCCGGCCTCGTGATATTCGGCGTCTTGATTCACGTCCCAGACGTCGTAGTGCTGCTCGGCGGCGAGGATGTTCCGCGCGGTGAGCAGGGCTGTCATCATCGCGTGGTCTTGATTGTTGTATTTGTGCATCCCGTTGCGGCCCACGAGGTGCAGGCCCGCATAGCCCTGCTCGAGCCCGTGGCGGATGGTCGCCACGTGCTGGGCATAGTCGTCGTCGTACACGGGATAGGCCTTCGGCTGGCGGACGACATGGCCGTCGAGCACGTCGCCCTCCTTTGCGAGGCCGAGTTGCACGAGCTCGCGGCTGGCGAGGGCGACGAGGTCGGCATCGCACATGCTCCAGAGGCCATCCCCCTCGAAGCAAAAGTATTCGAGGCCGTAGCAGGCCAGGGCCGGGTCGGGCACCAGTTCCGGCGACCAGCTGCGGAAGTTTTGCACGCGGCCCACCTTCACGCCCGGCTCGTGGATGTAGATCCAGTTGTCGTCGAACGAGAGCGACGGCCGGACGATCAGTGCCACCGTGAGAAAGTCGCGATACTTGAGCGCCTTGGCGGCGGCGAGCACCTCGGCCGGCGGGGCGGGGGAGAGCCCATGCACCAGTTCGCGGAGCGGGGCCGACGAGATCACGTGCTCCGCCTCGATGGCATCAGGGCGGCCGGTGGAGTCGGTGAAGTCGACCCGCCAGCCGCGATCAGCGGGAAGTTTTTCGAGACCCGTCACCCGGCAGCCCATCCGCACGTCGCCGCCGTTCTCAAGGGTTTTTCGCGCGGCGGCGTCCCACATCATGCCGGGGCCCAGCCGCGGGTAGCGAAACGAGCCGATCAGCGTCTTGATCTGCTTCGATCGGTCCTTCTGCTCGCGCGGCGGGAAGAGGGCGTTCCAGATCGCCGTCGACAGCGACAGGCCCTTGATCCGTTGGGCGGCCCAGTCGGCGGAGATCTCCTTGCAGCTCATCCCCCACACCTTCTCGGTGTAGGTTTTGAAGAAAATGCCGAATAGCCGCCGGCCAAACTTGTTGCTCACCCAGTCTTCAAACGACCTCGGGTTTGCCACCGGAAACAGCCGGGCATATGCGTAACTCGCCACGCACCGCGCCGCCTCGAAGATACCCAGGTTGTTCAGGGCTTCGGCCGCCTTCAGTGGATAGGAGTAGAACTTGCCGCCGTAGAGAATCCGGGAACTGCGGGGACGAACAAGCATGTCGTCGCCGAGCAGTTCGCTCCACAGATCCTCGACCTCCTTCGATTTCGAGAAGAAGCGATGGCCGCCGATGTCGAACCGGAAGCCTTTGCCGCCAGCAGCAGGCGATTTGTATTCGACCGTTCGCGAGATGCCGCCGACAAGCTCTGGATCGGCCTCGAGCACCGTGACGGTCGCCTTGGACTTCGAGAGTACGTAGGCAGCCGTGAGGCCTGCGGGGCCTGCGCCGATGATGGCGACGGAGGGACGCGGTGCCGTTCCCGCAGGAGGCGCGGCCGGAGATCGCTGCGAGACTGCTGTGTCGACGGTGCGGTCCATCCGCGTCAGCATACCGACGGTGGCTGGCTCGATGGCCGTGCGCCCTCCCGGCTCACGAAATTCAAACAACCGGCTGCGGGGCCGCGGTGGCCGCCTTGAGCGCCGGCAGGCGGATCGTGATCGCCGTGCCCTTGCCCGGGGCGCTTTCGACGCGGATCCGGCCCTTGTGGGCCTCCACGATCTCGCGGCAGGCCGTGAGGCCGAGGCCACTGCCGCCCTTGCCCGTTTCGTCGGGGCCCGCCTTCGTGGAGAAGTGCGGCTCGAACATCCGCCGCATCACGTCGGGCGTCATGCCGCAGCCCGTGTCGCGCACCATGAGATCGACGGCGCCGAGGAGCGCGTCGTGGGCGAGCCGAATGATGAGTCGGCCGCCCTGGGGCATCGCCTGCCGACCGTTGACGAGCAGGTTCAGGAGCACCTGCTGGAGCTGACCGGGATTCGCCGACACCTTCGGCACCGGGGCGAACTCGCGCTCCACCTGCACGCGATACTTCGTCATCTCGCGTTCGAGGAGCACGAGCACGTCTTCCACGAGCAGTTCGAGGTTCACCGGCTCCATTCGGGTCGAGCCCCCGCGGGCCATGCCGAGCACGCTGGCCGTGATCTTCGCCGCCCGGGTGCCGGCTGAAAGAATCCGCTCGAGGGCCTTGTCGCGGGTGGGCTGGTCGCGATGCCGGAGGCCAAGCTTTGCGTAGTTCAAGATCGTCGTCAGGGCGTTGTTGAACTCGTGCGTCGTCGTGCCGAGGAGCTCGCCAAGCGTGGCGGCTTTCTGGGCCTCGAGGAGCTGACGCCGCAGCGACGCGACTTCGGCGCTGTGTCTGAGCCGCGCGACCTCGAGCTGGTGCCGAAGCACCGACGCCTCGTCGCGGCGTGGCAGCGGCTCAGGCACGCTCTCCAGCATCGGCTCACCTCGGAAAACCATGTGGCGCAGACACTTGCACCCACCTCGGAGTATCGGCCGGGCCAGTGGCATGTGTATAAAGAGGGGGTGACGCACCTTTTCGACGCCTTGACCGTTTCATTTCAGCAGCGGCCGGCGTGGATGGCGAAGGTGGAGCGGACCGTGCCGGTGGCGGAAACTCGGCGGAGGGCCTTCATGAGGCGAATTCTGAAAACCGTGCGGCTTGGGGCGAGAACGACGGCGGGCATGCGGGCGAGAGCTGCGTTCACCCTCGTGGAGCTGCTCGTCGTGATCGCGATCATCGGCACGCTCGTGGGGCTGCTCCTGCCAGCCGTGCAGAATGCCCGCGAGTCGGCTCGCCGGATCTCGTGCAAGGCGAACCTCAAGCAGATCGGGATTGCGTTTCAGATGTTCCTCGACAAGAAGACGCGGGGGCGGTTTCCCGTGGCGGCCGTGCAGCCGAGCTTCGAAGTGCTCAATTACCCGTTGGGTCGTCCCTTGCGGCCGAGCATCGTCTCGGCCCTTGGCGACTTTACGGAGGGAAGTCGGGAGGTTTTTCGCTGCCCTTCCGACACGGTGTACTACCAGAGGTCTGGTGCAACAGTCGACGATATCAAGACAAAGCACGCGGCGATCATGGCGGGAACTGATGTGGCAGCCAAGCAGGCAGTGGCCGATCACCAGTCCCTCGCGTACGAGGGCACGAGTTACGAGTATCCCGTGCGCCGGCTCATTAATGAGGACGCCACGCCGCCGGTTGGAAAGACGCGGGAAGAGGCTTTGACCTCAAAACGACTGGGCGGCAATCTCGCCACATCAAAACTCTGGGTGCTCTACGAATTTGAGCCCTTTCATACGGCTGGCTGGGCTGCGTTCTTTGCGCCGGATTTCACCGATACAAATACGACGGACGACGGCAAAGATAACTACAACCGCGACAATTGGACCCCTCCCGAGGGCGCCCGCAACTTTCTTTACTTCGACGGCCACGTCGAAAATCTCTGACCCCTGGCAGCGAGGCGACTCATGAGCACGGCATCGATGCGGTCGGCACGGTTCCCACCTGACGCCACCGACAACTCGTCGAAGCCGATTGGCAAGTGGCTGGCCGTGATCGGGCTCATCGCCCTGGTCGCATTCCTGATCGCCTGGCTTGGCGGCTGGATCCGCTTCACGACCGATCCGCGTGTCGTGGAAATCCAGACACTGCAAAACGAAGCCCGGCAGAAGTTCGCGGTTGCCGGCGGTCCCTCGACGCTCGCCGAGGCCACCGACGCGGTGACGATGATGGCGACGATCCGACAAAAGACGGAGGCCTTGCCGCCGCACCTGCGGCCGCAGGCCGAACGGAGCGGCAGCAGCGTGTTTCGCTCGGCGATGCGGCAGCGCATCGATGCGTATTTCACGCTCCCGCCGGAGAAGCGCCAGGCGGAACTCGACCGCCAGATCAAGCAGGAAGAGATGATGCGGAAGGCCTTCGAGACGGCAAGCAAAGTGGCCGGATTCTTCGGCGGCGGGCCACCAGGCGGAGGGCAGGCGACCGGGTCTGGCGCGCAGGGCGGCCAGGGAAGTGGCCAGGGCGGTAGCGGCACGCCGGGTGGCGGCCCGCCGGGCGGTGGCCCTCCGCAGAACGCGTCGCAGGACAGCTCCAACAAGTGGCGGAAGGGGATCATCGACTCGACGACCCCCGAGCAGCGGGCCCGGTATGTCGAGTATCGCCGGGCAATGGACCAGCGCCGCAAGGAGCTGGGCATCCCATCGGGCGGGCCGAGGTAGGCTGCCGGCGATGAGCGACACGCTGGGGCTTTTCGCCGAGGCGCGCCAAGTGGCGATCGACCTCGGCTATGTCATCCGCGAAGAGCCGCTCGGCGATCTGCCCGGCGGGGCCTGCCAGGTGGGGCAGGAGCGGCGGATCCTTCTGAACCTCGAGCAGCCGGTGCCAGCGCAGCTCGACGTGCTCGTGCGGGCGCTCGCGGCCGACCCGCGTAGCCCATTGCAGCCGATGAGCCGCCTGCTGGCCGCGCGGCTCGGGTCCGCCATTGAGCGACTTTTCCCGTGAAGTTCCCCCGGGCAGCAACGATCGTGGCGAAAGCCCGATTCCATCGTTTTGCGTTCGTCGCAAGGAGGTCTATACCTTACCCCTATGCGTCTCACGTCAGAAGCTCCTGAGATCAACATGATCCCGGCAGATCTCCTCGCCGATTTCGAGGCTGCAGCGCGGCGGCCGCTGCGGCAGCGGATGCGATACGCGTTCATCCATACCCACAAGCCCGTGATGGATGACGCCCCATTCCGGGCCTTCGACACGACCGCTGACTATCGGCAGTGGTGTGAGCAGAACCTTCCTGACTGGCTTGGATATGGCAGCGTTCGACTATCGACAGGCTGAGGAGATTCGCGACGCATTCGCCCGGCATGGCTGCCGATATCTTTTTATCGGCAAGTCAGGCGCCATCCTGCTCGGCTTCCCCGACACCACTCAAGATGCCGACTTGTTTGTGGAAAAGTCGGAGCGGAACGGTGAGTCACTCGTAGTGGCACTGCGCGAGATCGGCTTTGCCATCGATGACGATCAAGCGATCCAGATTCGAAGCGGTAAGGATTTCGTGCAACTGAAGAACGGCCCATTCGACCTTGACCTCGTCTTTGCGCCCGATGGCATCGAGCACTTCGAAGAGGCGTGGCGTCGCCGAGTGGTCATCGAGGGGTTTCCGGTATGCCACATCGACGACATCATCGCCAGCAAGGTTGCAACCAATCGGCAAAAAGATCGTGAAAGTCTCCCTCGGCTCGAATCGTTCCGCCTCTATCTGCGTCGCAAGCAGCGCGATTGATTCCCACGAGGCACGGGGCGAAGTGCCGGGCGGTGCCTTAGCCGTAGAGGCCGTGCGTGGCGATGAATCGCTCCACGGCCCGCGGAGTGCGGTAGCGGATGCTTCGGCCAGCCTTGACGAGCGCCCGGAGGTCGCTCGAGCGGATGGCAAGCGCCGGCACACGCACGCGATCGGCTGTGAGCTGCTGCGCACGTTCTCGGCCGAGTAGCGTGGCGAGCCGCGACTCCTGCACCGTGGAGCTGACATCGTCGAGCCCATCGCGCTCGACAGCGATCACGCCGGCGAGGTCGAGAATGCGCGCAGGCT
>Ga0247836_1005608_pt1 | contig 14579 bp, 9 predicted proteins | sample LaCruzMarch2015__4_FD_187116 | JGI IMG/M metagenome (GOLD analysis project Ga0247836, IMG submission 187116) | Freshwater microbial communities from meromictic Lake La Cruz, Castile-La Mancha, Spain - LaCruzMarch2015_14m | ecosystem: Environmental > Aquatic > Freshwater > Lake | place: Spain...
GATAGGCGGTATAGCACCTAAAGTCGATTTGAACGCAACCCACATCTCGACCCTTGAGTTCGTGGATCTATCCGATTTAGAACAGCATTCGCTCTAGGAAGCCAAATCCATGAACGCACAATTCTTAGAATACCTGGAGCAAGCTAACCAAGGGATGAAGCAAGCTGGGACGTTTAAAACCGAGCGGGTGATTGATACCATGCAAGGGACCCTGGTGAAGCTGGCCGACGGCAAAGAACTGCTGAACATGTGTGCCAACAATTATCTAGGGCTAGCGCAGCATCCAGCCGTTCAAGCAGCCGCGGAACGGGGATTGCAACGTTGGGGCTACGGTTTGGCGTCGGTTCGATTTATTTGTGGCACGCAAACGATCCATAAAGAACTAGAAAACAGACTAAGCAAGTTCTTGGGCATGCAGGACACGATCCTCTACAACTCCTGTTGGGACGCTAACGGTGGGCTTTTTGAAACCATCCTTGGTCCAGAGGACGCCATTATCTCCGACGAGCTCAATCACGCCAGCATCATCGATGGCATCAGGCTTTGCAAGGCGAAGCGATTCAGGTACCGAAATAACGACATGCAGGATCTGCAGGCCAAACTGGAAGAAGCCAAAACATCGCGATTTAAGCTCATTGCAACCGACGGAGTTTTCTCGATGGATGGTACGATCGCCGATCTAGCGAGCGTCTGTGATCTCGCGGACAAGTACGATGCCATGGTCATGGTAGACGATTCACACGCGGTAGGATTCGTAGGTCCGAAAGGACGTGGTTCGCACGAGCATTGTGATGTCATGGACCGAATCGATATTTTGACCGGAACCTTAGGAAAAGCTCTCGGGGGAGCCAGCGGCGGCTACACTTCAGGCAAATCGGAATTGATCGAATTGTTGCGTCAACGCTCAAGAACTTACCTTTTCTCCAACACAGTTGCCCCTCCCATCGTTGCTGGAACACTGCAGTCTCTAGATATGCTGGAACAATCGACGCAGCTAAGAGATACGTTAGAAAACAACACGAAGTTCTTTCGAGAAGCCATGCTGGAGCGTGGGCTGAATATCCTTCCAGGAAGCCACCCCATCGTTCCCGTCATGATTGGCGAAGCTAGTCAAGCAGCAGCCGTCGCCAAAGCCATGCTGGAAGATGGAATCTATGTGATAGCATTCTCGTACCCAGTTGTGCCGCAAGGCAAAGCCCGAATTAGAACGCAAGTCTCGGCAGCTCATTCGCGAGACCAATTGCTAGCAACAGCCGAATCGTTTGCGAGGCGAGTTCACTAGCTAGGGTTTGGACAAAAAAGGCTAGGGAAGGTAAGTCCCCCCTTTTTCATTTTGCGTGGATTACTACTTTATACAGCCAGACGATTACCTATTTTCACATGGGACGCCAGCCGCTCATGGAATCGAGCCGAGGATTGAATGAACTCATATAACCTTACGCACCTAAAACAGTTGGAAGCGGAAAGCATCCACATCATCCGCGAAGTCGCGTCGGAGTTCAAAAAGCCAGTCATGCTTTACTCAGTAGGTAAAGACTCGGCAGTCATGACCCATTTGGCGCTCAAAGCCTTCTATCCAGCCAAGCCACCGTTCCCATTCTTGCATGTGGATACCACCTGGAAGTTCAAAGAGATGATCGCGTTTCGCGACAATTATGTAAAGAACGAGCTGGGTATTGAACTGCTGGTCCATATCAATCACGAAGGTCTGAAGCTAGGAATTGACCCTAGCGAGAACAGCGAAAAGCACACCGAGGTGATGAAAACCGATTCGCTGAAAATGGCACTCAACAAATATGGCTTCGACGCAGCCTTCGGCGGAGCACGGCGTGACGAGGAAAAATCTCGAGCTAAAGAACGTGTTTTCTCCTTCCGCGATAAATTCCATCGTTGGGATCCTAAGAATCAACGACCAGAACTATGGAACCTGTACAACTCTCGAGTGAATCCGGGAGAGAGCATTCGAGTCTTCCCATTATCCAATTGGACCGAATTGGATGTTTGGCAGTATATCTATCTCGAGAACATTCCTCTGCCTGACCTGTACTTTGCCAAAATGCTCCCGGTGGTATGGCGAAACGGAACATGGATTCATTTGAACGATGACCGGATCAAGCCGCGACCGGGCGAAACGGTCGAGAACAAAATGATTCGCTTTCGAACACTTGGTTGCTACCCATTGACCGGTGGCGTCGAATCCACGGCAGCGACTCTGCCAGAAATCATTCAAGAAATGCTTCTGACAACCACTTCGGAACGGCAAGGTCGAGTGATCGATAAGGATGGTGGCGGGGCAGGTATGGAACTCAAGAAGACGCAGGGATATTTCTAAAGCATGTCACACCAAAGCGACCTCATTGCCAAAGACATTCTGGCATATCTCAAACAACACGAACAAAAAGAACTGCTCCGATTCATCACGTGCGGAAGCGTCGATGACGGAAAAAGCACTCTGATTGGGCGTCTGCTTTTCGATAGCAAAATGCTATACGAAGATCAGCTGGCTCAGCTGGAAACGGAAAGCAAAGTCCATGGAACCACCGGGGGCGGTTTCGATCCAGCGTTGGTAACCGATGGGCTTAAAGCCGAACGCGAACAAGGTATCACGATCGACGTAGCCTATCGCTATTTTTCAACGGCCAAACGCAAGTTTATCATCGCGGATACACCAGGCCACGAACAGTACACCCGCAATATGGCGACCGGTGCATCGACGGCCGATCTGGCCATCATTTTGATCGATGCACGATACGGTGTTTTGACTCAAACCAAGCGACACAGCTTTATTGTTTCATTGCTTGGAATCCGTCACGTGGTCGTAGCGATCAATAAAATGGATTTGGTCGGATACAGCCAAGAGCGATTTGATGAGATCTGCAAAGATTATCGTGACTTCGTATCGCGTTTGGATCTCCCCGATCTTCATTTTATTCCCATCGTGGCTTTGCACGGCGAGAATCTCGTTGACCCCAGTACCAACATGCCATGGTACAAAGGCACGACACTGATGAACTTCCTTGAAACGGTTTACATCGGATCCGATCGCAATCTTGAAGATTTCCGATTGCCGGTCCAATATGTGAATCGACCGAACTTGGACTACCGTGGCTTCTGCGGTACCGTCGCCTCTGGCATCATTCGCAAAGGTGACCAAATCATGGTGCTACCCTCCAAACGTACCAGCAAAGTCAAACGCATTGTGACTCAGGATGGTGACTTGGAGGAAGCGTTCAGTTCCCAATCGATCACGCTTCTCTTTGAGGACGAAGTCGATTGTTCACGCGGCGATATGATTGTTAGGCCAGGAAACGTCCCGAAGATGAGCAACGGATTCGATGCGACCATCGTTTGGATGAGCGCCGAAGCGATGGTCCCAGGCAAAACCTACCTCTTTAAACACACGACCCAAACCGTCACGGGCCAAATCGATTCGTTGAAATACCGAGTCGATGTGAATACGCTGCATCGAACTCCTGCACCCGATCTGCAGTTGAATGAAATAGGTCGTTGTTCGGTTACCTTGAGCCAACAACTCTATTTCGACGCCTACCGCCGCAATCGATTCACCGGCTCCTTCATCATTATCGATCGTATCAATAACACGACGGTCGGAGCAGGCATGATCTCCGATCGCGATTCGGCCAAAGCAGCCACCGCAGCTTGGGAAAGTAACGATTCACAAGTATCCGACAAACAGGAACAATTATCCAGCGTCACGGATTCCGAACGAGCCGCTCGGTTCGGCCAAAAGCCAGCGACCGTCTTGTTCACTGGATTAACTGGGACCGGTAAGACCACCATCGCTCGGGCTGTAGAACGCGCCCTGTTCGACGAGGGGCGTGCGGTATCTGTTCTCGATGGCGAACAAATGCGGAAAGGGGTCAACATCGACCTCGGTTACACCGTTGAAGAACGCAGTGAAAATCTACGTCGTTCCGCACACGTCGCCAAACTGTTCAACGACAATGGATTGATCTGCCTAGCAGCGTTCGTCGCCCCCAACCAATCGGTCCGCGAACGCGTTGCAGAGGTTATCGGCAAAGACCGATTTTTGAGGATCCATTGCACTGCCGACGAAAGTATTCGAAAAGCCCGAGACACCAAAGCGGCTGGCAGAATGGAACCCGCTGTCGATAGCAACAAAGCCCTGTACGAGATACCGGAAGATCCGGATATGATCTTGAACACAGGCGACTTAAGTGTTGCTGAAAGTGTAAGCGCCGTGTTGGAGTTGCTTAAGGCAAAGGGCTTTGTTCGGTAAGCAACACTGGGTGGTATGCTAAATTCCCAACCGCGAGCGAATCCATTCTAAAGTCGATTGGGTCCGCGGCTCGGTTCGGTCAAGATCTCGAATCAATCGAACGATGCCTCGTCTTTCATCGATTCGGGCTTGCTGGTCGTCTTCCTGGGCAACGATTTCTGCATTGATGTACAATTCGCTGTCCAGTTCATCGAACGCTTGATCGATCAACGGTTGCTGCATTAGCAGCACGGTCGAGGGCTTTTCGGAAGCCTTGGCGAACAGTGGCTGGCTGGACAGCTCCAGCGTTTTTGGTGAAGCAGTTAGGCCATCACCCCGAGCAGAAATGCTAGCCTGTTCGATTTCCTCCCGATCAATCGGATAGCTCAATTGGACTCGTTCGTAAAGGTCCCGGCGTTCCCGGGGATCTAAAAGCCTGTACGCAGCAAACGCGATGCGTGCACGCCGGCGGTCGGAAAGATCCCCTTGCGAGTGTTTTTCGTGATGCGAGAGCGCAACGGACATGGCCTGTGCGGCGGAACGGATGACGTGGGTGCGACATTCGCCGCGTCTAAGCCCAAGCAGCCTGAAATGGCTGATGAAGCCAGATGGCCTCAGATTTTCGAAAGTAGTTTCTTGATGTTTTTTCATAGCTTCTTCAACCCAACCATCCTGGTTTTGTATCGTTTGCTTTATGCCAGCAAAACTCCTTTTCCTAGCAGTATTCGCTGGTCCGCAGCAATTCTTGCTTTCCATTCTTCGATTCTATCGGCACCATTGTAGTCGCAACCATAGCGACCTTCCCTGAAACAGACTGGCCCTTTAGACGATGAAAGGGCCTTAAAAGTTCGCAAAATTTTTTTTTGGCAATCATGTCCATCTTTGAGGGAGGCTTAGGTCGCATTCCCAGCCCAAAACAAACTCAGACAAATTCCTAGCTGTTTTGACGAATAACCCGTTTTGGTAATTTTTTTCGTTTTTCGGCCGTTGCTGGGAGCTTTTTGGAAGATTCGTTCACAAAACATTTCTAGCCCGTAGCCAGTCGAGCCCTGTCGTGTGTATCCTGCTCTTGGGGAACCGCACAACGAATCCGATTCCTAACGTTCATCCATCGTCTTCCATAGTCACTTCAGGGTTGCAATATGGTGCTTTCAGGCGAAGAAATCAGAGCTCGGCAGGGTACCGATATTCGGATCACCCCCTTCTGCGAGGATTGTCTTAATCCGAACAGCTACAACTTGACTTTGCACAATGAGCTATTGGTCTACGAGGAAGTTGTGCTGGATGCCAAGCAGCCGAACCGGTTCCGTCGTCTGACCATTCCGGACGAGGGGATGATTCTTAGCCCAGGTCAGATTTATCTTGGTAGAACGGTGGAGCACACGGAAACTCATAATCTGGTTCCGATGATCGAGGGCCGAAGCTCGATCGCCCGGTTGGGGCTTTTTGTGCATTGTTCTTCTGGGTTTGGGGACGCGGGTTTTCGAGGCCACTGGACCATCGAGATGTTTGCCGTCCAACCAATTCGCATTTATGCCGGGCTTCGAATCTGCCAAATTTTCTATCACGAACTCACCGGCGACGTCCGTGAATACGCCAGCGAAAAGTATCAGAACAATCGCGATGTGCAGCCCAGCTTGCTCTACAAGGAGTTTGACAACTGCCGTCGGTACGATCAACTGGAGCTCGACTTTGGCTCGATCGCTGCAACCTATCGGCAGGCTCCTTCAAAAGACAAGCTCGAGACAGTTTAAGCAAGGCCACGGCAACATTTCACAGTCAGCCGAAGGCCATGTTTCATAGCAATACCGTTCAATCAATCGTTTAACAGTCAGCCGCAGGCGTACTAGCGCAGCTAATTCGACGCCTCCACCCAACAACAGATCAGCTAAATCACCAACCCATCATCCCCATAACCTTCGATGCAGTCGCTGTAGCACTAAGTTAAAAATAGCACTATCGAAAACGTAGCGAATCTCGCGAGGAGCTTGAAGAGACGATGCATTTTTTGTTGATGTACGACTATGTACCCGACATCTTGGAACGTCGTGGTCCTTTTCGTCAGGAACACTTGCGATTGGCTTGGGAAGCTCACGACCGAGGCGAACTCTTAATCGGAGGCGCTTTTGCCGACCCCGTTGACGGCGCATTGTTGTTGTTCGACACCGAGAATTCGAATGATGTGAAAGCCTTTGCAGAGAACGACCCGTATGTAAAGAACGGTCTCGTCACGGACTGGAGGGTGCGAGCGTGGACCACCGTTATCGGCAAAGATGCCAAAACACCGATAAGGCCGTAGCGCTTGCCATTCGAGTCCGATCCTTTTGAGGTCTCTTCGTACGAACGAAAAGTACGAAACGAGTCTGTCGAAAAATGAGGGGCGAAAAATCTCAGAACCTTGCTTTCGTTAACTATCTTTCGACCCACATTTTTCGACCGCAAGCACTGTTCTTGATCTCGAACGTCCTTCTGAGGGACACTCCACTTTATATGTCGACACGAGCCTAGGGCGAACCTGGGCTTGGAGTTCCATCGAAACCGTAAGTCATTTCAGCAAAGTTGTTTAGCGTGGTTTTTGTTCGGGATTAGCACCAGGTTTTGGGACCTGAGCCGGTTGAACCAACATCACCAGATCCTGGTTTAGCCGCTACTCCTTTCGCTGGAATCCAACTATGCTAAGTTGAAAGCCGTTGGGGCTGTTTTTCGCAGTTTCAACCCACCCCACCCCCCGCCTGCCTCAGGTCCCGCCTTGACCATGTCCCTCCGCAAACTTGTCTTTCTGGCTGTGCACGCAGCGATATTGCTTTGCGTGCACCGCACTGCAAACGCGCAAGAGCCCTCTTTCGAACGGTATATTCGGCCCATTCTCAGACAGCACTGTTTTGATTGCCACGGAGCCACCGACACGAAAGAAGGCAACCTCGACCTCCGACTTGTCCGGTTTATGAAACAAGGGGGCGATTCCGGCACTGCTATCAACTTCGAAAATCTGAGTGAAAGCTTGTTGATCCAGCGTGTCGTTAGCGGCGAAATGCCACCCGGCGAAGCTCACATGCCCGCCGAGCAACTTGCGATACTCAAAAAATGGGTCGAGGCTGGTGCCAAGACCGATCGGCCTGAACCAGAACAGATCGGGCCCGGTGTCCCTATCACCGCGGAAGATCGAGACTATTGGGCCTTTCGTCCCATCACTCGCCCTGCCGTCCCAGACATTACAAGCACGGAGACAAGCACTGAGTCTAGCGAACCGGCAGACCGAGTTCGTACACCCATCGACGCGCTGCTCCAACAATCCATGCCCGCTGGCGTCTCCTTTTCGCCTGACGCTGATCGCGAGACGCTCATTCGCCGCGCCTACTTGGATTTGACCGGCCTGCCTCCAAGCCTCCAAGATATGGAACGATGGACCAAATCCTCCTACACCAATTGGTTTGGGCAAATGATCGATTCCTTGCTCGAATCTCCTCATTACGGTGAGCGTTGGTCTCGGCATTGGCTTGATGTGGCCGGCTATGCCGACTCCGAAGGACAAACGACGGCCGATGCTGTTCGACCTTGGGCGTGGAAGTATCGCGACTATGTGATTCGGTCTCTTAACTCCAACAAACTGTTCGATCGCTTCATCATCGAGCAACTAGCTGGCGATGAACTGGCAGGCCCTCGCAATGGCGATTGGACGGCGGAGCAAATGGAACTGCTGACCGCCACCGGTTTCCTCACAATGGCCGCCGACGGGACTGGAGCTGGCGACAACAGCCCAGAAGCTCGCAACAAAGTCATCGCGGACACCATCAAGATCGTCAGCTCATCTCTGCTGGGTGTCAGTGTCGGCTGTGCACAATGCCACGATCATCGTTACGATCCGATTTCCCAAGTGGACTACTTCGCGATGCGAGCTGTCTTCGAACCCGCATTCGACTGGCAACAGTGGCGAGTTCCCGACGCTCGCCGCATTTCTCTCTACACAAACGCAAACCGCGAACAAGCTGCCGCGATCGACCAAGAGGCTCAAAAAATTGCCGAAGAGCGAGCTGCAAAACAAAAGCTTTACATGGCTCAAGCGCTCGATAAGGAGCTGCTCAAGTACGAAGAGCCACTCAAAACCGAACTGCGCACGGCCTACGAAAAGCCAGAAAACGAACGCTCCGAAGAGCAAGTCATGCTGCTCAAAAAGTACCCGAGCGTGAACATCTCGCCAGGCGTCTTGTATCAATATCTTCCTCAGGCCGCCGAAGAGCTCAAAACGTACGACGCGAAAATTGCCGAGACCCAAGCTCGCAAACCCGTCGAAGAGTTTATCCGAGCCATGACCGAGGTCCCTGATCGCACCCCAGAAACCTTCCTCTTCCATCGTGGTGACCATCGGCAACCCAAACAAAAAGTCTTGCCCGCCGACTTGACGATCGCTGCCGACGAAGGTGCCTTGCCAACCATCCCTGAACGGGATCCCAACTTCAAAACCAGCGGACGACGATTGGCGTATGCGCGTTGGTTGACCAGCGGCAAGCATCCACTGGTGGCTCGTGTGCTGGTCAACCGAGTTTGGTTGCACCACTTTGGTCAAGCGATCGTGCCCACACCGTCGGAGTTCGGTAAGCTTGGAATGCCACCTACCAACACGGCGCTGTTGGACTGGCTAGCGGACGATTTCATGCGAAGCGGCTGGGACCTGAAACAATTGCATCGAACAATCATGAAGTCGACCGCTTGGCGACAGAGTGCCATTCGCGATGAATCCAAATCGGCTATCGATGCCGAAAACGCTTCCTATTGGCGCAAGTCGATCCAACGCTTGGACGCCGAAGTGATTCGGGACCGAATGTTGGTTGCGTCTGGAACACTCGAGCCGAATATGTTCGGTCCACCTATCGCGATCAAGGCGGACGATGCAGGGCAGATCATCGTCGATGGTCAACAGAAACGACGAAGCCTGTATCTCCAAGTGCGACGATCGCAGCCTGTGGCTATGCTTCAGAGTTTTGATGCGCCGGTGATGGATGTGAATTGCGAACGACGACCGGTTTCCACCGTTGCGACGCAGTCCTTGATCATGATGAACGGCGAGTTCGTATGGCAACAAGCGGAATTGCTAGCCGCTCGGGCCATGCGAGAAGCGGTACCTCTGTCGTCCGATCAGCTAAACAATCTGCCCGAGATGCCCGCGCCGCTTCAACCTGAGTGGCGATATGGTTATGGAGAATTCGATGAACCAACGCAACGAATCGTGAACTTTACCGACTTGCCGCACTGGACCGGAACCGAATGGCAAGGTGGAGCTCAACGTCCCGACCCAACCATCGGCTGGGTTATCGCCAATCCAAACGGCGGACACACGGGCGCTCGCTACGCATCGATCCGGCGCTGGACGTCGCCCAGCAGTAGCCGCATCCGTATCGATGGCGCGTTTCAACACGGATCACCCAACGGCGACGGAGTCCGAGGAAGAATCGTTTCGGACCGACGCGGACTCTTAGGGCAATGGCAAGTGCTCAATAACATGGCCGAGACCAAGATCGATGAGTTCGCCGTTGAGGCTGGCGAGTCGATCGACTTTGTCACGGACTGCATCACCAATGAGAACTCCGATTCGTTCACGTGGACAACCAAGATTGCATTCTCGGCCGCGGAGGGAGCTTCCCAAGAACGCACGCGAGACAGCGTGGCAGAATTTCATGGCCCCTTTTCCGTCGATAGTTTTAGTGATCTTCCCTCGCAGTTGCATGTCGCTTGGCGAATTGCATACAGTCGTCCACCCAGCCAAGCCGAGTTCCAGCTTTCGATGGCACATGTGGCTGAGCAGTTGCGAGCCATTCAAAAAGACCGACGCGGCATAGCACCTGGCTCGAATATCACCAAACAGGTTTTGGTCAGTTATTGCCATGCGTTACTAAACTCAAGCGAATTCGTTTACGTCGATTAGGAGCAAATCAATCATGGGACTCTTTAGTCGCCGACAATTTTTGGCCGAGAACGCGATGGGAATCGGCTCGATCGCGCTCACTTGGTTGTTGCAGCAAGAGCAAGGCAAGAAACCGAAGTCGATCGCACTTGCCAAACCGCACAATGACTTGCTCCCTCGAAAGCCGCATTTCGAGCCTAAAGCCAAAGCGATGATCTCGTTGTTCCAACACGGTGGTCCGTCGCATATGGACTTGACCGATCCGAAGCCGGAGCTGACGAAGTACAGTGGCACCGACTACAAAGAGGATATCCACTTTAGCTTTGTGAACGAGGCGAGCAAAAAGCTCTTCGGAAGCCCCTTTCAATTCAAGGCCCATGGGCAATGCGGGACGGAGCTGTCGGAGCTGCTGCCTCACACGGCTGAGATCGTGGACGACATGTGCCTGATCCGCAGCATGCACACTGGCGCGAATGGACACGAAGTTTCGATTCGCTATTTCCATGGCGGGATACCGGGCATATTGGGACGACCCACGTTGGGCTCTTGGCTCGTTTACGCCTTAGGCTCCGAGTCGCAGAACTTGCCAGCTTACATGGTGTTAACCGATCCGGGCGGGCTACCGGTGGATGGTGTTACCAATTGGGCCAACGGCTTCATGCCGGCCATGTTTCAAGGGACTGTCCTGCGACCTACTGAGCCTCGCATTCTCAATCTTGAGCCACCGCCGCATATTCGAGGTAAGTTTCAAGAACAAAACCTTGCGTTCCTGCAGGAATTGAATCGCCGACATCTAGAATCGCATCCTGGTGAATCGGAGCTGGAAGCTCGGATTGCGAGCTATGAATTGGCTGCTCGCATGCAGACAGCAGCCGCAGAGGCGCTGGACATCGAACAAGAAACCGCTGCGACGCACCAGATGTACGGACTGGATCATCCCGAAACGAAAGAGTATGGCACTCGCTGCTTGATCGCTCGACGATTGGTGGAACGCGGAGTTCGGTTCGTTCAATTGTTTCACAGTGGACAACCGTGGGACAACCATAGCGAAATTGCGAACGGGCTTAGGTCGATCTGCAAGAAAACGGACAAACCAGCGGCGGCTTTGGTCAAGGACCTCAAGCAAAGAGGCATGCTCGATTCAACCATTGTGCATTGGGGTGGCGAGATTGGACGATTGCCTGTCACACAAGAACATGGCTCACCCGAGAAAGCGGGCCGTGATCACAACGGCCAAGGCTTTAGCATTTGGATGGCAGGTGGTGGGTTCAAGCCCGGCATGACTTTCGGTAAGACCGATGAGTTTGGACACCGAGCGGTCGAGAACATCGTGACCCCGAACGACTTCCAAGCGACCGTGCTCAATCAATTCGGATTGAAGCACGAAGAGACGTTGTACATCCATAGCGGCCAAGAGCAAATCATCACGAACAAACGCCCAGCTCGAGTCGTCAAAGAAATCATTGGTTGAGCCCGATGAACGCAACAGGTTTGGTCGGCTACCCGCTCTGTCTAGCACACCAAACCTGTTGCAACGTGCCGGGACGAGCCCGACCGTCGCGGTGGCGTGAACGCGTGGCGTGTGCGTTGGCGCGAACGCGGGCAACGCCCGCGTGAGCAACGCGAAGCTGGGCCTTGAGCCCTAGCTTCGCAATAGGTTTGGCGTGCTACCAAAACCAAGCCCCAAAAAAGCCCCTGCGTTCCAGGGCCTTGGGCCCGACGAACGCAAAAGGTTTGGTCTGCTTCCCGCTCTGTCTAGCACTCCAAACCTACTGCGACGTGCCGGGACGAGCCCGACCGTCGCGGTGGCGTGAACGCGTGGCGTGTGCGTTGGCGCGAACGCGGGCAACCCTGGCGTGAGCAACGCGAAGCTGGGCCTTGAGCCCTAGCTTCGCAATAGGTTTGGCGTGCTACCAAAACCAAGCCCCAAAAAAGCCCCTGCGTTCCAGGGCCTTGGGCCCGACGAACGCAAAAGGTTTGGTCTGCTTCCCGCTCTGTCTAGCACTCCTAACCTACTGCGACGTGCCGGGACGAGCCCGACCGTCGCATGACTCGATGCAAGAGCTATCAAAACAAAAGAGGGAAATCCAAATTCTGCTTGTAACTGCCTATCCGAACAAATACAGCGTCCCTATGAGTTCACTTCGTATGAACAAAAACCACGAAGAGAGTCTGTCGAAAGATGTGGGGCGAAAAATTTTAGAACCTTGCTTTCGTGAATTATCTTTCGCCCCCCATTTTTCGACAGAAAGCATTGTTCTCGAATAGGAATATCCCATTGGTGAACACGCCAACTTGGATGTTGACTCGTAATAACAAACGGTACTTGCCAACTTTTCGTCTTCCGAAGCCATTTAGAAACACAGAGGCACAAAAGACACAAAGACAAAGCGCCCGCAGACTTCGTCTTCCCTCTGCGATCTCTGTGCCTCTGGTGCGCCAGGTAAACCTGGCAGTTTTCGTTAGTTGAAAGGTACTAACCATGGTAAGTGCTCGTTCGCCATGTAGTCGACCAAGCAGCCAGTTCGAGTAATCGACTGACTGAAGCCTTGGAAGACAACGACGCCAGCCGTAACGCAAGTGAACTCGATTCGGCCTCGTTACACAGTTAGGAGTGGCCAAGCTTCCGGAATTGACGAAGCCAACACTGATAGTGAAGTAACGCGCACATGCAGCTATCAGACTCCTCGGGGTGACTGGAGACAGCGGGTGTCAACAAAACTGTCAAGGTAACTGGGAGATCCATCTGGCGGTATTGATGCGGAGCATGCATCGAAGCCAACAAGATCTGGGAATCAATAACCAGGTATTGGCCAGCATGGAAGTCGGAGAGGGGAATACGAGCTAGGAAGTCGAGCAATGTCGACGGAGCAAAGTCCCCTCAGCAGAAACATGCATTTCCATTAACGTAAGGACAACCCGCTTGGAACCTAATCCCACTACGGAAGAACCGAACAACAATACCAAAGCTCAAGACCCTAACCAACCGGAGCTCGGGTGGTGGTCAGTCAAGAGCAACGTGAAATTGCCGGTGAAAGTTGCCGAACTGCGACGGAAGCTATATCTGAAAGCCAAACAGGAACCGAAATTTCGATTCTATGCCTTGTACGATCGCATCTATCGACGCGACGTACTGGCAGCGGCATGGTGGATCGTACTAGCGAAAAACAAGTCACCGGGAATTGATGGAGTCACTTGTCAGGACATCATGGATGCTCCTGGCGGTGCTGCAAAATACCTGGCTGACCTGCACGAATCGCTTCGTACGAAGACCTACCGGCCTGATCGTGTAAAACGAACTTACATCGAAAAACCAGATGGCCGTAAACGACCTTTGGGAATCCCGACTATGCGCGATCGAATCGTGCAAACTGCTGCTGTCCTGGTCCTGGAATCCATCTTTGAGGCGGACTTCTTGGACACATCGTATGGATTTCGTCCTGAGCGTAGCGCTCATGATGCGATCAAGGCGATTCAGGGGCATCTGCAACAAGGATTTCGGGAGGTCTATGATGCGGACCTGAAGGGATACTTCGATACGATCCCACACAACAAGTTGATTCTGGCCCTCAAGATTCGCATTGCAGATCGTGCCGTGCTTGACTTGATCCAGATGTGGCTTGCCTGCGAACTTGTCGAAGAGGATGACGATGGAAAACGCCACATCACTCGATCCGATCGAGGAACACCGCAAGGCGGGGTGATTTCACCTCTTCTTTCGAATGTTTACTTGCATTGGTTCGAAGTGGCATTCCATCGCCAAGATGGCCCGGTCCACTTTGCAAAAGCAAAAATCGTCCGCTATGCGGATGATTTTGTCGTCCTGGCTCGATACCAGGGGCAGCGATTGCGAGACTGGCTCAGTACCACTCTTGAGGGTCGGTTCGAACTCACGATCAATCGAGAAAAGACGAAAGTCGTTAACTTGAACTATCCTAAAACGTCACTAGACTTTCTTGGTTACACATTTCGATACGACCGCGACCTCCAAGGACGCGCACATCGCTATCTTAATATCTTTCCCAGCCGAAAGGCGATGGCGAAGGCTCGAGATGCGATACGCAACCTGACCCGGTCGCAGCGGTGCTTTATGCCTGTCGTTGAAATGATATCCGAGATCAATGTTTGGCAACGAGGATGGACCAACTACTTTAAGTCGGGTTACCCACGAGTTGCGTTCCGCGTCATCCACTCTTACATCGTGGCTAAGCTAACAACGCATCTTCAGAGGAGAAGTCAGCGAGCCTATCGCCCCCCGGTAGGCAAATCGTTCTATGCTCACGTCCACGACCTTGGTCTTAAACGTCCATGAACGACTCCGCACCTTCCCTGAATAAGCTTCAGCATGAAAAGTCTCTGCGAAAGCCGTATGCGGGAAATCTGCAAGTACGGTTTGACGAGGAGGAGGGCGCGGCCCGTCCGCCCCTCCTTACTCTACTG
>Ga0247836_1005625_pt1 | contig 14535 bp, 15 predicted proteins | sample LaCruzMarch2015__4_FD_187116 | JGI IMG/M metagenome (GOLD analysis project Ga0247836, IMG submission 187116) | Freshwater microbial communities from meromictic Lake La Cruz, Castile-La Mancha, Spain - LaCruzMarch2015_14m | ecosystem: Environmental > Aquatic > Freshwater > Lake | place: Spain...
CATCGCGTGCTAGAGTTTTTTCGCTGCGACCGCAACTTCGAGCGTGACCGCTGAGGTCGGGGCATCTGGCAACCGATATCTATCCGACATGTTTCCCTTGCCCTTCCTCCTGCCGCGCCGGTTCTGCGTCGCCTTCCTCCTGGTCGGCCTGGCCACGCTCCATGCTCGCGCCGTCGAGCCCCAGGTCGTCACCGACGCTGTGGCGGAGGACGTGGCCGCCGAGCCATCTCACGCGGGCGACTGTCCCACCGCTCACGTTGCCGGCGAGCTCGACGTCTGGGTGGCGAGCACCCGCCGCCTGCCCGCCATCTGCCACACCCCCGAGCATGCCAGACTGTCGATCGAGCAGCTCATCGACGACGGCGACTGTCGCCGCTGGGAACGGGCCGACCTAGCCGGTCTGCTCGCCGAGCCCGCTCGGCCGCTGGTTGTGTTTGTGCACGGAAACCGCTACGAGCCTGCCGACGCCAAGACCCAGGGCATCTCGCTCGCCCAGCGGATGGCCACCGCCCGGGGCGGCCTGTCCCCGCGGGTGATGGTGCTTTCCTGGCCCAGCCAAAAGCAGGGTGTGCTCCTTAAAGATGGCCGCCGTAAGTACGACCGGGCCTACGCCGACGGGCAATACCTCGCCTGGCTGCTCGCTCAGGTCGAGCCCCGGCAGCCCGTTGCGATCATTGGCCACTCATTCGGGGCACTGGTGGCCGCCGAAGCGCTCGATGAGATCGCTCGCCGAGACGAGGTCTCGGAGACTGGGTTCCGCTGGGTCGACCGCCCGGGCCGCACCCACCTGGTGTTCGTGGCCCCGGCCCTGCGGGCCGATGCCCTGGCCCCGCGCGGGCCATTTGGGCGATCGATCGCCGGCATCGATCGGTTCACGCTCCTGATCAACTCCCGCGACGTGGCGCTGCGGTTTTTTCCGCTGCTCGAGCCGGACGTGCGGGCCCCCGCCCTGGGCTACGTGGGCATGCCCCGCCGCTGGCTGCCGGCCGAGGTCGAATACAACGCCATCGATGCGGCCGGGATCGTCGGCACGCTCCATACGATGCGTCGCTACCTCGACTCGCGGCCGCTCGCCGAGCAGATCGCCGGTGGAACGCTCGACGGCCTGAGCGGAGAGTAGCCCGCCGGCCAACTCGCTGGCGCGTCAGGCTGCCCGCCGGGTCGGCAGGGCGGTGGCCGGTGCCGATCGGGCTTCGACCATCATTCGCACGACGGCAGGCATCGTATGCTGGGCTGTCCAGCCCAGCCGTTGGCTGGCGCGGCGGGTGTCGGCCCGTCCGCAGGCGATCTCGCTGGGTCGCACGAGCGCCGGGTCGCGGACCACGTGCCGCCGCCAGTCCAGCCCGACGGCCTTGAACGCCTCGGCCACGAAGTCTTCGAGGCTCGTCGTCACGCCGGTGGCGATCACGAAGTCTTGGAGTTCGTCTTCCTGGAGCATCCGGTGCATGGCCACGACGTACTCCGGGGCCCAGCCCCAGTCGCGGCGAACCGAGAGATCGCCGAGCCGGAGCGATTCCTGCTCCCCCCGGGCGATCCGGCAGGCGGCCGCCACGATCTTCTGGGTCACGAACCGCTCGGGCCGCAGCGGGCTCTCGTGGTTGAAGAGGATCCCTGTGGCCGCCGGGATTCCGTAGGCCTCGCGGTACTGCGCGATTTGCCAGAACGACGTCGCCTTGGCGATCCCATACGGGCTCCGCGGCTTGAGCACCGTCGTTTCGTCGGCCAATGCTTCGCCCGCGTTGCCAAACATCTCCGAGCTGCCGGCGTTGTAGAGCCGCACCGGTCGGCCCAGCAGCCGCAGCGCCTCGAGCAGGTTGACCGTGCCGACGACAATGCTTTCGAAGGTCTCGACCGGCTGGTCGAAGGACAAGCCCACGCTCGACTGGCCGGCGAGGTTGTAGACCTCGTCGGGAGCAGCTCGCGTGAGCGCCTGGAGTGTGGAGCGGAAGTCGACCAGCGACATCGAGACCAGGCCGACGCGGTCGCGGATGCCGAGCGTCTCGAGCCCCGAAAACCGGCCCCCCTGGGCGTCACGGCTGGTGCCCACGACCGAGTAGCCGAGGGCGAGCAAGTGGGCGGCGAGGTAGGCGCCATCCTGCCCGCCGATGCCGCAGATCACGGCAGTGCGGCCGGCGAACTGGGGCGACGGTGCCGGGGCGGGGTGACTCATGGGAGCGCGGTTGCTCAGCGGGGTGGGGAACGGTAGCAAGCCCCGGGCAGCCAGGAAACAGCAGTTCCCGCGGCGGTTATCCCCGCTCTCCTGGCTACACTCACTTGCCTGCAAACCAGGCTGCGGTGCGGGCCAGACCACGCGTCAGAGATTCGGTGGGTCGCCACCCGAGGATGGCCGCCGCTTGGGCGGGGTCGACCAGGTTGCTCCGCAGGTCGCCGGGTCTGGCTGGGCCCGACTCGGGCGGGGGCAGCCGGCGAGTCTGCCCGCGACCGGTGAGCTCCTGTTCCATCGCGGCACGCAGCATCCGCTCGAGCTCGTTGACGTCGGTGCCCTGACCCGTGCCGATGTTGAGGCTGAGCAGCAGGCCGGCGCGGACTTGGCACGGGGCCTCTGGCCCGGTGGCCGTGAGGGCGGCGACGTTGGCCTGGGCCACGTCCGGGCCGTAGACGTAGTCGCGGACATAACGGCCGTCGCCGTTGATCCGGGCCGGTTCCCCGGCCAGGAACCGGTGGCAAAAGATCGCCACCACGCCCGCCTCACCGTGCGGGTTCTGGCGGGGACCGTAGACGTTGGAATACCGCAGGGCGACGGCCGCGAGTCCGTGCGTGCGGGCGTAAAACTCCAGATACCGCTCCCCCACCCATTTCGTGATGCCGTACGGGCTTTCCGGCGCCGCGGGCGTCGACTCCGGGGCAGGCGTGGTCACGTCGCCGTAGAGCACGCCGCCGGAGGAGGCGAACACGAACCGCCCCGCCCCGTGTCGCACGGCCGCGTCGAGCAGGTGCACAAGCCCCAGCACGTTGACCCGGGCGTCAAAGGCGGGTTCGCGGACTGAGCGGCTGACCGACATTTGGGCCGCCTGATGGCAGACGGCGTCGGGTCGCTCCCGGGCGAAGACCCGCTCGACCGCCTCCGGGTCGGCGACGTCGGCCACGTGCAGGGGCACGCCGGGCGGGAGATTGTCGGCCGAGCCGCTCGACAGGTCGTCGAGCACCGCCGGCGTGTGGCCCGCCGCGAGCAGGGCGTCGACGATGTGGCTGCCGATGAATCCGGCGCCGCCGGTGACGAGGATCTTCATGTGCCGAAGGTCTGCATGCGGTGAGCTGCGCCGCGGGGAGCCTCGCCAGTGCGGCGATGGAAGGCCGGGGGAATGCCCCGGTAGCATACCGCCGCGGTCCGCACCCCCTCTCGCATCGGGCGTCCATGATCCTGATTCACGAACAGTACACGTCGCCTGACCCCGCTCGCGCGGCCGAACTGGCCGGCGTGCGCGACCGCAACGCCGCGAGTGGCGTGTTTACCGAGATCGTGCCGCTGGCCGACGGGAGGCGAAAGTCGTTTGCCGACGTGTTCGGCCTGGCCGCCGAGCGCTGCCCGGGGGAGGTGTGCGTAGTGGCCAACGCCGACATCGCCTTCGATGAGTCGCTGCGCGGGGCGGAGGCCCTGCTCCGGTCGGCAACGCGGCCGCTGCTGGTGGCGCTCTCCCGCTGGGACGATCCCTCCGGGCCCTCGATGGAGGGGCGCGTCGATCCCCGGCGGTGGCGGTTCTACTCCCACTCGCAGGACACCTGGGTGTTCGTCGCCGGAGCGCTGCCGGACTTTGAGGCGGGCTTTACGCTCGGCATCCCGGCCTGCGAGAGCCGGCTGGCCCACGAGGCCTTTCGGGCCGGTGTCGGCGTGGTCAATCCGGCACTCTCGGTCCGCAGCTGGCACCACCACGCCTCCGGAACCCGCACCTGGAAGCGGGCTGAGGCTTACCGTGGGCCGCTGTACTTTCCCCGGCTGACGACGCTCGAGGTCGCCTGCTGCGAGGGGTATATCCTCGACCGAGGTCGCTTCCAGACGCGGAAGGAGATCGTCACGAGCTGACGGCGCTCGACTGAGGCCGCCGGGGGGAAGCGTTCGGCCCGAAAATGGTTGACCGCCCTGCGGGGCGGCGTATCCTCGATCCGGTGGGCGTACAGTTCGGTCGGGGCCCGCCCCACTGACTCCGCCAGCGTGTCAATCGTCAAGGGCCACTCTCGTGCCGCAGCCAGAGGATTTCGCCAGGCCAGACGCCCGCCGCGCGGCCGGGTTCAGCCTGGTCGAACTGCTGGCCGTGGTGGCGATCCTGGGCACGCTCATCTCGCTGACGCTGCCGGCGGTCCAGACAGCCCGCGAGAGTGCCCGCCGGGCCGCCTGTTCCAACAACCTGCGGCAGATGGGGATCGCGCTCACCAACTACGAGTCGGCCCGCCGCTGGTTTCCGCCGGGGGATGACGCGCTCTCGCGCCGCAACCATGCCTGGAGCTCGTTCATCCTGCCGTATCTCGACGAGCAGAAGACGGCCAGTCGGGTCGACTACACGCGGCCCTGGAACGATCCGCGGGGCAACGCGTCGATCGCCGACTTGATCGTCTCGACCTATGTCTGCCCGAGCAGCATCCTGTCGTTTCCGGGCAAGCAGGATTACGGCGGGGTGATGGGCAACGCCGTCGTGCTCTCGGATGAAGAGGTTCCGGAGTTGCCCGCGGGCTGGGCCCACGGCGGCGTGCTCTACGCGACGGCCGCCGACTGTCCCCGTCCGTGCCGGGCTGGCGAGGTGAGCGACGGCCTGTCGAAGACGCTGCTGGTGAGCGAAGGAGTAGACCGGGGCTTTGCGGAAATGGACAACGAGTCGCGAATCGGCAATGCCCGCTGGGCCTGCGGCACCAACTGTTTCTTTCTCAGCTCACCGGTGCTCAACACGCCCGCCGTCGACGGCTTTCGCAGCTACCACCTGGGGGGTGTGCACGGGCTATTCGGCGACGGCCGAGTGATGCTGCTGGTCGAAAACACAGATTCCGAAATCCTGATCGCGATCAGCACCAAGGCGGGAGGCGAGGTGGCCGGACTGCCCCCGTAGGCCTCCCGGACCCCCAAAACAGCCTGATTTGCCTGATCAAAAAAGGTATTTGGAGGAGACCGCCCCGGGCGGTACGATACCTTTCGACATTGGTGCCGGGCACGGCCACGGACAGGCGTCCAGTTCACGATTTCGGTTGTTCATCATCTCTTCTTCCTTACCAAGGATTTTCACAATGATTCGTAAGCTTTTCTGCGTCGCCGTGCTGGCCGCGGTCGCCTCGGCTTCCCTTCCCGTCGTGGCCGGTGGTGGCAACGGTGGTTCCAAGGGCGGCGTTGCCGTCCGCATGAAGAACGTGGGCGTTGCCCCCGTCGCCGTGAACGCCGTCTCCGGCAGTTCCTCAGTCAGTCAGATTGTGGGTTCTGCCCAGACGATCGCCGCCAACGGTGTCGCTGCGTTTTCAGTTCGCCAGGGCGCGTTTACCGCAGTGGCCGCCAGTCCTTCGGCGCCGCTGGTTGCCAACAGCGTTCGGAGCTTCAACACCCGGGCTTTCAAGACCGTCTACCTCTACGCCCAGCAGGACGGCTCGGCTGCCACGCTCGTTGGCGCTCCCGGCGGCGTGAAGTTCTGAGCCATCGGCCTTCGCGGCCACAGTGTTCACCGCGGCGGGTGGATCGCGAGTCGGTCCGCCCGCCCTTGTGCATTGACAGGGTGCCGCGCCAGGACGCAATGCAAGTAGGGATCGTGCCATGATTGGCCCATCCGGCAAGCACGCGCCCCAGTCGCCCCGAACTGCGGGGCCGGCCCTGGTGCTGCTCGCGTGGGCCACGGCGATCGTGGCGACCGCGGTCTTCATCGCCGCCCCCTGGCTCGATGAGCGACTTGTGCCGGCCGGTTGGCTCGGTGTCGCGGCGGGCCTGATCCTGGCCACCGGCCGCCGGGGATGGCGCGGAGAGCTTGCCGTGCTGGCCGCCGCGGTGCTCGCGATCGCGATCGCCTTCCATTGGACGCCCGCAGTGCTCGCCGACGCGATGCGGACAAGCAAACTCGTGGGCTTCGCCTTCGCGGTACCGATCGTGCTCTGGGATGCCTGTCGGCTGGCGCTCCCCTTCTGGGTCGTGGGCCGGCTGTGCCGCGATCCGCGCACCGCCTGGCTGCCCGCGGGACTCGTGGCGGTGGTGGCCGAGGCGGTGACCCCCGGAGTCTTTCCCTGGAAGCTCGGCTATTCCCAGCTCGCCTGGCCCGTGACCGTCCAGGCCGCGGCGCTCGCCGGTCCCGAAGCGAGCACGCTGGCCTTGTTCGCAACCGCCGGAGCCATTGTGGCGGTGCTGGCCACGTTTGGACCCGGAGGCTTTCGGCGGCCGCCTGCCGTCGCGGTCGCAGCGATCGGTGTCGTGGTCGCCAACCTCGCCTTCGGCATGCTCGCGATCCGGCAGGTCGATGCACGGATGAGCGCCGCGCCAAAGCTCCGGTTGGCGGTCGTGCAGGCAGACCCCGATGCCGCCGACGGGATCGACACTCTGCGGCGGCTCACCCGCGCGGCCTGTGCCGAACAAGCGCCGCCCGCGCTTGTCTGCTGGCCGGAGTGCAGCGGCGGCTCCTACGAGGACGGCTTGGACTCGTTCGCCGACGAGGGAATTGTCTTTCGGCGCTCGCGGAATCCCCAGCGGGGCCTGCGGCCACTGCCCGATCCCGCCTGCCCGCTGCTGCTCGGGGGGCGGATCTATCGCGGCTATCGCGAGCGGCCCCAGGAGATTTTTCAGGCGGCTCTCCTGATCGACACCGCCGAGCGGCTGGCCGGCGCGTCGCAGAAGCGGCACCTGATGCCGTTCGGCGAATACGTGCCCTTTGCCGATGTGATCCCCGAACTGCGGCTGTCGTTTCCGCTGGAGACCTCCTACACCGTGGGCCGCGACGCCCGTCCGCTGGCCAGCGGACCCGCCCGAATCGGCCCGCTGCTCTGCTACGAGGACATGGTTCCGGCCGCGGCTGCCGCGCTCGCCGCCGATTCGGCGAACCTGCTCGTGTCGCTGATTCATGGAGCGTCGTTCACCAACCCGCTCACGCTCCGGCAGCACCGGCTGCTCGCGCAGCAGCGGGCGATCGAATGCCGCCGCTGCCTGGTGCGGTGCAGTTCCACCGGCGAGACCTGCGTCATCGATGCCGCCGGCCGGATCGTCAGCCGCCTGCCGCTCGGCGGCGCGGGGGTGCTGGCCGTCGAGGTGCCCCTGCTCGAGCCGCTGCCCTCCGCGGTTGGCTGGCGCTGGGCACTGCCCACAGCATGCGCCGTCGGCCTCGCCGGCCTCCTGCTCGCCGGCCGGCGGCGAAGCCTGGGGGGCTGGGCGGATTGAGGCGGTCGGTGGGCCGCCCGCCGGCGGGCGGTCGTCTTGCGGCGCGGTGGCAGCCTGTGGGATAGCCCCGACTCCCGCCGAGCGCAGGCCGCCGCACCGGTCGCGGGTTGTCAGGCCTCGGCCGCTGGAATCACCCCCATGCCCAAACTCTTCCGGTCTGTCCGCCGTCGCGAGCCACCGTTGCCCGCCGACGCCGACCCCGCCACGCGGGCGATCATCGAGCGGGTCAGGCCGTTCACGATGACGAGCCCGGAGCGGATCATGGCGCTGCGAGACTCGGTCAGGCACGTCTGCCGGCATGGCATCGCCGGCGCGATCGTCGAGTGTGGGGTCTGGCGCGGAGGCAGCATGATGGCCGCAGCGCTCACCCTCTTGGAACTGGGTGAACGGCGGTCGCTCCAGCTGTTCGACACCTTCGCCGGGATGCCCCCGCCCGGCGGGGCCGATCGCGACATTTCGGGCACGACCGCGACCCGGTTGTTGGCGACGGAGGATCGCGCCACCGGCTCGACCTGGGCCTGCAGCCCGCTGGCTGACGTGCGCGCGAACGTGCTCGGCACGGGCTATCCCGCCGAGTTGGTCGCGTTCATCCCCGGTCGCGTCGAGGAGACGATCCCCGCCCAGGCCCCCGAACAGATCGCGGTGCTCCGGCTCGACACCGACTGGTACGAGTCGACCCGGCACGAGCTGGAGCACTTGTATCCGCGGCTGGCGGTCGGCGGCCTGTTGATCATCGATGACTACGGCCACTGGGAGGGCGCTCGTCGGGCTGTCGATGAGTATCTCGCCGCGACCGGTGCGATGCTGATGCTCACGCGGATCGATTACACCGGCCGGCTGGCCGTGAAGCTGGCAGCCTGACTCGCCCCCCGACCCACCACCCAGACAATTGGTGCCCCGATGATCCGGTTCGCGTCCGCCCGCCGTGTCGCCGCCCCGCCGCGGCCCCGCTTGAACCTCGGCTGCGGCATGCGGCGGCACGCGGCCTGGACGAACGTTGATCTGGTGCCCGCCGGCCCCGACGTGATCGGCTGCGACCTGCGGCGGCCGCTGCCCTTCCCGGCGGGCAGTTTCCAGGCGGTCTATGCCGCCCACGTGCTCGAGCACCTCGTGCCCGCCGAAGCCACCCGGCTATTGGCCGAGGCATGGCGGCTGCTGGCCCCCGGTGGCGTCGTGCGAATCGTCGTGCCCGACCTCGAGGGGATCGTCCGGGCTTATCTGACCAGCCTCGAGCAGGCGAGCGGCTCCCGGTCGGCGGAGCGCCGCTGGGAGCACCGCTGGATGACGGTCGAGCTGCTCGACCAGCTGGTTCGCGACACGCCTGGCGGCCTGATGCGGCGGTGGTGGGCGTGCCAGCCGGTGCCCGCCCGCGGATTCATCGAGGCGCGGCTGGGCCAGGAGGCCGCCGCTGGAATCGCCGCCGTCGCCGCCGCCCGCCAGGCGAGCGGATCGGCGGCCATCGACGAAGCCGAGATCTTCACGGCGGAGCCGGCCACACCCCGGGCCGCCCGGCGGTTCGCCGCCCTCGGCGAGCGGCATCGCTGGATGTACGACCACGTGTCGCTCGGCGAGCTGCTCTGGGCAGCGGGGTTCGCGGAGGTCGAGCGCACCGCTGCGGCCGAATCACGAATCCCCGGGTTCGACGTGGCCTGCCTCGACGCCGACTCCGCCGGCCGTCCGTGGAAGCCCGACTCGCTCTACATGGAGGGTGTGAAACTGGAGGGTGTCAGGCCGTGAGCACCTCCCCTGCGCCGCACCACATCCGCGTTGACCGTCCGCTGCGGATCGCCTGCCTGGCCACCCACGCCGGTCACGCCGGGGGGGCCGCAATCGCGATGGAGCGGCTGGCCACGGCCCTGCGGGTCGCGGGGGCACGACTCGACCTCGTGACCCGGGCGGACATGCCCACTCCGGTGGCGGCCGCGCGGCGGCTTGACCGGCTGGTGCGCCGTGGCATCCGGCAGCGTCGCACGCCACTCTCGAACACGCTGTTTACGGCCGACTGGCCCGCCTGGGACGTCGTCTGTCATCCGGCCGTGGCAGCGGCCGATCTGGTCAACGTCCACTGGGTGGCCGGGTTCGTCGCCGCCGCGGGGATCCGGCGGCTGGTCGAGAGCGGCCGGCCGGTGGCCTGGACGCTGCATGACATGCGCGCGTTCACCGGCGGCTGCCACTACACGAGCGGCTGTGCTGGCTTCACGACCGACTGCGGCTCGTGCCCCCAGCTGGGGCCCGCGCTCCAGGCGCTGCCCGAGCGGTCGCTGGCCCGGGCCAGCCGCCGGCTGGCGGGCGTGCCGCTCGAGTTCATCGCGCCGAGTCGGTGGCTGGCGGGTGAACTCATCCGCTCGCGGCTCTTCGATGCGGGCAGTCATCGGGTGCGGGTGATTCCCAACGGCCTCGATCTCACGCGTTACGCGCCCGGCCACCGCCCGGCGGCCCGGCGGCGACTCGGCCTGCCTGCGGAGGGCCTGGCCATCCTGCTTGGCAGCGTGTCGCTCGACGAGCGGCGCAAGGGAGCCCGGTTCGCCGCCGAGGCCGTCGCGCGGGCGGCCACCGAGCTGACCCGCCGCGGCCGGGCCGCAGCCCCCGTCGTGGTCACCTACGGCTCGGGCGAACTGGTGATTCCGGGCGTCGCCTGCCGACACCTCGGCCCGCTCGACGAAGCGGGCGTCGTGGAGGCGGTGCATGCCTGCGACCTTCATCTCACGATGGCCCGCGAGGACAACCTGCCCAACACGGTGATGGAAGCGCTCGCCTGCGGCGTGCCCGTGGTGGCGACCCGGACGGGCGGTCATCCGGAAATGGTCACCGACGGCCTCGAGGGCTGGCTGGTGGGAGTCGATGACGCCCCGGCCGCCGCCGCGACGCTCGTGCGCCTGGCGGAGGATCCGGCGGCGGTGCAGGCCGCGGGCGGTCGCGGGCGCAGCCGCGCCGAGCGCGAGTGGGATGCGCGGCTCCAGGCCTGCCGCTACCTCGAGCTGGCGGCCGAGTGCCAAGCCGGCCTCCGTCAACCGCGGGCCGCCACGGCTGCAGCCGGCCGGCGGGCGCCTGCCGAACCCAGCTTGGAACCCAGCTTGTCGCAACTCTCGCCCGCCGCGGTCGCCGCACTCCCGCGCGGAGGGTCGCTGCGCGGGCCGCTGCGGCGGCTGCGTCGGCTCGCACCCTGGCGCTAAACCCTCACGCGAGACCCTGTCCCTACCGGAAGCCCGTTTGTGCCGTATCTGTCCCGCCCGCGCCCGACGCCCCGCTGGTCGCCGCTCCTCGATGCGGCTGACTTCGGCGGCCCGCTGTTTCCGGAGGAGGCGTTTCCGCCGCCCGACGATTCCGCGAAAGCGTACGCGGCCGCCTGCCGGCGGGGCTATGCGGCAATGGCGAAGACCCGGGTGGCGATCACCGGGCTGGCCCGCGACGTGGGCCGGATCCTGCCGCTGACGATCCGCCGTGTCGAGAACCTGACGCGGTGCTTCGCCGACTCCCGGATCGTGGTTTTCGAAAACGACTCGCGGGATGACACCCGGCTGCTCCTCTCCCGGTGGGCCGGAGCCAACCCGCGGGTCGATGCCACGTGCGAGCAGCTCGACGATCCCGTCAATCCCACCACGCGGTGCCTCGACCGGGCCGGGCGGATGGCCTTGTATCGCCGCCGGTGCCAGGAGCGGGTGCTCAAGCTCTGTCCCCGATTCGATGCGGTGATCATCGTCGATTTCGATGTTCAAGGGGGTTTCAGCATCGACGGCATCGCCAGCAGCTTCGGCTGGCCCGACTGGGACTTCGTCGGCTCCAACGGCCTGATCTGCCGCCGACACGGCTGGACGATGAACGCGCTGCGGCAATACGACACCTGGGCCATGCGGTTCGACGCCGACTTGACACCCCTCTCGACCGCGGCTGCCGGCGGGCTCGTCTATGAGCGGGGCGGCCCGCTGGTGCCGGTGACGAGTTGCTTCGGCGGGCTGGGCATCTACACGATGGCCGCCTACGCCCGCGGCCGCTACGGCGGCGACGATCTCGAGCACGCCACATTTCACCGCTCCTTGATCACGGCCGGCTACGACCAGCTGTTTCTCAATCCCAGCCAGCTGGTGGTCTACGGCCGCCGGCATCGCTTTGGCGACCGGGTGGTCTCCGCCTTGGGCGCCGCCTGGTCACGGCTGGCGGGTGGCGGCCCGCAGCCCGGCCTGTTCCCCAGGATCCGGGCGCCGGGGGATTCGGACCGGGTATCAGGCAGTAACCGCCGCGCGGCGTGAGCCGCCCGCGGCCTGTCCGGTGTTCTTCCGGCCCGAGCCCCGTATGATTGCAGCGGTAGCCTGTCGGCTGCCGTCCACCGGATTGATCGGCGGACTGAGTGGTGAGTTGGGTCGCTGCGGCGGCCTATTCCTAAATGTGAGGCTTCTATGCGCATGTTCAGTTTCGGATCGATGGCAATGGCGGGGCTTGTCGCCCTGGTGGCCGGGGGTGCGGTGATGGCCGACGAGTGTCCCGTCGCCAAGCAGCAGCGGCTGGCCAAAGAGGCGGCGGCCGGCCATGTGCAAACTGTGGCGTACAAGGCCGAGGCGAAGACATCGTCGACACGGCGGTTGGCGCAGGCGATTTTTCCACGCTCGTTGCGGCCGTGAAGGCGGCGGGGCTGGTCGAGACTCTCAAGGGCAAGGGGCCGTTTACCGTCTTTGCCCCGACCGACGCGGCCTTTGCGAAGCTGCCGAAGGGCACTGTCGCTGAGCTGCTCAAGCCGGAGAACAAGGCCAAGCTGGCGGGGATCCTCACCTACCACGTCGTCCCCGGCAAGGTCATGGCCGCCGATGTGGTCAAGCTGACCGAGGCGAAGACCGTCCAGGGCAAGGCGGCCAAGATCAAGGTCGAGGGGGGCGTCGTGATGGTCGACGGGGCGAAGGTCGTGAAGACCGACATCCTGTGCTCCAACGGCGTGATCCACGTGATCGACGCGGTCATCCTGCCGGAGTGACGAAAATGGTCGGCGGAGCCGTGCAGGGCTCCGGGCCGGAAGTCATACTGGGGGCCGGCACTGGGAATCCTCCCGGCGCCGGCCCCTTCGCTTTCTTCCCGCGCCCTTTGAAGAGCACCTCATGGCCACAGCCATCGAACCGACCCCGCGGCTGGGCGACGACGACGTCGCCGCGCTCGACCGGCTCCGCGCGACTCATGCCCGGCTCAAGGCCGAACTTGGTCGAGTCATCATCGGCCAAGAAGAGACCATCGAGCGGCTCACGATCTGCCTGTTTGCGCGGGGCCACTCGCTGCTGATGGGAGTGCCGGGGCTCGCCAAGACGCTCTTGGTGAGCAAGCTCGCCGAAACGGTGTCGCTGAAGTTCAGCCGGATCCAGTTCACGCCAGACTTGATGCCGATGGACATCACCGGCACCGACATCCTCCAGGAGACGGCCGAGGGCCGCCGGGAGTTCCACTTTGTGCCCGGGCCGGTGTTCGCCAACATCGTGCTCGCCGACGAGATCAATCGCGCTCCTCCCAAGACGCAGGCAGCGATGCTCGAGGCGATGCAGGAGCACAGGGTCACGGTGGTCGGCAAGACCTTCAAGCTCGACCCGCCGTTCTTCGTGCTGGCCACGCAGAACCCCGTCGAGCAGGAGGGCACCTACCCGTTGCCCGAAGCCCAACTCGATCGATTCATGTTCCTGGTCGAACTCGACTACCCGAACGAGGACGAGGAGGTGGCGATCGCCCGGACCACGACGGGGGGCGATCCGCCCATGCTCGATCACGTGCTCACCGGCTCCGAGATCGTGGGGTACCAGGAGCTCGTCCGGCGGGTGCCGGTCCCGGATCACATCTATCAGTTCGCGGCCCGGCTGGTCCGCAAGACCAGGCCGCGCGGCGAGACGGCGCCGGCCTGGCTCAAGCCACTGGTCGCATGGGGCGCCGGCCCCCGGGCGGTGCAGTACCTCGTGCTGGGCGCCAAGGCGCGGGCGGCGCTCTCCGGCAGCTACATGGCCCGGCTGGAGGATGTCGAGGCGGTCGCGGCACCGGTGCTTACCCACCGGCTGATCACCACCTTCGCCGCGCAGGCGGAGGGCATCGACGCCAAGCAGATCGTGGGGCGGCTGGTGAAGGAGACGATCGCCGAGCAGGCGGGGTGAAACGGCCATGCTCTCGGATCGCCAGCCCCGCAGTTTCCTCGAGCCGGCCGTGCTCGCCCGGCTCTCCGGCGTGCCGCTGGTGGCCCGGCGGCCGATGGTGGGAAACGTCTCGGGGCGGCATTCGAGCCCCCATCGCGGCTCGAGTGTCGAGTTCGCCGAGTACCGCAAGTATGTCCCCGGCGACGACCTGCGGCGGCTCGACTGGCGGGCCTTCGGAAGATCCGACCGCTACTACGTCAAGGAGTACGAGGCCGACACCAACCTGCGGCTCGTCCTCGTGCTCGACACCAGCGGCTCGATGGCTTACGGCTCCACCAAGCCGGCGGCCCAGGCCGGGCCCCAGCCGCTGGTCAAGATCGACTATGCCCGGCGGGTCTGCGGGGCGCTGGGATATCTGGCCAGCCAGCAGGGTGACGCCGTCGGGATCGCCTGCGCCGCCGAGCGGATCGTGCGCACCTTGCCACCCCGCCGCAGCCCGGCGCACCTGCGGCTGGTGTTCGACGTGATCGACGAAGCGAAGCCGCAGGGCACGACGGGTCTGTGCGACGTGCTTCACGAGATCGCCGAGACGGTTCGCCAGCGGGCCCTGGTGGCGATCGTCTCCGACTTGTTCGCCGACCCGGAAGCGTTGGCCGGAGCGTTTGGTCACCTCAAGTTTCGCCGGCATGACGTGGCCGTGTTTCACCTGCTCGACCCGCAGGAAATGGCCTTTGACTTCCAGCGACCGACGCGCTTTCAGGATCTGGAGGGGGGCACGGCGATCTTCTCCGACCCCGTCGAGATCGCCGCCCGCTACCACGCGGCAGTCACGGCCTACCTGGAGACGCTGCGGCGGATCGTGCTCGAGAAGGCGATCGACTACCACCGCGTCTTGACCGATGAGCCCTACGAGCAGGTGCTGGCCCGGTTTCTCGTGGGCCGGGCGGCGGCGAGGGGGCTGCGATGACGTTTCTTCAGCCCTGGGTGCTCGTGGCGCTGCCGCTGGTGGCGCTGCCGCTGATCATCCATCTGATCAACCAGCGGCGGTTTCAGACGGTGCCGTGGGCGGCGATGCGATTTTTGCTGGCGGCCCGG
>Ga0247836_1005630_pt1 | contig 14525 bp, 10 predicted proteins | sample LaCruzMarch2015__4_FD_187116 | JGI IMG/M metagenome (GOLD analysis project Ga0247836, IMG submission 187116) | Freshwater microbial communities from meromictic Lake La Cruz, Castile-La Mancha, Spain - LaCruzMarch2015_14m | ecosystem: Environmental > Aquatic > Freshwater > Lake | place: Spain...
TCGTGGGAGTGCCGCTGATCGCGCCTGTGGTGGCATTCAAGCTGAGCCCGGTTGGCAGGGTGCCGCTGGCGATGGCGTAGCTGGTTGGCGAATAGGCAGCGGTGACACTGGTGGACAATATGGTGTATACGGTGCCGTTGATGGTGGCCGGCAACACCACTGGAATTGTTGAGGCTGTGCCATTTCTTCCAACATAGCGCTGGGTTGTTTCAACAGTCTCGGGAGGCCTGATGTTAATCTCGGCCTCACCCATGACTGGTAGGGTGTTGATCTTTCCCTTCCAGGCTCCGACCATTAAGAAATGCTGTTTGAAGTCATTACTTCCGTTTTCGATCTGTTTTGCATGCGCGTGGTAGTGGTATCCGTAGTCGCCATGGGAGTGGCCTCCATATTCGTCGAGAGCGAGACTGTAGCCCTCCATGGAGTTGAAGGAGCCTTCGTATTTACCGTAGATCGCGATGCCATCATAAGAGAAGCCTATGATTGGAGGGTGCGTCGTGGCATTTCCTTGGCTATTAGAATAATCGGCAAGGTTATAAAGGTTAATCCCGTTACCGTTAAATCCGTGGCCGTCCGCATGCCAGTGGAGGGATCCCCCTTGACCGACATGGGCACCCGAGGAGGTGATCTCTCCGGCGGCTGGGGCGTATGCCAGTGTATTATTGATGGCTGGGTAGATTTTGACACCATCAATCGCGATGCCCACAGACGCAATGCCTGCGTAGTTTTCAGCAGTGTAGTTTCCTGCGGAAAGATTTTCGATGCTGGCCAGAGAAGGAGAAACAGTATTCTCCGTTAAAGTTGTGATCTGTCCGTAATCTTTGAGTGGAACCACGATGGTTCTTGCCTCCAGCACGGCTGTGCGGGTGATTGTTTGGTTTGCATAGCCAGATCCCACGCCGTCGCCTGGGGGACGCGCGACATCGACCAAGAAGTTCGGCCGAGGCGTGGCATTGTGGGTGGCGATGACCATATAAGGATGTCGGATTCCCGTGGTGGCGTTTGCCGCATTTGTGAAATAAACATGGGCCACCGTTCGATTTCCGACTTGGCCATTGTAGATGTCTCCCGAGGCAAAAAGGTGGCTGAGGGCGTTTTCACGAAAGGCGAGATACACTTCCTTGTCGTAACGAAGCGACTCTCCATTGGCCGCGAGTGAGATGCGGATATTTTCCAAGGCCGTGGCGGCAGCGGCGGTTGCGTTAGCGCTGTGATTGAGTTGGGCCGAATACGCAGGGTCAACGGTTTTGATCAAACCATTATTCGCAGTTGAAATTAATGTGCTGTTACTAAAAGTCCACGGAGGGGGATTTGTGGGGTTGGCGGCAAAGGCATTCGTTTGCCATGGTATGCGATTCGGATTGAAGTCCGATCCCGAGGCAATCTCAAAATTGATAAGTTTTGTGGCATCGGCCAAATAAAAACTCGTGGCATTTGCCTCGTTGGCGGTCAGGGAAACGGAAGTTCCATTCATCATGACCCACTGGCTGGCGCTCCAGGTGCCGGAGGTCGAAAAGTTTCCGCTCGAGAGCACGAGTCGCGTAGCAGCCTTGATTTTTGTGGATGTGGCGTTGCCGACAAATGTGAAGACAAGGTATGAGGCGTCGGCCGCCTGGTAGATGCTCTTGATATCACGCACGAGGGTGGAAGAGGCTGTGGTGGCGTTGGCCGTGGCATTTCCATCGATCGCGGAATACGAAAAAAGCTCGGGGTGGATGGAATAGTTTCCATTAAGCGGGGTCGTTTTGAGGATCTCGGTATTTATGTCCCGCATCTGGAACATGCAGCGCATGGCACTTCCGTAGGTTGTCGTGATATTGCCCGCTGGAGTTACGGTGAGGCCGCTGTTTCGACCGTTGCTTGTATCAATGCTCAAGCACAGAGTCTTGGTCGCGGCATCGAGAAGAATCACATGCTTCAAGTTGGCGATGCCTGAAACAGCCGTGGCGTTGCTTGCGGTCCAATTTGTGGAGAAAGAGGATGTGAGGATCTGGTCAAATGGCTTGGGGCCGTAAATATCGGATGCGCCATGTGAGATGCCCGGCAACAGAAACAGGAGGCATGTGATGAGCGGGATAAGGAGTTTCACAGGAGAATAAAAGCGACTGCCCTCCCGAAAAACCAGCCTGACTCGGCGAATCCGGCAGAAAACTCGTTGAATCCGGCAGTGGCAGCGCTCTGCCGCGTTGACCCGAGCCTTGCAAGACGCGAGCATACGCTCGTGTTCGTCGCCGCCTGCAAGAGACTCTTCCAACAGCCCTCCTTCCTGCAGCTCAATTTTTTGGCTTGGTGTGGCATTGCGGTCATTTTGTTCTGGGTGCGGTTTGTCATTTATAAAGACCTGACGCGGGCAAGCGTGATCACGCTCGGGGCGGATACGATGGGTTTCTTGCTTACTTGCGCGCTGCGGCACTTTTACCGAAGCAAGGATCCCTCTTTTCCTCGAAGCGTCGGGATCATTTTACAAGTGGCCTCGTTGTCCCTGCTCGGCGCGGTCACCCAGGCCGCCAGCGTCCAGGTATTTGCCGAGGTGATGGGCTGGCAGGGAGTGAACCGGTCCACCGGGGAGCGCCTGCTTCTTTTTTCTGCCGCGCATTGGATTCTCTACTTGGGGTGGTCGCTCGGTTACTTTTGGCTCAAGGCGGAAATGAGCGCCCGCCAGAAAAGCCAGCACGCCGCCTTGGCAAAGGCGGACGCCCAGAAGTCGGAATTGCAGTTGCTGCGATTTCAATTGGATCCGCATTTTTTGTTCAACACGCTGAATGGAATCGCGAGCGAGATTCCAAGCAACCCTACCGCAGCCGTCCAGATGGTGGCCGAGCTCGCCTCCTACCTGCGCTACTCGCTCGACCACCGCAGCCACCTGCTCGCGCCCCTCGCCGTGGAACTCGAAACCACGAATGCGTATCTCAAAATCCAAGTCGCCCGCTTTGGCGATAAACTGCAGACTTCCATAGCCGCCACGCCCACCGCCCGCGAAGTGCTGGTCCCCAGCTTTCTCCTTCAACCGCTGGTTGAGAACGCCTTCAAACATGGCTTCAACCACGCCCCAGCTCCGTGGGATTTGCTCGTTGCAGCCGAAATCCATGCGGGCTGCTTGAAGATCGAAATCCGCAATAATGGAAACCTTGCAATGTATGAGGATGGCGCCGCGTCTGGCCTGGGACTCGAGTTGATCCGCCGTCGCCTCGCGATCCACTATCCGGACCGACACAGTTTTCGGATTCAGCAGAAAGAGGGCTGGGTCGTTGCAACTCTTGAATTGGAGGGCGTTCCATGCTCCGTGTAGCCGTGATCGACGACGAGCGCCTGGCGCGACAGGCCATCCGCCAATTGCTCGCCGCACATCCCAGTTTGCAGCTTGTTGGCGAGGCCGACTCGAAGGACTCCGCCCTCGCCTTGATACGGCAGGAAAAACCCGATGGCGTTTTTGTGGATATCCGCCTGCCGGGCGGCACGGGGTTCGAGTTGATCCAATCCTTGGATGCCCCACCGAAAGTCGTGATGGTGACTGCCCACGCAGAGCACGCCCTTCAGGCCTTTGACATCGAAGCGATTGATTATTTGCTCAAGCCTGTGAGGCCCTCCCGCTTCGCACAAGCCGTGAAGCGCCTGCAGGCCGCCTGCGCCTCAGGAGCAGCCGCCCAGCGTGAGCCCAGACTCTCGCCCGAAGACCACATCTGCTTCCGCACGCCTCAGCGAACAGTGACCGTTCCCGTGCGCGACCTCATTCTCCTAAAGGCGGAAAGCGACTTCACTCGTATTTTTTTGAAAAGCTCCCCTCCTCTCCTGATTTGCGCGCTCCTCGGACAATACGAGAAGCTTCTCCCCTCGCCACCCTTCACCCGACTCGATCGCTCCCTTATCCTCAACACGCAGGCCACTCTCAATCTCAAACGCAAATCCCGCGACGAGGCGTGCCTCATTCTCGAGGGCGTCCAGGAGGAATTTCCCCTCGGCCGCACTGCGCAAATGCGCTTGTTTGAGCGCCTGGGCTCAGCCATGTGAAGTAAGTTCGTGGCAAGTGGCAATCGAGGGCCCTCTTCTCAAAGATTAAGAATCTTAACGACCGGCTTATTGCTCATCAGCAATCTTGGAAAGGGCAGCCAGCCTGGCCGCTGTCACCGCATCGATGGCCTCCTGCAATTGGCTCAATCGCGTCTCCCGCGAGCCGCCTAACTCCACTAAGAGCGGGCTGTTTTTTTCGGGAAAAACCTGAAACCGCCCCTCGCGATAAATTTCCTTAAAAATCGCATCCACCTCGTCGCGGTAGGCATAGTCGACAGGCCTTATGCCGTCATCCTCCATGGCCACCGGCCAATCCTCGGATCTCGGAACAAAGGCCAGAATATCCAAGTGATCCAGCGACTCCCTCACGGCGGGAACCATCGACTCCACAAAGGCAGCATCGATGTCCGTGGAACCTTGGTTGGCCGTGTATTGGGAATAGGCGAGGTAATCCACCGGCGCCCGGTCGAAAATCACATCATCCGCAAAATTTCCATACCGGTGAATTCGGCTGATATTGTAAAAAAGCTGAATACCGTTGTGCAGCTTCGTGGAGGCATCGCGAAAGAGGATTTCATACGGCCCGTAAAGCCCCAGCGCCCGGTAGGGCTCCTCCTCGCGAAGGAACCCGGGATGTTGTGCCATCCAGTCATTGACGATGGTTGATTTTCCCAGGGAATGGGATCCAGATATGGCAATGCGCATGGATGGAATTTTTAGCGCGCTGCCGGTTCAGTTTCTCCCTTTTTCTCAGGCTGCCGTTCGAAAAAAATCTCGTAGGTCTGCTTCTGGGTGGATTGAAAGTATTTTCCCTCGAGCTTGTTTTTATCGGCTCTCAGCGCGAGTTGGTAGGTGCTGCCGGTATAGTTCACGCCCTCGAGTTTCACGAAGAGCTCAGGCCCGCCATCCTTCAGAGAGGCAGTAGCCGCTGCCACAGGGATGGGGTTCGGGTTGAAATATTCAACCACGGCTTTTCCGTCCTCCCCGATCGACTTGACCACCAGTTTGTAGCCGCCGTCCGGTCGGATCCATGCTCCCACCAGGTCGGCAAGCACGCGGGAATCTGCGTTTACAAAGGAACACATCGCCAGCAGAAGAGCGGGCAAAAGAAAAGGGCGGATCGATGAGGTGTTGGCACGGGGAATTCGCAAAGTCATGACCCCGCGCACCATGAGGCATCATCTGGTCCCCTCGCAATCCTTCTCTTCTGGTAGCGCTACTCAGTCCCGCACAATGCCCCCCCGTGGCTTGGCTGGGGGGGGGCATCTGTTACCGGCTCACTCGAGGGAGGAGTTGTTTCTTGCGGAGTGTGACGGGGGTGGCGGAGTTGCGCGGGGCGGCGTAGTTCCAATCGAAATCTGCGTAGTTGTCGTTGGTATCTCTGGCGCCTTCATTTGCCCGGAAGATGGCGTAGTAGCGCTCGGGTGATATCGCGGGGTAGGAGCCCTCGTAGGCATTGGCGGGGCCGTAGCCAACAAAGTCGCTGAGATTCGCCAGGCCAAGGGGTGATGTCCCCACCAGCGGGGCGCTTGTTCTCAGGAGTGCGACTTTACCCTGTTTCACAGCAAGGTCGTAGGCCCCCGAGGCATTGGCTGTGGGGAGGTCGTAGGCATAGTCGCCACCCGCGAGGGCGACGAGGTAGTAGCCCTTGGCTGGGATGGACCCATTGAGGGGAACGACTGTCCATCGCGATCCTGAGCCACCGGTGAGTTGTAGCGACCAGCCGTCAAGCAGCGCCGGCGCAGTCCCGGGATTGTGGAGTTCCACATAGTCGTGACTGTAGTCCGACCACCAGCGGCCTCCACCAGCGTAGATTTGGCTAATAAAGACGCTCGCCGGTGGCGTGGTCACTGTGAAGGTCGCGGAACTCGTTGCGCTTGCTGTGGCGGTCGAGACCCTGACTCGCCCAGTGGTGGCTCCGAGCGGGACAGTGGCGCTGATTTGCGTGGCGGAGACGATGCGCCATACGCTGGCGGAGACGCCATTGAACTGAACCCCAGTGACTGCGGAGAGGTTCCCGCCATTGATCAAGACGCTCGCGCCGACAGCTCCGCTCGCTGGTGAGAACGAGGAAATGGAGGGCGCTGGCGGAGGTGCCAGCACGGTGACCGTGGTCGATGTCGAGGTGGCTACTGCGCCTTCGCTATCGGTCGCGCGAGCTGTGAGGATATAATTTCCACTCGCGGCAGGTTTCCAAGCCACGGAGTAGGGGGCGGTGGTATCGATGCCGAGCAATACTGAGCCGCTGAAGAATTCCACTCGGGAAATAAGGCCCGCAGCGCCGCTGGATGTGCGATCTGCGGCATTCGCCGACAGGGTGAGTTGCGCTCCGAGGCTGATGCTTGTTCCGCTCGTCGGCGAGGTGAGGCTCACAGTGGGAGCGGGGTTAAAAGGAACGGGAGTCGGCGATGGAGTCGGACTTGGCGTGGGTGTGGTCGAGGCCGCTGCGCCAGTGATGACGAGCGCGTAGGGCTGAGCGTTTGTGGTCAGCGCGGCATCCATTGAAACAGTCACCGTGTAGGTTCCAGCACGGTTGGGGCTGGCGATGTGAACTTGCTCGGTGTTGTCCACCCTGTTCTTGCCCGTGGCGGCTGCAGCCGACATGGCGGCCGATGTCCACGCGCCGACAAAGGGCATGACGAAGGGCAGATAGACAGTGGCGCCATCGGGGCCTGTTATTTTTAAATCCAGATCGTGGACGAGATTCGGCGTCCTGCTGTCGGCGGCTGTGTGTGCGGCTCCGGCGGGGTCTGTCCAAGAAAGCGTGGCGCGAATGGGGCTGCGCCTATCCCAATTGAAGGTGGTCGTTGTCGATTTCACGGCCGCCGTGAGTGAGTTCTCAACGATTCTTGGCACGGCTGGGGTGGCTTTTTGCGCCAGGATGATATCGGCAGCGGCTTTCACATTGATCAATCCCCAGCCGAATTTGTAGTCGGGGCCTGGGTTTCCAAGGTCGTCGGCCGTGTGGATGAGGAGGGCTTTGAGAAGGCTGGCGCGGGGGCGCTGGCCGTATGTGGTCGCGTAGAGTTGCTGGATGAGCGCTGCCGAGCCGGCGGCATTTGGCGTCGCCATGCTGGTGCCGCTGTAGGAGCCATTGTAGGAGGAGTCGGTGCCTGCGGTGGTGGAGTAAATACCCACGCCGTTGGCGACGAGGTCGGGCTTGATACGCCCATCATCGCACGGACCCCAGCTTGAGAAGGTGCTCATGGATCCAGCGGATGCGGAACGCACACCTGCCACAACGGCGTCGTTTACCGCGCCAATGGTGACGATGTTTTTTGCAAGGGAATTGAAGGTGATCGACTGGAAACCGCCCTGCGCGGTGAGGGAGGTCTGTTCATTTCCCGCTGCCCAAAAGGGGAGGAAATAAGGCAGGGACCACACAAGCGCATCGGTCGTCTGGGCCTCCCGTTCGTAGCGACCCATGTCGGCCGTGCCGGCGCCGTATCCGTAGGAATGGTTGGAGAGTGGCACAGAAGTAAGCGCGGTCGCGGTGGCTGCGCCGTTGGCTGTCATCTCGGCGTAGTCATTGTCCCAATCAAAGGAATCGAGGGTGGACTTCGGTGCCATGCCCTTCGCGCTGGCGTCCACTCCAGTAGCCGCGATGGTGCCCGCGACATGGGTGGCGTGATCGTCAAGCGGAGTTGCGGCGTTTTTATTTGTCACCCGGCCCGTCAACTCACGGTGCGTGTTGCGGACTGAGCCAGCGTCCCAGACGCCCACTTTTACTCCGCTGCCATCAAGGCCGTAGGGCGTTGCTTGGATCAGGTTGGAGCCGGTGGAGATGGCGGCATTTCTGTTGTTTGTGACGCGGTAGAGGGGCTGTTCTCCACGGAAATCGTGGAGCACCGAAACCTTGCCATCCGTCTCGTCGATGCGCACGGGGACGCCGAGTTGTCCGGCTTTTTCCAGCACGGCATCCATGCGGCTCTCTTCAACCTGAGTCATCTCAGCCACGACCCTCTCACGCTCTTCGGGATTGCTCATGTCGGCAGACTGAAGAAGCAGCACAATCGGGTTTATCGGCGTCGCTGGCCCACCTGAAACCGCGCTCGACGGAGTAGTTCCGCGTGGCCGGGCCGGGTTGGTGTTCTGCACTGCTGCGGTTCCGTCGCTTGCGTTATCTGAGCCCTGCGGGGAATCCTGCGATGGGTCCGGCAGGGTTGCCAACGGAGCGCCCAGCGCCTGGGAGTCTATGGTGGGCGCCATGCCGCTTTGCGGCGGGCTCACCACAGGCCCGCTGGAAGGCGGGGCTGCTGGAATCCCGGCGCTGGCGTCGGCGGTTTGATGGTCGAGGGGTGATGTGTTTGTTCGGTCGGAGGCTTGATTGGCATAAAAAACGCCGCTCAATACGATCGAGGAAACACCCAAGCAGGTTATGATTGTTTTTTTCACTGTGCTGAGGGTTTGATTATTTGCAAAGCATCAGCCGTGCCATCCGCACGAGCGTTTGTTTCCAAGGCATTCACCCTGTGATGAAGTCCCCAAGGTTGTGGTTTTTAGAAGGCACTCAAGTAGGTCGGGCGTCTCGCCTGACATCGAACCCACACTCTGGAGGGCCCTGCTCCGTCAGCGCCCAAATATTAGCCATAGCCAACTTGGACCCACTTTCAGACACCCTCGCCAGTGAGAACCAACCTGCCCGCCAACCCATGGGAAAATGATTTTTCTCCCCTCTCTTACGTCCACCAGCGAGGATGCCCACAAGGCCATGTTGGCCGTCTGAAATGTAGCGCGGGCGTCTCGCTCTCCGAGGCGTAGGCTCCAAGCCGGAGGCCAGCGGGCGTATGTCGTTCTCTGTCAGGCGAGACGCCCGACCTACACAGATGCCTCTGAAAATCTGCAACCTAAAAGACATTGGTATTACACAGGTGGGACGCCTGTGCTCCTCTCCAAGAGTCCAAAAGCAAGCTGCTTTTGGTATAAGGGGAGGCTCGATTCGGGCCGCTGAATCCCGTCGGCGCTGGGCGGGTGTTATCTCATGACGGGGACGCCGTCGCGGAGGAGTTGTTCGACGAAGCCGGTGTGGTATTTGCCATGGCGGAAGGCTTCGTTGTGCATGATGGCTTGCTGGAAGGGGATGGTGGTCTTGATGCCGGTGATCATGTATTCGTTGAGGGCGCGTGACATGCGGTTGATACAGGCGGTGCGACTGGAGGCGGTGGCGATGACTTTGGCGATCATCGAATCGTAATGCGAAGGGACCGGGTAGCCGGCGTAGGCGTGGGAGTCGATGCGGACTCCGCGTCCACCGGGTGCGTAGTAGAGTTCGATATTGCCGGGGCAGGGTTGGAAATTTTTCTCGGGATCTTCGGCGTTGATGCGGCACTCGATGGCGTGGCCGCGTGGTTGGGCCTCAACGACATAGCTGCTGAGATGCTCGCCGGCTGCGACTTGGATTTGTTGTTTCACGAGATCGCAGCCGTAGACTTCCTCGGTGATGGGGTGCTCGACCTGGATGCGGGTGTTCATTTCCATGAAGTAGAAATTCCCGTCATCGTCGACGAGATACTCGATGGTGCCGGCGTTGGTGTAGCCGACGCTCTGGCAGAGGCTGATCGATGCGTCGCCCATTTTTTTGCGAAGCTCGGGCGACATGAGCGGCGAGGGGCATTCTTCGACGATTTTCTGGTTGCGGCGCTGGAGCGAGCAATCGCGCTCGCCGAGGTGGACGACGCGGCCGTGGTTATCGCCGAAGACCTGAAACTCGATGTGGTGGGGATTGACGATAAATTTCTCGATGTAGACGGCGCCGTTGCCGAAAGCCTTTTCGGCTTCCATGCGGGCGGAATGATATCCTTGCACCAGGCTGCCTTCGTTGCTTGCGATGCGCATGCCTCGTCCGCCACCGCCGGCGACGGCTTTGATCATGACCGGGTAGCCGATTTTCCGCGCGATACGAAGGGCCTCGGCTTCGGTCTCGATTGTGCCGTCGCTGCCGGGCGAAATGGGCACGCCGGCTTTACGGGCGCAGTCGCGCGCGGAATTTTTATCTCCCATGAGGCGGATCGCTTGCGCCGTGGGGCCGATGAATTTGATGTTGCAGCTGGCGCAGACTTCCGCGAAGTGGGCATTCTCGGCCAGAAATCCATAGCCGGGGTGGATGGCATCGGCGTCCGAGATTTCTGCAGCGCTGATGATGCGGTCAATTTTGAGGTAGCTCTGGGAGCTTACGGCGGGGCCGATGCAAATGGCTTCGTCGGCGAGTTGCACATGGAGGCTGTCGAGATCAGGTTCCGAATAGATGGCGACCGATTGGATGCCGAGTTCTTTGCAGGCGCGGATGATGCGAAGGGCGATCTCGCCGCGATTGGCGATCAGGATTTTTTTGAACATGGCGGGGTGGCCGGAGATTACTTGAGGCGGAAGAGTGTCTGGCCAAACTGGACGGGCTTGCCATTTTCGGCGCAGATTTCTGTGACGATACCGGAGACTTCGGCCTTGACCTCATTCATGACTTTCATCGCTTCGATGATGCAAATAACGGTGTCTGGAGTCACTTCTTGACCTACCGAAAGGAACGCTGGGGACTCGGGCGAGGCGGCGGAGTAATAGGTGCCGACCATGGGAGACTTGATTTCGAGGCCCTCGGCGGCCGGTGGAGCGGCTGACGGCGCTTCCGTGTGGTTTGCCGGCGGTGGGGAGGCGGGCTCGCTGGCTGAGAAAACAGGCTGACTGGTTACATACTGGGTGGGGCCGACGGCACCCGCCGTCTTGAGCGTGATTTTAAAGCCATCCCGCTCCATTTTGAAAACGGCGACGCCGTTTTTTTTCATGAGATCTATGAGTGTGCGAATTTCTTTGATGTCCACGGTAGAAGTAGGGTTATTTCCGAAAGGTCATGATGTCACGCGACATCTTGATTGGTCAAGACATGGAATGACTCCTCTCGAGCGGCGGTGGCAAAAAAAAGACCGCCTTGTTGAGGCGGTCTTTTTTTTCATGTGAGGGAGTTGTCTTTGAGATCGAGCGTGGGGCGTTTCAGTAGTCGTCGTCCCTTTTTTTATCAGGCGATCCAGGCGGCAGCGGTGGCTTCTGGGTGGATCGCATGTTGGCGGCGGTCGGCACGGATTTTCGCAAGGATTCCATGGCACCGGGCACCTGTGCCCATAAGGTGGAGAAATTTGTCAGAAATTTACCGATCAATATCATGCCTCCGATGGCCACAAAGAATACCAAGTAACCCGCCACCATGTGAAACAGGGAGGGTTCTGAAAGCGCATTTTTTCCGATGGCAAATTCCGCGCCAAACACAATCGTGCCGATGGTCAGCATGAGGATTCGCGCCAAGTTGCCGGCGATGGCCAAGGGGGCCGAGCACGCGAAGAGTATCCATTTTTGCCACCAGGTCTTTAGCGTGAAATGCGCATAGAGCGCGCTCGCCATCATGAGCGCAAAGAGCGATCGAATACCGGAACACGGATCGGCCACATCGACGGCAAATTTTTTCCCTGCGGGAATTCCCAGCATGGGGTCGGGCGCAGAGAGGATGCCAGTGCCATTGCGCACGACATCCACCCCGAGGAAGTCAAGCGAAAAAACCGCCGCGTGCGACATGAGCATGCGGAGCGGGAAGGCGATGAAATTCTCCAAAAAGGGCAGTGGCCAAGCAAAGACGAGGAACGCCAGAGGGAAGACAAAAAAGAGAAGCGTCCGCCAGCCCAGCAGAAACCAAATCGAGCCGGCGACCAGCGCCTGGAAAGCAAAAAATCCCACATAGTGCGTGGCCATTCGCTGCCCGGCCCAGAAGAGCACAAAGGCCAGAATGGTGAAGATCATTCCAAGCCGTGAAAAGGAGGCGGCGGGCAAGGGCTTCTGGTGGATCGAGCGGACGAAGATGGCCAAGGCGACTGGCAAGACAAAAAGACAATGTCCCCAATCCGGACTGTCCTTCGTGATGTTCCAAAACTGCTTGAACGCCGACTCGGGAACAGGGCCATAGCCTTGCGAATAAGGGATAAAGGCAAATAAAAAGAACGGCAAAACCCATGAAAGCGCGAGGGCCAGGAGCTGGCGATCAGAGGCGTGGGAGCGTATTTGCGAGAGGTAGTTACTCACGAGGCGAGGAGTGTTGCATATTTAACTGGTTTTCCACAATGGCAAAAGTCTCAGAATCCTTCACAGGATGCAGCGTCCAAGCGCCCGCCGCCAGTGCACTGTGGGGATCTGGGCGCTTTGTCGGGAGGTTCTGCACAAATCTGCCCTGCGCGGGAATTTCGCGCAAGCGGTAGCCCAAACGGCGGGCGGTTGTAGGTAGGTCGAGTTCCAAATACCAATCGGCCAGAGTGATATCACGCGCAACGGCCTGCCATGCCCCACGCGTCCAAAAATGCCCGGTTCCAAGCATCGACAGCGCGATTTGCTGCTCGTAGGTGTCCGTGACGGTGGCCAGCCAATGCGGATTCGTGGAGGCATCCACCCGGCCCATGTGGTATGCCAAGACATCCGCCTTCTGCTCGGCGAGGCAGCGCAGCATGCGGGCTGGGAGGTCGGAGACCATGGGGAGATGGTCGTATTCTTGAAAGAGAACATGCGTGAACGGGCGGTCGTGCATCCAATCCGTCGTGCGTGAAAAAATCTCGCGATAGCTTTGGCGTTCCCGCTGATGGTCGGAGGTTCTGTGCTTCGATTCGGTGAGAAGAAATTTCTGTGGATGCGAGATTTTTTGAAACGCATCTTGGCTTCCCCCGTAGGCCAACAGAACATTTTCCCGATCAAAACCCGCCTTTGTCCAAAGACATATCGTTTTTTCGACGGATGCCGGATCGCGATGGTCGAGAAGGAGGAGGAGGGCTTGGTCCGACGCGTGAGTCGCTGCGGTCTTGGCATGCCGAGAAGGAAAATCAACCTCGGGATGCGCCGTAAAGCCAATTGATTGTGTCCAATAGGTCAAGCGGCTCTGTGGCATCGGCACAGGCACAACGGCGCAATCGCAACCGAGCAAATGCACGCGTCCACCCCAATAAAAAACCAACCCCCGCCCGAGCAATTTGCCCGTCCGACAGTCTCGAATCTCAGAGCCGATAAGCCTGAAAAACGATACTCCGACATCACGGATGGCTTGTTTGAGTTGTTTCAACATTTTTTAGACAGACCCGGAGCGCAGCGGAGAACGACAAATGAAGTTTGCACGGAGAAGATTTTTAGACAGGAGGACAGGAACTTCAGCAGAAACGGGAAGTTTTTTAGACAAAATTAACAAAATCGACAAAATTGGGGGGAGGGGAAAAGCAGTAACGGGTGGCTGGTCATTGGTGGTCGGTATCTGTAGCGGCGGTCTGTGACCGCCGAGGCGAGTGCGGGATATCGAAAACTGGAAATCAGAGACTTGGCGCAAAAAGATGGGGAAAGTCTGGCAAAATCATGGACAGCAAAATCATTAGGGGAAAACTGAAATGCTTTATCATTCTACCTACAAGAATTTTATTTAACCACGGATTACAAGGATTAACACGGATAGACGCAGGCGCGGGTGCATTCGCGTTGCGAATGGGGCAGGGCAAAAACAAAAACTCTGCAACCAAGCTTGATCGATTTTTGCTTTTTTATTTGCCAATCCCAGCTTGCTGGGATCACCCGTGCCCATCCGCGCCCATCCGTGGTTAGTTTCCCCTCCGCCCGCGCAGCGCCCGTTCTTTGCTGAATTGTAAACAACTCTCTCTCTCCGTGTCCTCCGTGGTTAAAAAATATAGGCAGAATTTAGAAAAAGCAGTAACGGGTGGAGGTTGAATCGTGGTTGGTATGTTGCATTTGTTACGATGCTTGATTATCGGTAAAGATAGGGAAAAATCACCGTAACGACTTCACATGCGGGTATTCCAGAATCAAACGGTCTGTTGTGATGATTGTAAGCCCTTCCACACATGCGGCGGCGATGATCATTCGGTCTGCCGGGTCGCCGTGAATCGGCTCGGGAAGCGAGTAAGCCTCCTCTGCAACCTCAAGGGAAATGGGCAGAACATTCCAGCCATTTTTTTCCGCCCGCTCTCGAAACCACACCTTCCAATGCTTGGGAAGAGCTATTTTTCCTCTTTCTTGGAGGCAGGCCAGTTCCGGGACTGTGATGACGCTACAATAAATAGCATTACCCTTTGAACAAACGAGTTCACAAGCCAAGGAACTCAATCGATCCGGTGCTGCAGCCAGATAAAGCAAGGCGCATGTGTCCAGCAGATACATTTTCTAATCAGAAAGCATTTTCCACTGATCGATAGGGATTAAAGGTCCTTCCAAATCGCCAAAAATCTCCACCCGTGGATCGAAGCCTGCCATCGTGCAGTTAAGAGGGGGGCATAGCGAGACAATTTTAGCCACTGGCTTGTTGCGTGCACAGACCACAACAGTGTCCCCGTTTTGAACTTTATGGATGAAATGGCTAAACTGATTTTTAACGAGCGCGATGTTAGCCGTGTGGATCATAGCACGGAACATAGCCATATTATTGGCCATGTCGAGAAAATTTAGGACAACAGAATGGAAGCGTAGGGGGAAAAGCAGTAACGGGTGGCTGATATCTG
>Ga0247836_1005638_pt1 | contig 14499 bp, 11 predicted proteins | sample LaCruzMarch2015__4_FD_187116 | JGI IMG/M metagenome (GOLD analysis project Ga0247836, IMG submission 187116) | Freshwater microbial communities from meromictic Lake La Cruz, Castile-La Mancha, Spain - LaCruzMarch2015_14m | ecosystem: Environmental > Aquatic > Freshwater > Lake | place: Spain...
CGGCAACCTTGTGAGCACTGAGGTTGTCCATCACCACGATGTCGCCTGGCTGAAGGGTCGGGACCAGATGGCCGGTTACCCAGCCAAGGAAGATCTCGCCGTTAATGGCTCCATCAACGACCAGCGGTGCCGTCAGGCCTGTCGTACGAAGCGCCGCGAGGAACGTCGTCGTCTTCCAGTGGCCGTGGGGCACGCTGGCCAGCAGACGCTCCCCCTTGGGCGCCCGCCCCCGCGGACGAGTCATGTTCGTCTTGGCCCATGTTTCGTCGATGAAGACGAGCCGATCCGGATTCAGTAGCGGCTGCTCCCGCTGTAACTCCTCCCGCCTCTCCGCGACGTCTGGCCGCTCTCGCTCCGCGGCGATGAGGACTTTTTTTTGACGGTGAGGCGAAGCCGCTGCAACGCGGTGCAGAGCGTCTGAACAGAGAGGTCCGTCTGCAGTTCCGACTTCAGCTCCCGAAGCGTCAGGTCCGGCTTCCGTTGGATGATCTCACGCATCCGATCGGCCAAGGGCGCCCACAACGGCGTCCGTCGCCGCTTCAGCAACGGGGCAGTCTTGTTGAGTTCTCGACGCTCCTGTTTGATGCGACGAACCCAAGACTCACTGACCTCGAAGTACGTCGCTACCTCGCGGGTACTTCGCCCACGGTCGCACGCCGCGAGCACCTGGCCGCGGAACTCCTTCGAATACGGCTTCATGGTCACCTCCTTGAAGGTGCCCACGTTACCCAGCCTGCGCGGATAGCGCTAGGCCTATATCAGACGCGCTCTAGTGGTGGGATTCGATCCGCGACCCGTCGATTCGCACGGTCGATGAGCAGACCTATGGGGCGGTGAAGCCGAAGGAGAAGCAGTGGTACGAGCGGATCAACATCCGCGGCTACACGCAGTTTCGGATCAACAGCACCCTCTGGAACGACGACAGCCAGGCGGAGCCCTTCCATCCCGGCGACCGGTCGGTCGGGCCCGACGGCGAGTTCTTCATCCGCCGCTGCCGGATCATCTTCTCGGGTGACCTGAGCGACCGGCTCTACTTCTACATCAGCCCGACTTCGCCTCGAGCGTGCCCGGTGCCCGGGACGGGGCCATCAACTACACGCAGCTCCGCGACTGCTACGGCGACGTCTACCTGACGGAGAACAAGGTCAACCGGGTGCGGATCGGGCTCTCGAAGGTGCCCTTCGGCTGGGACAACATGCAGTCGAGCTCCAACCGCATCCCGCTCGACCGTTCCGATCCGATCAACAGCGCGATCAACGGCGAGCGCGGGACGGGTGTCTTCTACTACTGGACCCCGGAGTTCGCCCAGGACCTCTACAAGGAGGTGCTCGACGAGGGCCTGAAGGGGTCGGGCAACTACGGCGTGTTCGGGATCGGGGCCGACAACGGGCAGGGCGTCTCGCGGGCCGAAGCCAACGACAACATGCACTTCGTGATCCGGCTGGAACTGCCCTGGAAGATGCCCAGCGGAGTCTTTTTCCCCTTCCTCCGCTGGCAGCAGTACACCGGTGGCTTTCTTTGGGAGCGGAACTCCCCCGACACCTTCACCAACAGCTTCGACATGGGAGTGGAGTGGCAGATCCAGCCCCAGATGGAGTTCACGATGGAGTACGACTTCGCGAACCGGACCAACACCGGCGCCGATGCCCAGATCGTGGACGCCAACTACGCCCAGTTCCGTGGTGACCTGCTCCGGTTCCAGTTCCAGATGAACTATTGAGCCGACGCACGCAGCGGGCAGTGGCTGCCGGCGTCGAGGTAAAGCGAGCTTTACCCAGCTTGCCGGGCCACCCGAGCTTCCGCCATCGCCGCACATCCGGCTCACGCCCCGCAACCAGCACAGCCGATACAACCCGTAGGCAGATCATCCCGGTCGCCGTCCGCGCGTGACTCCACCGATGGCAACCGCAGCCCCAGTTCCGTCCGCTTCCACCGGCCTGACCGGCTGGCTCGCCGGTCAAGTGGCCAACCTCGGCGCGGGCGCGATCGACTTGGTCGCAGGCATCGGCGATGTGGCGATCTTCGCGCTCAGGACGGTGGGCTGGATCTTCGCCCGCCCCCAGCGGCGGGACGTGCTGATCCCCAACTTCTACCGCATCGGCGTCATGTCGCTGCCGGTGGTAGCGCTGACCGGGCTGTTCATCGGGATGGTGCTCGCCGTCCAGAGTTATGCCCAGTTCAAGGCCCTGGGCCTGGAGACGCGGCTGGGGTCGGTGATCAACCTGTCACTGGTCCGCGAGCTCGGGCCGGTGCTCGCCGCCACGATGCTCGCCGGCCGCGTGGGCAGTGCCATGGCGGCAGAACTGGGGACGATGCGGGTCACCGAGCAGATCGATGCGCTCGAGAGCATGGGTGCCAATCCGATCTATTACCTGGTCGTGCCCCGCTTTCTCGGCTGCCTGATTCTGATCCCGTCGCTGACGGTGATGGCCGACTTCATGGGTGTGCTGGGGGGCTATTTCTACTCCCACGTGCTCCTGGGCATCGACCACCATCATTACTGGGCCAACTCCCGTGAATATGTCGACGTGTTCGACTTCCTGATGGGCGTGTTCAAGAGCCTGTTCTTCGGGTCGGCGATCGCCCTGGTGAGTTGTCACCACGGGTTCCACTGCGAGCACGGTGCCGAGGGAGTGGGCCGGGCCGCCACCAACGCCTTCGTTCACTCGTTCGTCCTGATCCTGGTGCTCGACTTGTTCCTGGGCATCTGGCTCAACAACGTGCACGACTTCTTCCGGCCGGAGGGGCCCCGCCGGCTACTGTGATGACCGCCACCGTGACTGCACCAGCCGCCACCAGCGCCGAAGCCACGCCGCCCCTGCTCCGGGTCGAGGCGCTGGGGGTGCGTTTCGGCCGCCAGGAGGTGCTCCGCGACATCTCGATCGATCTGGCCGCCGGCGACGCGCTCGTCGTGCTCGGGGAGAGCGGCTGCGGCAAGACGGTGCTGCTCAAGTCTATGATCGGCCTCGTCAAACCTTCGGCCGGTGACGTCCAGTTCGAGGGTCGGTCGCTGTTGCGGATGAGCGACCGCCACCTGGCCCATCTCCGCACCCGATACGGCTTCGTGTTTCAGGGAGCCGCCCTGTTTGACAGCCTGACGATCGCCGAGAATGTCGCCTTTCCGCTGCGCGAACATACCCAGATCCCAGCGGCCGAGATCCGGCGGATCACCGAGTCGCTCGTGGATGAGGTGGGCCTGTCCCGGTCGGTGCTGGCCAAGAAACCCGTCGAACTCTCCGGCGGCATGCGGAAGCGGGCGGGGCTGGCCCGGGCGCTGGCCCTCGACCCGAATCTCGTTCTCTACGACGAGCCGACCACGGGGCTCGACCCGATCATGAGCGACGTCATCAACGAGCTGATCCTGCGGGTCCGGCGGCGGCCGAATGTGACGAGCGTCGTGGTCACCCACGATATGCACACCGCCCGCAAGGTGGCCGACCGCGTGATCATGCTCTATCCGCTGTTCCGGCTGCGGCCGGGCGAGCCGCAGATCGTGTTCGACGGCACCCCGGCCGAACTCGACCGCTCGACCGACCCACGGATTCGCCAGTTTGTCGAGGGGCGGGCAGGCGGGCGGCTGATGGAACTCCGCGAAGAACAGGCGCTGGCCGACAAAGCTGCAGCGGGCGACGAGGAGGAGACCGCATGAGCGACCGCGTGATGCAGTTTCGGGTCGGCGTCGTGGTGCTCGCCACGGCGATCATCGCCGGCATCCTGGTCGTCCTGTTTGGTGACCTGCCGTCGCTCGTGCAGTCCACCTACCCCATCCGGATGAGCTTCACGGATGCCCGCGGGATCGCCGACGGCACGCCCGTGCGGAAGAATGGGATCCTCGTGGGCCGCGTTTCGGGCGTCATGCTCGACGAGCGGGGCGGCGTGGACGTGGTGGCCGAGATCGACTCCTATGTGCCCGTGTACCGCGACGAGCAGCCGCGGATCGCGACCACGCTCCTGGGCGATGCCGAGATCCAACTGGTGCCTGGTGTGATCCGCCTGCCGCGGCAGAAGGTGGCCGCGGAGGAGGTGCTCACGGGGACGGTGTCCCGCGATCCGTTCGAAGCTTTCGCCGCGCTCGAGCCCAAGCTCGGTGGCGCGCTCGAGGCGATCACTGAGGCGAGCACCGCGGTATCGAAAATCTCCGGCGACCTCGATCGGATGCTGATGGGCGACGACGACAAATTTGGGAGGGTAGTCCGCAAGACGGAGAAGGCACTCGATGACTTCAGTCTCGCGATGGCCAACATCAACGACGTGATGGGGGATCCGCAGGCCCGGGCCAACATCAAGCAGACACTCGAGGGCCTGCCCCAAGTGATCGCCGACCTGCGGAACACCGTGCAGGGAATGGGCACGACGATCGACACGGCCGACCGCAACCTGCGAAACCTGGAGGGTCTCACCAGGCCGCTCGGCGAGCGGGGCGAGGGGATGGTCGCCCAGATCGACGCCACCATCGGCCGGCTCGACGAGGTGCTCCAGCAGGCGGTGTTCTTCACCAAGGCGCTCAACGAATCCGACGGCACGCTCGGCAAACTGGTCCGAGATCCGCAGGTCTACGAGGATCTCGCCGCCGCCGCCGCCAATGTCAAGACCCTGTCTCGCGAACTGCGGCCGATCGTGGACGACATCCGCGTCTTCTCCGACAAGATCGCCCGCCATCCGGAGAGCCTCGGCGTCCGCGGGGCCCTTGACCGGCGGCCGGGGCTTAAGTGATCCCGCGGCGGGCGTTCTCGATCGCCATGTCAATGGCCTCGTACGTCCAGGGGCCGATCTCCCGCTCGACGCCGCAGCGCTTGATCTTGAGCCCCGGGCACTCGATCGTCATCTCGAGCACGTGCCGGCCGCAGAGGTCGACCCGCTCGATCAGCGAGGGGCTGGCGAACCGGCGGACGGTGTCCTCGGCCAGGGCCAGTTCCTCCGCCGTCGGGTCGTAGCGGGCGTAGATCGCCAGCCCCTCGTTGGTGCGAAACTCACCCGGCTTGGGTCGCTTCACCAGGGCGTAGCGGAACCGCTTGGCCAGGAAGTAGAGACACCGCTCGCCGGCCATGATCTCCGGCAGGAACGGCTGGAGGAGATACTCGCGGCCCGGCTCCAGCGCGGCTCGGATCGCCTCAGCATCGCAGGGCAGTCGCACGACCCCCTTGCCGCCGGCCCCGATCAGCGGCTTGAGCACCACCTCGGCGGGTAGTCCGGCCAGCAGTGGCCCCAGGTCGCTGTGGCTTGTCACGAGTACCGTTTTGGGAAACGGCAGATCAGGCCGGTCGACGAGATACCGCTTGTCGGGATACTCGAGGAAGGTCCGCATCGAGTTCACCGCCGGGATGCCCCGTTGGAGGATCTCCCGCATCGCGGCCTCGGCATGGCCGAAGTCGGCGTTCTTCGAGCCGGGGGCCGGGGCCTCGAGGATCAAGAGGGCGGCGCAGCGGCCGAAGTCGCAGGTCACCCACGCGCCGCGCCGAACGTCCCAGGCCTGCGCCGTGAGGGTGCGCACGTCGAGGTCATCCCAGTGGGCCATCACGAGCCGGTCGTCCCGAGCCGCGAGCATCGAGGTGATCTGGTCTTCGTCGACCGGGCAGTCGAAGGCAAACTCAGGTCGGCCGATGTAACCGAGGCAGCCGATCGTGCGGCTCATGCAGTCGCCCCTTCCACCAGCACGGGGATCACGCCGCCCCCTTGCGAAAGGTTGACGACGTCGCCGGTGGGTGCGAACCGCGCCAGGTAGCCGCTCACCTCGCAGTGGAGCAGTTCTCCACGGCCGAGGTCGTATTCGTAGCAGACATGAGTGGCGATGTCGTGGGTTACGGTGCCCGCGAAGCCCAGGAGCGTGGTGACCGGAAGCCGTGGTCCCCGCAGCCGCTCCTGCACGAGCCATTCGTCGCCGTCGGCCTCAGGCAGTGTGGCCGGGCCGACCACGACCCCCTCGCCGCCGTGGTCGTGCCGCCGCTTGAGCACCAGTTCAGTCGCCGGGATCGTGGCCGGCTGCTCGCCCAGCGGCCAGGTCTGCGGCACGAGGTCGGCGAGGCTCGGATCCTGCTCGAGCAAAAAGCCAAGATCCTTGTCCTCAACCAGCACGAGCCCCCAATGGTCGAGGCACATCGCACCACTCTCGAGAAACGACCGGCACTGTTCGATGCCCGCCTCGAGCGAGGTCCGCCAGGTGAGCTCGCGGGGGTAAATGGCGTCGATAGTCTTGCCCCGGAAGGCGAGCGACCGGCCGTCACTCGTGAAGCCGTCCCACTCCCGCCGCGGCACGATCAGCACCTCGACCGGCGCGAGCTGCCGCTGGATCAACAGCCGGTCGAGCCAGGGCGTGACGTATTCCTGGTCGTTGTCCTTGGTGAGCAGGGCGAGGGAGTGGCAGCCGAGCCGGCCGAGCTGGCGGGTGAAGGCGGCGGTGGGCAAAAGCGCGTGATGCGAGTCCCGCAACTCCGGCAGGCAATCGAGGACCGCCAGCGCGGCCTGGTGCGGCCGGGCCGTCGTGCCGACGCCGACGAAGTTGAGCTCCACGAGCCGTGGGCCGGCCGCGGTGGGGAGAAAGTCGAACCGGGCGTTGCCGGCAATCACACCCTGACGGACGGGCAGGCCCTGGATGAGCCCTTGAAACGAGTCACCCACAAACCGGTTCGGATCGCGGCGGCGCGCGAAGGCGGCCAGCGCCGCGGCACAGATCCGTCGGGCCGCGCTCCCGAACCGGGCATGCTCGGCCTGGGAGATCACCAAGGGCGCGAGCGCCACGTCACGGACGTCGTCCGCCGCACAAAACATCCGCTCCACGAGCGCCGTGCGAAACGCCTCCCGGTCGAGTGCGGTGACGATCGGCTCGTGGGCGGGGGCGACCGGCTGCGGCATCAGCGATCCTCCCCGCGGCTCGGCCGCTGCCCCAGCCCGGGCTGATCCGCCTGATCGGGCCGCTCCGACAGCACCGGCACGATCCCGCCGCCAGTGCAGAGGTTGACCTTACCGCTGGTCAGCGAGAAGCGGCTGAAGTAGCCAGCGATCTCGGCAGTCACGAGCTCCCGGCGGGCGATGTGATAGCGGTACGACACGTGCACGGCCAGGTCAGCCACCGCGTCGCCCCGCTGACCATGGACGGTGACCACCGGAAATGGATCAGGATGAATCCGCTCCTGCAGGATGGCGTCGGGAGCATCCCAGTGCGCTGCCATCTCGGCCGGCTCGAGAAACACCCCCTCGCCCGAGTGCCGGTCGCGAAGCTTGAGCACCCAGCGATCCGCCTGGGTCGGTGGCACCGCGGCCGGCGGTAGCGACCGCGGCACGACCGCGGCGAGCGCCGGGTCACGGGCCACGAGCCAACCAAGCTCCTTGTCTTCGGCGAGCAGCATCAACGGATGGTCATGAAAGGCCACGCCCGAGGCCAGCAGCATCTCGAGCGTGCGGCGATTCGTGGCGGCGTGTGGGCCGGCGAAGGCAGCCGGGCCGTCGAGCGACCGGAGGTAGACCGTGTCGCAGGCCAGGTCGCCGACGATGATGCAGCCGTCGCCCCCACGGATCAGCGGAAAGTCGGGCTCCGCCACGATCACCGACTCCAGGGGCGCAAGCAGCTCGCGGATCAACTCGAAGTCGTTGGCCGCATAGACCGTGTGCCGCTGCTTGACGAGGATCGCCAGCCGGCGAGTTCCCCGCTCAGCGAGTCGTTGCCGCATCCGGGCGGCGGGCCGCTCGACATGGAACTCGTCGGCGAGCTTTGGCTGGCAGTCGAGTAGGGCGAGGGCCGCCTGGGGGGCGTACTCAACCGCGCTCAGGTTTACCCAGCCTCCCTCGAGCAGCCGGGGCCAGCCCCGCTCGAGCAGGAAGTCGAGCCGGACGTTGCCCATCAGCTCTTCTGGCAGCTGCGGCCCGAGCCCGGCGATCCAGGCCAGTGGCACGTCGCCCGCCGGCTCGCGGCCGGCCTGCAGGTCGAGCACCCGCTCGATCGAGGCCCGCACGATCCGGCGGCAGATCGCCCCGAGCGTCGCGGCCTCTGCGGCCGACACCACCCGCGGCAGGATCGAGAGGTCGCAGGGCTCGGGGTCGCGGCGATCGTAGGCGCGACGCGTCTCGGCTGCCGCGCGGAATCGTTCCCGCTCGGCGGCCGACGAGTCCGCGAGAAACGCCACCCGGGGGTCGGCGAACGCGGTGATGGCTCGCTACCTCCGGACCGGGGCGAGGGTAAACCCTGCCTGGATCGCCGCCACCAGTTTCCGGGCTCGCGGCGTGAGCGTGCGGCCGTCGGATCCCAGCACCGGCTCGTAGGAGTAGACCTTGCAGATCTCGTCCGACTGCCGCAACAGGTGCGTGCCCTCCATCGGGATCTCACCGGAGACCACGATCTCGTCGTAGGCCTCCGTTTGGGAGAGTCGCTCCGCCGGTCCGAGGAACTCGAGGCCCGCGTCACCGAACCGGTAGCGGCCTGGCTCGATGGCCGCCTGGACCACGACGTCTTCACCGGCGACGTTGTGCAGGCACAGCTGCGCGACGTCGAGCGGCCGCGTTTCGGCGTTGTATTCCGCGGCGAACTCCTCGTCGACGCTGATCTCCGGCAGGAACGGCACCATGTGGAGGAAACTGACCGGAATCCGGCCCAGCTCCTGCTGCCGATCGGCCATCAGCGCCGTGGTGCCCAGGAACCGGGGGTTGACCTCGGTGAAATAGATCGAGCGGCCATCGGAGACAAAGTCGATCCCGAAGATGCCCCGGAAACCGCAGTGGCCCCCGATGCAGAGGTCGCCGAGCCACTCGCCGACCTGCGTCTGGATCGTCCGCATCTGCGCGACGTCGTGCTCCTCGAGGTGGGCTCCGGAGAAATCGTTGCCGCACCAGCCGAAGCTGAGGTTTGTGAGGCCCGGTTGACCGATCACCTGGAGCGACGGCTCGCTGAGCAGCACGGCGTCCTCCGTTCGGACCGCTGCCATGCTCAGACTGCGGCCGTCGATAAACCGCATCACGGACGCTGCGGCGCCCCGGTGGGCCTCGGCCAGGGCCCGGAAATCAGCCTGGTCGTGAACCAGGTGGACCCCCGACCCGGCGGCTGACTGATCGAGGCTGACGACCAGCGGCAGGCCGTAGCGGCGGACCAGGCCGTCGAACTGGTGGGGGGCCAGCAAGACCTCCGAGCCCGGAATCACCGGCACGCCCAGCTGCTTGAGTTGCCGCCTGACCCAGGTCTTGCGGTTGAGCATTTCGGTGATCGCTGCGGCCGGGTTCATGATCCGGACGCTGGGATACTCCCGGGCCAGCCGCTCGAGCTCCCGCGACGACTGGTAACAGAGCACGTACGACTCGGGGAAGTTCTCGTGCAGCCGGCGAACGCTCTCCTCGAGAAAGGGGGCCAGTTCATCCATGCTCGAGTCGGTCCGCACCCGCGACGTCTTCTCCGAGGAGAAGAAGAAGTCGAACGAGTTCTCTACCCGGGCCGGCTCCTTGCCGTACCGCGTGATCGCCATCACGTTGATGTGCGGCTTGAGGAAGTCGCCCGACAGCCAGTCGAGCATGCGGAGGGAGTAGCAGCCCAAGCCGCGGTCGAGCAGGGCGGGGTGGCGGTCAAAGTTCTCGAACGATTGTTCAATCGTAGCGCTGAGCCTGGTCACGCGGCACCTCCGGCGTGACGTTCGAGCCTGAGGGAAGCTGAAGGCAGGCGGACTAACAACGAGTGGGGCGGGGTGTCGCATCGACCCGATGCGCGGCGGAAACCGCCGAAGGGGGCCAGGGGGCAGGCGGGGCTCATCGGCCGCGACGCTCGCATTTCCAGCGGAGAAAAGTCCGCGACGGGAGGGCAGGAAGGGGCAGGCGGAGGCAAGCCATCACCGTGCACGTCGCGTGCCATGCAAACAAGATTAGCCCCGGCGCAGAAGGCGCCCGGACAAAGCCGGCATGCAAGGCCGGAGCCAAGCACGTAGTCATGAAAAAATGACAATCCGAAGGAACGCAGGCGGTCGGGATCACGACCGCGATCCACGCTTTTTCAATCTTACACGCCGTCGGGGTGCCGTGCAGCGACCCCCAATACCAGAATCTTCCGGCCGGGAAGGCCGGCCGGGCCACCGGCCTGGGGCCGTAAAAAATGGTAAAACCGGGGCCGAGTTGCCAAACCGCCTTGCTCATCCGGGCCTGTGGTGCGGCCGGCCCAGCCGGGTTTCACGCCCCAACCGATGAAATCGCCCCTTCCCCTCGGAGAGTTCCCCCAGCCCGCCGCCGGCCCCGAACGGCCGATGGCCGCGGCCGCCAGCCTGCCGCCCGGCTGGGGTTCGCTCGTGCCAGCCGGCGAGAGCGTGCTGGCAAGTTGTCGCTACGACCTGGACTCGGCCGGCCGGTTCACGACGGGCCGGATTCTGCTGACCGACGGCCGGCTGCTCGCCGATGATCCGTCGACCGGCGACATCGGCCTGCCGCCGCGTGCCTGGCCGCTCGGCGACGCCTGCCAACTCGCCGTCCGGATGCGGGTCTCCTTCGGCCGGCTCGAACTCCTCCGGGATGGCCGCCCGGAGGCGGCCTGGCAGTTCACGTCGGCCAAGGCGGCCGGCGTCCAGTCGTTGGCGGAGACCTGGGAGGCCCGCAACCATGTGCGGACTGCGGGCGATGCGAGCGGCGTTGCGGAGCCGCCGGCCCCACCCCCGCGCTGGCTCGACGACGAGGAAGGCGGCGGCGACCGCGGCTCGTGGCGGCCGCTTGTGCGGGTGCTCGGGTTTGCGCGGGCCCATGCCGGCGTCGCCATCCTCGGCTGCCTGCTCTCGCTGGTCAGCACCGCGATGGCGCTGGTGCCCCCCTACGTCACGATGCCGCTGGTCGACAAGGTGTTGATCCCGCGGCAGTCTGGGCAAGCCGTTCCTTTCCAGCTCGTGTGGTGGTACCTCGGCCTCTTGGCCGCCGCGGCCATCGTCTCCTGGCTGCTCGCCTGGGCCCGGGCCTGGACGCTCGCCTGGGTCAGCGAGCGGATCGCGGCCGACCTCCGCAGCCGCACCTACGCCCACATGCAGAGCCTGTCACTCGACTTCTTCGCCACCCGCCGCACCGGCGACCTGATCTCGCGGGTTAGCAGCGACACCGAGCGGATCAACAACTATCTTTCGATGCACTTGATCGACTTCTCGTCGAACGTGCTCCTGGTGCTCCTGACCGGGGTGGTGCTCGTCTGGATCAGCCCCCAGCTGGCCCTGGTGACGCTGCTGCCATTTCCGTTCGTGGTCTGGCTGGTGAACGGCGTGCGGGAGCGGATGCGGCGGGGATTCACGCGGGCCGGCACGGCCTGGGCCGACATGACGAGCCTGCTGGCCGACGCGATCCCCGGGGCCAGGGTGGTCAAGGCCTTCGCCCAGGAGCGGCGGGAGTGCAGCCGGTTCGGGGTGGCGAATCAGGACGTGCTTGGGGCCAACGACCGGGTCAACGTGATCTGGTCGTTTTTCGGACCGCTCGTCAGCCTGGCCAACGAACTGGGGCTGCTCGTGGTCTGGGCCGCCGGAGCCTGGCTCGTGTTCGGCGGCCCGCTGACCGTCGGTGCGCTGACGGCGTTCTTGGCCTACATCGGCCGGTTCTACGGCCGGCTCGAGTCGATGGTGCGGATGGTACCCGCCACACAGCGGGCCGCGGCGAGCGCCGAGCGAATCTTTGAGATCCTGGACTGCGTGCCGACGGTCGCCGAGCCCGCGCGGCCGGTTGAGCCCGGCCGGCTCCGCGGCCGGATTGAGGTCGATGGCGTCCGCTTCCGCTACGGTGCCCGCGAGGTCCTCCACGACATCACGCTGACGATCGAGCCGGGCGAGATGATCGGGCTCGTGGGAGCAAGCGGTTCGGGCAAGTCGACGCTGGCCAACCTCGTCTGCCGGTTCCACGATCCGGCGGCCGGGGCAATCCGGGTCGACGGCATCGACCTCCGTAACCTGTCGATCCCGGCCTATCGCGCCAACCTCGGCGTCGTGCTCCAGGAGCCGTTCTTGTTCTTCGGCACGATCGCTGAGAACATCGCCTACGGGCGGCCCGACGCGGCGCGAGAGGAGATCGTGGCGGCGGCCCGGGCGGCCGGGGCGCACGAGTTCATCCTCCGCCTCCCCGCGGCCTACGACTCCAAGGTTGGGGAGCGGGGCAGCGCGCTTTCCGGCGGTGAGCGGCAGCGGATCTCGATCGCCCGAGCGCTGTTGGTCGACCCGCGGATCCTGATCCTCGACGAGGCCACTTCCGCAGTGGATCCCGAGACCGAGGCGGTCATCCAGGCAGCGATCGACCGCCTCGTGACAGGGCGGACGACGATCGCGATCGCCCATCGGCTCTCGACCCTGAGGCGGGCCGATCGGATCGTGGTGCTCGAGCAGGGCAGGATCGTCGAGGTCGGCACGCACGACGAGTTGCTGGCAGCCGACGGCGTCTATGCGCGGCTGCATCGCGCCCAGCAGAAGGCCGCCACCGAGGCCCCCGAGGAGGTTTCGGCATGAGTGCGGCACAGGTCGCCGCCGGCTGGCGGCTCGAGCAGCGGGCCGACGGCGGGATCGACTTCGTGGCGGCCGACGGCACGCGGCACGCCGATGTCGACGTCCGCCGGGGCTTCCCCTTCTCGGCGCCACAGGCCGGTGTGGCCGTGCTCGCAGCAAGCGGCGCGGAGTTGGTCTGGATCAGTTCGCTGACCGCCTGCGACCAGCGGGTCGCGGAGCTCCTCGAGGCGATCCTCGCGGAGCGGGAGTTCATGCCGCGGATCGAGCGAATCACGTCGGTCGCGGAGGGGCGGCCGACGGAATGGAACGTGGTCACCGACCGAGGGCGGCACCGCTTCAGCGTCGCCCATCCCGACGATGTGTCGCACCAGCCCGATGGCGGCGTGATCCTGACCGACACCGACGGCATCCGCTATCGCATCCCGCCGGCCGGAGCCCTGGATTCGCGGAGCTCCCGGCTGCTCGAGCGGGTGCTTTGAAGCTTTCGGTGAGCGCGGGCCGGTTGCTACCGCAGCGGCCCAACCGGCCGATCCCTCCCAACGTGAAGGGCGGGCCTTCCCTCGTTCGTAAGATGGATGGATTACACGGCTCGTGACGGATCCGCGGCCCTCTGGCCATAGAAAAAAGGCGATTTTTTCTCAACCATCCGCTTGCGGGCTGCGTCTATCGGATTACCCTCGGAGGGTCGTTCTCAGGAGACCATTCATGATCCGCTCGGCCAGTTTCTCTCTCGTTTCCGGGTGCCGTACGTCCGCCGCCGGGCTCGCTATCGCCGCGCTTGCGGTCAGCGTTCCGGTTGCGGCCCGCGGCCAGTGCGGCTGCAGCACGCCTGTCTCCGCCCCCGCGCCGGTCGCCACGCAGACCTACCGGCTCGACTATCAGACCGTCTACGACGAGCGGCAGGTGACTGCCTACCGCATCGAGCAGGAGACCGTCTTCGACACCCAGACCTACACCGTGCAAAAGCCGGTCTGGGAAACCCAGACGCAGGAGCGGCGCTACACCGTCCAGCGGCCGGTCTGGGAGACGCAGACCCGCGAGGAACGGCAGACGGTGATGAAGCCGGTCTGGGAGACCTTCGTCGAGGACCGCAGCTACGACGTGACCCGTGACGTGGTCGAGACGAGCACCCGTGAGGAGCAGTACACGGTGATGAAGCCGGTGTACGAGACGGTGATGCAGCAGCAGGTGCAGACCGTGCGGCGGCCGGTGTACGAGACAAGTGAGCGGGAGCAGAGCTACACCGTGGCCGAGCCCGTGACCACGATGCACACGGCCTACTCCGTCGGCAGCCAGGCGGTCGACACCGTGACCCCGGTCGTCACGCCGGGCACCACGGCGCTGGGCTGGACGCCAGCCGGCTGGGCGGTCGATCCGTTCACCGGCCTGGCCGTCTGGCAGCGGGGCGGCTACGCCTGGACGATGACGCCCGGGGCGGTTGTCAACCAGGTCAACCGGTCGGTGCAGCCCGTTTACACGCCGGTGCAGGTGCCCCAGACAACCATGGTCAACCGCGTGGTCACGCAGAGGGTTCCGGTCCAGACCGTCCGCTATGTCGACGAGCAGGTGGTCCAGCAGGTGCCCGTGCAGTCGCTGAAGATGGTCGCGGAGACCGCCGTCCGCCAGGTGCCCGTCCAGACCGTCCGCAAGGTGGTCGAACGCGTCGACAACAAGGTGCCGGTGCAGGTCTGCCGGATGGTGCCCGAGGAGCAGGTCCGGCAGGTGCCGGTGCAGGTCATGAAGGTGGTCACCGAGGAACGCGTGGAGCCGGTCCAGATTCAGGTGATGAAGTACGTGGCCGAAGAACGGACGGTGCAGGTGCCGCGGCTGGTCGAGAAGAAGACGCCATACACCTACACCGTGCGGATGCCACGAACGGTCGTCTCGAAGGTGCCGCTCGACGCGTGCGGCAACCCCGTTTCCGCCCCGGCTCCGGCGGCAGCCGCCCGCCCTGCTGCAGCGGCCCCGGCCCTGCCGCAGCAGGCTGCAGCGGGCCCGGTCAAGACGTTCAGCGACCGGCCGGCGGACACCGCAGCCACCGCCGAGAGCGGTTGGGGCTCGTCAAACCTGCCGCATGTCG
>Ga0247836_1005643_pt1 | contig 14488 bp, 5 predicted proteins | sample LaCruzMarch2015__4_FD_187116 | JGI IMG/M metagenome (GOLD analysis project Ga0247836, IMG submission 187116) | Freshwater microbial communities from meromictic Lake La Cruz, Castile-La Mancha, Spain - LaCruzMarch2015_14m | ecosystem: Environmental > Aquatic > Freshwater > Lake | place: Spain...
GTCAGCGAGACGTGCCTTCGCGCGTTCTACAGCAGGCGCAAGCTGTTCTTGAAGATTGTCTTGCTGCCAAGCGGCCCAGTCACTGTATTGAATTTCAAGTTCGGGCCAAGAAGGTGTTTGACCCTTTGCAAAGGCCTCGTAGGCCTCGTCAAGTTCTCGTGCAATGATGTTGCGTGACACGCCATCCGCAGCCTGATGGTGCATGGTGAGCATCAACATTGATTCATTTGGACTGAGTGAAATCAGTCCGGCGCGCAATGACAGGTCATTTTCTAGATCGAAAGGCTTGGCGGCTTCTTCGCGAATATATTCAGAGACTAAGCGCTGGCATTGTTCAGGGTCGTTTTGAGCGATTTCGCTTAAGTCTGTGATGCTCAGTATCGAATCCTTGCTGGGAGGATCTAGTAAATATCCAGCGGGCTCACCACTTTCAGAAGCGCGCATGACGGTACGGATCGCCTCATGGCGGGAACATATCGCCACAAAAGCGCGTCTCAGCGCTTCAACATCCAACGCACCTTCTACGCGCATAGCGAGTGGCATGTTGTAAGTGGCGGATGAGCCCTCTAAACGATCCAGTGCCCATAAGCGACGTTGACCATAGGACAATGTGACCTTAGTTGTCATTACGAATTCTTCCCATGCCAGACTGAATGCGGCGTCTAGATTGTTTATTCATCCCATCCAAGTAAACCGCTAACTGTTGCGGTGTGGGATGTTCAAAGATTGAGCGAAGCGGTAGTGTCTTTTCTGTTTCTTGTCGGACGCGTGCAACAAGTTTCATCGCAAGCAAGGAGTGGCCGCCAATCGAGAAAAAACTATCGTCTGTGCTGACTTCTGGTATTTCAGTAATTTCCTGAAACAAACGCACCAGCAACCGTTCGCTGTCATTGCTAGGGGGTATGCAGACTTTATCTCCACCCTCGCTACCAAGGTGCGTGATCGGATCTGGTAATGCGCGCCGATCAAGTTTTCCAGCAGGGCTCAGCGGCAGTTTTTCCATGACGACAAAATGCGCTGGAACCATGTAATCCGGAAGTGTTTTGAGCAACGTCAGGCGCAACTGTGCGGCATCAGGAGCCATTTGGCCAGAGTGTCCCACAACATACGCCACTAAGCGCTTGTCCTCAGAGGCCTGACCGACTTGTCGGGCGACCACAGCGACCTTGCTTACTTCTGGGCATTCCTTGATGAGAGCGGTTTCAACCTCGCCAAGTTCAATGCGGAAACCTCGTATTTTGACCTGATCATCTGCACGACCTAAAAACTGAATCGCACCATTCGGCAGTCGAACAGCGACGTCACCGCTACGATACATACGCGCACCGGGTTCACCGTATGGATTTGCGATAAATTTTTCTGCAGTTAAGCCAGGGCGGTTGAAATACCCGCGTGCGAGCCCAGTGCCAGCCATATAAAGTTCACCAAGAATACCGTCAGGTACGGGTTCGAGCGTAGCATCGAGGATATAGAGTTCAGTATTCCAGATGGGATAGCCAATTGGTGGAAGTTCTTTCCACTTGGATAAATCCTCATCCATCGAGTAGTAGCTGACAACGTGCGCTTCAGTGGGGCCATATAGGTTGTGCAGGCGCGCGTTTGGATGCGCTTGGTAGGCGGCACGAATCGCAGGCGTGATTTGTAATTGCTCACCCGCAGTAAATACTGCGTCTGGCCACCCGTCAATGTCAAAGTTTTGTTTGGCGTCAGCGAGGTTATTGAGCACCACAAACGGAGCATATAGATGCGCTAACTTGTGCTCCTGAATATATTGAGCGAGTGCTCGACTATCTCGTCTAGTCTCGTTATCTACCAATACAAGTGTGGCGCCTTTAGAATAGGCCCAGGCGATTTCTTGTGCAGAGGCGTCAAAGCTGATGGGCGAGTATTGCAGCACGCGTTCAGCGTCACTGGGGATCACAGCATGTTGCCATTTCACAAGATTCATCAATGAACGATGTAAAAACCCAACTCCTTTTGGGTTGCCGGTGCTACCAGAGGTGTACATCATGTATACCAAGTGATCGGGCGTGAGTGGCGCACTACGATCGCTATTAAGAACATTGTTTGTTGATTGGTTTGCGATGTCATCTCGAACGGTTTGCTGATCTATGCAAACGGTGCGCGTCGACAGAGCCCCCTGCAAGACGACCTCACTCAACATAGAAAGATGACAGTCTTGGCTGAGAACAATGCTTGCTCGACTATCAGAGAGCATAAAGGCCAGTCGACTCTGTGGATACTCTACGTCAAGTGGTAGATAGCCAGCGCCTGCCTTATTGATGGCCAGAAGCCCAATAATCAGATCAGGTGTCCGATCCAGCATCATTGCGACCACATCGTCACAGCGAATGCCAGCATGAATGAGATAGTGCGCTAACTGATTCGCACGCGCATTCAGCTCTTGATAAGTCAATCTCTGATCATGAAACTCGAGCGCAATCTTTTCTGGTGAGCGTTGAACTTGCTTTTCAAAGGCGCCCGAGAGCGTCAGTTCATGTTCGTCAAGCGAGACGGTTGCACCCCGTCCCAAAGCAAGCGTTTCCTCACGCGCGCTATGAGCCATTAATGGGAGCATTTGTAGGGATGTATCGGGTTGGGAGACAAGTGCGGCAGTCAATACTTCAAATGACCGCGCCCAACGTTCAACACTTTCTTCGTTGAAAAGGTCGCAATCGTACTCAAACGAACCGCTCAAACTCCCATCGGTCTCAGGGCGTAAATGCAAAGTCAGGTCGTATTTAGCTGAGGCAGAGCCCAAAATCTCTTGTTGAGTCACTAAGTCGGCCAATGCAAAAGGCGCAGAGACTTCTGCCTGAAAGGCGAACATAGCCTGAAACAACGGGCTGTGGTGCAAGGAGCGTGTCACTCCCAGGTCTTCAATGAGACGCTCAAAAGGAATATCTTGATCCACTAAGGCGGCATTTACACTGCTTTTGCTCTGCGCAATCAACGCTGCACCCGTCATCAAGCCATTGGTATGCAAAGGAATGGCGAGAGTATTGAGCAAAAACCCAATAAGACCTTCAGTCTCAAGATGTTGGCGACCTGCAACGGGTGAGCCGATGACGACCGCTTGTTGACCGGCGAGACGAGAAAGGGTTGCTGCATAGGCGGCTAACAACATCACAAACAAGGTGGTGTCATTTTGTGCGGCACATGCTCGAAGTTTGTCTGAGATGCGTGCATCGAGCGCAATGGGAACATGTTTGGCTGGACGTGCACTTTCCTTTTGTCTTGGATGATCTAAAGGTAAGGTCAATAAATCTGGAAAATCGACTAGGCGCTCCTTGATTTTTTGGATACGGCCTTTTGCAGAGGTCTGCAATGTTGTTTGTTGCCAAGCTGCCCAATCGGCATAACTCACAGGTAGTTTCGACCATGTGGTTGCGCGCGCTTCACAAAATGCTTGATAGGCCTCGTTGAGCTCGCGTGCCAAAATACCCACCGAGATTGCATCTGCTGCCTGGTGATGGACTGTGAGTAGTAAGGTCGCGTGCTGTGAATGATGCACTACCAAAAGTGCACGCAATGAGTAGTCTTGTTCCAGTTTGAATGGGCGTGCTGCTTCAGCTTCGATTTTTGAGCGAACACTTTGTGCAAGATCAGCATCATTGGTCAAAACTGAAAGAGTTTCGACGGTCAAAAGTTCAGCAGCTGAGGGGATGGGTCGAATTAAACCGAATAAAACTCCGTGCTCATCTTCTTGCATGACGGTACGCAAAGTCGTGTGACGCTCAACTAGACTCACTAAAGCCTGACTGAGCGCATCGACGGAAAGTGTGCCCTTCAAATTGAGTACGGCCGACATATTGTAGGCAGCCGACGGCCCATCGATGCGATCCAAGGTGCCAAGGCGACGCTGACCAAAGGAAAGGGTGACTTGATCGTTTGGTCCTTGCCCAATACCTGGACTTAGGATCGATCCTAATTCTTGGGTAAGCATTTCCAGATGCGGCGCAAGCGTTTGCGGCGTCGTATTTTCAAATAGAAGGCGAAGAGGTAAGGCAACGCCAAGCTCTTTACGGACTCTCGCCACAAGGCGCATCGCAGAAAGGGATTGACCTCCAGTCTCAAAGAAACTGGCATCAGCGCTGACGGAATTGAGGCCGATGACTTCACTAAACAAGCGACACAGCAGTGTTTCCATTGCGGTTGTGGGCAATATGAAATCTGTCGTCTCCATCGATAATTCAGGAGCAGGTAAAGCACGCCGGTCCAGTTTCCCGTTTGCATTGAGTGGGAGCTTTTCCAGCACGATGAGATGCGCGGGCACCATATAGTCAGGTAGTTTTACAGCCAAACGTGCACGTAAAGTCGCAGCCGTCGGGATCGTCTGATTGTGATGCCCAATGAGATAAGCCGCTAAACGTGCATCAGAACCATTAGAAATAGCAATCACTGCCGCTTGATTGAGTTCGGGAGAGGTCGCGAGTAAAGCGGCTTCGATTTCGCCAAGCTCGATCCTGAAACCACGAATCTTGACTTGATCATCCGCGCGGCCGAGATATTCGATCGCACCGTCTGCGCGTTTACGCGCAAGGTCACCGGAGCGATACATGCGTTCGCCAGGCGAGAGTAAGGGACAGGCAATAAATCGCTCTGCTGTCAGGGCTGCGCGACCGAGGTAGCCGCGGGCCAGACCCTCACCTGCAATATAGAGCTCGCCCACTACGCCCTCGGGAACGGGATTCAGTGAGGGATCGAGAATAAAGAGATGCGTATTCCAAACAGGATACCCAATTGGCGGTTGAGCACGCCCGTCTGCGGCGCGACAATGCCAAGCCGACACATGAATCGCTGCTTCGGTTGGTCCGTATAAATCCCAAAATTCAACGCTAGGAAACGCACGAAGTGTTTTTTCTTGTAGCGTACCGCTCAGCGCTTCGCCGCTGGTGACGATTAAACGCAGTGTGTCGTGTTGGAGGTCTTGTCGTTCTTCGAGAAACAGCTCCAGCATCGAAGAGACAAAGTGAATCATCGTGATGCCATAGGCATCAATCGCTTGATGTAAGTAGGCGGCATCTTTCTGCCCACCCGGTTTTGCAATGACCAAGGTCGCGCCTGTCATGAGAGGCGCAAACCATTCCCAAACTGCCACATCAAAACCAATTGCAGTCTTTTGCAATACACGGTCGCCAGGCTGCAGATTCATTTCTGACTGCACCCAATCCATGTGATTCACAATCGCACGATGGGTATTTCCAGCACCTTTTGGCAGGCCAGTTGAACCCGAGGTGTAAATCAGATAGGCGAGTTGTTCAGAAAGGAGAGGACCCGATCGCTCAGCATCCAGAACATCTTGCGGTGCTTGTGAGCCAATTGCCTCATCAACTTCGGACACATCAAGGGTTAAGACCTGCGTCGAGCCAAGCTCAGTTCCAAGACGCTGTTGCTGCTTTGAGGTGGTCAAGAGTACCCGGGATTGACTGTCCCGCAGCATATAAGACAATCGTTCTTGGGGGACTTCGGGGTCCAAGGGTAAATAGCCCGCGCCAGCCTTCAGTGCGCCCAGCATTGCGACAATCATCGTAGGGCCGCGTTCAAGCAAAATAGCCACGACATCGTCGTTTTGAACACCTTGCGCAAGGAGGTGGCGCGCCAATTGATTGGAGCGTTGATCTAGTTGGGCGTAGGTCCATGACGCGGTCGAGCTCAGTGCGGGTAAGTCAGAGGTATTGCTTGCAGTTTCAAACATGAGCGCAACGCTGTCAGGCGTGCGCTTAGCTTGCTCAGTAAAGCGAGCGACTAGAGTCAGCGGTGTTGGCGCCAAGGGGTGTAGTTCGCCCGCACTAGCTTGGACAGTGGCTTTGACCTGCTCGGCACCCATCCAGGTGAGTTGCGTAATGGGATGCCCAGGCGCTTGTTCAAACGCTTCAATCAGTTGAACAAAAGCCTGCGCCCAGCGTTGGACACTTTCGGCTAAAAAGAGATCTGCATCATATTCAAAAGCACAGTCCATCTCGCCGGTTTCGAGCGGCGTGAGATAAAGCGTCAGATCAAATTTTGCGTGTGCCAGTGCCACAGGCTGAACCGTACATTGCATTCCCTGCAGATCTATGGCTAAAGGCCTTTCCGTTTGAAAGGCGATCATTGCTTGAAATACAGGAGATTGACCTAGCGAGCGAGGAATATTGAGTTCCTCAACCAGTCGCTCAAAGGGCATGTCTTGATCACTCAGCGCAGCAGTGAGGTTCAAGTGAGTTTGTTTGAGCAACTCAAGGCCAGTCTCACTTGGCGCCACCGCCACAGGGATTGCCATAGTGTTGACAAAGTAACCTACTAATGACTCTGCCTCGCGCGTTGTTCTGCTGCTGACAGGTGAGCCAATGACGACGGATGGTTGGCGCGACAGGCGAGATAGCAGTGCGGCATAACCGGTGAGGATGATGGCAAACAGGGTTGTTTTTTCTTGTCGAGCAAGTATTTCAAGCCCACTGATGAGGTGACTGTTGATACGCTGTCGCACAACACCTGCATTTTTTTCACGGTTGTTGATACGTGGAAAGTCTAGAGGCAAACTAAGGTGCTCTGGTGCGCCAGCTAAACGACTTTTGGCGCGCTCAATTTTTTCATCCAGTCTGTGCTCAACAGCAGTGTTATGCCATGCCGCCCAGTCGCTGTAGTGCACACTTAATGGGGCCCAATCAGGTGTCTGACCAACAGTGAAGGCTTGATAAGCTTGTTCGAGTTCAGAAAACAGGCGAACGCTCGAGAGACCATCTCCGGCTTGGTGGTGAATGGTAATGACGAGAACCACATCTTGTGGAGCGAGTTGAAGCAACATTGCACGCAACGATAAGTCACTTGCAAGATTAAAGGGAAGATTGTTTGCGTAGGAAACAAACGCTTCAATCACTGCAGCATCGCGACTGAGTTTGCCTTCCAAGTTTTGGTGCGTCTGCACCAGTGAAGAAAAGGTTTCGCGTGTAAACGATTGCAATGCCTGAGTCGAATCGTCGAGCGGGCATAGGACGCCAACTAAATCGCCTCTGGCACTTTCTTGCATCAACGTGCGTAAGCTTTGATGGCGTTCAAGCAAAGCAAGGAGCGCTTGCTTGAGTGCATCAATATCAAGATGACCCTCGAGGCGAACTGCAAACGGAAGGTTGTAAGCGGACTGAGCATGATCGAGTTGACTCAGCGTCCAAAATCTTTTCTGGCCAAGAGACAGGACGAGATTTCCATCGCCAAGCTGTCCCATCTTCGGTGTCAACAGAGGCGCAGTTGATGCGTGAGTTGCACCAAGCTGTTGCGGTTGGGGCTCTATCTGTGTCGCAAGTGCTTCAGGAGTGGGGTACTCAAATATTTTGTCGAGAGATAGTTCGCAACCGAGCTGCTCTCTGAGTTGAGTCACAAGACTGATTGCGAGAAGAGAATGTCCTCCGATCGCAAAAAAATCATCATCTATTCCGATGGGTGACGTTTGAGTGAGCGCGCCAAACAATTCGCAAATGAGTTGCTCGGTTTGATTTCTAGGTGCTCTAAAACTATTGCGATCTGTTTGTGTACCAGGGACAGGGAGGGCACGTACATCTAGTTTGCCGTGAACCGTAAGCGGGAGGGCATCCAGAAACTCAAAATAAGCGGGGACCATGTACTCAGGAAGGACGGCTGCAAGTTCACCGCGTAAACGACTTTGCTCTGGTATCGCTGCATCTGATGGTGAGACTAAATAAGCGACTAATCTAAGTTCGCCTGAAAAGTCCCTGGCGATGACTGCGGCTTGGGTCAGAGAGGCAAACTTTGCGAGTAAGGTTTTTTCAATTTCACCGAGTTCGATTCTAAAGCCGCGAATCTTTACTTGCGTATCAGCACGGCCGACGTAGGTCATGAGCCCATTTTTCTGGCGTAAGACTAAGTCACCCGTGCGATACATGCGTCGCCCCGGTGTGCCGTAAGGACATGCGATAAATCTTTCGGCAGTCAGGCCGGACTGACCAATGTATCCACGCGTGACACCTGCGCCCGCAACATAGAGCTCGCCAATGGTTTCATTTGGCACGAGCTCAAGTGACGCATCCAAAATGTAATCATCAACGTTTTCAATTTGCGCACCGATCGGGACGGCATGATTGTTTTCTGCTGTGGCGTCGAAGCGAAGCGGTGGGCTCATAGCCGCACAGACGGTCACTTCTGTTGGGCCGTAGGCATTGACCATGCGTCTATTCGCAGCAAAACGCTCAACGAGTTCGGGCGGACACACTTCACCCGCGACGCAAAGCGTTCGCAGTGGCGCAATTGCGCTTTCGTCTAATAGTTTGACTAAGGCAGGCGGCAATGTGGCGTGCGTGACCGCAAATTGGGCAAGATGCTCTGAAATATTTGCAGCGGTATTCATGCGCATAGAGGTTGCAGGCAGCACAAGTGTTGCGCCAGCAGCGAAGGCCGACCAGATCTCTTGAACACTTCCATCAAAGGCGTGTGAGGCAAACTGTAAGACTCGATCGCCCGCCTGAATGGCAAGATATTGATCTTTGGCTCGAGCCATATTCAAGACCCCGCGGTGCGGCACGCCCACCCCTTTGGGATTACCGGTTGAGCCAGAGGTGTAAATGATATAGGCCAGGTTGTCTGGTAATAGTGGTCTGAGCCTCTGGCTATCGGTGACGATGGCACTGTCAAATGTTTGAATCGTCAGACTGACTGCAAAGTCCTCTAAATCAATACGTTTCTGTTCTCCAAGCACCTCTTCAAGCTCCGGCATTTGAAAATGCTCAGATATCGAAATAACGTGGCTCGAGTCACTATCCTTGATCAAGTATTGGAGACGAGCGGGAGGGTAGTCTGGGTCAAGGGGTACATACGCGGCACCCGCTTTGAGTACCGCAAGGATTGAGACAATCAACTCGGGAGAGCGTTGCAGCAAAATGCTGACCTTCTGTTCAGAGCCGATGCCCTGCCGAATAAGATAGCGTGCTAGCTGATTGGCACGCTCGTCAAGTTCGAGATAGCTGAGTGTCGCAACGCGACCTTGATCGTCGAACATCAACGCGGGTACATCTGGATATTTGATGACCTGAGCTTCGAATAAGTCTGGTAAATGTCGGATGGCGGGGTCGAGCGTATGTATCAGGCCAGTAGACTGCTGCAGAACAAGCGAGTGTTCGTCCTGGCTTAACAAGGAGATCGTGGCGATGGCCGTGTCTGTCAGCGAGGGAAGCTTGGAGAGCAAATGGTACAAACGTAAGAGATGTTCGTGCGCTTGTTGTTCGCTGTAGCGCCCTGCGTTGTAGTCCATTCTGAGTTGAACAGGACCATCGTCTGATCGATCAAATATTTGAAACTCAAGGTCGGCGATTGCGCCAGCGCCTCGTGTTTCGACAAGTCCAGTGGCTCCGCCAAAGTCCAACAACTGATCAAAGACTAAGTGATTAATCAAAAATGAAAAAGGGGCATCCAGATTCATCTGGCGATGCATTGCAGCGATTTCACCATAAGGAAATCGATTGTGTCGTAAGCCAAGGCGCGTTTCACGCGCGATGCGCTTGGTGAGTTCTCCAACGGTATCAGAGTCCTCTACCGACACGCGCAGAGGCACGGCATTTGCCAGCATGCCGATTAAGGTACGCGTGTTTTTGATACGTCCGGCTGTCGGTGTGCCGACACATACGTCTTTGGTGCCTGTCATTTTGGACAGGTACATCACCACAGCGGTGGCAAAGCTTGCATAAGCACTGCGGCCGATTGTGACGCCCCACAGCGTGATCTCCGTGTAGAGCGCACGCGGCATGTCTATGGAAACGGATAAAGGTCTGGATAAGTCTAAACGTTTAAAGGGCTTAGGGCAGAGGGTCGCAGGCGAAGGAATTCCGGCGAGCTTTTCAAGCCAAAAGTTTTTATCCTCATCCCATTTCGGACTTGCCTTGTATGCAGCATCTTGTTCAACAGCTTCTGACCAACTGATATTGCGGTCGACAAATTCTGTCGCACGTGTCGTGTAGCACTCAACCAAAGCCTCTGTAAAATATGCAGCGCCAGGCGCATCAAGGATGAGATGATGAAACAGCGAGTAGTAGATCCACTCCTGCTCAGCGAGTCTGATGAGTCCAAAACGGCAATGAGGTCCGTTTTCAAGATCGATCTGTTCGAGTTCGAGTCTTTTTAATAGTTCGTTGGCCTCAGCGTGGGGATCCAACGCATCACACATATCCCAATATTCAAGTTCAATATCTTGTGCAGGGACAACGCGTTGACTGGGCTCACCATTCACGCTCGAGAACCGTAAGCGAAAAACCTCTGTTCCGCGAACGATATAGTTGTGCGCGCGATTGAAAGCGGGGATGTCGAGCTGACCATTGATCCGTATGAACTGCGCCACGTTGTAAGCCGGGCAGGAGGGATCAATTAACTGGTGGTACCAAACAAAGCGCTGAGCACTCGCGAGCTGTCCAGACATCACTTCTGTGCCGCCATTGCTTTTTGAAGACTTAAGGGACGCATGTCTGTCCATTCTCTGTCTACATAAGCAGTCGCTTCGCTTTTAGAGCCCGAAAACCCTGTTTCCGTCCAGCCAGCAGGGGTGAGTTTCTTTTCAGGCCAGAGTGAGTATTGACCTTCGGCATTTTTAATCACTTTAAACAGATCGCCGTCTATGGTGTAAGCGTTGAGGGCGGGTGTGGTTTGTGTGGTCATGTGTGCAGATCCAAAGGGTTATAAAAGATAGCTAGACGCTTGGCGAAAGGAAACATCGTGAGCAGGCACAAGGTAAGTCTGGATTATGAATCAAGCCCGTTCAGTGAGTGCAAATAATCCTCGTGAAAGCTCGCACTAGGGTCAATGAAGGTGGCGAGGACAGCGTTCGCGGATTAAGCATTCCGAATGAGAGTAATTGAGAGCTTTTGTCGTTAAAGCACGAGGACAATCATAGAAAAGAGGGTGAAGTATTTATAATATGCATCAGCGCTTTTGAGTGACCCTTTTGACTATCCTCTATTTATTAAAAGGCCTAGCCATTTTGGGCGCTCCCTGATCGTGCTTGTAGTCGCTGATGGTTAAATAAGTCTTAGCTTTGATTGTTTGTGCTGTATCGGATGTCTTAAAAACTAAATCTTGATGTGGTGAGATCGATCATTGTGTTGTTAGGCCTCTCACCAACTCTCAACAATACTCACCAAATGGATGCATGATGACGGTCACAAATAACGATAAAGCGGATGCCCTTGCTAGGGAATTGACTCATTACAAATGCCTTGATGCAGCGAGCGAGATTATTTCTTCATCAACAAAGTGGAGCGTGGTAGCTTCGCTCATACCTATTCCCTACTTGGATATTGCTTCTTTAGGCGTCATCCAGGCCAATATGATCGTTGATTTGTCCAGAGTTTACGATCAGCAAGTGTCCAAGCGCGCGGTGCAAAGCGTGGTGGCGGTATTGTTTGGTACGCTGGCACCCGCTGGTGCAGCGCAATACGCGCTGACAGCAAGTGCTAAATTTATCCCTGGTTATGGCTCTGCCATCAGTGCGGTCACCTTGGCGACTTTTGGTGCTGCTGCGACATACGCCATCGGTAAGATATTTGTCCGCCACTATGAAAATGGCGGTACTTTTGATAACTTTTCAGCTGCTGAAGTACAGGCAGATTTGAAAAAAGAGTTTTCTAAAGCTTTGTAAAGCAAGCGGTTTCGGGTGCGAAGCAAAATATGGTGTCTTGATTGCTTCAATATTTCGTCCCTGAAGGCGCCAAACTTTTTAGCTTGAGTCCATCTTTAATTTGTAATGATTTGAGAAAAATGTGTCAACAATAAGTCAAAGTTATTTTTCTAGAAAAAAGCAAGCTCTTTCGCTTTGGTTTGAAGGCAAGATGCTAACTTTTTTCGTGTTGATATTGTTGTTTGTATCCGCTGTGATTGTCCTCTTCCCGCGTATTCTTGTGATTGTTCCGACTGGAAAAAACGGAGTGATTTATCGCCCTTTGAGTGGTGGTGTGGATCAAAAGGAAGTCATCAGAGAGGGTGCACATCTCGTTTTTCCATGGAACACCATCACGCAGTATTCAATCCAAGTGCAGTTACAAGAGTTAAAACTTCAGTTGATGACTGCCGATTTGTTGAAAACAAACGTGACAGTGTCCTTTCAGTTTGAGGTCAACCCTAACACGTTGCCATTCCTTCACAAATATGTCGGCCATGATTACTTGGAAAAGATGATCATCCCCCAAGTCACCAGAGTCTCTCGTGAAAAAGTTGCGAAGTTAAACTCTCAAAAGGCATTTACTGGCGATATTGGCCAAGTAGCAAATGATATTGCCATTTCGACTGATAGTTTGTTGATCCAACAGTTGAGTCCGCCTGGCTTGTCAGATGTGCGGTTGATTCGTGTGAGTTCCGTGCAGATCACCTCCGTTGAATATCCTCAGGAAGTCCAGTCCGCCATTGTAAATAAGCTTGTCGAGGCAGAAAACGCCGATGCTTATAAATTTAAAATTCAAGCAGCTCGCTCTGAGGCAGAACGAAAAGCCATCGAGGCCAAGGGTATCAAGGACTTTCAAGACATCGTCAACCAAGGGATGACGGAAAATTATCTCAGGTATCGCGGCATTCAGGCGACAGAAGATTTGGCAAAGTCTGGAAATGCTAAGACACTTATTTTTGGCTCTGGGCCTTCTGGCTTGCCGTTGATTCTTGGCAATGCCGTTGAAAATACAACCCCCGCTACCACCACTTCTACTGCAACTACTAAAGTTGATTCGTCAACTTCAGCACCCGTGTCTCCTGATGCTTCTACTGCTTCAAGTAAGTCTGATGCCAGTAAACCTACTGCATCTAAAGATGCCTCCAAGCCTGAGTCAGCCCCAAAGCCTGGCGCTGGTGAACCTGAGAAAAAATAATTCAGGCAGAGTTAGGGATGGTTAGCTAGGATGCGCTGTACAACTTTGTTGAGTACAAAGCGAATCGACATAAAGAACAACATAAAAAAAACGGTCACCAAAAACACCACCAAGATGCGGGTGTTTGCTTCCGGCATCTGATCGGCACTTTTGAGTGTGAACGAGACGGCGTCTTGAACGCCAACCGCCGCACCGACACTAGACGACATGACGAGAATAGTAAAAATCCTCAATAAATTTGGGATGATCAATAACGCTTCCGTTAACTCTGCAAGATGAAAGTGCTGCCAACTGTCTTGCGCTGCATCTGAAATGACGGCTGTTGCGTAAGCGCAAAGTGCCAAGATCAGCGCTGTTTTAGGTTCGTTATTGGTCAAATCTTGAAAGGTACGAGAAAAAAGATTGAGCAACACAAACATCAGCACAAAAACGGGAAACGCTCTGAGCAATGAAATGAAAGTTTCAGAACATTTTCCTAAAAATCCACCACGCATACGCAACCAAGTCAATGGCAGTGCCAAGAGAATACCACCAAAAAGCGCGTAAATCCCTACTTCAAGATTCGTCTTAAAGGCATTTAAAAACCCAACAATCAGATTGAAACTATCTTCAGTCATATTTTTCAAGCCTTTTAGTGACGCGACCACTGACTACTATGACCATTTGAACGAGAGTTAAGTAAAAAATGGACACCATCAGGAACGTTGTAGTGCGTTCACCAGAAAACGAGGTGATATCAGTCAAGACAGACAACATTTCAGGCGCACCGATAAAGGCGGCAATAGGGCTTGCTTTCGTGGCGTTAACCACTGCCGCACGTAATTGAGTCCTGGTTTTTTTTGCAATATCCAAAGTGCGAGTCTCGGGCCCCGAGATTGAGGCCTTATCGTACATAGCCGAGCAACCATTCGCGCCATTATTTAATCCAATCACGATGATGGATACAACGACTGCTAAAAGCGGTGAATATGATGTGAAAAAAGTAATCACTAAATAACCGAGTACTAAGAGCAAAATGATGGGGCTATTCTGAAAAAATTGAACCACAATATGGCCACCAATACGGATGCCAACAAATTTGGAACGTAATAACTGAAAAAATAATAGCGCAAACATTAATGTCGTAAAAATTGCGCCTCCAACTAAAAGAAGAGAAAAACCCAAGCCAGTTATAAATAGGCTTGAAGCGCTTTTGCCGGATAACATAGGAAACTTGAGTGACAAATCCGCGCTGGACTTCATCCAGTCTTCAAATTTATTGACAGTATGAGCAAGGAAGGTTGGTTTATCTGTCACATCGGATGGCTCACCTAGACAAGTTGGATTGAGTTGGCTTTGACTCAAGCAATTTGTATTTGAGAAGATGTTGCGTTGCTCCTCAAGGAAACTGATGTGTAAAAAGTGCTTGTGCGCGAGACGCTCGAGCGCTCCAGAGCGGTGTAATTCCGCCATGATCAAAGAAAGCGCAACCCCGAGGTCGTCCTTCGCGCTCTTTCGAATGCCAATGCCCCATGGCACATCGTGAGAAGATAACTTTTCCTCAAAGCGTGCTGATAAATCTTTTGGGGCCAACGGACCAAATACGTTCGCTTGCAACAGGGATTTGTCATGCGCGATGATAGAACACGCTCCCAATCTGAGTGCGTCAATCATACGAT
>Ga0247836_1005649_pt1 | contig 14480 bp, 12 predicted proteins | sample LaCruzMarch2015__4_FD_187116 | JGI IMG/M metagenome (GOLD analysis project Ga0247836, IMG submission 187116) | Freshwater microbial communities from meromictic Lake La Cruz, Castile-La Mancha, Spain - LaCruzMarch2015_14m | ecosystem: Environmental > Aquatic > Freshwater > Lake | place: Spain...
ATCCGCCCCAACGGTCCCCGGCGTTCGTGGGACCCGTGAACCAGGCCAACGCACAGGCTGTGTACAAAGCGCTCATTATCCAGTTTTTCGCTAAGTGGAAATTCGATTCGTGGAATAAGACCAACGTCCATTATTCCACCACCACTCGCGGCATTCCGGATTCGGCGTATATCTTGCTGTCGCCTCCCCCGCGCGTGACGGCGATCGTGGGCGACAACCCGGTGCAAACCCCGGCAAGAGACATCCGCGTGACGGGAGCCCAGGTAAATTCCTACAAATTGACCAAGTCATACGGCATCTCCTGAGTCGTCACCCGGGCGGCAGGCCGTCAACAGGCGCGAGGCAACGAATGAGCACAGTTCCTGGCAACGAAAAACACGACGTGAAACCCGAAGCGCGAACGGTATTCATCGGCGCGCAGCCGAGTGTGCTGTGCGGGCCGGAGCTGGCCGTCGGGGATGCAGCCCCGGATTTCGAGCTGTGGCAGTATGTGGATCAAACTCCCTGTCTGATCAATCGCGAGCTTCTCCTCGGATACCAGATGCCGGTGCTGTTTTGCTGCCTCCACTCGGTGGACACCCGCGTCGGCGCCATTCAAGCCCGTAAGTTCGAGCAGTTGCTTTCACGATTTGATCACGAGGTCGCCGCGTTTCTCGTCAGTTCCGATCTCCCGTTCACCCAGAATCGTTACGCCACCAAGGAATCGCTCTCGTTCCTCTCAGTCGCGAGCGACTACCGGGCTTCGTTTGGTCGAGCGTTCGGTGTGTATCTGCCGGAGTGGATGTTTCTCACCCGCTCGGTGATCGTCACCGATGCGGCGGCGACGATCCAACACATCGACATCGTGACCGAGTTTACCGACGAGCCCGACTACGGTTCCGCGATCAACGCACTCGCGGAGCTTCTCTAAGCGGCACTGCGGGCATGAAGAATCAGGCCGAGCACGATGCGATGGTGCTTGAGCACCAGGGGCTCGTGCGGGCGATCGCGTGGAAGATCCATCGCAAGCTCGCCGGCCGGGCCGAGCTCGACGATCTCATCGCCTACGGCCAGCTCGGCCTGCTCGAGGCCATTGCGGCCTTCGACGCGAAGCGCAACCACAAGTTCACGACCTACGCCTGGCATCGGATCCGCGGGGCCATCCTCGACGGGCTCGGCCGGATGACCTGGTTCGCTCGGGCCGACTTCGAACGCGGCGGCTACGAATCGGGCGCCGGAGAGGCTCCCGCTGCGGTGGAGAAGCGCCGGCCCGCGCGCAGCGAGCTCGACACCAGCGCCATGCCCGATCGCGAGCCGGGCGCCGCCGAACGGGCCATGCGGCTTGAGCTGATCGCCTTTCTGGCCGACCTCGTGGCCACGCTGCCTGAGAAGGAGGCCGCCCTGCTGCGGGCGACCTTTTACGAGGGCCGCACCCTGACCGAAGCCGCCCGCCGCGTCGGGATCAGCACCCCCTGGGCCAGTCGCCTCCAAACCCGCACGCTCGCCGACATGCGCGTGGCGCTCGAACGCAACGGCTTCCGGTAGAGCCCTCGTCATGGATGGCACAGCCGGCACGACCGGCACCGCCCGCAGAGAGGCCCCAGGCGGCATGGGTTACGATCATGGTGTAGGGTTTTGGCGAGGCGGTGGACGCCGCCGAGCCCCCCGAGGACGCATGTCATGCCGATGTCGTTCGACTACGATCTGGCCACCTTCGCTGCGCCGCTGTCCGACGATGCCCCGAGCGGCGACAACCTGCAGATCACGCCCGAGGGCCGCGCCGTGCGGTCGGGCCTGCGCGATCAGCGCGAGGAGGCCCGGCGGATCGAACGCAAGGCCGACGAGGGCGACGCCTCCGACGGCGGCTGGTCCGGGGCACGGTCGATCTGGCAGACGGTGCGCGACAGCAGCTGGCAGGTGCTGATCGGCCAGTCGCGCGATCTCGATATCGCCGGGCTGTGCATCGAGGCTTTGGCCCGCACCGACGGCTTCGCCGGGCTCGCTTGCGGATTCGACATCGCCCGCACGTTCGTCGAGTCGCAGTGGGCGACGCTCTATCCGATTCCCGACCCCGAGGATGGGCCGGCCGACGAGGCGGCGACGGTGGCCGAGCGGTCTCTGCCGCTCCAGCGGCTCGTGGGCATCGACTCGGAGGGGCTGCTGCTGCCTGCGATCCTCCACGTGCCGCTCGTGTCGGGGCGGGCGGATGAGCACTATGCGCTCTGCCATTGGCGGAGCAGCCGCGAGCTCGTGGGCGAGGAGAGCGAGGAGAAGATCAAGCTCGCCGTGGAACGCGGCGCCGTCTCACCGCAGCAGTTCCAGGATGCCGTGAGCAGCACGCCGATCGACTCGATCCGGCAGGTTTACATCGACCTGCAGCACGCCGCCGCAGCCTGGGAAAAACTGTGTGACGCGGTGGCGGAGGCTTCCGGGGGCGAGGCCTACGTGCCGGCCGGTCCGTTGCGGGATCTTTTCGAGGAGTGTGCGGCGGCGATCGGCACCTTTGCGCCGGCAGCCATCCCCAAGGATACGGAGGAGACGACCTCCGCCGACGGCTCCGCCGCCGGAGGCGATGGGGCGGCGGCTGGAACCGCCGGGGGCCAGCCCTCGGACCGCGAGGCCGCGTTTCGCCAGCTCGCGGCGGTCGCAGACTTTTTCGAACGGCACGACCCCCACAGCCTCGTCGCCGCGCAGATCCGCAGCATCGTGCGGCTCGGGCGGCTGCCCCGCGAGGAATACTACCGACAATTGCTGCGCGACGAGACGGCTTTGGCGCTCCTGTTTCGCGTGACGGGGCTCGACGACGAGGCTGGCTCCTTTGCCGGCGGCTCCGGCGACTCGGCTTCGTAGGGCCGTGGCCGGCGACGCTGGACAGCCCAGCCCGCAGTAGGCTAGAGTGCGGCGCCGGCGGGGGCTTCGAAGCCCTCTCTCGCCGGCATACCACACCGGCTCCGGTCACGAGGACGCAACGATGCCAGAATCAGTCCATGGCAAACTCTCCCGGGTTCGCAAGCCCCGCGTGCACATCACGTACGAAGTCGAGACGGAAGGCGCGACGGTCGTCAAAGACCTGCCCTTCGTCGTCGGCGTGATGGGCGACTTCTCCGGCGCACCGACCGAGCCGCTCAAGCCGCTCAAGGATCGGAAGTTCGTCGCCATCGATCGCGACACGTTCAACGACGTCATGAAGCGGATGACCCCCGGCGTGGAAATGCGGGTGGCCAACACGCTCGCCGACGACGGCAGCGAGCTTGCCGTAAAGCTCAAGTTTTCCTCGATCGAGGATTTCGAGCCGGGGAAGATCGTCGAGCAGGTGGAGCCGCTGCGGAAGCTGCTCGACACCAGGAATCGGCTTCGCGAGCTGATGTCGGCCGTGGATCGGGCCGACGGCCTCGAGGGCGAGTTGGAAAAGTTGCTCAAGGACAGCGAACAGATCAAGAAGCTCGCCGGTGAGATGGGAATGGAGCCGGGAGCCGGCGGCGGCGGGAGCCCCGACGCGGGCACCTGATCGTCTGGGGCAGCGGCAATTCGAGCGATACGCAATTCTTACGCAGGGAGTTTTTCATGAGTCCGGCAGGCGAAGCAGAGAAGCAGACGTCGGCAGCAGCCGCCGAGGCGGCCGGCGGCCTCCTCGATCAGATCACGACGATGATGCCGCGGGCGGTCGAGAAGCCGCGACGCGACGAGCTGATCCGGTCGCTCGTCGAGCAATCGCTCAAGGGCACCGTCCAGTTCGACAAGAACGTCACCAAGACGATCACGAACGCGATTGCGGCCATCGATGCGGCGATGTCGCGGCAATTGGCCGAGGTCATCCATAACCCCGACTACCAAAAGCTCGAGGGCTCGTGGCGGGGCCTGCACCATCTCGTGATGAATTCCGAGACGGGCGCGCAACTCAAGATCCGCGTGATGAACATCTCGAAGCGCGAGCTCTTCAAGGACCTCGACAAGGCCGTCGAGTTCGACCAGAGCCAGATCTTCAAGAAGATCTACGAGGCGGAGTTTGGCTCCCCCGGCGGCGAGCCCTATGGCTCGCTCATCGGCGACTACGAATTCACCAATCACCCGGAAGACATCGACCTGCTCTCGAAGATGTCGCAGGTTTCGGCGGCTGGCTTCGCCCCGTTCGTGACGGCGGCGGGCCCGCAACTGCTCGGCATGGAGAGCTTCACCGAGCTCTCAAAGCCCCGCGATCTGGAGAAGATCTTCCTCGACGAGTCGTACACGAAGTGGCGGAGCTTCCGCGAATCCGACGATTCGCGGTTCGTCGTGCTGACGATGCCGCGCACGCTTTCGCGGCTGCCCTACGGCAAGAACACGAAGGTGGTGGAGGAGTTCGACTTCGAGGAGGTCGATCTCGACGGTGCCGGCAACGCCAAACCGGTGCCGCACTCGCATTACGCGTGGATGAACACGAGCTACGTGCTCGGCGCCCGCCTCACCGACGCCTTCGCGAAGTTCGGCTGGTGCACGGCGATTCGCGGCGCCGAGAACGGCGGCAAGGTGGAGGGGCTTCCGGCCCACGTGTTCCTGGCCGACGACGGCGACAAGGATCTGAAGTGTCCGACCGAACTCGCCATCACCGACCGCCGCGAGGCCGAACTCTCGAAGCTCGGCTTCCTGCCGCTGTGCCATTACAAGAACACCGACTACGCGGTGTTCTTCGGTGCCCAGACGACGCAAAAGGCGAAGAAGTATGACCGGCCCGAGGCGACGGCGAACGCCGCGATTTCGGCCCGGCTGCCCTACATCATGGCGACCTCGCGGATCGCGCACTTCCTCAAGGTGATCGCCCGTGACAAGATCGGCTCGTTCATGGAGCGGCAGGATTGCGAGGAATGGCTGAAGCGGTGGATCGCCAACTACGTGTGCACCGACCCACACCCCTCCGACGACGTCAAGGCGCGTTATCCGCTGGCCGAGGCCGAGATCAAGGTGGAGGAGATCCCGGGAGCCCCTGGCAGCTACAACGCAGTGGCCTATCTGCGGCCTTGGCTGCAACTCGAGGAGCTCACGACGAGCCTCCGCATGGTCGCCAAGATTCCCGCGGCGGTGAAGGGCGGCTGATCCGTCGAGGTGTGAATCCGGCGTTTGTGGAGGCGCTTGGCGATGGCGTCAGTGCCGAAGCGTGAGGACGTCGGATTCGACGCAGTCCAGGAGTCGTTGCCGGCTCGCGGGGCCGGCCCGGCCGCGAGCGTGCTGGATGCCCGGCGTGGGAGTGGCGGCGGACGTCTCGGCCTCATCGACGAGCTAGCGACGGCCCGCACCGACGGCGATGCCCTGCGAGCCTGGGCCGCCGAGCGTGTCGGTCTGGGCGAGCGGCTGAGCCGCGCGGCGCTCATGGCACGCCTCGGTGAGGACCTCGCCGCGATCGATCAGGCCCTGACGCGGCAGGTCGATGCGATCCTGCACCACCCGGCCGTCATGGCCCTGGAAGCATCGTGGCGCGGTCTCCTCTGGCTGCTCGAGCAGGCGGGGCGGGCCAACGACGACGGCGACGGGCAGGCCCGCGTGGAGGTGCGCGTGTTGTCGGTGACGAAGCGCGAGCTCGCCCGCGACCGGGCCAGCGCCGTGGAGTTCGACCGTTCCCAGCTGTGGCGGAAAGTCTACGAGGAGGAGTTTGGCACCGCCGGTGGCACGCCCTACGGGCTGCTCGTCAGCGACTTTGAGTTTGGCCGGCATCCCGACGACGTGAATCTCCTCGCGGGGTTGGCCGAGGTCGCGACGGCCGCGTTTGCGCCGCTGCTCGCCACGCCCGAGCCCGGCCTGCTCGGCCTCGACTCCTTCGCCGAGTTGGAGAGCGCGCCGGTGCCGACGGCAACGCAGGCCGGGCCCGACTTCCTCAAATGGCGCGGCCTGCGCGAGCGCGAGGAATCGCGATTCGTGGCCCTGCCGCTGCCGCGCGTGCTCGCACGGCGGCCCTACGACGGCTGGCTCGGACGGCCGCAGGCGCTCGGCGCTCCGGAGGCGACGTGGGCCAAGCGGGGCTTTCGCTACCGCGAAGCCGCCGACAACGGCGATGCCCAGGCCCGGCCGTGGATGAGCGCCGTCTGGCCGCTCGCCGCGGTGATCGTGCGGGAGTTCGGCCGGTCGGGCTGGTTTTCCGACATTCGCGGTGCGTCACGCGGCATGGCGGGCGGTGGCCTCGTGGAGGATCTGCCGACCGACGGCTTCGACGCGCTCGACGGAACGACCGCGCTCCGCGGGCCGACGGAACTGTTCGTGACTGAAGAGGTGCAGCAGGAACTCGACGCCGCCGGCATGGTGCCCTTGTGCGCGACGGGGCCGGATGGCCGCGCCGTGTTTCACAACAACGCCACGCTCCATCGGCCCGAAACTTTCGACACGCCGGCGGCCACGATGAACGCCAAGATCGCATCGATGCTGCAATACGTGTTGTGCGCGTCGCGATTCGCCCACTACCTCAAGGTGCTTGCGCGAGATAAGGTGGGCAGCTTCACGGAGGCGGCGGAGTTCGAGCAGTTTCTGACCCGCTGGGTGAGTCAATACATTACGCCCGACGATCAGGCTTCGGCCGAGACGCGGGCCAAGATGCCGCTCCGGGCCGCCGCGGTCGAGGTCCGCGAAGAGCCGGGCACCGCCGGCGTGTTCCGCGTCGTGATGCGGCTGCAACCACACTTCCAAATCGACCGGCTCGATGCGACGCTGAAGCTCGTCTCGACCGTGCGCCGGAGCAATGCCCGATGAACGCCACCACAAGGAGCAGCCGATGACGACCCCCCATGACAGCCTCAAGGCCGGAGACCTCGCGGGAGCGATCACCGCCGCCACCGCCGCGGTGAAGGCCAGTCCCAAGAGCCTCGAAGACCGCTGGCTGCTGGCGGAACTGCTGATCGTGAGCGGTCAATTCGACCGCGCTGACGCACAGTTTGACACGATGATGACGCTCGAGCCGCGCGTGGCGGTGGCGGCCGCCCCGATCCGGCAGCTCCTGCGGGCCGAGGCCGCGCGGCGGCAGTTTTTCGACGAGGGCCGGGTGCCCGAACTCCTCGACGGCGCGGGGCAGCAGGTGCGCGACCGGCTGGAGGCGTTTGTGCTCCTGCGGGCCGGGCAGCAGGCCGAGGCAGGGGCCGCGGCCGCTCGGGCCGAGATCGCCCGCCCCGCGCTCGGCGGCACGCTCACCGCCGGCGGGGTCGAGCGGTCGTTCACCGACTGCCGCGATCTCGACGACGTCACCGCGGCGGTGTTTGAGGTGCTCACGCAAACCGGCAAGTATTTCTGGATCGAGATGGCCCGCGTCGCGAGCGTCGAATTCGAACCGCCGGCCCGGCCGCTCGACCTCGTGTGGCGGAAGGCCCGCATCGTGGTGCCCGACGCCTTCGACGCCACGGTGCACATGCCGGCCATCTACGGCACGCTCACCCATGCCGACGACGCCTCGCGGCTGGGCCGCCGCACGGAGTGGATCGGCGGCGAGAGCGATGCGGTGGTCGGCGTCGGCCGCCGCGTCTATTTGCTGGACGGCGACGAGGAGATCGACATGATGGGAGTGGAAAGCCTGCGGTTCAATCTGGCCGACCCGCCCAGCGGTTGACGCGAAAGCAGACGGGCACGCATCCAAGGACGCATCCATGAACTACGCCATTTTTTTTGCCGGAAGCGGCCAGGAAGTCCGCGACACGAAACTTGTCTACCACGACTGGGCGACCAGGCTGGCGTCGTGCGGTTACTCCACGCTGCTCTGTGACGGGGTTGGCAAATTCGCAGGCACATCCGGCACGACAGGTTCCGGCTGGGCAAAGATCATCCAGCACGCGATGACGTGGCTCGAGGCCGGTGCGAAGGGCGGCGGCAATCCCGAGAAGGTCGTCGTCGTCGGGATGAGTCGTGGCGGCGTGCAGGCCGTGATCTGTGCAAACTGCTTGAAGACGAAATTCCCCCGCGCGCAGGTGTTTGTGTTCGCCATCGATCCGGTGCAGGGGTATCACGCGGTCAACGAAGGGTCTTTTGATTTGCGGGCTGACAGGAAGTGGTTCAGCTCGTTGCGTGCGCGTGAATCGCGTGACGAGCTGAGGGATGCCTACGGGCTCACCGCCGACGCCCCCAAGACGATCCCCGATAACGTGGTCATGTATCTTTCGGTGCTCGCGCAATTTCGCGGCAGCGATCGGGGCATAAAGTGGGGTTTCACGCCGCAGAGCCCCACGTTGCAGAACATGACCTGCCGCGCGCAGTTCAGCAAGGTTTACGAACTGCCCGGCGACCATTCTTCCGGTGTGCAGTCGGGAAAGAATAGCGACGGCAGCGCGCATGCCAACGCATCGAGCAGGCATGCTCGCGGACTCGTGACCTGGGAGATGTTTTCCCACTGGCTGGTGCAACAAGGTTTCGCGAGAGTCACCCGCGTGGGCGAGTTCACGGCGCTCGACAAATACTGCCTGATCGCCAACGAGGATCTTGCGGGCGTGCAGATCGATGGGAATCAGTCGGGGTTCAGTTTTCTCCGGGCCTCGAAGTTCGATGGCTTCGACGCCACGGCAGACTCCCGGTTTCTCAAAGGACGAGGACACCTCGTGCCATCGTCGCAGGTCGCGGACGGACGAGGCTGTTTCGTCAACGAGAGGCATTGGGACATCTACCAAGCCGTCAGGGCCCCCTTGCGGATCGAGGCGAGAAATCCCCGGAGTGGGATTTTGGCACAGTGCCCGAACATTCTCCCGTGGCTGGCGAGCAGAAAGGGTTTCAGCCGCGTGTCGTGGGCCGACATCGAAACGCTTTTGAGTTGGTGATGGCGCCGCGACTCGTCAGCCGACGGAGGTCACGATCCCCTGCCGCAGGAGTTCCGGCAGCACCGTGGAGAGAAAGTCGCCGCAGATCTCCTGGCAGGCATGCACGAGTTCGCCGCGGTCGGTGATCGGCCGGCCCGTTTTGTGCTCGCGGAGGTGCTTGTCGGCGGCGATCAGGCGGTCGGCGAGCCGCAGAGGCAGTGTGTCGCTGCCGCCGGTGGTCAATTCGTCGAGGATTGCGGCGTGGAGGTCGCCGATCTCGTGGGCGGCGCCCGTGAGCGTGCTGGCCAGGGCGATCTGCTCGTTGGCCAGATTCTCGCGGACGAGCGCACGGCGATTGAAAGGAAGCGGGATGGCGAGGTTCCCCGGGACGACGGCTTCGACGCGCGGAATTGGGTCGACCACGGGCCCGCCATCGACCCGCAGGAGCCCCGTCGCTACGCCGAGGTCGATCGCCTCGACGATCACCGCCGGCGAAAACGCGGCGAGTTCGCCTGCGGCGAACAGGTCGGCGAACGTCCAGCCGCGGTCGCCCATCAGGCCGAGCAGCTCTTCGTGGGGCGGCCCGGCGAGCCCCGCCGTCACGGCGCCGTATTTCACGGTGTGGGGCAGCGACGCGTTGCGCAGCGCCTTGCGGAAGTGAAGATCGGGGGCCGCCGCCGCCCGCTCCTGCGGCGACCACACCTCCCGCGGCGCGGCTGAAAACAGATCCCAGCGAAACATCGCGTTGAGGTGGAAGTCTTTGAGGGTCTCGGTCGCCGCGAGGTCGAGACCGGCGAACTGCGGGCCGAACTGGGGCGGGGCGCACAGCGGCACGTGGTTGTGATGGTAGGCGGCGCGGCCGGCGTGGCCGAGGCCGAGGCCCGCGAACATGCCGATCACGTCGGCGGCATCGAAGGCGGTCCAGTGCTCGTTGAGATACTCGTGGGCCACGTAGTGCGGATCGGCAGCCACGAGCCGATCCACGAGCTGGGCGGCGAGCGGCTGATCGTGGAAGAGCGGAATGTCGGCCGCCCGCATCGCGGCCACCGCTTGAAGAGCCGCCCGCACGCGGGCCAGGCTGTCTCCCTCGGCCCGGTCGGCGAAATGCCGGATCAGCGACCGCACTGGGAGCAGGCTCGACCAGCCGGGCATGCAGTTGTAGGTGACTTCGACGATCCCGCCGGGCGTTAGATGCCGGCGGATGATCTCGAAGATGCACTCGCGTGTCTCCGGGCTCACCCAGCTGAACACGCCGTGGAGTGCGAGAAAATCGAAACGGCCGAGGTCGGCGGGGAGGCGTGCGAAGTCGGTGCCGAGGACGCGCACGTTGGCAAGGCCCGTCGCCGCGACCTCGCGGTGCATGTGCTCGGCGTGCGCGGGCAGGAAATCAACGCCCGCGAACTCGCCCGCCGGATTCGAGGCTGCCAGGGCGAGGAGCGTGGTGCCGAAGCCGCAGCCAAGCTCGAGGAACCGAAACCCGGGGCCGACGGCCGGCGGCCGGATGCCGTTGACGGTGGCCACGTAGCGCATCCGGGCCGGCGCCATCAAGGGGTAGTAGCCGGGCAGATAGGCGACGTCGGTCACGTATCCATCGCCGTGGGCTGGAGCAGGGGGCATGGGTCGTTTCTCGTGGATTGATATAGTCTAGCGTCATGGATTCAGCCTTGACCGGTGAGACGCCGCTCGTCCCCAGCCTGCTCGATCGCCTGCTCGACGACGATCCAACGACGTCGCGGGAGCCGGCGTCGCGGCAGGCGGCAGTGGTCGCCGGAATCCGTGCCGGGCTGTGCCGCGACGTGCGCGATCTGCTCAACGCCCATCGGTTTCTCTCCGATGCGGTGGAACGGTATCCGGAAGTCGCCTCGTCGTTGGCCAACTACGGCCTCCCCGACCTCCAGAGCCTCGAAATCCGCGAGGACCACGACCTCCAGTCGCTGTGCCGCTCGATCGAGGTGACGATCCGTCGCTTCGAGCCGCGGCTCGAGGACGTGCGGGTGGCACCGCGCCGCGAGGAGGGGGGGCAACGGCCGCTCGACCGCCGCGTGCGGTTCGACATCGAGGCCGTGCTCGTCGTCGAGCCGCTGCGGGAGCCCGTGCTGCTGACGTCGGCGCTCGACGTCAACAGCGGCGAGTTCGAGGTGGAGAGCCGCCGATGAACGACGACATCCTGCCCTACTACGAACGCGAGCTCGGCATCCTCCGCGCACTGGCCGGGCAATTCGCGGAGCAGCACCCGAAGGTCGCCGCCCGGTTGCGACTGGGGCGCGACGAATCGCAGGATCCGCATGTGGAGCGGATCCTCCAGGGGGCGGCGTTTCTGGCCGCCGACGTGCAGAAGCGGCTCGACGATGATTTTCCCGAACTCACCGACGGGCTGCTCGACCTGCTCTTGCCCCACTCCCTGCGGCCGGTGCCGTCGATGTCGATCGTGCGCATGGCGATCGATCCGAAGCAGGCCGCGCTGACGGCGGGGTATTTCGTGCCCCGGGGCACGGAACTGCAGACCGAGGAAGTGGAAGGCGAGCGATGCCTGTATCGCACCTGCTTTCCGACCCGGGTGTGGCCCCTCCACATCACGTCCGCGCAGCTCGGCGGGCCGCCGTTCACGCTTCCGCTCGTGCCTCCGCCGGGCACGGCTGCCATCCTCTCGCTGGGCATCGAGACGCTCGCGCCGGGCGTCAGGATCTCGCAGATGGCGCTGGGTTCGCTGCGGCTCCACCTCCACGCCGATGCGGGGCAGCCGATCGCCGAACTCTACGAACTGCTGCTCACGCGGTGCCGTGGCGTGGTGCTGTTTCGGGATGTCGACGACCCCGCGCCCATCGTGCTGCCGAAGGAGGCCCTCGTGCCGGCCGGGTTCGCCGCCGACGAGGCGGCGCTGCCGCACGACCCGCGGGTGTTTTCCGGATACCGGCTGCTCACGGAATTTTTCGCCCTGCCGCAAAAGTACCTGTTCATCGACCTCTGCGGGCTCACGCCCGAGCGGCTGGCCGGCTTCGGCGCCTCGATGCGGGTCGCGGTGCTCCTCACCGAGACAAGTCGCGAACTCGAACGCATCGTCGGTCCGGGGGCGGTCTACCTGGGCTGCACGCCGGTCGTGAACCTGTTCGAACAGCAATTCGATTCGATCCAACTGGACGGCCGCCGGAGCGAGGTCTGCCTGACGCCCGATTCCCGCCGGCCGCGCGCGATCGAGATCTACCGTCTCGACGGCGTGCAGGTGAGCGAGCCCGGTGAGAATCCCACCGACGTGCGTCCCTTCTACGCGGTCAGCCCCGCCTCCCCCACGCTCGTCGGCGACGCCGCAACAGCGGGCCGGCTGCGCTGGTTCTCCGCGCGGCGGATGCATCGCGAGCCCCGGCCGGATGGCGGTGTCGACGGGGCCAGCGACACCTGGCTGTCGCTCGTGGACGAGTCGGCGGGGCCGGCCGCGATCGCGGGCCTCACGGTTCACACGCGGGGGCTGTGCACCAACCGCAATCTCCCCGCCCGGCTGCCGTTTGCCGTCGATCGGCCGCGGTTGCAGTTCCGCGACGGGCAGGGGCCGATCGGCACGATCACCTGCCTGACGCGGCCCACGGTGGCGACGCGTACGCTGCCGGGACGCGGCACAGGATGGCGGCTCGTGTCGCACCTGTCGCTCAACCATCTTTCACTCGTCGATTCCGGCGACGGCCAGGCCGCGAAGGCGCTGCGGGAGATGCTGCGGCTGTATCTCGCCGACGACGCCGACGACTTTGAGCAGCGGCGGCGCTGGATCGAGAGCATCGTGGCGGTCTCGAGCCGGCGCGTCGCAGCCCGGGTCGGCGGCGATCGGGGAGGCGTCTGCCAGGGAGTGGAAGTGCGGCTCGAACTCGACGATGGGCGATTCGACGACCATGCGGCGTATCTGTTTTCATCCGTGATCGAGAGGTTCCTCGCCGGCTGGGTGAACGTGAACTCCTTCACGCGGCTCGTCTCCACGTCGCGGCAACGGGAGCGGCGCAAGGAGCAATGGGTCTGGCCCCCGCGTGCCGGGGCGGAGGTGCTGGCATGACGTCGGCGGGCCGCGCACTGCCGCCCCTCCTGCAGGCGCTTTTTGCCAGGCCTCAGGCCTTCGAGCTCTTCCAGGCAGTGCGGCTCGTGGAGTGGGAGGCGGCGGCGCAGGCCCGCGGTCTCAACGCTCCCCTGCCCGCACGGGTGGGCGGGATCGGCGTGGGGAGCGGGGTCGGCTCGCCCGTGCGATTTCGCTCGGCTGCCACGCTCGGGTTTCCCAATGGAGCGATCACGCGCATCACCCGCGACGCCGACTCCGCAGTGGCCCTCGGCATGGTGCATGTGGAGCTCGCCTGCTTCGGCTTCATCGGGCCGGCGGGCACGCTTCCGCGGCACTACACATCGCTCGTGATGGAGCGGTATCGGCGTCATCGCGACACCACGCTGCGGGATTTTCTCGACATCTTTCTGCAGCGGCTGGCGCCGCTTTTGTATCGGGCATGGGCGAAATATCGGCCCTTCGTTCAATACGAGCAGATGGTTCTGGGGTCGAAGTCGGCTCCCTGGGACGAGGCGGCCCGCATCGTGCGCGACCCGGTGACGGCCGTCGTGGCCTCCCTGGCCGGAATCGGGGGCACGGCGCTCGACGGCAGGATGCAGGCCGCGGATGTCGCTGTGCTGGCATTTGCAGGGCACTTCGCGCGGCAGCCGCGATCGGTCGGGGCCCTCGAGCAGATGCTCGCGGAAGTGGTCGGAGCCACCGTGAGCGTGGTGCAGTTCGTGGGTCGCTGGCTGCGGCTCGAGCCGGCCGACGTGACGCGGCTTGCGGGCGGGGGCGCCAGCGAGGGGCAGCACGCTCGGCTGGGCATCGACACGATCGTAGGCAACCGCGTCTGGGACGTGGAGTCGGCGTTCGAAGTGCGGCTCGGTTCGCTCGACGACGTCGGTTTCCGCAGCCGCCTGCCGGGTGGGCCGCTCCTGGTGGCGCTGGGCGATTTCATCAGGCTGTATGCGGGGCCGCAGTACCACGTGCAGATCAGGCTCACGCTCGCCGCAGCCGCAGTGCCCGGATCACGCCTGGGAGGCAGCCCGGTCGATGTCCGCGGGCTGCCGAGCGGCACGCGGCTCGGCTGGACATCGTGGCTCGTCGGGCCCGAAGGGGCCGCTGCCGACCGCGACGATCCCGCGTTCGTAGTCACCGCGTGAACTGCTGGACAGCCGCGCGGCATCGGGGTAGGTTGGCTCGCCTCGAAGGGGCGATCCCGGCGTGTGACCGCGAGGGATGCGACGCCACGAAGAATGACAACGCGCCGTGGCGCGCAGAAGCGAGAACATATGCCCGGGCTCGATCTCAAAGGTCTCATCGGCAAGCTCAATCCGGTCTGCCAGCGCGCCCTGGAGGGGGCCGCGGGATTGTGCCTCTCCCGCACGAACTACAACGTCGAGATCGAGCACTGGCTGGTGAAACTGCTCGAGCAGCCGGGCAACGACGTCTGCCTGTTGCTCAAGCACTTCGAGATCGACCAGGCGCGGGTGCTCGCCGACCTCACGAAGGCGATCGACCGGCTGAAGACCGGCAACGCGCGGCCTCCGCTCCTCTCGCCCGAGGTGTGCGACCTGATCAAGGAGGCCTGGCTCACGGCGAGCGTCGATCACGGCGAGCAGGCCGTGCGGGGAGCGTGGCTCTTGCTGGCGTTGCTCTCCGACGAGTCGCTCTCGCGGCGGGCCGTGGCGGCATCCGACGAGTTTCGCCGCATGGCCCCCGACGTGCTGCGGGTCGAGGCGCCGCGGGTG
>Ga0247836_1005655_pt1 | contig 14468 bp, 9 predicted proteins | sample LaCruzMarch2015__4_FD_187116 | JGI IMG/M metagenome (GOLD analysis project Ga0247836, IMG submission 187116) | Freshwater microbial communities from meromictic Lake La Cruz, Castile-La Mancha, Spain - LaCruzMarch2015_14m | ecosystem: Environmental > Aquatic > Freshwater > Lake | place: Spain...
GGAAGGAAGCAAAGGGATGCAGAGGATAAAATTATCGAGTTGCTGCCGCGAAGCATCAATAGAGGCCGTGGCTCGGTCTTTGTTCTGCCCCATTTTGCGCAGCAAAATATTTTAATCCGGCGGCGGAGTGCTGCAACGGATGCAAAGCAACGGCCAGGCTTTCAACCCGTTTCGTACGGGGTGCCCTTGCCTTCACCCCCTCCCTTGGCACCGGCTCCCGCCGGATTAGGAGAGAAGTTGCCTGCACGGGCGAAAACAGGCAGTCTCCCGCCGTGAAGAGCATCCCGAACCTTCCAGTGGAAGGAACAACCCCTCCTGTCCCTGCCCTCACGGCACGGCAGGGGCTGCCCGCCAGCGTGGGCTGCGGGATCCTCCTCGCGGTGATCGGGTGGTTCGCCTGGGCACCCTTCCCCGATTCGTCCCAGGAAGCGATTGCCAACCTGGTCAAGGCCCGTGACTTCTTATCGGCGCAGGGCGGTGCCGGATTTTGGGGGTGGTGGAGCCCGAACTTCATGGGGGGCACCTCGTTGGCACCATTGTGGGGCACGTTGTTTACTTCGCTTTGGATCTGGGCCTGGGCATTCGTGTTCGGAGCTTCAGCCGGTTCAAAACTTGCAATCCTTGCCTGCATCCCGGTGGCCGCAGGCGCGATGTATGCATTCATGAAGCGTCTGTGCGGGAATGCCGGCACTTCGTTCCTGGCAGCTCTTGCTTACGCCATGGTTCCGAGTCTTTGGGTTCGCGCAATGGGTGTCGAGCACGTGGTGATTGTCTGCGCGATGGCAATCCTGCCCTTTGTTTTTCTTGCCCTCTTGCGGCTGGCTCACCGTCCCAGCGCACTTTCCGCATTTCTGTTCGGCATTGCGGCGTCGGCACTTGCGCTCACTTACTCCAAGGCTGCTTTGCTCGCAGCCCCCGGCCTGTTGGCCTTCACCTGCTGGGCGGCGTGGAAAACCTGCGGGGTCTCGGCGTGGATGCGTCCTCGGGTACTGATTCCGGCCGGATGTGCGGTGATTCTCCTCGGGGTGCTTCCAAACCTGCCCGCCCTTCGGGAATCGGGATCGGCGGTGCTCTTCGAGTTCGGGCCGCTCGCGGGGTGGCAGCAATCGTTCTCCACAAAATCCGCTCTGCATCTTTTTGACCGTCTTGGAAATGCCGGAAGGGAATTCCGCCCGGACTTTGCGGCGTCCACGGGGGCGGGAGGTGCTTACCTGGGGGCCATTCCCCTGGCCTGCCTTGCTGCGGTACTGATCTGGCGGAGGCGCTTGTTTGCAAACGATTCCCGCTCATTCGCAAACTTTCGCGTGACGGGCGGGTTGACACTGTTTTCCCTCTGGTTGTCCCATGGTCCGTTCAGCGTGTTGAGCGGGACCCTCCGGGCGGTCGAGTCCTCGGCCATGGCTGCCGATATTTTCCCGGCTGTGCTTTGGTTGCTGCTTGCGGCCCAGGGATGGATCATCGTGGCGTTGCTCCCTCCCACCATGCCGCTTCGCAAGGCATTTGCGATCCTGCTGCTTGCCATTTACTTTCTGATCCCGGGGTTTGGAACGATTGCCGGACTGCCTCTTTACTCAAGCATCCGCGCGCCTTTTGATTTTTATCAAGTTGCGGGAGTCCTTTGGGCCTGTGCTTCTGTGGGGATTGCGGCATCGGTTCTGCTGGCACAGTTGAGGCTTCCCGCGTTCCGAATCGCAGCGCTTGCGGGAATTGCGGCCGTCTGGGGGCTGGACTTTTCCGGCCACCTTGCCATTCCGTCGCAACGTGCCCTTCTGCCCGGGGTGCGGGAGGATTTTGAAGCGGCTGCCGGCCGCATGCGCGAGAGTCCGGTTGCCGGCGGCGTATTCGTGATTTCCGGGCGTTACTTCTATCTGAGGATTCCGGAACTGACAGGCCGACCGCTGGTGCAGGAAGCGTTCCAGAGCTACTTGCAGCAACGCGGGTATGCGGCACTTGCAGCAGCGGCATTTTCGTCGGTTTCCGACTTTGTCGAGTTTCTGAGAATAGCAGGTATCGCGTTCGTGCTCCTCGATTCCAACGACCCCGACCTGCCTGCGGAATTTGCAGAGCAGCTCAAGGAACGGCTCTCAACGGCTTATCAGAATGCGAACTTTGTGGTCCTCGAGGCTTCCCCCTCGCTCGCCCCGGCCTATTCGGCCGCGGATCCTGTGCTGCTCACAATTCCCGCCATCGAGAATGTCCTGGCCTCTCTGAATGCCGCGGCCGCGGATTTTATCTCCATCGGGCCAACGCTCCCCGGACGCTCTGCCGGAAAGATCTCCGGCGGTGAACTGGAACTCGATCCCTCGTTTCCAGCGAAAAAGGGGCAGCCATTCCGCTCTGTCGGTGCCGGGGCTTTGGAAGCGATTGACGCAGGTTCCTTCCGGCTGCAGGCCGGCGGAAATGATGCGTGGCTGGTCGTGCCGGTGGCATGGCACCGCGATTGGCGTGTTACAAGGGACGGCGTCGGTCAACCCGTCTACCAGGCCTTCGGCGGACTTCTCGCCGTGGAGGGAACGAAGGGAACGCTGGAATTTTCCTTTCGCCCTCCCTGGTGGTATGGGGCTGCCGCATGGATTTCGGCTGCATCCTGGCTCGTTGCAGCGGGCCTTTGCCTCGGCCTGGCCCGCAAACGGTTCAGAGACTCCTTCGATTATGTGCCGGTGATTCCCCGCCCGCAGCAACCCGGCAGCCCGCGGCCCGTGCTCAAACCCCTTGTCATTTCGCCGACCTACAATGAATCGGCCTCGCTGCCCGGCCTGATCGAACAGGTTCTTTCAGCCAGGGAGGACCTTCATGTGCTCGTGATTGATGATGCTTCGCCGGATGGCACGGCCGGAATCGCCCGCAACCACCCCCTCTTCGGAAAACGCCTCTTTCTCCTCGAACGCAAAGGAAAACTCGGCCTTGGAAGCGCCTACCGCGAAGGCTTCCGCTGGGCGGCCGGGAACGGTTACGATTCCTGTATCGAAATCGATGCCGACCTCTCTCACAACCCGGCTGATGTGCCGCGCCTTCTCAAGGCCTTGGATGCGGGTGCCGACGCCGCGATCGGCTCGCGTTATCTCGATGGACTGAGAGTCGTCAACTGGCCGGAACACCGCTTGCTGATCAGCTCGTTCGCGACCCAGTTCGTCCGGTTTTTTACCGGCATGCCCCTGACGGATGCCACCAGCGGCTTCAAGGCCCTTCGCGTTGAGACTCTCAACCGGCTCGATTGGGACAAGATTCGCGCGGAAGGCTACGGGTTTCAGGTCGAACTGCACCATGCGCTCTGGCAGGCCGGCGCGCGGCTTGCAGAAGTCCCGATCACGTTCACCGAGCGCCGTGAGGGGCACACGAAAATGACCGCTGGAATTGCCCTCGAAGCCGTCCGGCGGGTGATCGCGCTTTCCTTGAGCTCCGCCAACAAACAGAACCCCGGCCAATGAACTGGACAAAATCCCATCCCCGGGAACTGCTGGCAGGCACCGTCGCCGGGCTGATCAGTCTGGCGGTTTATGTTTGGACGGCAGCACCCAACGTCACCCTTCTCGATTCCGGGGAGTTCATTGTTGCGGCTCAGCACTTCGGGGTGCCCCATCCTACCGGCTACCCGCTGTGGACTCTGCTCGCGTGGATTTTCCAACTCCTTCCGCTGGGAAATGCGGCATGGGAGATCAACGTTTTCAGCGGCCTTTGCGGAGCCTTGGCGGTGGGCGTGACCGCCGGAATTCTCACCAATCTTCTCCGGTGGTTCCTGGAGGATCAGCTCGATGGCCGGCTCCAGACCCTCCCGCCCCTGGTTGGCACAGCCTTTGCCCTCATGCTGGCGTTCAGTGTTTCGATGTGGTCTCAGGCAACGATTGCCGAGGTTTACACTCTCCACGCCCTGACGGTGGCCGTCTATCTGGCGCTCCTTTACGGGTGGGTTCGGCATCCTTCGCATGACCGCCTGATGCTCGCCGCGTTTTTCGTGTTGGCGCTTTCCTTCAGCAACCACCATCTCACGCTCACCCTTGCGCCGCTTCCCTACCTGTTGATCCTCCTGCTACGGCGCAGAGCTCTGGCCGATTGGATTCTCGCCGGAACGGTGACCATCCTGCTCGGATATCTCGCCTTTGCGATCCTGTCCGAAGATCTTGGTGTGCTGCGGACCGCGATCCGGTTCTTTTACGTCGTGGCGGCGGGCTGCCTTGTCTTTGTATGGCACCGGCGCCTCCGGATCCGTTGGAAGCTTGTGGCGCTCCTGCCGTTTGCCGTGGGTGCAGGGCTTCTCCCTTACGCCTACATGCCGTTTGCCTCCTCCACAAACCCACCCATGAATTGGAGTTATGCTCGGGAGGCGCGGGGATTCTACTACTCCGTCAACCGTTCTCAATATGATGGAAGCCTCGCTCACCAAAGCATCCGGGTCCTTGGCAAAATTGTTGGCACGAAGCCCGATGAGCGCCGGGCGATGGCGGCCGAGCCGGAACTCCCCGGGGAAAGCCGTTCCCTGGCAGCCAAACTCTGGATCGGCTTCTTCTGGCAGCAACTTCTGGTCGCATTCACTCCATTTGCCGCCATCGGCTACTTTGCGTCGATCTTCTTCATCCTGCGGGCCCCGCTTCCCCAAAGGGTGTGGATCTACTGCCTGCATTTCGCATTTGTGCTGGCGGCCTTCCTGCAGCCTGTTCTCGACGCAGCACGCATTGACAGCAGCGGGTGGTGGCTCCAGATGCCCTACCATACCTACACCAACCTCATTTATGCCCTGCTCTCGGGTCTCGGCACCGGCCTTCTGATCGCAATGCTGGCCCGTCGCCGGGCGGTCTATTTCTGGCTTGCCCCTGCATTGCTGGTTCTTCCGGTCGTCACATTTCCCGGCAGTGAGCCCACAGCTTCGCAGCGCGGACGCTGGTTCGGATGGCAGTTTGGCCACGACATGCTGAAGGACCTGCCCAAAGGCAGCGTGATGATCGGTGGAACCGACCCCGGCCGCTTCGTTCCCACCTACATGATCTTTGGCGAGAGCCCGCAGGCACCCCGTCATAAAAAGGACCCCGCGTTCGACCGGAGAGATCTCTACATCATCACCCAGAACGCACTCGGAGAGGAATTTTACATGAAATATCTCCGGGACCACTATGGCGCGGAGCGGCCACAGCCCAAAAACGCATTCGAGAAGTGGCTCGGCCGGGAAACTCTCTACCCGGAAAAACCGCTCGTGTTTCCAACCCAGGAGCAGGTCCGTGAAATCATCGAGCAGGCCGCCAAACCTTCGGAAGAAACGGGCAGGCCCCTGGAAGAGGACCCGGTGCTACTTTCTTTTTCCTCAGTTCTCAAGTGGCTCTGGGAAAAGAACCGCGATGCGCATGAGTTTTTCATCGAGGAGAGCTTCCCGCTGAAATGGACGTATGATTACGCAATCCCGCACGGCCTGACCTACCGCCTTGCGAAGGACAAAGTGGAGTCTCTTTCACCGGAGGTCGTGGCGCAGGATTTTGCTTTCTGGGCGGATTACAAAACGCGGCTGCTGGATGATCCCGAATTCAAAAAGGACCTCGATGCACAGCGTTCCTTTTCGAAGTTGAGAATCGCAGGTGCAAACATCTACCGCCACCGGAAGATGAACGCCGAGGCAGAACGTGCATACCGCGAGGCCCTTGAGCTTTACCCGTCCTCGGTCGAAGCTCTTGTGAATTTGTGTGACCTGCTCTGGGACAAGGACCGCTACGAGGAAACCATCGAACTTCTTGAAAAAGCTTATGAGGGGGATCCGAACAGCATTTCCCTCATCCGGCTGGCCATGGTCGCTGAAAAGCGCAAGGAAATGGCCGGCGAAATCCGGGATCTCCGGAAGCGGCTTGATGAGAATCCTACAAAGGATGATGCCGCGACACTGCTGGGCATCTACACCTCGCTGGACCAGACAAACAAAGCTGATGAACTGGTCGCGGAATTGCTTGAAAAGAAACCGTCGGATTCCGAAATCCTGCGCGTGCTCGCCAACTTCACGGGCCTGAGCGGAATGACAAACCGCAACGCTGCCGCGTCGAAGTTGCTGGCGGCCGCAGCCCCCGGGGACCCCTCTTCGCAGCTCATGCTCGCCCGGGCCCTCATGCGCGAGGGGAAGACGAATGAATCCTTCGCGGCCGCACAGAGGGCCATTGAACTCGGCGGAAAAAAATTCCTGGAGGCTCTTCGCTCCGATCCGGAATTTTCGGCAGCCGCCGCTCTTCCTCCATTCAAGGAGTTGTTTCCCGTACGGAATGCTCCGGAGTAAAATCCACCTCCAGCGAGGCACCCCCTCGGAGCGTGCAAGACATGCTCTTTAACCCCTGACTTTATCAGTTCCCTGACCTCATTCTCCGCTGCCTGGCTGAAAGCCTTTTCGCTGCGAAAAGTCCTTCAGATTCCTTGAGGCATGTGAGCTGCGCTTTGGCAAACGGCACCTGGAAATTACCGCATGCGCTCGGGTTGGATGCTGCCATTGTCGCGGCTCTCTGGCAGCTCGCGGTGGGAATCCGCATGGGTGGTCAGATCATGATTTTACCCGCAGCCTGCCTCTTTTGCGGTGTCTGGAGCCTTTACCTTTTCGATCGGGTGTGGGATGTCCGATTGGAATCTGCCGGAGAGGCCGCTCCCCAAGGCTTTGCCCGCCGTTTCCCATTGGCAGCAGTCTGTCTGGCCACGGGCTCCGGTGTTTTGGCATTCCTCATCCTGCTGCAAATGCCTCAGCCGGGGCTGATCCTTGCCCTCGGCGGCCTGGTTGTTGCCTACTATGTGGTTTTGGCGGGGATGCCGGGTTTCCGTGATGCGGCGATCCGTGCGCCGATTATCGGTTTCCTTTTTGCAGGTGGCGTAGTGCTTGTTCCCTTTGCAGTCAAGGGGGCGGGAGTCGATTCCAGCACCGCGAGCAAAGCACTGTTCCTCTTCATTCCGCTTGGAAGTATTTTTTCCTCCAACGTCTTTATTTGTCACCAGGCGGGTGGAAGCCGGGTTTTTCCGCGGATCTACCCCGAGGCCTTCGCCTTGCTGGGAGCGGGCATCGGGATAATCAGCGGATATCCGGAGTTCGCTTTAACCGGCTTCCTGATGGCTGTTCTTGCGCATCGCACTCCCTACCGGGCTTCGGACGCTGCTCTCGCAGATCTCCTCCTCATCCCCGGACCCGCGATCGTTCTGCTCTTGCAGATGTTTGCCTGAGCCGACGCTGCGAGGCGGCGACCGGCGACGAGAGCTGTTTCAGAAGAACTGTAGCCGCGCCCGTGAGGGCGTGGAGGGAGAGACTCGAGAGAATGGCGGAGGCCACCGTCTCACGACGGCAGCTACCATATTATTTATCGCACTCTAAATTTCTCCGATCAGGTCGCGGGCGTTGTCGTGGAATAGGCGTTGCACCTCGGCACGTCCAAGCCCGAGTTGGTCGCAGGCGGTTTTGATGGCAAGGATGTCTTCATACATCATCAACGTGTAGCGGGCCTCGACGCTGGCCGGTTCGCGTTCCTTGTTGAAATGGAACGGATGGCTGGTGCGGTTCACATAATTGCGTCCGTGGAATTGGCGGCGTCCGCGCATGAAGAAGATCGGGTTGTCGCTGCCGTAGAGGATGCGACTGACGCCAAACGCTTCGATGGCCAGGCGCGCGACCTCCGGGTTCAAAACTGCCGAGGTGTCGAAATAGATGCCGGGGTCGTCGGCCAGTTGGTGGAATGCCTCGCGGGCGTGTTCGATGGTGTAGCAGCGTCCCAGGTGGGCGATCACCAATCGCACTCCTGGGTAATCCTGCCGGATTTGACGGACCTCGCGGATATTGTCGGGGTGGCCGAGACGGCCGGCATGGGGGACGTGAAGGGTAACCCATGCGCGCTCCCGGTCCGCCACTTCGAGCTGCCAACGGGGGAGCATGTCGAAGATCGAGCATTCAAGATAGCGGTCGCGCGAATGGCGGTCGTAACCGATCAGTGTGTAGTAGGGTTTGAGACCGATGACACCGGGTTGGGAAAGGAGCCATTCAATTTGTTCGCCGCGCCACGTCGGGCGCACCACGGCCAGCGATTTGTGGCCGAGCGCGGGAAGATGTTCCCAAAGGTAGGCATTGTTGGCCTCCACGTCCCAACCGGGCGATGGGGCACCGAAGGCGAGGCATTTGACTTCGCGCCCCGGAAGCACCGTGAGGAAGCAGTGCTGTGCGGTCTCAATGGTCATCATCTCATCGACCTCCATAACCCAGTAGGAGTGTCGCAATTCGTCGCTGACGGTTTCGATGCGGAACGCGGGATCCGCAATATGGATGTGGGCATCGATGATCCGTTGCGGCAGCCAGCTCTCGAAATGTTGCTCCCAAAACCGGCGGTCCACGTCGGTGTAGGTGAAAACGTGATTCAGAGGAATGTCGCTCATAGAAAAAGGATTCATTGGATGATGCTGGATTCGATCCCGGCCATGCGGGCAAAGGCGGTGAGTTCCTCGATGCGGTTTCCGGCCAACAGGGCGAGGTGGTGACTCCCGCCAAGCAGGGAGTATTGTTCGAGGAAGGGAGCGACAGGAATGGGCGGCCGCACCCACGCGCGCACCCAGCGCTTGATATCGGGGTGGGTGCCATCGCCGAGAATTTCGACGGGGGCAAGGATTACGCGGAAGGAATGATCCGGCCCCGGCGAGAGGTTCGCGAGCACAGCCGGTCCCTCCCGGGGAGCCATGGCAAGGGCTGCGGGGTTCCGTGCCGCCGAGAGGGAATAATCTTTTTCGTAGAGCAGGGGTGGCTCAGCGGCCAACCGGGGGTTGAATTCCGCCATGTGCGAAAAGAAGAGCGAATTGCCCGCCCAATCGGCACAAAACATTTCCGCGAACGAAACCCCGCCCAAGCCGCGGGAGAGGGCTCCGACGAACGACGCGGTAAGGATGTCCCCTTCCCCGGCGTAGCCGATTCCCCGTTCCATGGCCTTGCAGCATTCCAAAAAGGGTACCGTATCCACCGGAGGCTGGTCGGATTGGAACGCATCAAAGTTGAGACTGAATGCCCCGCACCCTTCTTCCTCCAGCAGCCGGCGCAGACCCAACCCGGCCCGGAGTGAGCGGCGGTGAACTGCGGCATCGACCTCCACGCGGTACCGTTGAAGGTCCAGGTCGCGTTCCCGCTCAATCTCGGCGTCGGTGACACGCCCGATGAAAGGGGCCAGACCCTCAGTTCCCATCGTGATTGAGCGGATCCCGAGAGTCTTCTCGAGAATGTCTTTCTCCACCACGAAGTCGCCCATGCCCTGGAGTGGCCCGCCGATGCAGAGCGCTTTCATTGAGCGGAGCGTCCGGGCGGCCAATGCCGCGCGTGCCCGGCCGACAACCCTCTGCAGAACATCCGCTTCGCTCCAATGGCCAGCAACGATTTCGTAAGGCCGGCTGCGGCGGCGGAGCATACAGGCCAGATCCTGCACTCCGTGGATGCCGTGGTTTTGCAGCAGGCGGAGAGGATCTGTCTCTCTCGGGAACCCTGCATCGGGTGAGGTATCGAAAAAAAGGATCGGCCATGGAGCAGCGCAGAGAGCATCGACCGCCTCAAGAGAAGGCGAGTAGGTGAGGTGCAGTGTCACAAGCAGATCGGGGTCTGCCGGGCGCAGGGTGTCGAAAGCTGCTTCGATTTGGGAATGCGTGGTGCAGATGGGAGCGGATTCCACCTGCGCCCCCGCGCTGCGGATTGCGTCAGTCACGCTGGCGACAAAGGGCTCGAGTTCCTGGCGAAGACCGGGGAGCACCCGGTCGTAGAGTTCCATGTAGAGCGGCAGCAAGGCGATGGTCGGAGATGAATTCATGGCGGATGGTTTTATTTTAAAAGAAAGGGCCGTCCCGACGACTCCGGGGAGTAGAGCTTTTCGGCGAGCGTCTCATACAGCGCGCGCAAGGCGCTGAGTGCATCAGGGTCCGGAGCGGGTTCCAGCAGAGCCGGGGAAGCCGGGCCCTGGGCGGCGGGAGATTCAAACGCGGCAAGGCACCCGCGGGTCCCCATGGCTTCGGAGTCGCTCATTACCAGCACCGGCAGGGGTTTTCCCAACGCACCGAAGAGCCGCTGCATCTCTCTCCCGCGTCCGGCACCTCCACTGAGCACAAGGCTGTCCACCAGTCCGCTATCGATCACATGTTCAAAAATCCGGAAAAATTCAAAGGCCATTCCCGCTGCCATCGCACGCAGCAAATCCTTGTCATCGGTCGTCGTGCTGATCCCGAAAAAGGCCCCGGCACCGTGCCCGGCCGCCAGCGGGTTGGGTCGTCCCACCCATGGCAGGCAGATCAGGCCCGGCGATGGCAGGAGCCGTTCGTCGAAAATGGCGTCAAGCGCACGCAGTGCCGACCTGTGGTCCTGGTGAAGGAGGTGGTGAAGCCCCCAATCCCATGTCTGATTGCCGGTCAGCAATGCTTGAATGACCAACAAGCCAGCTCCTTTGGGAGATGGCACCGGAAGCTGATATCCCGAGCCTGGAGGAAAATCTCCCTCCAAAACAAAATTGCCGACCCAGGCGGTGCCCAGGGAACATTGCAGGGGCCGATCCGAAAGGTGGGCCGCGGCAAAGTATCCGGCTTCGTGGTCACTGTAGGGGCCGGCCACCGGAATGCCCACGGGCAGGCCGAAGAGCCCGGCTGCCTGCGGATCCAGCGGGTGGGTTTCGTGTCCCTGCCGGAGGGGGGAGAAGGAGGAGGGATCCAGGCCGATGAGCGAGAGCGGTTCGGGTGCCAGAGTGTTGCCCCGCACATCGAAACATCCTGCTTGTTGAGCGTGGCAGCCGTCCTGCCTCCACATTCCAGTGAGCGCGTGAAAGACCAGCTCCCCCACTCCAACGTAGAGGTGCCCGGGACTGAAGAGTTCGGGGCGGCTGTCCCGCAGCCATGCCAGACGCGCAAGCGCCAGTCCGGTGTCATCCCGCAGGGAGAACGAGCGCCAAAAGTCCCGGGGACGCTGCGCACGGATGCGTCCGAAATGATTGAAACACCGGAAATCGTTCCACAAATAAACCGGTGTCAATGGCCTGGCATCATCTGCGGCTACCACTACTGTGCTGCCGCCCTGCGCGGCGAGACCGATTCCCTCCACGGTGCTCCAGAGATCTCCGGTCTGTTCCCGCAGCCTGCCAAGCACGAGCATCAGGGCCGCAAGCAGATCGCCTGCGTCCTGCTCGCGTCCGCTCTCCCCGGGGGTGCGCACGGCAAGGCGTTCACTGGCCATGCCAAGGCACCGCCCGCTTGCCCGGCAGTAGGCCGCGGCCTTCAGTCCCGTCGTCCCGAGATCGATGCCAAGGAGCACGATGCTAAATTGCCGCCAGGGCCTGTTCCGGGGAGATTCCGTCGTTGATCACCGCATTGAGGGCGCGGATGAGTGCGGGCGGATCCTGAGCCATGAAAATATTGCGCCCGAAGATGATCCCGCGTGCCCCCTGGGCCACCGAATCGCGGGCTTTGACCAACACGTCCAGATCCGTGTTGAGTTTTTCGGCCCCGATGGTGAATACCGGGACGGGAGTGTTTTCCACCACTTCGTGGAAGCTGTCACCCGTGAAGAAAGTTTTAATGAGGTCCGCACCCAGCTCTGCCATGATGCGGGACACGCGCTTGACCTTCGCATGGACCTGGGCGGGTGTTTTTTCCCGGTGCTCAACGACATAGGCCTCGCCGATGAGCGGGATCCCGAGACGTTCTTTCTGACGCACCACCTCGGCAAAAATGCGCACGTTTTCCGTCTCCCGCGCCCGGTCGTTATCCTCCTCCAGAAAGAGCGAGCAGATCACCGCCTCGGCTCCGGCCTGCACGGCTTCCTCCACGGTGGTTGCAATGGTCGTGAACCCCTCGCGGTATTCGAGCGGATAATAAAACGACGCGCTCCAGTTGATGCGCACCACCGGCGCCGGAGCTTGCGGCACCGCAAGGAGATCCCAGTGGCGCCGCAGCATGAACCGCGGCAGAAGCAGCGCGTCGGTATCCAGGCATTTCGTGATGGCCGGTGCAGCCTGCTCGATGCCGGGTTGGTCGCCGTATTCGACCACATGGTCGAGCGCTGAAATAACGAGATTTTTCTTTCCGCGGAAAAGCTTCCGCACGCGCAATTCGATTCCTGATGGAGACATGGTGGATTTTGGGAACGGATAGATTCCCGCAAGCATCCTCCGTCGACATCAGGAATTTTGCTTAGTAAAAAATGGAGCGTTTTATACTATATCCGGCCATGCCCTATCGAGTCGATGCGATGCCTTTTCACGATCTTGGCTTCGGGACGTTCCGGGGCCATCCCGAGCCACCGACCGGCCACGTTCACGAATCCATCGAACTGAGTGCCTTTGAAGGCGGGCCGGTGGAGATGTTATACGGAGGGCAACGGGTGAGGGTCCCGGCCGGCCGGCTCGTCCTGCATTGGGGGATGCTCCCTCATCGCGCGATCCGGCACGCCCCGGACGTGCGGGTAGTTGGCGTTCACCTTCCGTTAGTCTGGCTTCTTCAGTGGGATCTTTCTCCGGGGCTGGTTGGGCGTTTGCTTAACATGGAATTCCTGGTGGAGCCGCGAAGGGTCAACCCGTGCACGGATCTTGCTCTTCTGAAATCCTGGCATGCCCTGGATCTGGAATTCCGCCATGCGGCACGGAAGGCGATCCTCGCGGACATCCTCGCCCGCCTGCACTGCCTCGCCCTAACCTCCCGCACGGCGGACAACGACCCCTCCGTGACCCGCTCGACTCATCCTTTTCACCGGGCGCTCCGCCTCGTCGCCACGGATTTTCGCGAAGCGGTCCGAATGGAGGCCATCGCGAAGGAGGCGGGTGTGAGCGTGCGCCAGCTCACCAGGCTTTTTCGTGAACACTCGGGCCGCACCTTTCATGGTTATCTGCTGGGGCTGCGTCTCGCGCATGCCCAGTTGCTTCTGGCATCCACAAATCGCACCGTAACTGATGTGCTCTTTGACTCGGGGTTCAGCTGCGCAACGCAATTCTATCGTTCCTTTCGGGATCGCACCGGTTTCAGCCCGCGGGAATTCCGCATACGGCAGGCTGGTGGCCGGAATGCGGGACCGGAGGAAAAGGAGCTTGCCGGAGCCCCGGAAAGGTTCCTCCCCCGGTCTGCTTGATTGAGTTGGAGTTGACAACCTGCACCCTCTGGCGGGTATGGTGGGGTCCGTGAAAATCCTCCTTCCCGTAGCCTGTATCGCAGCGTTGGCCTCGTGCACCACTTTGGAAAACCGACGTGACCTTTACTCGCCGCAGAAGGTGCAGGGGCCTTATACCCGCATGCTCAGGGATGGCATTCCCCAGCCCGAGCCCGTCACGGGAAATTCCACGGTCACGACGGGGGACTACAAACAAGTCGTTCAGTAACACCGACCGGAAAAGTCCAGCCCCCGGCCCGATTCCGGTTTTCCTAGTCGGAAATTTCGACAGATCCCGCAGCACCTGCCGTGGAGAAAAAGCCGCCACCGCGGATCGTGGAAATGCTGCCGGGTGGAGTGAGGGGCTTTGAGAAAACGATGCCTTCGTACTTGGTACTGACCGCTTTGGTGCCGCTCGGGCGATTGAAGCTGCCTTTGACGATTCCCGATGCCGACGTGTAGGAGATTTTTAATCCTGAGGCGACTGGATTGGTGAGAAGGGGTTTGTTCGAACCGGGCCATGTGCCGGTTTGCGTGACGAATTGGCCGTCCGGATCAACGACAAGAGAAAAGCCGCTTTCGGCCTCAGAGCCACTGAGGAACGAGACGCCCTTGGCGGGTGCGATGTAGCGCTCTCCCAAGGACGCAAGGGGTTTGAGGAAGGCTGTCTGGAGCTTTTTGGGATCAGCGGGTCTCAGCCAACCGAGTTCAGCAGCCAGATCGGGGGCGTTGGCGGGAGCCACTTTGGGGAGACTGACTTCTCCGCGAAGCATGCCGGTGGCTTTGGAGTAGAGCAAGGCATGCACGGGCAGAAGCCAGTTCGAGCCTCCGGGATCCACCGCGCGTGGCGATACGGTCAGCTTCGTTCCGTCAGCCAGTTTGCCGACAATTTTGGCGGTTCCATCGGCGGCGATGGTCATGACCGCATAGCCGTGGCCATGGGAGATGTCCGGTGCAGGGAATAAGATCGTATAGCGGTTGCCGGCAAACGGATGGGTGTCTCCAATTCTTACGGAGGGATCGGCAACAAATCCCAGGGCGCGGGCTCCATTGGTAAGTTGGCCTGTGACCCTACCAGGAGCGGGGCCGTCGGTTTTGATGGAAAGGATTAGGGGGCTCAGCCCACTACGCTCGATCCCAACAATCCCTTCACCTTCGGAGTTGAATATTCCCTTGAATGGTCGTTTGCTGCCCTCGAAGAAAAGAGTTCCCGAAAAAGTTCCCAGCGGGTTGAGGGTGAAAACAACCCCCCCATTGCCAGCCATGTAGAGGGTTTGGTCGCTCGCGCTGCCTGTGCCGGTATCCCCGGACCCCACCAAGCCCCCGAAATTTCCTTCAAAAACCGGAGTCGGAGTCGGAGTCGGGGTCGGGGTCGGGGTCGGGGTCG
>Ga0247836_1005656_pt1 | contig 14466 bp, 11 predicted proteins | sample LaCruzMarch2015__4_FD_187116 | JGI IMG/M metagenome (GOLD analysis project Ga0247836, IMG submission 187116) | Freshwater microbial communities from meromictic Lake La Cruz, Castile-La Mancha, Spain - LaCruzMarch2015_14m | ecosystem: Environmental > Aquatic > Freshwater > Lake | place: Spain...
CGCAGATTTTCGCCGATGCTCGCCGATTCTATGAAAAAGGACCTAACCTACGCCGTGCTCGGTGCCGCGACGGAAGGGCATCGCGAACTTTGCCGCCTCCTCGTTGGCATATAAGAGCCTGGTTTCGAGCCGGGAGAAAATCTGCGCAAATCCTGTTAATCTGCGGTTATCCCACCCGTCCCCGGAACCACGCTTGACTCATCAGTAGCGAAGATCTTTGGGCAATGACCTTGATTTCATCGGCCTTTACGGTCTTCCAACAGCCCCAGTTGGGAAAGTCGGGTTAATGTCCATTGCGCCTCCGGCGCACAAAGCCTCGCAAAAGTCGGAAACCACAGCATAAGCATGAACTTTCCGGGATGATCCATAAATTCTGCCCCAACGCCGAATCGTGGCGTGTCGCCCGATCGCCGAAGTCCAGTCGGCAGCCTGCGACTGTCCTGCACACCACTCTCCAACGCGACGATCCGAACCCGGGAGAGTGAAATTTACTTACACGATTGGGGCCGGGAGGCCTCGGCTCCTGCTGCTGTACGCTGCCGGAGTTCCACCCCAAAAAAAATTCGGCACTTCACGATGCGCCCGCGAGCGCGACGTCGACGGTCTTCTTTTTCGTGCGGCGCGTCTCCCCGAGGAACTCCGCGTACGTCATGGGCCGATGCGTGGTCAGGAAATGTTCCACCCAGCGAGTGGCGTGCTTCCAGACGATGCCATAACGGTGGTCGGTTGGGTGGAGACTCATCCGCACCAGCGGCGCGCCGGCCAACTGCCGACCGAGCATTTCGTTCCACGCGAGACTAACGAACCGGCGCCACACCCGCCGCGTGCTGTAAACCATGGACCTGGAGAGAACCTCCTTGCCATTGCGCAGATCCTTGAGACTGCCGACCCGCACGGTGTAATCGAAACCCAGTTCCACCAGCACTTTCTCCGCCTCGGCGCTCAGCAACCATGCGGGTGCTATGAAGCCGGTGGCCGGAGTCTTCATGCGCTTCAACATTTTCATCCCGGCGACAAGCTTCGATCGCGCCGTTTCGCCATCCAGTTGAAAAAACTCCCCCTCCCTCGCGGTATACACGCGGCTGACCCAAAAATCTCGCAGCGAACTGTAGGTCTCCCGATCGTCTGAATGCGTGTAACCATGCAGGACGACCTCATGCCCCGCCCGGACACACTGCTGGAGGAATGCGACGAATGCCTTGTCGCGATCGGAATCGGGCCGACGATGATGCGCCGGCACCACCAGCAGCGAACAGCGCGGAACACCGATTTCTTCGAGGCGCCGGAGGATCTTTGTCACAATGTCCCGGGTGACCGGCGAGACGTCGTGGATCGACACGACAAGCGCGGCAGTCTTCGCACTCTTGTCTGTGATATTTCCGGTCTCCATCGCGGGTCCTTCGTTACGTTGGGGCGTGGGAATCCGCAAGCATGTAACTCCGACGTTTGCATTCCCCGATGCCTTCACGTAGTTTTCCCGCGAAATGCCACAAAACGACCAAGGCAGTCCGAACGACAGCCGATCCAAACCACCCGTTGATCCGCAATTCAATTGGCGCGGGCTCCTCCTCTTCGCCATCGCGTTCGCGCTCATCGGAGGGCTCTTCATGTTCCGCGGCAGCAACATGGTTCAGCAGGAAGAAGTTTCGTACCCGCAGTTCGTTCAACTTCTCAAAGACGGGAAGATTCAATCCTCAGAGACCCACCCCCTCGCCATGATCGTGGAAGAGGGTCGCAACACGCAATATCTGGCGGGTTCCTACGTAAAAAAGAATGCATCGGAGCAGGACGAGGTTGTTCCATTCAAGACCCCGGTGTTCATGCCATTCAACGGGACCAGTCTTGAGGAGCTGCTGAAGGAGGCAAATATCACGCCGGCGATTCGTCCGGAATCCAACGTCTTGGCTTCGACGTTGATCAGTTTCCTTCCGATCGCGATTTTCCTCGTGATTCTTTATTTCTTTTTCCGGTCGCAAATCAAGATGGCCGGCAAGGGAGCGATGAACTTCGGCAAATCCAAGGCCCGGATGATGTCGCGCGAGAAGAACAAGGTGACTTTCAAAGACGTTGCCGGCGTCGTGGAGGCCAAGGACGAGGTTGAGGAACTCGTGGAATTCCTCAAGGACCCCAAGCGCTTCCAGAAGCTCGGCGGTCGCATTCCCAAGGGCGTTCTGATGGTTGGCCCTCCCGGCACCGGGAAAACGCTCCTCGCGCGTGCGATCGCGGGGGAAGCAGATGTGCCATTCTTCAGCATCAGCGGCTCCGACTTCGTCGAAATGTTCGTCGGCGTGGGTGCCTCGCGGGTGCGCGACATGTTTGAGCAGGGCAAGAAAAACGCCCCGTGCCTGATCTTCATCGACGAAATCGATGCCGTCGGACGCCACCGCGGCCACGGCATGGGCGGCGGACACGACGAGCGCGAGCAGACGTTGAACGCCCTGCTCGTTGAAATGGACGGTTTTGACGCCACAGACGGCGTTATCATCATCGCCGCAACCAACCGCCCGGATGTCCTGGATCCCGCTCTGCTGCGCCCAGGACGCTTCGACCGTCAAGTCGTCGTCAGCCTTCCCGACGTCAAGGGCCGCGAGGAAATTCTTCGCGTGCACGCCCGGAAGGTGAAGCTCGACGAAGGTGCCGATCTCTCGACGCTGGCACGTGGAACGCCCGGATACTCCGGTGCGGAACTCGCCAACGTGATGAACGAGGCGGCTCTCCTTGCCGCTCGACGCGGGCTCAAAGCGATTACGCAGTCCGAACTCGAGGAAGCACGCGACAAGGTGCGCTGGGGCAAGGAACGCCGCAGCCTCGCCATCAGCGAGAAGGAAAAGGAGAACACGGCGTACCACGAGGCCGGACACGCGCTTTTGCTCGAACTCCTCGTCCACACAGACCCACTTCACAAAGTGACGATCATCCCGCGCGGACCCTCACTCGGTTCGACGATGTGGTTGCCTCGTGAAGACAAGTACACGATGCGCAAGCACGAGCTTTTGGACAACCTTGTGGTCGACATGGGCGGCCGAGTCGCGGAAGAACTGGTTTTCGGCGATGTCACGAGCGGCGCCCGGGGCGACATCAAAATGGCAACAAACCTCGCCCGCAAGATGGTCTGCCAATGGGGCATGAGTGAATCACTCGGCATGGTGGAGTATGGCGAATCCGAGGACCACGTGTTCCTTGCCCGCGATATGGGCCGGATGCGCGACTACAGTGAATCGACCGCGCAGGCGATCGACGGCGAAGTGAAGAAGCTCATCGACGATGCCTACGCGCGCGCGAAAGACATGCTCACCAAGCATCGCCAGCAGCTCGAATGGATCGCGAAGGCGCTCCTGGAATACGAGACGCTGGACGGAATTCATATCAAGGAGCTGTTGGAGCACGGCAAGATCCTCAATCCTCCGTCCACTGCGGTGAAGCCGCCGCCATTGCCGCCTGTGCCCGTGGAGACTCCAACCCACGACACCAAGCCTCCCAAGCCCGACCTCGAGCCTGAAGGCGGGTTTCCTGCACCGGCGCCGGCGTAGGTTAGACGAAGGGACGGGCAAGCCCGTCCCTTCTGCTTGACGGAAAGGGGCTGGCAGCCCCTCTCACTCCGGCTTCTGGTCAGATCACCCGGCGGAGCTGGATGGAATCAAAGCGCTCGTCGCCCGCAAGCACGTCACTGACGATGACCAACTGATCGCCGGTGCTCACGTACCCTCCCGCCTCCAAACGCTTCTCGGCGTCCGCGATCGTGTGGGCGGGATCGATCCCGAACGGCATGTGGATCGGCATCGTACCCCAGTTCAACGTCAGTTGATGCACCGTCTGCTCATCCGGCGAAAATGCGAAGATCGGCGCGTTTGCGGGTCGCATGTGTGCCGCGTATCGCGCGTTCTTTCCAGATCGAGTGAAGACGAGGAGCTTGCTGTTCTCAAAAGCGTTTGCAAGGACCACGGCGGATTGAACCGTTTTTTGTCGGTTACTCTCGATCAATGCGTCGGCGGCATACCCGGCCCCGCCGCTGCGTTCAATGCGGCGCGCCACCCGGTCAAGAACCTTCACGCACTGCACGGGGTACTTTCCAACGCTTGTTTCTCCGGAGAGCATGACCGCATCCGCCTGCTCAAAAACCGCGTTCGCCACATCGGTGATCTCCGCCCGGGTCGGAACAGGATTTTCGATCATGGATTCCAACATGTGCGTGGCGACAATCACCGGTTTCCCGAAATGGATACACTTCTTGAGGATCCGACGCTGAATAATCGGCAGTTCCTCCATCGGGCACTCCACGCCGAGATCGCCACGGGCAATCATCACCGCATCCGAAGCCTGGATAATGTCGGCGACCAGTCGAACCGCGCTTTGGTCCTCGATCTTGGCAATCACGCGAGCGGAACTCCCACTCTCCCGAAGCACCCGCCTCAAGGCCTCGATATCGGCAGCTTCCCGACAAAAACTTAATGCGACGAAATCGACCCCCACCGAGACGCCGAGCTCGATGTCCTCCAAGTCCTTTTCCGTGAGCGGCGGGAGATTCACGCGCACGCCGGGCAGGTTGATGTGGCGGCGGGAGCCGAGAAGCCCGGGGGTAAGCACTTCGCAGCGAATATGGCGATGATCCTTCGAGAGGACCTTCATGTGGATCACGCCGTTGTCCACGAGCACGGTGTCCCCGACGGAAACGTCATCCACGAGTCCGTCATAGTTCACATCGACAGAGTATTCTTCCTCACTGCGCTCGCCGCGAACGGTCAGGTCAATGATGTCCCCGATTTTGAGGTTGAGCTTGGAAGGCAGATCGCCTGTTCGAACGGCGGGTCCCTGGGTATCGAGGAGGATGCCCGTGACGATATCCAGATCCGAAGACACCTGGCGGATTGTTTGCACAACCCGCCTCACCCAGTCGTGGCGGGCGTGACTCATGTTCAACCGGAAGATGTTTGCTCCCGCGAGAATCATTTCCCTCAACACCTCGGCGCTTTCCGTTGCAGGGCCGAGCGTGCAGATGATTTTGGTTTTGCGCATAGGTTCCGAAGACATGGCTGCGCGTCTATACGCCTTGCGCATTCATCCCTAAAGAAAATTCTGGGAAAGAAACCGCGCAGACCGAACTACCCCTCTTCCCCGCTTCACGGAGATGAGTGTGCCCATGCACTCTCGGCTTACGGAATGAAGCGTCCGTCCAAGCGTGGATCCCGCCTCACGTTACCGCCGAAACCTTTGTCACGGAACGAATGATGTCATAAAGTCGCAAACCGATGTTTCTCCGAGACGCTTTGAATCGGTACAAATCCTCATGATTTCCTCACAGCGGGCGCGGTCAAAAGCGGTCTCGAGGTTCCTCTCGAACTTTTCGATCAGGAGGGGAATTCCCTCTTCGCGCCGGAATCGATGGCCGACCGGATACAACACTTCAATACGATCGGTCTGGGACCCGTCACTAAAGTAAACTTGGACGGCATTCCCAATGGATCGCTTCTGCGGATTCAGGTAGTCGCGGGTGAATTCGGTGTTTTCTACCACCTCCATTTTGTCCCGGAGGAAGTCAATACGCGGGTCGGACGCCACCGCGTCGTCGTAGTCCTCCGCCCTGAGGCTTCCCTGAAGGAGCGGCACCGCCACCATGTATTGAATGCAGTGGTCCCGATCCGCGGCATTCGACAACGGTCCTGTCTTGTCGATGATACGTTTGCCGCTTTCCTGCGTTTCGATGACGATCCGGTCAATCTCTGCCAAGCGCGAGACAACCAGAGGGTGGAGCTGCAACGCAGCTTCCACTGCGGTCTGGGCATGAAACTCCGCCGGGAAGGAAATCTTGAAGAGGACGTTCTCCATGACGTAGCTACCAAAACCCTGATCCGGCACAGTAATGGGCTTCGATTTGAATAGGACGTCCTGGAATCCCCACGTCTTCGCAGAGAGCGCACTCGGGTAGCCCATCTCGCCCCGAAGGGAAAACAGGGCATGTCGAACTGCGCGGCTCGTGGCATCTCCAGCGGCCCAGCTTTTTCGTGAACCGGTATTCGGCGCATGACGGTAGGTGCGCAGAGCGCCTCCATCGACGAACGCGTTGGAAAGCGCATCAATGATCTGACTTCGCGTCCCCCCAAGCATTCGCGTGACCACTGCAGTCGAGGCGATGCGTACTAAGAGGACGTGATCGAGTCCGACCCGGTTGAATCCATTCTCGAGAGCGAGGACACCTTGCACTTCATGCGCTTGAATCATCGCGCAAAGCAGATCTCTGACGGAAAGGTTGCGGGTTCCGCTGCGGCCGAGGTAATCCGCCACCGCCAACAGTCCTCCCAGGTTGTCCGACGGATGTCCCCACTCGGCGGCAAGCCAAGTATCGTTGAAATCGAGCCAACGAACCATAGTTCCGATGTTCAGAGCCGCATGCACGGGATCGAGCTCGAATGTGGTACCGGGAACTCTCGCGCCCACTCCCGGCATCGAAGCCCCGGGCACAATGGGGCCTAGCAGCCTGCAGCAGGCGGGAAAACCGAGAGCGAGCAGACCGCAACCGAGGGTATCCATGAGGCACAGTCTCGCGGTGTCGAAGGCGAGTTCACTTGTGATGGCCTCCGTCGCCAGCACGTAATCCGCAATCCCCTGGAGGAGCAGGTCGGGGTCCGGCCGCGTGGCGTCCGTTTGGTCGTGGTGGGACATTAGCGATTCTCCATCGGTACAAAATCCAAGTTCTCCGGTCCGGTGTAATTGGCGCTCGGTCGGATGATCTTTTTGTCCTCGCGCTGCTCAATGATATGCGCGCCCCATCCCGATGTCCGCGCGATGACAAAGAGCGGCGTGAACATCGCCGTGGGCACGCCAAGCAGGTGGTACGCAACCGCACTGAACCAGTCGAGGTTCGGGAAAAGCTTCTTCTCGCGCGCCATCACGCTCTCGATCCGTTCCGCAATCGCAAACATTCGCGTGTCCCCGACCTCATCGGAAAGACTCTTTGCGAGTCGCTTAATCACCTCGTTTCGAGGGTCCGATACCGTATAAACCGGATGCCCAAACCCAATGATCACCTCCCTGCTCGCGATGCGGCGGACGATGTCTTCCTCGGCGTCCGGAGGATTCGCGTAGCGTTTCTGAATCTCGAACGCAAATTCATTAGCCCCTCCGTGTTTCGGCCCCCGAAGCGCCCCGATCCCACCAACGATGGCAGAGTAGACGTCGGAGTCGGTCCCCGTAATAACCCTTGTCGTAAACGTGGACGCGTTAAACTCATGCTCCGCATAGAGGATCAACGAACAATGCATCGCCTTAACCCATGAATCCTTTGATTTCACGCCATGGAGGAGATGAAGAAAGTGACCTCCGATGCTGTCGTCGTCGGTTTCGACCTCGATACGCCTTCCGTTCTGCGAATAATGAAACCAGTAGAGCAGTAGCGAATTTAGCGAGGCGAGCAGGCGGTCAATGATATCACGCACCCCTGCTGCATCCCTGCTTTCCTTCTCCGGGAGTGTGCAGCCGAGCGCGGAAACCGCAGTTCGCAGAACATCCATCGGGTGCGCCGCTGCGGGAATGGATTCGAGCACCGTCCGAACGGTCGACGGGATCCCCCGGAGCGACTGAAGTTTTTTCTTGTAGGCGGCGAGCTCCGTTTCATTGGGAAGTTTGCCGTGGACGAGCAGATGGGCCACCTCTTCAAACTCGCACTGCTCGGCGAGGTCGAGGATGTCGTAGCCGCGGTAATGGAGATCATTACCCGTGCGACCGACCGAACAAAGCGCCGTATTTCCCGCGGCGACTCCGGAAAGCGCCACGGACTTCTTCGGTTTGAATGGGATGGGATTAGATTCACTCATGGTCGTTGGATTTGGAAAACATCTCATCGAGCTTTTGTTCGAGCGCGTGGTAGCCAAGAATTTCGTAAAGAGCGTCGCGCGTGTGCATCGCACCGACCACCTCTCGTTGCGTGCCCCGGCTTCGCACCTCACCGTAAACCAATTCCGCGGCCTTGCTCATGGCTCGGAATGCGCTGAGCGGATAGAGAGCGATTCGCACCCCTGCATCTGCGAGTTCGGTGGCAGTAAAGAGCGGCGTTTTTCCGAACTCGGTAATATTCGCGAGCACCGGGGTAGTGCCAAGGGCGCGGGTGAAGGCGCGGTAGTCATCGAGCTCTTTCAATGCCTCGGCAAAAATCATATCGGCCCCAGCGGCGACGTAGGCCAGAGAGCGCTCGATGGAGGCCGCAAGGCCTTCGCCAGCAAAGGCGTCGGTCCGCGCCATGATAACGAACTGGTCATCGATGCGTGCGTCTGCCCCCGCCCGGATGCGGTCGCACATTTCGTCGCCGCTTACAATCTGCTTACCCGGACGGTGCCCGCAGCGCTTTGCCTGCACTTGATCTTCCAAATGGCACCCGGCAGCGCCGGCCCGGGTTAATTCCCGGATCGTACGCCCAATCATTAGCGCGCCACCCCAACCCGTGTCCGCGTCCACAAGCAAAGGGAGATCTGTTGCCTGACGAATCCTGCGCACATCTTCGCAGACATCATTAAGGGTCGTCAGACCGAGGTCCGGCAGCCCGAAGGAGACATTTGCCACGCCGGCGCCGGAGACGTAGAGCGCTTTAAAACCGGCTCTTTCCGCGAGGAGTGCGCAATAGGCATTGGGGACACCGGGAAGTTGCAGCGGACTTTCCTCCGCGACGGCCTCGCGGAATCGTCGACCAGGTGATGGACTAAATGGGTGCTGCATGGGTTTGACTTTATCTTGATGCGTTTCCGTCTTGAGCTTCACGGATGTGGTCCAGAGCCATCGGATCCTCGAGGGTGCTGAGGTCTCCCGGATCCCGACCCTCCGCAATGGCAAGAATTGCCCTGCGAACAATCTTCCCCGAGCGGGTCTTAGGAAGTTGCTTTACCAGGCCAACAAATGCGGGTCGCGCAATGGCGCCCAGTCTGCCGACCACCGTCTCCTCGATCTCCTTCAAAACCGCCTGCCTCGCGCAGCTGTCGTCGTACCGATCCGGCTCCTTAAGAACAACAAAACATTTGATCACCTGCCACTTCACTTCGTCGGCAACTCCCACCGCCGCCGCTTCCGCCACCGCCGGGTGGGAACAAAGCGATTCTTCGATTTCCCGCGTCCCGATTCGGTGCCCGGCAACGTTAATCACATCATCGGTGCGCCCAAGAATAAAAATGTTCCCCTCCTCGTCTTCCACGGCGTAGTCGAAAGTGGAATAGAGCACTTTCCCGGGGAACTGCCCGAAGTACAGGTTTTGAAACTGCTCATCGTTCTGCCAGATCGTGGTCATGCAGCCCGGTGGCAGGGGGGCGCGAATGGCGAGTACTCCCCTTTGACCGCAAGGCACGGGCTCGCCACTTTCCTCGTCCGCGACAAAGGCATCGTAGCCGTAAACAGGACATCCGGGGGATCCGTGACGTGACGGCTTCCCGCCGGCTAGCTCGGAAAGCACCGGCCACCCGGTTTCCGTTTGCCAATAGTTGTCAACAATCCTGGTTCCCGGAAGCGCCGCCTGAATCCACTCCGCGGTCGGTTCGTCCAGGGGTTCCCCGGCGAGAAAGAGTGACCTTAGGCTGGTGAGGTCGAGCCGGTCGAACGCATCGCTCGGGTGCTTCTTAAGTACCCTTATCGCCGTTGGAGAAGAAAACATGACGGAGGCCCGGCTGCTGGCGACGATCTCCCACCACGCGGCGGCGTTATGATGGATCGGCAGACCCTCAAAAAAGATGGTCGTCATGCCATGAATGAGCGGTCCGTACACGGAATAGGAATGCCCAACGACCCAGCCGATGTCGGCAGTGCAAAAAAAGGTTTCCCCGCGCTTGCAACCGTAGATCTTGCCCATCGAAGCCGCCAACGCTACGGCATAGCCGCCCACGTCGCGCTGAATCCCCTTCGGCTTGGCGGTAGTCCCGCTGGTGTACAGGATGTAACTGGGACTCGAGGATTGGCGCCAGACACAACCTGCATCGGAGGCCCCAATGGATTCTGTTCCCAAGGGGTAAACAAGATCTCTCGATGCGTTCATGGGAGCGTCGAGATCCAGGCCACGGGAGATCAGCAGGAGGCGAGCTGCGGACTCTGCGAGGTCGAGGGCTTCGTCGGCTGTTTTCTTCAGACGAATGAGCTTCCCATTTCGCAGACCCGCGTCGCAGGTGATGAGGAGCTTTGCCCCGGCGTCCTTAATCCTGCGCGCAAGGCTTTCAGCGGCAAATCCAGCAAACACCACTGAATGCACCGCTCCCATGCGGGCGCAGGCCAGCATGGCGATTGCAGACTCTGGAATCATCGGCATGTAGATGATGACGCGATCACCCTCTCCAACGCCAAGGCTCCGTATGGTGTTCGCCATTCGAACAACTCCGGCGTGAAGCTCGCGGTACGTCAGCGACCGCTCTTCACCCGTCTCTGTGGAGATAAAGCGAATGGCTGGCTGATCACCTCTCCCGGAAAGATGCCGGTCGACGGCATTGTAACAGAGGTTCGTTTTACCTCCCGGAAACCATCTCACAAACGGCAACCGCGACCGGTCGCATACACTGTCGAAGGACCGATGCCAGTCGATCAGCTCTGCCTGTTCCGCCCAGAATTCATCAGGAGATTGAATGGACCGGGCGACAACGTCGCAGGAGGTGGGAAGGGGCGATAGCATGCCGGGGGGCGAACTCCTCAGATCATCCATGGGTTCGGTCACCAAGAGAATTACTTTATGCTTCTCATGGTGATAAATGAAATCTATCACCATCTCCAATGGAGCTGCGTCACCTCAAAACCTTCATTGCGGTGTCGGAGGACCTTAGCTTCCGCAGGGCGGCCGAGCGGCTGCACGTTACGCAACCCGCGTTGAGCGTTCAGGTGCGCGATCTTGAGCGCGCGATCGGGGTCCGTCTGCTGGAACGTGACACGCATCGAGTGGCCTTAACCCCCGCAGGACGACGGTTTCTCGAAGATGGAAGGCAGCTTTTGCGGGACTTGGAGGATTCCGTTCGAAACACGCAACGGATTGGCCGGGGCGAGGCGGGGCAGCTGTCGATCGGCTTTGTTCCCTCACTGGGCCATGGGTTGATGCCCGGAATCCTGAAGACGTTCCGCCAGAGTTATCCCGACTTGGATCTCCGCTTGTCTGAGGCGGATACAAGCCAGCAGATCACGGCTCTTTTGGAGCATCGTCTGGACTTGGGATTTATCGGCCTGGGACTGTCCGGGCGGACATCGGATCTGGAGTTGGAGCTGGTACTCGAGGAAAAACTCGTTGCAGCGGTGCCAAGCGGGAGCTCAATCACCCGCAGAAGCGGACGATCCTCAAAGACGTTACCCCTTAAGGCTCTCGCCGGCGAAAACTTTGTCTTAAGCGCGAGGCAAAACGCACCGATCTACAATCCGTGGATCCTCGCGCTGTGTCAGCAGGCTGGGTTTCAGCCCCGTGCGCTGCGGGAGATCGGTCAACCGATCACCGTATTGAATTATGTCGCGGCGGGCATGGGAGTGTCTGTGCTACCGGCTCAGTTCAGCAGAATGTCAACGGTCGGAGTCGATTTCATGCCGCTTCACAAATCGGTCGCAAAGTACCGTTACTACGCCGCATGGTCTCCGGGAAATCCCCACCCCGCGATTGCGAACTTCGTCGCCGTTGCCCGTCGCGAGGGAATGTCCCTCAAAGGTTAGCAACAACGACTCCTCAACGTTCTGAGCGGGCAGGAAAGGCTTGTTTGCAGGGCCCCTTGCGATTCCGAAGGCTTGCCTCGACAGGCGTTCGTCGGGGAGTTTCCCAAGGCTTTGCGCGAATCGCGCCGCTCCAAGGCCAACGGCCCGGTATTCCTTAGCCCAGCTCGTCAGGGCTGGTTTTTTTGCAGTCACGGACGCTGCGGGCTTGAAAGTCGGCGACACGGGTAGAGCAGGGCTGCGCGCCACGCCCCCACCCATCCCGTCCCTTCAGGCCGGAGTCCCCTTCGGTTTCCCACCCAGCCCGTTGGGCTGGGCTAACGAATCGCGCACCGGTGGTGCGCAGAATGCCAGTCGCCGCAAGAACCGCAACGATCAGCACCAGCAAAGGCCGCAACTTTGAAGCTCCTCATCCTGCTGCTTTCACCCACTTGATTCAGCGAGGACGCACAAAAACCAACGCGACTTTGCGGAATCGACTCGAACCACAGCGCAAACCTATCTGCCGGGAACCGCGACCGCCGCCCCCCTTCCTCCAGGTCTCCGAGCGGCCACCGCACGAAAACCCGAGGTAGGATGCAGCATCAGGGACGCTGGGAAATGTGTGCCGTCCGATCGTGGCCAGGGTGACTAAAGGTAATCTCGAGCGTACGGAGGAACGTGTGCAGCCCCGCATCTTGAATGGGCAACACGTGCGCCTCTTCCCCGGATTCATTGTGATGGGAGTGCCAGTACCCACCCGGGGTAATGAAGGAAGCCCCCGGCTTCCAATCCTCACGCTTGCCGTTCTTGATCATTCCGGTCTCGTCCAACTCGGTTCCGATCATCGTGTAGCACCCCGGCTTGCAGCTGATCACGAAGTCGAGTGCCACAGACTCATGACGGTGCGGAAACTGCACCGCATCCTTCGGAAGAACACCAAACATGCACCAGAGCGTGTGCGTAATCGTCCGCGTCTGCGGAAAATTGGAATTCGCGAGGAGCACACTCACCCGGTTTGCCTTGCTCTTGACCGGGTCATGGGCGATCTCATCAAGCTTTTCCTGCGCTTTCGAGTGCTGAAACAGCGTTGGGGCAAATCGTGGTGACGCGTCCGTGACGCCGAGGTACTTCATCAGGGGCTCGTCATGCACCCAGTAGAATGCAGAATCCTCATCCGCAACATGCGTCGCCTCGCCGTGGGCGGGGAGAACGATGAAATCGCCCTCACTCCAGGGAATCAAGCATCCGCATGCCTCCGTGCGACCTCTCCCGCGGAAGACGAAAAAGAGCTGACTGGTAGCGACGACGGAGGTCTTCAACTCTCCGCGCGAGAGCCGCACAAAGTTGGCGAGCAGGGCCGGACTCGTCGCCGCCCAGGGTGTTTCGAGTTCGGAACTCACATCCAGAGGAAGCACCTCCGTTCCTCCGGCCTGATCGAAGAAATCGGGCGAAAATGCACGGTAGGGGGTCGGCGTAATCAACTTCTGCAGAAGCGGATTTGCCGCGGATGAATAGTCGTAGTACCGGGCTTCGGCGGTGAGATCGTCAAGGTTGGAGGTCATGGCCCAGAAGCGATGGCTGCGATTCATCCAACGTTCAATGAATCGTTTGTAACGATCCTGTCACCACGACCAGTTTGAGCGCCCGCACTAGTCCGCGTCTCGCGACCTGCCCTTCATCCACCAAAGGGATGCCAGGAAAATCAACAGCAGAAGCGTGCCCAAAGCGGCTCCGAAAGGCTGATTCTTGCCCGTGGTGAACTGATTCTGAATCACCTGACCGATCGTCGGATTCCGTCCCCCACCCATGAGCGTGGTGATGGCGAACATCGCAATGGATGGCACGAAAACCAGCAACGCCCCGGCGGCAATCCCGGGCTGGGTCAGCGGAACAATCACCTTCGAAAAAGCCCGCACCGGCCCAGCCCCCAGATCGTAAGCCGCTTCGATCAGGGCTCCATCCAACTTCTCCACGCTGGTGTAGATCGGCAGGATCATGAACGGGAGATAGTTGTAGACCAATCCCAAGACGATCGCGAAAGGCGTGTAGAGGAGCGGCAGCGGCGAGTGGATGATGCCCGACCCAATCAACACGCCATTCACCAACCCCTGCTCACTCAGGATCGTAATCCATGCATACGTGCGGATGAGGAAGCTCGTCCAAAACGGAATCATCACCAGCATCATCAGCAACTGACGCACTTTCTCCGGCGCTCGCCCGATGAAAAACGCGGCCGGGAATCCCACCGCCAGGCAGATCACCGTGGTAAGGAATGCATACCAGACGGACAGCAACAACACCCGGAGCCAGTCGAGCGAGAACGCCCGCGTATAATTTTCCAAGGTGAACGTGTAAACTACCCGGCCGAGCCCGTCGCGCTCGCAAAAGCTGATCACCACCAGCATCAGCGTCGGCGCAACGACGAACAGGAGCAACCACAGGATCAAGGGCGCCATGAAAAGCCACGCCCCGAGTCTCGGCTGCCGTCGGAAGGTATTCCCTCCGACCGCCTCATCCGGAATCGTCGCGATTGCCATGGAACCCCTCTAAGCGCCAGCTACTGCACTTTCAGAGACGTGACGAGTTCGTCCACATTCGACGCCTTGTCCCCGATGTCGTTGAAAATCTCCATCCGGGCCATATCCGCATCCGTCGGGAAACTGGCGGGATTCGCCAACTGCTCCGCGCTCATCAGCGCACGACCCGCCGCATTCGGATTCAAGTACGGGAAAGCATCCGCCACCATTTTGTTAATCTCAGGACGCATGATGAAGTTCATGAAAAGCTGCGCGTTGAGGGGGTGGGTCGACCCCTTGGGAATCGCGAGACTGTCCACAAACAGATGGG
>Ga0247836_1005657_pt1 | contig 14462 bp, 8 predicted proteins | sample LaCruzMarch2015__4_FD_187116 | JGI IMG/M metagenome (GOLD analysis project Ga0247836, IMG submission 187116) | Freshwater microbial communities from meromictic Lake La Cruz, Castile-La Mancha, Spain - LaCruzMarch2015_14m | ecosystem: Environmental > Aquatic > Freshwater > Lake | place: Spain...
GCTCCTCTAGAATTTAAAGCAGCTCTTATTCAAGCCTATTTCGATGGAGACGGAAATTTCCAAAATGATAAACAACATCATCAAATTCGTGTTTGTAGTAGAAGTAAACAATTAATCAAGGATATTTCATTATTATTAAATTACTTTGGTATCTTTTCCTCGATCAAAGAAAATCTAACTCGTGGGTCCAATCTTTACAATTTATCGATTTCTGCAAAATATAGTACTTTATATAAGGAAAAAATCGGTACGAAATTACATGAAGATCGATTAGAAAGTTTGGTTCAATATACGGAAAGAGATGAGAATATTTCGTTGAAAGAATATATTGATAAAATCAACGGATTAGGTAAAATTATTGCACATTGTGGAAAAACGTTGAATTTACCTGGACAAAGTAGAAATTATGGATATTGTAAAAAGAAAGATACTATTGGACGTAGAACTTTACAGAAGTACTTGGAAATTTTCCAATCTCATCCACAATCAGAATTAATTCAACAAGAAATATCTATTTTAAAACAAGCTATCAACGCAACTGTGGTATGGGATGAAATCGTGGATATTGAATTTTATACCCCGGACCAAACAAATTATGTGTATGATTTTACTATTCCAACCAATCAAACTTTTATGACTGACTATGGTGTCATCGTTCATAATACTTTAAATAGCGTAACATATGAAACAGAAATTATTGTAAGAAATCGTGAGCATAAAATTACCAAAGTTCAAATTGGTGAATTTATTGAAAAGAAAATTCAGGAAGCCAGGAAAATCGAGTATTACAAAGACAAAGATACTACTTATGCAGAAGTAGAAGAATATTATGAAATACCTTCTTGTGATGAAGACGGAAATATATTATGGAAACGTATTGAAGCAGTTACAAGACATCCGGTCATTAATAAAGATGGATCAAATACAATGTTAAAAATAACAACCAAAGAAGAACGTGAAGTCATTGCAACAAAGGCTAAATCCTTTTTAAAATTAGTGAATGGAAAAATTATTCCTGTAGAAGGAGACAGTTTGAAAGTAGGTGATTATTTACCAGTGTCTACAAAAACGATTGATTTTGAAGAAAACCGAGAATTGAATTTACGAACGATTTTCCCACCAACCGAATATATTTATTCAAGCGAGGTAGAAAAAGCAAAGGAAATAATGGAACACAAAGAACACGCTTGGTGGTCAAAACATCAGGGAAAATCATTTACTCTTCCTTATGCTCGTAGTGATAGTTTTGTTGCGAAGGTAAATGAGAAATTACGAAATGGATGCAAGTCAAAAACGTTGTTTCATCCTGGATGTATTTATATGAAACAAACCAATATGAATAATTATACCATTCCGGAAAAAATTCCACTTGATTACAATTTTGGATATTTACTTGGTGCTTATGCGGCAGAAGGATGTATGACAAAATTCCAGATATCAATTGCCAATAATGACTTGGAATACTTTGGACCAATTTTAGAATTATGTAAAAACTGGAACATTACAACCAAACTTTATAAAAATGAGAATAAAAATGAACAAGGATGGACAAGCCAAGATTTGCGTATTTACAATACAGTTTTATGTCGTTTATTAGAAAACTTGTCTGGAAAATTAAGTCATGGAAAATTTGTTTCAGATAAAATCGTGTTTTCCAATCGTGAATGTCTATTGGGTTTTATAGATGCATATATTGGTGGCGATGGTTTTATTGATAAAAAATCAAAAACCATTAAAATTTCTTCTGTTTCAAAATCACTCATGATTGATGTTCAACAAATATTAAATACATTAGGCATATATAGTTATATTAGTAAACCAAAGAAGGTTGAAACGAATAATCGTGGAAGTAAAGATATTAAACAATTATATGTTTTGTCAATAACCGGTTCCCAGTTACATGAGTTGTCAAGCATGTTAAATATTAAAATTTCTTACAAACAAAACAATTTAGTGGATTTGTTGAAACACAATTATCAATATGATATACATCGAAATGCGACCATTATTCCGAATGAGATTGATGGAGAAATTATTTTAGAAGAAAGAACTTGTGACACTTATATGGATGTAGTTTTTGATAAAATAAAATCAATCGAAGAAGTTCCAAATACCACAAATTATGCGTTTGATTTAACAATCGAAGATACAAGAACTTTTAACATCTATAATGGTCTCGCGATCGAGGATACTTTTCATTTCGCCGGGGTGTCATCAAAATCGAACATCACTCGTGGTGTGCCACGTATTGAAGAAATATTAACTTTATCGAGTGAACCAAAAAACCCATCCCTTACCATCTTTTTAAGACCTGAAGACGAAACTGATAAAGATAAAGCACAATCCATTATGTATATGTTAGAACATACTCGATTAGAAGAAGTCGTGAAATCCGTAGAAATTTGTTTTGATCCTGATGACTTGAATACACTTATTCATGAAGACAAAGATGCGATGGAACAATTCAAAGTATTTGAAAATATGGTAGCAGAATGTGCAGAACTCGATTTATCAAATGACGAAAATCAGCGTTCCAAATGGGTATTACGTATGGAAATGGATAATGAAGTGATGTTGGAGAAAAACATTACGATGGATGATATTCATTTCACTTTGAATAATGTTTATGATAAAGAAATCAACTGTGTTTTCAGCGATTATAATTCAGATAAATTAATTTTCCGTATTCGTATGAATGAAGTAATTAAAAATGCGTCTAATAAAGGCGGGTCCAAAAAGGCAAAAGCCAATCCTTTAGATCAAAGTGACCAAATCTATTTACTGAAGAATTTTCAAGAACAGCTTTTACAAAATATTGTATTACGTGGTGTAAAAGGCGTGAATAAAGTAATTGTTCGTAAAATCAAAGATAATGTTCGAGAACAAAATGGAATTTATAAAAAACAAGATATTATTGTATTAGATACCATCGGGTCAAATTTAATGGATGTATTGACCCTTAATTATATTGACAATCGACGTACTTTTAGTAATGATATTGTTGAGATGTATCATACTCTTGGTATTGAAGCTGCGCGTCAATCGATATTCAACGAACTTACGGAAGTGATTGAATTCGATGGAACTTATATTAATTATCATAATTATAGTGTATTATGTGATCGCATGACTTATACGAGTAAAATGATTTCTATTTTCAGACATGGTATTAATAATGACAATATAGGTCCAATTGCAAAAGCTTCTTTTGAAGAGACACCCGAAATGTTTTTGAAAGCAGCGAGACATGCAGAATTGGATACTTTACGCGGTGTCTCTGCGAATGTAATGTGTGGTCAAGAAGGATATTTTGGAACAAGTTCTTTCCAAGTAATTTTAGACTTGGAAGAAATACAAAAACAAAATGCGGTGGATGAAACATATCAACCTACTGATGAAGAAGAAGAAATAGAAAAATTCTTTGGGAATATGAGTTTAGAAGATAATTGTAATACAAGTAAATTGGCGATACAAAATAATGTGATTAATATTAAGGCAATCGATATGGGACAACAGGATGATGATTATAATCCATTTTAAGATTTATATATCCATAGGTGATTTGATAGTTTGTTTATTAAATAAAAATTAAAATATCCAAAAGTGTAAAATATGGCAAAGTCATTAATATGTGTATATAATTATGCATTTTGCATTTTGCATTTTGCATTTTGCATTTTGCATTTTGCATTTTGCATTTTGCTATACTTTTTTTAAAAGTATATTTTTTAAAAGTATATTTTTTAAAAGTATATTATTATATAAAGAAAGATCAATGAAAGAAATAACCATCTTTTTTTTAATTATTTTAATGTTTGAATACTTGTACTATTATTATTATTTATCCAATTGGAAAAAGTTTTTAGGTAAATCCGTAGATATTGAAAAAATAGAATTTAATTTAAATAACAAAGACCAATTGCAAAAAATTATGACGAATTTATTAAATGAACGTGTAAAATTACTTGACACGATGACTTACCTACAATGGTTAGATTATAATAATAAAAATATACTTTTAGAATTCAAAGGAACAAAATATTATCTTTATATTTATGAAAAAGACAATGACCTAAATAGTAATGATCAAAATTTTATATTACGTGCATCTTTTCAAAAAGAATTATTAAATCTGAATTTTTCAGATGAATTAAGTGTCGTCAATCATCGGTATATTGCATTAGAACAATTTTCTACCAATCCGAATTTGGTAAATGTGATGTATAATATGAATGAAATCATCAATGGTTGTAATTTTATGGATTATTTTTGGGAAGATCCTTTTGATAAACAAGCCGTTCAAAAGACTGCTTATTTTAAAAAATATACAAAAACAACAAATAATCATTTACAAAGTACGGGTATCATTGGAATAGGATACGAAGTAGCAGATTTAGATTATAATTATAGTGATATTTATTTAAACTACGTAGGATTACCTTTTGTTATTTTTATTATTTTTTTAATTTTTCTTCTATCAACAGCAATGTATTATTCAATTAATAAACCTTCGTATATAAGACCAGGACTTATATTAATTGGGTTAAATGCATTTTTAATGTATCAAATCTCACTTGTTGGAACAATTACCGATATTCCACTAGAACATATAAGAATGAATGAAATTAGTTCAAGTACACTAGGTATTACATTTTTAGTTGCAACGAATATTTTCATTATTAAATCCATAAGAACAAAACATAATAAAATATATAATGAAATATATAGTGAATCCGTATTTTTGTTTTCAGCTTCAATTATATTCTTATTATTTTCAATGTATAAACATTCAAATTATACGGAAGTAGATGGATTAAGAAGAATACGTGTACAAAATCAAATATTTTTTAATATGTCGATTTTAATGAATTTTGGTATTTTTTTAAATTTTTTATTATTTATAACAAATAAGACGAATTTATTTGAATTAAAAATATTTAATAAATAAATATAAACTTGCAAAGTAACAGTTACCAATATTCACCAGTAAATATTTATATAATAAAAAATATATAAATATTAAAAACATAATAAATAATAATATTAATCAAATCATTCTGAAAATGCATTCCTTTTATCAAATCATACATCGGACCATAGAAAAAATAGAAAACAAGGGAAACTCAACTGTATTAGATCCATTCGAGAGATTTATTTTTACAAACAGAAACATTTTTTTTTATTTTTCCATTCCAGAAAATGTCGAAGAGATAAGAAAAAAATACATGTTTTTACAAAAAACGAATGAAAATATTTTCTATACAGAAGAAATAAAAAATAATATGATGCGTTTTTTCTCTCAATCTCAAAAAACGTATTTTGCTTTTTCAAAATTCGCATGTCATTATAAATGGAAAAAATCAAAATTGGTTATTGATAAAGATCTATCTTTAAATACCATCCAATTGAAAGAAAAGAATGTAATTTGTGTTTATCATAAAGATAATCGTTATCTTTTTACAACAAGTGATTTAATTAATATTTTTAAAACCGCATTAACCTACTCTTCCAACTTTTTTTCTTCACCATTAACCATCAAAAATCCATACAATAATATCCCTTTTTCAAAATCAAATTTATATAATATTTATTTTACTTTTTTTTTCAAATCTATTCCAGTCCCAGAAATTATACAAAAATATTTCCAATCAAATTTTGATTTAGATTTATTTGAAAAAGAAAATCAAATATTGTTAAGAGAGTGTGCGATTTCGAATTTTTTAAATAATATGGATGATAAAGAAATTGTTTTTAAAATAAAATATATGTTAAAATGTTATAATGCAAAACATTATAGTAAAATAAAAGTAGATCCTGATTTTCCAGTAAAAGAAATCATTTCTATTTTCAAACCTTATTTATGTTTATTTTATATTAGTATTTTCTCTTTGGACTATCAAAAAAAAAGAGATTGTGAAGATATATTGGAAAAAATGTTATTTCGTTTAAGATATTATTTTCCGCAATTCGGTAGAAAAATAGTAAAAATAATACCGATAAATAATCATTCTATATTTCGATCAAATTTTATACAAAAAAAAGAAACGTTTATGGAAAAGGGTTTCATTCAAAAAAAGTTGAAATTTAAAAAAATAATTACTTTTAATGATGAATATCCGCCTTTTTCCTGTAATAAAAATAATAAATATTTTTTATTTAGTCATTTGGGATTAATGAAAACAATCAATATTAATGAATTACTCAAATTTGAAAAATTTGTCGTTCATTGTCATAAACTTGAAAGAGATCGAATTCCTACGGAATATTCAATACGAAATAATGATAATTCAGATGATTATACAGATGAAAGTTCAAATGATAATACAGATGAAGTTTCCCATGAGGTTTCTGATGATGATTATAATATAAATATTTATGACTTATAAACAATCTAAAAATTTATTTATAACGATATAAGGTTTTTCGTAAAATTTGTTAAAAAATCTTCAACTGATTTTGGATTTTCTATGGATTTTTGTAATTCCTGATAAAGTTCGGTTTCCTTATTTAAATCATCGATATTTATGAATAATTTATTCGTTTCTGTTAATATGAACCGATTAATGGGTGGTTTATTGATAGGTGTTTTTTTAGTGATTGTCTGGGTAACAATAAAAATATATTCTTTTGGATCAGGCAAATCCCAATTTTTGTATCCTACCATAATTTTAGAAGTTTGGTTCGTTTCTAATAATTTATAAGTACCCATGAAAATGGTTGGTATTTCATATTTTTGAATAAGAACCCATAAATCTAAAAAAGAGAGAAAATAACCGTCATTCATAATCATATTTTCAAAACTCATCGACCCTTGAAGTACTTGATCACATAACATTTCTTTTCCTTCTATTTTTAATACATCGACTATTTTTGTTTGAAATTTTAAAAGATATGGTTGATAAACTTCGATTAAATCTTGTTTGATTTGTGGAATGGTTTTTTCTTTATTGTAAATTTTGGTTAGAACAACGATAACATCATATGAACAAGCAACATTATTATTTTTATATTTGAATTCCTTGTAATTATTTGGGAATAGTTGATTACGTTTTTTATCGGAAATGGGTACTTCTATTTTTTCTTTACACTTATTCGAGGAGTTTATTTTATCTTCTAATGGTTCCTGAGGTTGTTGAGGTTCTTGAACTTCTTTTTGAGCCTGTTGTTGTTCTTTTTGAGGTTCTTGAGCTTCTTGTACTTTTTCTACTTCCACGGGTTCCAACTGATCAAGTAACATTTTATTTGTTAATTTTGAAATTTTTTTTACGCTTTGGCTATTTACATTATTTTCATATAAAGGATGATTTTTCGGCTCTACTTCATCATAAGAATTGTTTTTAACATAAGCATTTTTATTCATAGGTATTAAACGTTCAAAGTAATCTTGCGTAATCATACTCTCAATTAATATAATTTCATTTTCTCTCAGATTATATTTCACTTGATTGTTTCCAAAAGAAAGATAAGTTTGTGGTTGAAACATGAAATTCTTGATACGAGTATAACGAATAAATTCATCTGCCATTCTTCCATAATAAATCACTTCATTTTCCTTTTTATTAATCAAATTTTTTCTGGGAAGGATTAATTGACATATACTTTTACCTTCTTTTTCTACAATCGCACATACATTTGAACTTTTACATCGAACCATATCTTTTACGATACATGTCGATACTTCACTGATTAATTGATAATATTTTTCATCTCCAATAAAAAGTACTTTATCGTTCATAAGTTTTTTTAATAATTCTTGGATCTTTTGTAATTTCGTTTCATATAATAAGGAGTTTTTATTGATAATCACTTCTAATTCTTCTCTCTGTTTCGTATTTTCATAATCATTTAATAATATACGAATGGTATTTCTAAAAACATTATAGAAATTGTATTCCATGCGGATCCTCTTAATCATTTCTATCCTTTCTATATCTTCTTCATGAGAATTTCCCGTATTCACATCAGCCAAAATAGTATTCGTATCCTTGATCGTTTTTTTCAATAAAATATCTCTGGGTACATCTATTTTTTGTATCGGAGGGTTAATTTGAATAAACTGGTTCGTCTCGGTAATGATACCAATAATTAATTCATCTTCTACCACATTTATTACAGGATTACAAGGGATATTATTTTTACTTTTTTGTTTTAAATTTAATAAAAAAGAAACGGTTTCTTCATAAGATTTCCATATTTCTGGATCTGTCATAAAAACAATTTTATCTTTTTCGAGGGTATTTAAAGAAGATGGATAACAAGGGACAAAGATGGATCCATTTTTTTCATTTGAATTAACAATGGCTCCAATTATTTTATTATTAAAATTAAAAACATATTTTTCTATTTGAGAACGAACCATTTTTAGTTTATTTTCTAAATCATTCAATTTTATGGGTGGTTGAAAAGTATATGTATTTGGTAGACTTGGTAGCGGTTTACACAGTGTATTCATCAAAGGATAAATGATTTCATTTAATAGATTTCGAATATTATCATATTTTGTGTCGGCGTAAAAAAAGCGATTGATCGAAATAAATTCGTTTTTTTGATAAGAATAGATTGGTTCATAAAATTCATCTTTTTTCATTAATATCAAAGTACCTATTTTAGGATTAAATAATTCATTAGTATAATGGTTCGAAGGACATATAATTTCAATATTTTGAGTAATATCATTATCAGGTATTTCAAGAATTACTAAATTAAATCCATGATGGTAAATATCTTTCGATGGAACCTTTTCATTTTTCAAAAAAGTTTTAGGCTGAGTTACCATATCCCATAAATAAGTATGATCGATAATAATCGTATCATCGTTTAAAAAATCGATGAAATTCAAAAATGAATTAATTACCTTTTTATAGTAAAGGATCGCCTCTTTTTTTGGAGAAGAAGAATAAACAAGGGAATACAATTTCGATTTCAAAGATATCGGAGATTTCATTAAAAAATCGTCTATTTTATCGGAAGACATTTTCGCATCATGAAAGTCATTCACTAAATTTCCATTTTGGTAATTGACAAAATAGTCCAACGATAAATTTTCGACAATCGTTTTTTTGAATTCTTGTATGCTTGGTACTTTATCATATGAACCATAATAAAACGCATCTGCAATACATGCAATAAAAGATTGTTTTGAATTTGTTTCTACTCCATGTCTTAAAAAACACGGTTTCGTCGAATTTGATTTACATATTTGATCTCCCACTTTTAAAAATTGTTGTAATGAAACCGGTAAATACCCCCAGCGACCTATCGAAAGAGGAAATTTTTCCATTCCAATAATATATTCATTTTCTTTTCCCTCTTTTTCATCATTATTTTTACATTCCGACTTTTGTGGAGATGTAAAACAACAAGGTAAGCAAAATCCATCTGGATGTTTATCTATTTGAAATCCAGGGTATTTTTTAAATCCTTCTTTTTTATCTTGTGTATTATAAAATTCATATACATAATGACCGGGAGTTACTTTATTACCGGTTATAATTTTACCACAAGTAGGATGAACTAAAATTTCTTTCCCGTTTTCCATTTTTTTCACAAAATCTTTTGGGTCTAAAACGGTATTTGTTTTTAAGCACCAATAACGGGGACAAATATAATTAAATTTTTTATTTGGATCAGAACCATAACTGATAACATCTTCTTTTCTTAAAAAACCAGGTTGTTCGTTGTTTATTTTTTTCAATTCTTCATCTGATAAAATAACCGGTTGCCTTTTTTCACTTGATAAACATGTACGTGAATAAGATTTATATTTACCTGTATCGGTTTTAAGTATAAGGGCTGGATCTCTTTGAGAAATTCTCTCTTGGAAAAAATAAGGATTATTCAGTTTCATACCATCAATATTTTTGATAGTATTTTCTTGGTCTTCATGATCTGCATTACCATTCATTAATTCGATTTCGGTTGGCATATCAATACCATTATATGTTTCATGTTTCGTATCTTTTTTACCAGGTTCACCTTTGTTAGCTCCTCCTTTGTCAGGTTCCTCATCTTCTTCTTCATCCTCATCCTCATCCTCATTCCCAAAAAATAATTTCATCGCATTTTGTATTTTTTGTATTTTTTTATCATTTTTTAAATCCTCTTCTTCCTTCTCTTCTTCTTTTTCCTCATCCTCATCCTCTTCGTTAATCATTAATTTAGGAAAAAGAGTTTCTTTTTTTGCCTTATTTTCCTTATTTTTTAAAATACGTGAATGGCATAAATCATCAATTAATGCTTTTGGATAATTTGTACTATTTTTGTCTTGGGTTATTCTTAGGATTGAATCTAGAAAAATAGGGATCGTTGTCAAATATTCAATATCATTTATATTCTCTACCGAAATCTTAAGTATCGCTGTATTTTGATTTAATGCAAAAATAGTCTTAAATCCAGGATTTTTTATAATCGTTTTTTTTTTACCCTTTTCAATTTCAAGTTCTCCAAAAACACGTACTAATAATTCCCTTGCTTGATTTTCATTTAAATCATTCGAATAATTTTCAAGTAAGTCATGAATAATTTGTTTCTCATTCAACCCTTCATTCAATTTTTCAATAATAAAAGCTTCTTGACTACTCGTTTTATTGAAATTTGCTACACGTTTAAATCGCATTTGACTAAATTTATCATTTTCTTTTTCTTGTATAAAAATAGCGGATAAACAAGCCAATTTATCTAATTTTAATTTATTTTCTATTTCCAATTCCAATTCATAATTTAAATATTTGATTTCAATATTTTCTTCATATAAGCTTATAAAGGGGGATACTTGGTATCCATTTTGTTGTAAAAAATCCCGAATATCATCGAATAGTGGATTAATCGATTCTTTCAATATTTCATCTATTTTATCTTCAGGGACCGGCTTTTCAAATTCTGAAAAAAGAATGATTTGTCCGTTTTCAAGAAATTCACAAATAAAAGAATACGATTTTTCTTTTTCTAAATAAACAGATACCGATTTTGTTTTTCCAATGGTTTTGGTTAATTTAATAATACTGGCTTTATTTAAAAAAGGGATTTTTTGTCCGTCGATTGAGATCTGATCGGTATAAAGTCGATACAATTTCTCTTGTCGTAAAGCAGGATTATATTTAATTAACGGGTTATGTTTCGTTGCATGTACTAATTTAAAAATAACATCCAACGGCATTTTAATTGGGTATTCAGGGTGGATAATGGCTTTTATCGAACGTATTCCCCTAGATAAATAAGAAATGTCGGTTTTTCTCTCTTTATAAACATTATAAAACATATCCACGGTTTTAAAATCTTTTATCTTTGTATCTTCCAATACTTTTTTATCTTGTTCTAGTAAATCCTGCGATTTTTCCATTAAATCATCGAATGTTTGGATTTTTTTTGAATACAAAATAGGAAAATAAATCTTACAAGTGATTTCTTGAGAGAAACTTTTTTGTTCTGCATTTTTCAAAACATCCTTTGCTAAACATAAATAAATATTATTGTTGGTAATTTCATTCCCGGTATTAAATAATAGATTTTGATTTAGTCCTGCGATGGATTTCCTAGTTGATTTTTCATAAAGATAATCGTAATTTTCTTTTACGTTGAATGGGTTATGAACAAAGGGGTATTCTCCGTTTACGAAAAAATACTTTTGACCTAAAATTTTATCTATTTCCATTTTTTTTCCATCAAGTTTTAATCTTAAGATGTCATCATAATTAAAAACCTCTTTATTTTCAGGGAATTGAAATAATTTGTTTGCGTTTGCGGTTACATTTGATCCTGATCCATGAATATTTAATAAAAATGTTTCTAGTCGATTTTGTGTGATTTCTATTTTTTTATGATTACTTAATATTTCATAGATTTCCGAATGATTGAATTTTTCCTTTTTTTGACAAAACAAATACATTTCTGGAATCGAAAAATGTAAATTTTTGGTGTTCTTTACAACTTCCTTAAGAATTTTTATTTTAATATTAGCAATCGTGTCGTCTCGATGAATTTGCGAAGATACAAAAAAAACCGGAGTATTATTTCGTTCAATTTGAACAAGTTCTTCTGGATGAAAACATTGTTTGTATAAATTTTTTTCATCGTATAAATTTTTTTCATCGTATAAATTATTTTCATTTGTATTCTTTTTAATGTCACCATAAAATACATAAATACTTTGGGTTTCGTTATTTTTTAAATAATGAATTTTATAAATGAAATTATCGTAAATGGAATTATCGTAAATGGATCCGTTCAACATATTATTTAAAATATAAGATATATAATATATCTCTTTAAAAAAGGGATTGTCAAAAATCGTATTTCCTTATTTTGTTCATTTGAATAATTATCTCTAAAAGTGTAAGTAATTATAATAAAATAATTTATCTTATTATAATTTGTCTTATGATATTGAAATCATTTTTTATCCACCACGCAACCTTAATACAAGATGTAATGTCGATTCTTTTTGAATATTATAATCACTTAGTGCTCGTCCATCTTCTAGTTGTTTTCCAGCAAAAATAAGTCTCTGTTGGTCTGGTGGAATACCTTCCTTATCTTGGATTTTTTGCTTAATTGCATCAATCGTATCACTAGGTTCGACTTCTAAAGTAATTGTTTTTCCTGTTAGTGTTTTTACAAATATTTGCATTTATTTCTTGTAAATATTATATTATATGATATACATAAAAATTCTTTAAGTTCTTTTTTCTATTTTTTTGCATGGTTGAATATCATAAATCTTCAAGGCTCAAAATAAAATACTACACGACACCGACACATGTTAAACAAGATCATAATAAGGATTATCATTAATCGTCATTCCACAATATTCTTTTGGTTTTTTCTTATAATCAACGGGTTGATAAATTCCAGCTTCTTTTGCATTTTCCAATAAAAATTTAAAATTTTCCCAAAATTCTTGTTTATGTCCCACCGATTTTGTCATAATATGAGATAATTCATGGATCGCCACAAAAGTAAGTGTATTTAAATCAATTAAATCATCATCTACTTTATTTTTATTCAGACAGAATGCAATTTTCTCTCCTTTATTTTCACTATACGCAGTCAATTCGCTTGTTGGTAATGTTTCCATTATTTTTTTCGGATTAAAACCATTTGATAAACGTTTTACACGATCATCCTCTGGATTTTTTTTCCCCATAAACTGAACTAAATCTTTACAACGTTGGGTAACCGATGCTAATAAATTGGCGGCTGGTTCTAATTTCTCTCTTTCTCTTACACAATAACGGTTCCCATCTTTGGATGCAATAATACATTTTAATTGAAAAGCGTCGCTTTCATAATATATCTTTAAAGAAATCAATAATACAAATCCTACTAAAATATAAAAAAAGATATTTTGTTTAAATTGCATGTTTTAAAATGAACTATAATTTATTATATTATTAGAGTATTTTTTAATTATTACAAAATATAAAAGAAAACAAATATAAACAAAACAAACTACTATTATATAATAGTAAAAATACAAATGCTTTCAAAAAATCATAAATCTATTTGCAAAAAAATAAATTGCGGATGCATCGTAAATGCAGTTATTCATCCAGGATTTTTACATGCAGTTATACAACCTATATCAAAAAATGAATGTGGTTTTTGTACACAAGAACAGAAAGAAGAAAATATTACACGTTTATGGTTGACTGAAACAGAAAAGTATGTTTGGGAAGATTTATTGAAATGTTACTGTTGGTCAAGAGAGAGTGATATAAAAAAGAATGATAATATAAAATTACCAGATATTTCAAGTCATATTGAAAAAATGGAAAGAGAGAATTTATGGAACTTTCATTCTATGTCAATGATAGATGAAAATAAGAATGTGAATGATATTGACTAAATAGATGACGAATAATATTCTTGTGCTTTTTCATCTTCCCAATTTATTTCAGGTGGTGAGATCCATTCCGTATATGCCATTGCCTTCGATGTTGGACGTTCTAAAGCTAATAATTCTCGAAGAGCTTTCATTCTTCTCTCCAAAGGAAACATTTTAGAAGGAAGTTTTCGTGAAAGTTGTTTCAATCGCCATTCAAATTGTAATGCTGCACTCCAATCTGGAAATCCAGACACGTAACATACTCGTTTCCATATTTCCCCTTTTAAAACTTTTGCCGAAGTAAGATGCGCGCCACCTTTAATTTCTTTATTATGTTGTCGTAATCTTCTCTCTAAATTCACTGTAGCACCCACATAAGTAGAACCATCCGTTGATTGTAAGATATAAACATAGGACATAAATAAATGGTATATATTTGGATACGTAAAATAAATAATAAACTTTCACGATGTTTATTATTTATCATTGATATTCGTTACCTTTGTATATTCGTTTTACATTTGCATATTCATTACTTTTGCATTTTATATCAAATACTTACTTTTTTTGTTTTGGAGTGTCCATAATTATACATTTTTTTTGATTTATTTGCTAGTCGAAATGCCTTTTTTTTATGATT
>Ga0247836_1005658_pt1 | contig 14461 bp, 10 predicted proteins | sample LaCruzMarch2015__4_FD_187116 | JGI IMG/M metagenome (GOLD analysis project Ga0247836, IMG submission 187116) | Freshwater microbial communities from meromictic Lake La Cruz, Castile-La Mancha, Spain - LaCruzMarch2015_14m | ecosystem: Environmental > Aquatic > Freshwater > Lake | place: Spain...
CGCACGTCCTGGGTGATCTTCATGGAGCAGAAGTGCGGGCCGCACATGGAGCAGAAATGGGCGACCTTGTGGGAGTCATGGGGCATGGTCTGATCGTGATATTCGCGCGCCCGCTCGGGGTCGAGCGAGAGATTGAATTGATCGTCCCAGCGGAATTCAAAGCGCGCCTTGGACAACGCATTGTCGCGAATCTGGCCGCCCGGCAGGCCCTTGGCGAGATCCGCGCCATGGGCGGCGATCTTGTAGGTGACGATGCCGTCGCGCACGTCCTGCTTGGTGGGCAGACCCAGGTGCTCCTTGGGCGTGACATAGCAGAGCATAGCGGTACCGTACCAGCCGATGTTGGCGGCGCCGATGCCGGAGGTAATGTGATCATAGGCGGGGGCGATGTCGGTGATCAGAGGCCCGAGTGTATAGAAGGGCGCCTCGTAGCACTCGATCAGCTCCTTCTCCATATTCTCCTGGATCATCTGCAGCGGCACATGGCCCGGGCCTTCGATCATGACCTGCACATCATGCTCCCAGGCGACCTTGGTCAATTCGCCCAGGGTCTCCAGTTCGGCGAACTGGGCGGCGTCATTGGCGTCGGCAATGGACCCCGGGCGCAATCCATCACCCAAGCTGAAAGCGACATCATAGGCTTTCATGATCTCGCAGATATCTTCGAAATGGGTGTAGAGGAAGTTCTCCCGATGGTGCGCCAGACACCACTTGGCCAGAATGGACCCGCCGCGCGAGACGATGCCGGTCACCCGATCCGCGGTCAGCGGCACATAGCGCAGCAGGACTCCGGCATGAATGGTGAAATAATCCACGCCCTGTTCGGCCTGTTCGATGAGTGTGTCGCGGAACATTTCCCAGGTGAGTTCCTCGGCCTTGCCGTCGACCTTCTCCAGTGCTTGATAGATGGGCACCGTGCCGATCGGCATAGGGGCATTACGCAGAATCCACTCGCGGGTTTCGTGGATGTTCTTACCCGTCGAAAGGTCCATCAGAGTGTCGCCGCCCCAACGGGCGGACCAGACCATCTTCTCGACTTCGTCCTCGATCCCGGAAGTGACCGCGGAGTTGCCGATGTTGGTATTGATCTTCACCCGGAAGTTACGCCCGATGATCATGGGCTCCAGTTCCGGATGATTGATGTTAGCCGGGATGATGGCACGGCCGCGGGCGACCTCGGCACGCACGAATTCGGGGGTGATGGTCTCCGGCAGACTGGCGCCGAAGGAATGACCGCGGTGCTGGCGCAAGACCTTGGCATAACGCGGGTCGCCGCGCAAGGTATCCAGGCGCATGTTCTCGCGAATCGCGACGTATTCCATCTCGGGGGTGATGATCCCCGCCCGTGCATAATGCATCTGCGAGACATTCCCGCCCGGCTTGGCGCAGCGCGGCGTGCGCAGGTGCGCGAAACGCAGATGCGCCAGACCCGCGTCCCCCTGACGGCGGCGCCCGAACTCGGAACTGGGGCCGGCCAGGCGCTGGGTGTCGCCGCGCTCCTCGATCCAGGGCGTGCGCAGGTCCGGCAAACCGGCCATCAGGTCGATGTGGACGGTCGGGTCCGTATAGGGCCCGGAGGTGTCGTAGATGAGCACCGGCGGGTTTTCTTCGATCCCCTGACTGGTCTGAGTGGGGGTGAGGCTGACCTCGCGCAGGGGCACGCGCAGGTCCGGCCGCGACCCCTGGACATACACTTTGCGGGACCCTGGGAAGGGCTGGGTGACCTCGTCCGACAACTGCGCGGTTTTCTGGACGAATGTTTTCGGGATGGCGCTCATGTGATGTCCTCGCGATGCAAGCGGGCGCGCTGGGGCGCTGGTTGTTCAAATTCCGGGAACCAGCGTCGGGGCTGATCGATCGGCCAGAGGCCGGCGGGACGGAAAGCGGCAGCGAACAGGCGGCGGCGGGACCGCGGCGACGCGGGGTTCCGGCGAGGGTTCGCCTGCTTTCCTGCGCCGGCATGATCCGGATCAGGTTCAAAGGGACTCTCTCAGCCCGACACTCGGTTCGGACACCCCCAGCAGGTTTCAATCGGGGAACCTATAGAAATCGTCGGCGGATTTCAACCACCGTGATGCGGATACACGGCCGGGCAAGCGCGCGGGTGCGACCCGGACGCAAGCCGAGCGCCCGAACGTGCTACCTTAAGCACGCGCCGGCTGACGCAACGGGGCAACCGCGGCGAGTCGGTCGGCGACAGCAAGTAGGTCGGCGTGCGCGCACGTTTCGGCCGTGGGAAACCAAGCAGACTGCATCGAGGTTTACGAGATGCTGACTCCCATGACGCACCGGGTACCCAACAACCACGTTTACTACCTGGGTGACGATACGGCCCTGTGCCTCGACTTGGGCTCGCTCCTCAACCAGAAGGGATTGACGCTGCGGATCTTCACCGCCCCGGACGCCCTGACCGCGGCGGCCGCGCAGAGCACCCCGCTCGTGCTGATCCTGGAGATGAGCAAGGTTCCGCCCGGCGCGACCCTCGAACCCTTCCTCAACGGCCTGCTGGCCAACGCGGCGCAACGCCCGGAACTCCTGTGCATCGCCGCGCGGGAGGCCATCGAGACCCGCCTGCAGGCCATGCGGGCCGGCGCCCAAGGCGTCTACCTGGCTCCGGTATCGGTCGGAGATCTGGCCCAGCGGGTGATTCAACTCAGCGGCATCGGCGACGCCGGCCGTTACCGTGTGCTGGTGGTCGAGGATGACCCGGCCCAGGCCAAGTATGTCGCCCTGCTGCTCACCAACGCCAATATCGAATCGCAGGTGGTCGGCGAGCCGCTCAAGGTCCTGGACGCGATTCGTGCCTTCCGACCGGATCTGGTGCTGATGGATCTCTACATGCCGGACGCCAACGGCGACGAACTCACGGCGATTATCCGTGATCAGGACGAGTTCCTGGATCTGCCCATCATCTTTCTGTCGTCGGAACTGGACCTGGACCGGCAGATGGATGCCTTGCGCGTGGGCGGCGACAGCTTTCTCGCCAAGCCGGTCCAGCGCAAACTGCTGATCGACTCGATCGACCACCGCATCCGCATGGCCCGCTGGCTGCGCGAGCGCCGACTGGCGGTCAGTCGCCGGGATGCCGCCGCCGGGCTGCTCCAGACCGACCAATTCATGCGGCACCTGGACCGTTGTGTGCGCTCCGGCACGACTCCGGGTGAAGTCGGACTCTTGCTGATCGAGATCGACTCGCCGCAAGCGACCCTCGACCGGCTCGGGTTCGACGGGACGGATCGACTGTCGCGCCGCCTGGAGGTCGAACTCAGTAGCCGCATGACCCCCGAGGAGTGCGCCACGCGGCTGGGGGACTTCAGCTATGCCTTGCTGGCCAAACGCGACGATGCACACGCGCTGGTGGACTTGGCGGAGCGGCTGCGCCACCTGCTCGCCGACTCCGGGCCGACGGGCACCGGGTCGGCGGCGGAGACCACGGAGTACAAGACAACGGTCAGCATCGGCATCGGACGCTTCGCACCCGCGGCGGACGACGCGCTCACCATGCTCTCGCGCGGGCAGAAGGCCGCCATGGCCGCGCGGGCGGCCGGCGGGAACCGGGTGCAGTTCTGGGAGCCGGCGGTCACACCGGGGCAACCCGCACAGGCGGATGCCCAAATCCGCACCCTGATTGAAGGCGCCATTGCCCGTCAGGGGCTGCTGCTGCTGTTCCAACCCATCCTGTCGCTGGGCCAGGATGCCGGTGAACTCTACGACGTCCAGTTGCGACTGCGCGCCCCGGACGGTGAGCACATCCCACCCCACGACTTCCTGCCCGTGGCCGAACGGACCGGACTCATGCCGGCGATCGACCGCTGGGTGATGCAACATGCAATGGACGTGATGGACGTCCAGCGAGTCGCGCACCCGCGGCTGCGGCTGCTCGTCCATCAGACGCTGACCGCGGTCGCCGCGCCCCAGTGGCTCCAGTGGTTCCGCGACCAGATCGTCCAACGCAACCTGATCCGCTTACGGCCGCTGCTGGTGCTGCGGATGGGCGAGATCCTGCGCGACCTGGACACGGCCAGGCCCTTGATGGCCAATCTGCGCAACTACGGGGTCCAGGTCTGTATCGCCGACTGCTCCGGCAGCCCCGCCGAGCGGGAGATCCTGGCTGAGTTCGCGGTCTCCCTGGTCAAACTCTCCACCCATACCCTGACGAACTCCGAACAGGGCGTGCTGGCAGGAATCGTCCGCGACCTGCGCGACCTGGGGTCCGCGGTCATCGCCGCCGGCATCGAGGACCCGGAAACCATCGCGCGCGTCTGGAACTGCCGCCCGGATTTTCTGCAGGGCAACTATCTCCAGTTGCCAAGTACGGAACTCAGTTACGATTTTGCCAAGGCGGAGTATCGTTGATTGGCACCCCCTTCCTCGGCGGCGGAGGCGAGGCCCAGAACCGGTTGACCCGCCCAGGCCAGCGCCAGGGCCGTGTCGCCTAAGAGATCACGCGCCGAAACGCCTGCACCGCGTCGTATTGGTCCGGCATCCCCGCATGGGCGGCAAGCAGGGCCAAGTCCAGGTCCGGCAGCAGTCGGCTGCGGGTGTCGCGGCGGTAGCCGTCCGGCTCCAGGACATGGACCTCCAGCTCGCCGTTGCGCCACAGCCAGACCTCCGGGATCCCCAACCCCTGATAAAGCGGGAACTTGCTGAGCGCCTCGTGGGTGACCACGACCTCGAAGACGAGATCCGGCAGTGACTTGTCGGAGCCGATGCAGTAGGACTGATCCGGCTCCCCGGCGGCCCGGCCGGGCTGCTTCAGGGTGAAGCCGCCGCGGCCATAGAAGCGGATCCCTCGCGCGGTCAGATAGGCCTCGAGGAGATAGCCGATGCTCATCTTGCGCGTTTCGTGCTCTGGCCCGATCGGCGACATGATCTCCAGGCTCCCATCCAGATAAGTGAGGCGGACCGCGCGGCTGTCCTCGAAGCAGGCGGACAACTGCTCGAAGCGCTGCCAGGAGACACCTTCGAGCAGGATGCGCTGCACCGCGCTGTCGGTGGCGGCGGGTGGGTCGATGACGGTGGGCATGGGTAGGACTCAGGCCGCGCCGCCCAGACCGCGCGCAACGGTTGCCAGCACCTGCGCCGCGAGCTGCGATCCTTCCGCGGCCAGTTGGACACGAGCCGTGCCGCAATCCGATTGGAATGCGGCATCCCGCAAGCCCGGAAGATTGATGTCCACATTGAAGAGCACGGCCTTGAGCGCCCCCTCCAGGATGCCGGCGCCGGCTCCGACATCGCTCAGCACATGGAGATGCGTGAGCGGCAGGGCACGGGTCGCCAGGTGCAGCGCCGCGACCATGAACCGTGCCGCCTGCAGCGGTGATTCAGTCGCGCGGATCACCGCGGCCTGCAGCGACTCGGCGCGCTGCCTTTTCTGCTCATCCGTGTCCTTCGGCAGCTTGAGTGCCGCCATGTAGGCCCGGAAGGCCGCGATATCCGCATCCGCAGCGGCGGCAATCTGCGCCATCACCTGGCGTGCTTCGGCCAGCAGTGCAGTGATCTCCGCGGGCCGCGCCGCGTCCTTGCGCTTGCCGGAGATCTCCAGGGCCATCACCACCAGACCCAGGCCGCAGGCCGCGGTCACACCGGCGACACTGCCGCCGCCGGGCGTGGGCTCGGCACTCGCGGTGGCGGATAAAAAGTCCTGCAGCGACTGCGTCCAGAGCGTGTCGGTCATATCGGTCGAATCGGTGATTGGGGTGTTCATCGCGTCGTAAGATCAGCCTGTTGTCTCTCTGCCGCGCGGATCAGATTCTGAAAGATCAGCGCGGAGGTCAGCGGCCCGACGCCGCCGGGAACCGGCGTCAGCGCCGCGGCGATGCCCTCCACCGCGGCCGCGTCCAGGTCTCCGACCAGCTTGCCGTTCAGATAATTGATGCCCGCATCGATGAGGATCTGACCGGCCCGCACCTGCGCGCGCCCGATCTCATGGGCCCGGCCGATGGCCACGAACACCAGCTCACAGTCCGCCACCACCGCCGCGAGATCGCGGGTGCGACTGTGGCACACGGTTACCGTGGCATGACGATTCACCAGCATGCTGGCCAGGGGTCGACCGACGGTGCGCCCGCGCCCGATGACGGCCACCTGCTTGCCGGCCACCGAGCCGCGCGTCTCCGCGAGCATGATGCAGGCCTGCGCCGTCGCCGAGGTCAGCGCCTCGTCCTCCCGTCCGGTGGTGATCAGACCCATGCTGTAGGCGGTCATGCCGTCGATGTCTTTGGCCGGCGCGATCAGGTCCAGTGCCCGGTCGCCGTGAAGGTGCGGGGCGAGCGGCAGCTCCAACAGAATGCCATGCACCGTCACATCCCGCGACAGCGCCCGGCAGGTGTCCTCCAGTCGCTCCTGTGTGGTGTCGCGGCCCAGGTCATGGATATCAAGTTCGATACCCAATTGGGCAGCGGTGCGCTGCTTCGATTGCGAATAGCTGAGCGAGGCCGGGTCCTCGGACGCAAGGATCACCGCCATTTTCGGCTTCAGACCGCTTGCCGTCAGCACTGCGGCACGCGCGGCAACTGCCTGACGAACGTCTTTGGCCAGGGCGTCGCCCCGGATCTTCTGTGTTTCTGGAATGGTGTCAGTGGTGGACATGCAGTACGCATCATGTTTTGGTGAGACCCGGCGAGGGCTGCGTGTGCAGCCGCCGGCCGCGACAAAGCGGGAAAACCGACCGCCCCAGGTACGAGTAAGGGTTCGAATGTAGCCCGGATGCAAACGGCGGGCAAGCCCAGTCGAACCTGACGACGATCAAGGTTCAAGGAGTCCGACAGCCGGACCGATTGCCGATCCTGCGATGTCGGTCTCACGGCGGCCTGCTATCGTTAATGCGATTGGCAATGTCACAACGCAACAAGGGCCTGGATCATGGCAAAGCCCCTTTCATCAATGTCTCTGGCACTCGGCATCAGCATCGCCGTCTTGAACAGCCCCAACCCGGCCACTGCAGCGATCTACCGATGCACCAACGCGGCGGGGGAGGTCGGATTCTCGGACGAACCCTGCCCCGCCGGCTTCGCCGCGGACACGCTGGATATCCAGAGTCGACCCGCTCGGGACACCTCCGGCCGGACGGCCGATAACAACCCCTACTCTGCCATCGAACAGGTCAAGCGGCTGGAGCGGGAACAGGGCCGGCATAAAGCGCCGCGGCGCAATGCGGCAAACCCGGATCATCACGCCAGACTGCAGGAAATCAAGGAACGGCTCCGCACCTTGGCGCGCAGTGAACGGAATCTGCGCGACGACCTGGGTGGCGACGTATCACCGATCCGAAAGCGATGGGCTCGCGAAGAACTTGCCACGGTACTCGAGCAGCAGGCGCAACTGCGTCGGGAGCGTGACCACCTCGGCGGACGCCGCCCCCGGACGACCGACATCGAGCGCCGCGCCAGGAAAGATGCCCTGGACGCTGAATTCGGTACGCGCGAGGCGCAACTCAGTGCCCAACAGGCGCAATTGCGTTCTCGGGAAGCAAAAGAGCAAGCCCAAGCCGAGGAACAGCGGGCCAACGCGAAAAGCTGGCACACCAAAGAGCCGCAACCCGGAACGTCGGCGCCGAAGCGAGATTGATGACATCGACCGCATTGATCGCCGTCGAACCTGATATCCGGACAGACCCTTGGTGTAGAGGCGGGTTTGAAACCCGTCCCTAATTGCGGTTATCACGTCCAACGGCGCTCCATCACCGGGCGCCAGATTCCGGTTTCGTCCGACGCCGATCGGGACGCCCCCCGGCCTTAATCCGACTGTAATGATCAGACATTAGACTGTGCCGTGACGCGGGATCGAGAGCACGTGTTGCCACGTCATTCCCGCCAACATCAGTCAAGGCTGTCACGATTACGCCGGGGGATTGTCATGCGCTCGTCCAATGAAGAAGATAGTGTCAGTAATGTCAGCGGTAACCGCCATCTCAATGAGATCGTCGCGGTCAATATGAAACGTCGGCAACTCCTGATCGGTGGGTTGGGCGCCGCGGCACTGGGTTTTCTCGGGATGCCTTTTCCGGGAGGTCTGCGTGAAGCGCGTGCGTACGATACCTCGATCCCACCTCGCCCCGACTTTGGCGGCATCGGCTTCGATGGGATTCCCGCCAACACGCTCGCCGAGGGTCTGGTCGATGATGTGCGTCTGCCGCCCGGCTACACCTACCAGGTGCTCTATGCCTGGGGTGATCCAATCGGCGCGCTCGGCCAAACGCCAGGCGCGCCCGCCTGGAAGGACGATGCCAGTAACACCGCCGAGGAGCAGACGCTGCAGTCGGGTGACCACCACGACGGCATGAAGTTCTTCGCATTCCCGCAGAAGGGCAAGGGCTATCGCGGCATCCTGTGCGTGAATCATGAGTATAACGATCAGGAGCTCCTGTTTCCCGATGGCATGGAGAACTGGTCGCTGGAAAAGGCCCGAAAATCCCAGCATGCGCATGGCGTGAGCGTCATCGAGATCGGGGTCGACCGACTCACGGGCGGTTGGGAAGTGAAGCGTCCGTCACGCTTTGCCCGCCGGATCCACGGCAACACCCCGATGCTGCTGTCGGGTCCCGCGGCCGGCCACCCGCTGCTGCAAACCGCCGCCGACCCGACCGGCACCCTGGTGCTGGGTACGCTGAACAACTGTGCGAGTGGACGCACCCCCTGGGGAACCTATCTGACCTGTGAGGAAAACTGGAACGGCTACTTCGCCAATCCCACCGGCGATGTCGAAAGCGTTCCGGGCGAAGATCAAAAGCTCGAAATCCTCGCCGGCCAATCCCGCTATGGCATTACCCAGGAAGGTGTCGGGTACCGGTGGCATGAGGTCGACACGCGCTTTCGTGCCGATTTCAATCCCAACGAACCGCATCGCTTCGGCTATGTGGTCGAGATCGATCCCTTCAATCGGCGTGGCACGCCCAAAAAACGGACCGCCTTGGGCCGCGTCAAGCACGAGAACGCCGAACTGGTGGTCGCCCCTGATGGCCAGGTGGTCGTCTATACCGGTGATGATGAGCGTAATGAGTACATCTATAAGTTCGTCACCAAGGGGCGCTTCGACCCGAATCAGCGTCGCGCCAACATGGACCTGCTCGACGAGGGGACCCTCTATGTGGCCCGTTTCCATGAGGATGGCAGCGGTGAGTGGCTCGAGCTGACACCCGACAATCCCGCGTTGGCGGGCTGGACCCAGGCGGAGATCTGTATTCGCACCCGCCAGGCAGCGGACCTGGCAGGTGCCACCATGATGGATCGGCCGGAGTGGATCACGGCCCATCCGTTCAAACGCTCGACCGTGTATTGCACCCTCACCAACAATAGCAACCGCGGCCGCACCCCGGCATCGGTCAACACCCCGACGACCAACGCGGGCTCGGCTCGCCCCCCGATAGACACGGCCAACCCGCGCGGCGGTGACGCCGGCGAGGGGTTCGGCTCGGGTAACGTCTACGGGCATATCATTCGCTGGCACGAGGCTGACGAAGACAGCACCGCGCTCACCTTCACCTGGGACATCTTCGCCCTGGCCGGTGACCGGGCGCAAAGCGTCGACAAGCTCAAGGGCAACGTCATCGGCGATGAGTACAACAGCCCGGACGGACTCTGGTTCGATTCGACCGGTCGGCTGTGGATTCAAACCGATGCCACCACCAGCGAGTCAAGCTATGCCGAGGGTGGCGTGAACGAGCGGATCGGAACCAATCAGATGCTCTGCGCGGACCCATTGACCGGCGAGACGCGTCGCTTCCTGACCGGTCCCAGGGGGTGCGAGGTCACGGGTGTCACCTCGACACCCGACAACCGTGCCCTGTTCGTGAATATCCAGCATCCGGGCGAGGGTGGAACCAGTGAAGACCCGACGGCGGTGAGCAGTTGGCCCGCCCGCGGCCCGCGACCGCGTTCGGCGACCATCGTCATCACCCGCGAGGACGGCGGGGTGATCGGCGGGGCCTGATCCCGGTTGGAGCGCGTGCCGCGACGTCGTCACGACGGAGACGGCGCGGCGGCGCTCATTGATCGGATGGCTGTTGCCGGCCTTGATCAAGATTCCGGCCACTTGGGCTCGCCGGGTGCGTACCACCTCGTCGGGCTTGCTGACCTCCATGCACGGTGCCGTAGCGCAAGGCGTCCTCATCCGCAGCCACACTGAACACATTTGGCGCCAGCATCAGCGGTGCCTGGCGCTGATAACGGTGCCGTTGGTACACCGCCTCGGTCCAGTCCTTGCCGCTGCTGACATAACTCTTGTACTCGGCGATCACCAGCGGGATGCCGTGGCCGGAGAGCCAGGCGATGACGAGGAGTTCGACGTAGCCGGCCGGATTCGCTCATGGTACAGTTGTTCTCAAGCAAAGAGCTATCAAATGAAATATCTTCTGATTCAGCGTGTTAGCCCGCTGAGACACACCAGGGCTTTGCTAACCTCTTTGTTAGCTGCCGGCCTGCGAGGCGATCCTAACAATGCCAGTTCGTTGTTTTTCTTGATTTTCATGGCGACATGCAGATCGGCCCGAGGTTTCTCCGGTCGTACTGCCTAGTCGTCCCCCTTCTGGAACACCCATTGCGGGGAACCTCGCGAACCTATATTTCTGATTTTACTTCCATATAGCGATGTCAGAAGGTTTTGGATCTTTGTCAGCTTCTGGTCCTCACTCAGCACCTCCGGCAACTTGTCCAGCAGCAGCCGATTGATATCCTCTCGCGTGACAGGGCCATGCTCCTTGATCAGTGCCACGATCAAGTCCCGATAGTAGTGGCTGTCGAATCCCCGATCCCAGATATGTCTCGCCTTCTCGCCGACCACGGCGGCCACCTGGCCGGCGACCACCGTGTTCGGATAGCGACCTTCCACCAAGTGCCGGGCCTTGAGCGAACGATGCTCCTCCGCGGTGATCGGCCGGCGCTTCTGTACCTTGTCCAGCAACATGATGGTGCACAGATCGAAATCGGTATTCGCCATCAACAGCCGGGTGTAGCGCTCGTCCAGAATCCGCCCCTGAAGCGCCACCTTGACCCGCTCCGGGACGGAGAGGTCGTAATCCGGCAAGTGGAAAAAGCGGTTACGCTGCTTGATGAACATGCGCTTGATGCCGCCACCCTGGGTGTCGATTGCGGATGCGGGCGCGCCCGATCACTCGCCCTGTCCACGACCTCTGGCGGAGTGAAGAACTCGCCCGCTTTGGCCCCGGCATCGTCGGCGAACTTCTTCACTTCAGGGGTCAGCTTGCGGGTTTCCCGCTGTCATCGAACAGCCGGCCCTGTTCGGGGTACTGGAGATGTACTGAACGGTACAGTAAAGCCCGGTCTGATCCAAGGGCTTGACAACAGCATGCGGATGGAGCGTGTCAAGGGCCACCATTTAGCTGTGGCCGCCGACGGCGATCGAGGCGCGCAACAGATGGTACGATTGCTCGGCCTTGAGATCCGACCAGTCGATGAGGATCAGGGGCTCGGCGATCCGGGCCTGGGTCACGCGGCAGCGGGCGCCGTAGGCGTCACGACTCCGTCACGCCAGCCTGGCCCCGCCGACCACACCAAGAGGGCCTGAGTGTCTCCTACCCTATCACACACGTATTGCGCAACCCATCGCCAGCGTTTCCCAAGGTGACTGGGCGAACTGTTCAGCGTGGTTCAGATGGTTGTGCAACGCGGGGTTGAGTCGAAGCCCATGATCGCCCCCTATTCACCACCGTTCGCGATCACCCCCGCCATCGTCGCGCTCATCGCCGACATCGCCGAGCGGGTCGGCCAGTATGCCCAGGCCGGGGATTCGGCGGCCACCCTGCGGCTGCGGCGTATCAATCGCATACGGACCATTCAGGGCTCGTTGGCGATTGAAGGCAATACCTTGAGCGAGCAACAGATCACCGCGATCATGGAGGGCAAGCGGGTGATTGCCCCACCCCGCGAGGTCCAGGAGGTACGCAACGCACTGCTGGCCTACGACCGGTTCGCGACCTGGAACCCAACGCTGGAGGATGACCTGCTCGCCGCCCATGCCCTGCTGATGGCCGGCCTGGTGGATCGGCCTGGCGCTTATCGCAGCGGTGGTGTCGGGGTCATGTCGGGTAGCGCGGTGGTCCACATGGCGCCACCCGCCAGCCGCGTCCGCGGCTTGATGGAGAGCCTCTTCGGCTGGCTGCACGGGTGCGAGGTCCACCCGCTGATCGCCAGTTGTGTCTTCCATTACGAATTTGAATTCATCCACCCCTTTGACGACGGCAACGGGCGCATGGGTCGGCTCTGGCAAAGCCTGATCCTGAGCCGCTGGAAACCGCTGTTTGCCGATTTGCCGGTCGAGAGCATCGTCCATGCCCATCAGGACGACTATTACCAGGCGCTGGCTGACAGTACCCACGAGGGCGCATCGACGCCTTTTATCGCCTTCATGTTGGGTGTGATCCGGAAGGCCCTGGGTGCCCACCCGACCGAACAAGCAACCGCACAAGCTACCGAACAAGTTCGGCGACTGCTCGCGTCGATGGGGGACGGCTGCTACTCGGCCAAGTCTTTGATGGTGCTGCTAAGATTATCCCATCGCCCAACTTTTCTCTACGATTATCTGCAACCGGCGCTCGCCGCCGGTTGGCTGGAGCAGACACATCCCGATACGCCGAAGAATCCCAGACAGCAATACCGTCTGACCCGGTCAGGACAACAGGCGGCACAGGACCTTACCCAGGACAGTCACTGACGCAGCACCCGCGGATGCCCTGGAGGATCAGGACCTCGACTTCAAAGAGTGGCCCGAGCGCAGCCGCGAGAAGGCCTTGGACCAGATGGTCGAAATGGCCGTCTGCATGGCCAACGGTGGCGGTGGCACCGTGGTCTTCGGGGTGCGCGACCGGGTGGTGGGACACGCGGCGGCCCTCCTGGGCGTACCCGCGGAGATCGACACCAACCTGCTGCTGAAGGCCGTCTATGACCGCACGAACCCGCGGCTCACACCGGTCTTCGAGGACTTGATGGTGCCGGAGGGCACCGGTCGCCTGCTGCTGATGCAGGTCCACGGCGGCCTGCCACCCTATACCGACAGCCAGGGGCGGGCCAAGGTGCGCGTCGGCAAAGACTGCCAACCCATGACGGGCAGCCTACGCAGCCGCGTCCTGGTCGAGACCGGCGAGACCGATTTTACCGCCGGGCACGTCGAAGGCCGCCCGGCGGACCTGCTCTCGGCCCGCCGCCATGGAGCACTTGCGCGATGCGGCGCGCCGGGAAAACGCCCCGGAGGACTACGACAGAAACCAGGTGGTGCGCCTGATGCTGGAGCTGCGGGCGGAGACCCCGGAGATCCTGCTCGACGGCGCAGGGCGCTCGGCCTGTTACCGTCTCGATCCCGCACGGAAATGAGCGGCGCGCATTGTCCGCGCATTTTCTTGGAAAGAAAGCGCGCGAAATTGCGCGCAAGCATTTGCGAGAAGTCCGCTACCCAGACGCAAGCGATCCGGTCGGCAACGCCTCGCAGCGTTCAGGCGTATACATGGTAAGAATCTATTCTTAAGGAAACATTGCTCGGCATGGCAAGATTTGGTAAACGGTCGATCAAACCGGTCTGGTTGCAGCAATGTTCATAAGAAATCTTGCAGTCTCGCGCGATCTATTGCGACTCGGCAAATCTGACATCTACAAGGTTTTTCCTGTCGGTGCGCTGACGGGGACGAGCCCGGTGCGCTTTTGGTCGGGGTCGGGCTCGCGGGCGTGTTGGACGCGAAGGGCGCAGGTGGAATTCGGTGCTACACCTCAACCGGCATCGGACCGAACTTCCGGGCTTGGTAGTCCAGGCCGGTCACACTGCGCCCGGTCTGCCGGAAGTGCTCGAAATCGAGCAAAGGGCATGGTCAATGGCCGGCAACCTTGATCTTGACCTGGGGCGAAAATTCACTCGGATTCAAAGCCGCAAGCTGAGTCCTTACGCGCTCGCGCAGACCGATGGCGGGCTTGAGTACATATTCATCGTAGTCGGGGTGCTCCGGATTCAACATGAACAACCGTGACAGGACGCGAGCCAATCGCTCGATGGCCTTGGAGTAGGATGTTCAATCTGACCCGAAACGGCGCCCGATCCCCCATGCAAGAACGGTGTTGCCCGGACGCACCGGGTCGGGGTTCGACGCACGGGTGGGTATGATAAAGCACGCCGCACGCGTTCATACCCAGGCATCGACAAGTGCTCAGCGCTTGGCCACACTGCGGGAGTGATGACATGACCCTGGCGGAGAGCGCACGACGTGATGAACGCATTCAAGAGTCCCGTAGCCCGTCTGGCCCATCTGTTTCAGCGATCACGTGATGCCTGGAAGGCGGAGCGGGGAGCGGATGCGGCTGCGGCGCCCACCGATGATGCGTCACCGCAGCAAGGGGACGCGCCCCCCGTCGGTCATCACTATCCGGTGATGGTCATGCAGTTGACCCTGCGGATGTATCTGCACGCGGGGCTCGGCAGTCGCGGCGTGGCGCAGGTATTGAATCTGTTTGGCGCGATGCTC
>Ga0247836_1005666_pt1 | contig 14447 bp, 14 predicted proteins | sample LaCruzMarch2015__4_FD_187116 | JGI IMG/M metagenome (GOLD analysis project Ga0247836, IMG submission 187116) | Freshwater microbial communities from meromictic Lake La Cruz, Castile-La Mancha, Spain - LaCruzMarch2015_14m | ecosystem: Environmental > Aquatic > Freshwater > Lake | place: Spain...
TAAGTATTTAGCGCGACGAGTTACATCAATTATTTGTTTCCCTTTACAAAGATGATCAATATCATGATTTACAGGAACGCGCAATTTTTCTTGGCGCACGAGGGTTTTTGAAATAAATTGATTTAATAAACGAGGTGCTACACCTCTTTTGGTTGTTTCTATTTCTGGTAATTCTGGCATTATTTATTCTTCATCATGTTCGATAACGCGACCTTTATCTGAAGGCTTAGTTTTAAAAAAATAGTTTTTAATCATCACAGTAAGCCAGATAACTCCACCTATGATAAATCCCCAAACAAGAACATAAGACAACATTATGAAAAGGCCGACTACTAAAGCAATAGAAATACCTAATATAATAAATGGTATAAGTTGCTCAAAAAGTTTTTGTAATTTATTATCCATAATGAATACCTTAAATGTCAAAAAATTGTGAAAATGGCAATTGAAAAAAAACTATAACTTTCAGTGTCTTATGCGATATTTTGAAAATCAAACTGTTTTTTTCATGATGATTTTTGGTAAATTATCATCTTTAATTTGCTTTTATGCAACATCAGATGTGCAATTTGTGGTATCATATAGCGGTGATAGCAGATATGGTAGCCATTGTCCTTATAGATTAGGTAACATGGTTTAATAGATTTGGACTAGTCACTTTGTAAATTTGTTATGTGTGATTTAATGTTAATCACCAGGCATTAATATTGGAGAAAGCTATGATATTCGGTTTATTAAACCTATCTTTCTGGGGTTATGTAATTGCAACTATTATTTTGACACAAATAACGATTGCTTCGGTCACAATTTATTTGCATAGATATCAAACACACCGTGCTTTGACTTTGCATCCTATTGTTGGTCATTTTTTCCGATTTTGGTTATGGATAACTACTGGCATGGTCACTGCAGAGTGGGTAGCTATTCACCGCAAACATCATGCTACTACTGATGCTGAGGGTGATCCTCATAGTCCTGTAGTTCTTGGTATTAAAAAAGTATTTTGGCAAGGGGCTGAATTATATCGTCAAGCTTCTTGTGATAAAGAAATGATTGAGAAATACTCACACGGCACTCCGGATGACTGGATTGAACGTAATCTTTATCGTCGATATTCAGCTCGTGGCATTATTCTTATGCTTATTATTGATGTTTTATTATTTGGAATACCTGGCGTTTCTATCTGGGCAATTCAAATGATGTGGATCCCGCTTTGGGCTGCAGGCGTTGTTAATGGTATCGGGCATTTTTGGGGATATCGTAATTTTGAATGTTTAGACGCCGCTACTAATGTTTTCCCATGGGGATTTTGGATAGGTGGTGAAGAGCTGCATAATAATCACCATACTTTTGCCTCCTCAGCTAAATTCTCAGTAAAATGGTGGGAGTTTGATATTGGTTGGTTATATATTCGCATCTTATCATTCTTAGGCTTAGCTAAAGTTAAAAAATTACCACCAAAATTGGCAAGGCAGGAAGGTAAGTTGCATGTTGATTTAGATACAGTTAAGGCTGTAGTGGGTAATCGTTTTCAAGTGATGTCATATTACTATAAATCTGTTGTTCGTCCAATTTTACGTCAAGTAAAAGCAACTGATATTAAATCTAATGTCGATAAAAAATTGTTCCAGAGAGCAGGAACTTTACTAAGGCGACAAGAGGACTTGCTTTCTCCACGTGCTAATACACGTTTGCAGGAATTATTAGATCGTTATGAACAATTACGTATAGTTTATAATTATCGTCAATCATTGCAAAATATCTGGATGAAAACAGCAGCCTCTCAAAAAGAGTTGATTGAGTCTTTACAACAATGGTGCAAGCAAGCTGAAGATTCAGGCCTTGATGTACTTAGACAGTTTGCAGAGCATATTAAAGGATATGTTCCTAAACCTGTAGTGTTGTAGAAAAAATAATTACTCGACTTTAATTTTTGTTGGGTCACTCGGCCCAACAATTTCATACTTAAAAATTCTTTAGTTAAAAAATATAAAGGGTTTGTTGGCAATTTCTCTATAATCCCTTACGTGGCAAGACTTGTCCGTGCCATCATGGCGAACTATGGATCCCGTAGACAACTACGCTAATAAATCTTGGCCTGTTAATCAATATAAACAATTACTGTATTATTCTTTAAAATTTTCACTTAGAATTATTGAGTTAAAATATCTTCTAAGGATGTAAGATGACTGACTTAAATTTATTATTAAATACCTCATGGGGCGCTGAGAAATGGATTGATGAGGGATGGTCTAACTTAACAGATGATGAAAAAAGCCTAGTCACTTTAAGATTAAATGAAATGTTTAAAGATGGTCTGCCATTTGATTTAATCTATGATAATACACTTTATATTTATGTCTTTGCACTATTAGCTCAACTCGAAGTCATTGCTATTCAAGTTCCACTGAAATTTGAATCATGCCTGGAAAATACAGATTTAAAATCTAAATTAAGAACACAGCTAATTGATGAAGTTTTTCATGGTTTGGTTTTTACTAAAATTGTATTTATGTTATCAAGCTCTCTTATAATGCCGCCTAAATATAATAGTGACATAGAGATATTATGTGATTTTATTAGAAATGAAGAGTGTCCAAAAGTTGCGATAATACTATTAAATTTACTTGCAGAGGGATTGATAGAGGAGCTTTTTGAAGTGCTATATAAATATAATATTGCACCCAAAGTATTTAGGACTATTCTTGAAGATGAAACCCGACATGTTCAAGAAGCAGAGCTTTATGCTGAAATTGGTACGCCAAATAAAAGCATTATTAAGAAAAAATTAGAGGAGTTTGAGAATCTATTATTAAATAAAATTTTTCTTAATTTTAACTATACTATTTCTTTGGGACTTTTAATTGGGATAGAGGGTGTCGCTGATATTACTGAGCGCCTAGTGAATAAACATAACTACCAACTTAAGCAGCTTAATTTAAAACCAAGTAAAACTTGGGAGTTATATATGGGGCTAGGTGGAAAAATTATGCCTAAAATTATGTATTATGGTAGTACAAAACATCTTGTTCCATTTACGCCATCTAAAAGATTTTTAATGTCAAATTGGACTAATCCTACTGATCCTACAATGACAGGTGAATTTAATCTTAATATATCACGCTTTAAATCCATAAAAAAATCACATCCTGAAATTAGTATTAATACAATTATGCTTCAAGCAGTAAGCCTTTCTTTAACCTATGATCCGAATTTTAGATTGCATTTACAACATAATGAAATTTATCGAACTGAAAAGTCTTATGTCGGTGTTGTTGTAAAATTGCCAGAGTGCGATGATCATCTGTGCACTATTATTCTAGAAAATTGTCATGAAATGACGGCTTGGCAAGTTACAGAAAAAATAAAGTATCATATCGGTATTATGATGTTTTGTTATAAAAAGAGATTACAATTAGAAAAAGAAAATCCACAACTTGAAGTTCAAAGAACTTTTACAAATATAGATAGTAAAGATGGTGGCTGTTACGCTGCATTTCTGGGTAACTCCGTTGTTTCAGTATCTAATATTGGTAGCGCAGGCTACTCCAGAGGTAAGACGCCGCTTTTGAGAAATGAGGCTTTAAAATTTCTATTACTTACGCCGGAGCGTAAATTAGTTTGGAATGATTTAATAGAGGATTTTGAAGCACAAGATATTTTACCAGTGTCCATAAGTGCTGATCACCGTGTCTTTCATGGTAATATTCCAGTACCTAAAATTATTAAAGAAAGTTTTGATATAGTTCTTAATAATATGTTAAAACAAGATTCTTCAGCAAAAGATCCTTTAAAAAGACTAAATAATGGTAATATTTTCGCACTTGAAACTTTAGTTAATGCCAATTTAGAACTTGGCTATAATATACTTTCATTGATGCAAACTATAGCCTTTGATTTTATGGCCCTCGAAGAAATTTTAGAAGTAATTGGAATAAATTTATTGGAAGACATTTCCTTAAGAGGTATCAATTGATAAAAAAAGAAATAGTAATAACAAGCTTAGGCAATACTATCGAGTGGTTTGATTTTGGACTTTTTATTTTTATGGCGCCTATAATCGGTGCCAAATTTTTCCCTCATACATCGGCTGTTAATGCAACCATCCAGGCTTTAATGGTCTTTGCAGGCGGATTTCTTTGTAGGCCATTAGGTGGTATATTTTTTGGCTATTTTGGTGATACTCGCGGACGAGCTAAAACATTAAGAATTTCTATATTAATAATCACCATATCAACTTTTTTGGTCGGTGTTCTTCCTTCTTATGATGAGATAGGGTTTGCAGCGCCAATACTATTTATTTTTCTTCGTTTAATACAGGGCATATCTATTGGCGGTGAATATAGTGGGATAATGATCTATCTTGCTGAATCAGCACCAACTAAAAAAAGAGGTTTTATTACTAGTTTTGCAGCAATAGGCGCTAATTTAGGTTTTTTATTAGCAGCTCTAACGTTGATGGTTCTTAATTTAATTTTCGTTAAAGAAGAAATTATAAGTTGGGCATGGCGTTTGCCATTTATTCTTATTGGTTTACCTGGCTCATTATTTATATATTATCGTTTTAAATTAGCCGAAACCCGAGTTTATTCTAATTTACAAAAAAAACATCTAATTGAGCCCATGCCATTTATCGCAGCTATTAAATTTGCACCGCTGCAATTGCTAAAAATTTTAGGTCTTACTTGTATGGGCTCGACATTTTATTATGTGTTTTTTGGGTTTATGCCTACATATTTAGAGCATTATATTGGTTTCGCACCGCAGAGCGCATTAACTATAGAGAGCATTATGTTAATTGCAATGTTAATTACTGTGCCTTTAGCTGGTATGTGTGGTGATTATTTTACCCGTAAAAAAATGTTAATTATCACCTCGATAGCAATTATATTATTGGTTTTTCCATGTTTTTATTTAATTCAATCTAAATCGATATTATTGGTGGTCTTGGCTTTGGGAATAGCCACTATCTTAAGCTCGCTAGAGCAAGGTAATACACTTGCTTTAGTTGTTGAAAATTGTCCTCTGAACGTTCGATATAGCGGCATAGCATTCACTTATAATTTAGGAAATGCTTTATTCGGTGGGAGTATGCCTCTGATTGTTAGTTTAATGACAGAAAAAATAGGTATTATCTCGCCATGTTATTATTTGATTTTTATGGCAAGCATCACTTTGATTACATCTTTCACCCTACTCAGTAATAACCAGTCTTTAAGAGCGCTTCGTCACCTTACGCCACTGAGTATGCAAAAGAACTCTCAATAAACCCAATATAAAGCAATATAACGCCAAACATTAAACCAAACAAGCTAAATAAGAATGGTATTTCTTCTATATATTTTGAAAGTAGCGCTTTCCATTGCTTAACAAAAATGACTCGAAAAATTCCAATTAAAACCATACTGGTTCCAATTAAAGTTATGATTAAGGTCCATCCTAAATCAAAGCTATTGGCGAACATTAACGATAAAGAACCAAAAATTGTGGGAAGTACGCCGCCCATGATGTAACCAGAATCTGACTTAACCATGTGTTTTGCCATGTCACGAGCATCTTCTAGATTAAATAAAATGCCTAAAGAAAGTATTAAAGATACGAAGCCAAACCAGCGAGCAAAAATTATATATGTCATATCACCAATCCATAGTAATTGTATATACCCAAAAATTAGCATTTCCAGGCACCTTGTATTTTAAACTAAATCGTATCATTATAATTAGATTTAAGGAAGTGTATTAACAAGGAGCTTTTATGGCTGAAAGGATGAGATTAGCTGATATGAATAAGAAAGCCTATGATTTGCTTTTTAAAATTCTATTCATCATCTTCGGTTTTTTGATAATAGTTTCATTATCTGGTTGTAAAGAGAACTTTATTGGCATGTTAAACCCAAAGGGAATAATTGCTTATGAAGAACGTAAGTTATTTTTTGATACTTTGGCTTTGATGTTGATAGTAGTTTTACCTGTAATCATCATGAGCATTACCTTTGTTTATCATTATCAAGTTTCACATCGTATAAGGGATTATAAACCAAATTGGAGCCATAATTTTTATTTAGAAGTACTATGGTGGGGTATTCCTTGCGTGATTATATTGGTCTTAGCTACAATGACTTGGAAAAAGACCCATGAGTTAGATCCTTATCAACGAATTGCGGGGCATGATGAAAAACCTATGTTGGTGCAAGTTATTGCTTTGCCATGGAAATGGTTATTTATTTATCCCGAACAAAATATTGCAACTGTTAATTATCTTGAAATTCCTTTAGGCCAGCAAGTTGAATATTGGATAACGACAGATAATGTCCCAATGAGTGCTTTCTTTATCCCTCAGCTAGGTAGTCAGATATATGCGATGTCAGGAATGAGAACCCGCCTTCATCTTTTAGCTAATGAGCCTGGAGTTTATGACGGTTTAAATACTCAATTTAATGGCGATGGTTTTTCAGATATGCATTTTGAAGTTCACGTAGTGCCTCCAAAAGATTTAGAAAAATGGTTTGTCAAAGTCAAAAAATCATCAAATTCATTAACTAATGTCTCCTATAATCAGTTACTACAACCATCAATGGGTGATAAGCCAAAGAAATTCTCAAGTGTAGAAAATGACTTATTTAATAAGGTAATAATGACTTATATGAGCTCTGTAGGTGCTTTGCATCCTCGTCAAACTACAATTAAATTCCATAAGGAATAATCATGTTTCAAAATTTATTATTTGGTAAATTAAGCTTAGCTGCCATTCCCTTTGATAACCATTTTGCTATGGGGGCAGGGGCTTTTATGGTGCTAGTGGTTGCTAGTTTTCTAGTTGCAATGACAGTATTTAAGAAATGGTCATATCTTTGGAATGATTGGATTACCACAGTTGATCATAAAAAAATTGGGATTATGTATTTAATCTTAGCTTTTGTAATGTTGCTCCGTGGTTTTTCAGATGCACTCTTAATGAGGTCACAGCAAGCAATTGCTGCGGGAGATTCGTTAGGTTTCTTGCCTCCTCATCATTTCGGTGAGATTTTTACAGCCCATGGCGTTATTATGATTTTCTTTGTTGCAATGCCACTTATTTTTGCATTGCTTAATATGATAGTCCCTTTACAAATTGGCGCGCGTGATGTGGCTTATCCTTATCTAAATTCACTTAGCTTTTGGTTAACTTTTGTGGGGGCGATGTTATGCAATACTTCTCTGGTAGTAGGGCATTTTGCCTCAACAGGTTGGCTTGCCTATCCGCCTTTATCTGAGTTGTATTATAGTCCTGATGTTGGTGTTGATTATTATATATGGTGTTTGCAAATTTCAGGTGTTGGAACTTTACTTGCGGGCATTAATTTTATCGCCACTATTTTAAAAATGCGTTGTAAAGGTATGACATTAATGAAAATGCCAGTTTTTGTTTGGTCTGCATTATGTGCCATGATTTTGGTAGCCCTCGCATTTCCCGTTTTAACTGTAACACTTGCTCTTTTATCGTTAGATCGTATGCTCGATATGCATTTCTTTACTGATTTTGCAGGTGGAAATAACATGATGTATATTAATTTAATCTGGGTTTGGGGCCACCCTGAGGTATATATTCTCATTTTGCCAGTATTTGGTATTTTTTCAGAAGTGGTAGCAACTTTTAGTCAAAAAAAATTATTTGGTTATACCACAATGGTATGGGCAATAGCTATGATAACTTTTCTTTCATTTGTCGTCTGGCTCCATCATTTTTTCACAATGGGTGCCGGGGCTGACGTTAATGCCTTTTTTGGAATCGCGACTATGATTATTTCAATTCCTACTGGAGTAAAAGTATTTAATTGGCTGTTTACCATGTTTAAGGGTAGGATTATCATGGCAACACCCATGCTTTGGGTTACTGCATTTTTTACTACTTTTGCAATCGGTGGAATGACTGGTGTGATGATGGCAGTTCCTCCAGTTGATTTTCAAGTTCATAATAGTTTATTTCTTGTCGCGCATTTTCATAATGTGATTATTGGTGGTGTATTATTTGGATCTTTTGCTGGGGTAATTTATTGGTTTCCAAAAGTATTTGGTTTTCGTTTAGATGAAGCCTGGGGTAAAAGAGCTTTTTATTTTTGGGTGGCAGGATTTTATTGCGCTTTTATGCCTTTGTATATTTTAGGGTTGGATGGATTTGTGCGTCGAACAGCTCATTATTCGAATACTCTATATCAACCCTATTTAATTTTTGCAGCAATGGGAGCTTCATTGATTTTGGTTGGTATTTTGTGCCAGGTTATCCAGTTATATGTATCTATAAAAAATCGCCATGCTCTTCATGATAGAACAGGAGATCCTTGGAATGGTCGAACTTTAGAATGGTCGATTTCATCTCCTGCTCCAATATATAACTTTGCCAATTTACCAACAGTTAAAGAACTTGATCAATTTTGGGTGGATAAGGAAAAGCATAGAAGTGAAGGGTATGTTCATCCTAAAGATATGCATTATCATGCCATTCATATGCCTAAAAATACATCGGCTGGATTTATTATCGCTATTTTTTCTGGAATCACAGGATTTGCCCTAGTTTGGCATATGCTTATTCCAGGAGTTGTAGGTTTATTAGGTGTTATTGCAACAGCTATTGCGCGAACATTTTCTAATAATGTTGATTACTATATCGATGCTGAAACAGTTAAAAAAACTGAGTTAGCTCATTTAAAGGAGCTTGTCTAATGCATAATGACGCGGTACTTATAGAAGAGCATCATAATAGTGATTCAACCGATGTGTTTGGTTTTTGGTTGTACATACTTACCGATTGCATTTTATTTGGAAGTTTATTTGCAACGTTTTTAGTATTGAATAATCCTGGGTTTCCAGGACCTGTATTAAAAAATTATGTGAACTTACCAGATGTACTTATTGAGACATTTCTCTTATTAATCTCAAATTTTACTTTTTGCTTAGCTACTTTAAATTTATATAAGGATAAATTAGTTAAAGTTCAGCTATGGCTTGGCCTTACCTTTTTACTGGGGGTAGGTTTTATCTATTTGGAAGTTACTGAATTTATACATCTTGCTAATGAAGGTTTTCGTTGGGATGTAAGCGGTGCTATATCTTCCTTTTTTGCCTTAGTTGGTACTCATGGATTGCATGTTGGTTTTGGCTTACTCTGGATTTTAATATTGATGATTCAGCTACCGCTAATTAAATTAAATCATGTTCGGCGACGTCGGATGACTTATTTAGGATTATTCTGGAATTTTTTAGATATCGTCTGGATTTTTGTCTTTACTATAGTATACCTGATGGGGGCTATTTAGAATGGAACATAATGGAATGAACGAAGCTGATTATGGAACTGGCCAAAAAAAATTAGGCATGTATTTAATTGGTTTTATCAGTTGCTCTTTACTTACGTTGCTATCTTTTTGGTCGGTAATGTCTCAAAGATTTTCTAAATTGGAAGTATTGGCAGTGATTTTTTCATCAGCTTTAATTCAATTTTTGGTGCAGGTTATTTGTTTTCTTCGTTTGACTGCAGCTACTGAGCAAGGGAAAACGAATATAATGACATTTTTATTTACAGTGGTTATTTTGATATCGATTATTGTAGGATCGTTATGGATTATGTGGAATTTAAATTACTATATGATGCATTAATTTAAGGCCATTTAGAACGGCCTAAAGTTATGAACGTATGGTGGGCAAATCGATAGCGTGCCTACCAACAGCTTTCGGACTATGGTGGGCACGCTATCGATTTGCCCACCCTACTAAGCAAAAAGGAAATAAAATGGCTCGTTATTTAGTAATTGCTGCGAGTAGTTCAATAGGGCAGGCATTAACAAGCGCTTTAAAGTTGCAAGGCGATAGCGTTTTTACTACAGCTAGAGATAAAAGCAAGTTAAATCCTGATATGATTTTAGATGCGACTGATTTTGATGCAGTTAATGAAGCGTTCAAACAAGCAGGAACCATCGATGGAGTGGTTAATTGTAGTGGTTCTTTATTCTTAAAGCCGGCGCACATCACCACTAAAGAGCAATACCAAAATGTTATTGATGCCTCTTTAACAACATCATTTGCAACTGTAAATGCGGCAGGTAATTACATGAAAGAAGGTGGATCGGTAGTTTTGATTGCCTCTGCCGCTGCATTGGTGGGGATATCTAATCACGAGGCAATCTCCGCTGCAAAGGCCGGTATTATTGGCTTAGCTCAGTCGGCGGCTGCAACTTATGCAAAGAATAACTTACGGTTTAATGTAGTCGCCCCAGGTATGGTTGCCTCGCCATTAACCGCTGAATTAATAAAAAGTGAAGCTATGTTAGATGCATCAAAGGCCATGCATGCATTAGGGCGTATTGGTAAACCTGAAGATATTGCACAAGCGATATTATTTCTTTTAAGCCCACAAAATAACTGGATAACCGGACAAGTTTTAGCTGTTGATGGGGGATTAAGCCGCGTTCGACCTAAGGTGAAAATGTAGTATTTCAATTTAAATATAATTATTTCCGGATTACATGGTCTTAGTTTTTCGTAAGACCTGTGTTTAATGCTTATATTTTGAGTGAATGGGAATATAATCAAAATGTTGTGCAGTACTCGAAGAGCTACATTCGTCATAAGTATTATCAGCGCAAAGGAAAAATTCTTCGGCTCCTAATTTGATAGCTTTAGAAATAGCTTCTTCAACAGACTTAAAGTGAGATAACTCATCACCATGACGCACAAATTGTTCTGAATCATTAGAAATAATCTCAACAAGATACTCATTAAGCTCCATTGGGGAGTAAATAATGGCTATTGATTGAGACATTAACTTTGCTTTATTGATTAAATCTTCACGCGTTAGGTTTGCCATATACATTCCTTATATATCTTTATGTTATTATAGACCATATTTCAATGAGTAACAGTTGCCATGATTATTTCTACAGCACCTATGTTTTGAGCTAAGCTTATTATAATCAAAATTTCGTGCTGATCTTGGAGGACTGGGTTTGTCTTATTAACGTTGCGATCACGATAGATTTATCGGGTTCGTGGTGGCAGGGCGGTATTTTCTTCGCTCCCTTTTTCTTGCGCTGGCTTTTGCGCCGTTAGTTTAATCTCCTTTAATTTAGATTTAATTTCTTGCATTGATAAAATGGTGCTTTGTCTGGATTGCTCCATTTTGGTTTCGTCACTCTTAATCGACCTAGATCCACCAGAAACAATATTTTCTAATATATTTTTAAAGAACTCTGCCCAGGTTCTTGTATGAAGTGATTGAGTCTTAGTCAGTACACTTTCATTTATGATTTTAACTACATCTTCACGTGCTTTATCCAACTTTTTAAAATCATCAAAAAAACTTGACCAACTACCAAATTTTCCGTCCAGATTTTGTTCAGGATCTTCTAGCTCTTTTTTAATAGAACTTATCTTAGCGATAGCAATTTCAATATCAGTCAAATTTTTTTTAGGAATATTTGGTTCAGCAATCGGTAAGATTTCACTGGAGTTTGTCCCTCCATTTTTTTTGACCACTAACTCTAGTGCGTTTTTGAATGAAATTAATTTTTCCAATGCTAATCTCAACTCTTTAGTTAGTTCAGTTTTTATTTCGCCAAGATATGTAGGGCTAAGCCGAGCTGGTTGAGTTTTCCTAGCACTAGCTACTATTGACGTTTGTGTTGCTCCATCGTCTCTTTGCTCAGATTCGGAATCTCCGAATCTAGAACGCGCTTTTGTCCTTTTACTTTTTGCAGAAGTAGCTAATGAATCCCCACTTACAACACTAACTGGCACTGCTTCAGGCATTTTTTTTGTAGTTGCCATAGGCATAACATCTAATTCCTCATCATCACTTTCATCAGCATCTAACTCATCATCCCTTATTGGGTTGGCTGATAAGGCTTCTACGGTAACTGTAGTTTCTCCATGATTTCGGCTATGCCTAGATCTTACTGACATATCACTAACTGGCTCAGTATCGCTTTCAGGTTCTTCGTCATGGGCTTCTATTGCCGCATCTTTAATTTTTTCCGCAGGAGCAGCCTCTATTTTCTCAACTGATTCCAATATTCCTGATATCTCTTTTTCTATTAGGGAAATATTACAACCAGCCAACGTTGCAGCTGTACGCTCCAAGACATTTAAACTAGCCATAGTTCTTTGTGCTAATTTCATTGTAGTATAAAGCGCTCGACGAAGATCCTCTCTGCCACGAAGATTGGATGTCCATTGATTTCTGTCATTAAGCCAGCTAGTTGTGGCCTTGACTAATGCTTTATAATTTTCCATTGGGTTCTCGTCGCTGTATAAGCCTTTAAGACTTTCAAATATTCCACGTATTAATCCACCCTCTTTTACTGAGGTTAAGCTATCTTCATCATATTTTATAGCATACATTAAAGCGTAAGCTAGGGCTCCTTTGACAGTTTTATTTCTAGTAGCATCTAAAATCACAGGAGCAATATTTTTATCTTTAAAGGAATTTTTGATTTCGGTAATGCTTTTATCAGAATAAAACGCATCGATGCCGGCAGCTACCGCAATAGTTCGCTGAAGAGATGCTTGACTTTTCGCACCACCTGATGAAGTAAAACGACTATTATAATCACTCGATTGAAACATAATATTCTCCATAGCTAATCACAAATACACCTTTTTACCAAAGAAATGGAATTACCGCATACGTGCACGGTGTATTTTAAAATCAGCTTGCCTATTATTGTTATAGCTCATGGTTGAATAAAACGCAAATCTGCTTTAGCCCTAGATGCTTTGCGATGATATTAAATTATTTCTGTAGTTGCTTCTGTTATTAAAAGCTCAATTGGCCATATTATAAACTTTAACTCAATAAGTTTGCCTGTTATTATTGCGTCCTTTTAAGCATCAAATGGTATCACAATAATGCGTGCAAATAGAGCTAATAGCACTATGTTTGTAGGGATGTTTGGTTGTTTTAAAGCCCCTGATTTTGTAATAGGGTATAAGTATAAGGCTGTTGCGCTAGAAAATGTTCCGGATTCGACACTTGGTGGCGGTCACGAAATTCCTGAAATTTTCATTCCTTCAAAAAAAGTGATTTTTAATTCAGGATCTTATGTCTTCAGTAGTGAAAGGCCCCGTAATGAAAGAAATAATCATATTAAGAAAACAGTTGAGCCATTAATCCAAGTTAGTATTTCTAGGGCGCTTGCTGAAAGACTCTCACGGATGGCATGTCTTGATAATAAAATTAAAGAAGAAAAAAAATTTTTGTATGAAGAGTTTATTTTAGCAATAACTGGTAGGTCGGTAATTTCTGAACCAATAATAATTTTAGGATATAAAATAAAAGTCTATCGAGGAATAAGCGATGCTATCAATGGTGGTAAAAGTTTTATAGAAGAATATTTTATTCCATCACATGAAGTAGTTTATTCGGAAAATCATATGTTAATGGCTACAGAGCCACGAAATACCAGTATTATCCCTGGTTCAGAAGTAACAACAGTTTCCCCTATAACTGAAAGCGTAATTCCAAAAAAACTTGCTGATAAAATACAGAGACTGGCCAAATTACAGGAAGAAATTAAAGTGGCAAGAATAGAATTGCAGCACGATGTCGAGTTTATTGATTTACTTACCCATGGTCGCGGATTACATGGACTGGTTTATTTCTAGCAAGTAACAGCTTACTGAGTCAATAATTGTGGCTGTATAAGGTAGATATGCGCTACAATAAAAAATTATTTAATTTTATTGCAAATCTATGCATCTAAAACAACTAAAACTATCTGGCTTTAAATCGTTTGTCGATCCTACGACTATACCTTTTTGTAGCCAATTAATTGCAGTTGTTGGACCTAATGGTTGTGGTAAATCCAATATTATAGATGCTGTGCGTTGGGTTATGGGTGAGGGTTCTGCTAAACATCTTCGTGGCGAGTCTATGGCTGATGTTATTTTTAAAGGATCATCTAGCCGTAAATCAATAGGGCAAGCTTCAGTTGAACTTATTTTTGATAATAGTTTAGGGCGTTTAGGTGGCGCTTATTCAAGTTATCAGGAAATTGCTGTTAAGCGCTCAGTTACTCTTGATGGTGACTCTTCTTATTATCTTAATGGAACACGTTGTCGTAGGCGAGATATTACCGATATTTTTCTAGGAACAGGTGCCCAAGCTCGCGGTTATTCCATTATTGGGCAAGATACAATATCGCGCTTGGTTGAGGCGCGCCCTGAGGATTTGCGGGCATATCTTGAGGAAGCTGCAGGAGTTTCTAAATATAAAGATCGCCGCCGTGAAACTATGACGCGGATTGGCCATACTCGGGAAAATTTAGCGCGTGTGGCTGATATTCGTGATGAATTATCTAAGCAGATAGGTAGATTAGAGCGTCAAGCAAAGGCGGCAGAGCGTTATAAATTATTAAAACAAAATGAGCGTTTATGCAAAGCACAAATTCTTGCCTTGAAATGGCAAGCGCTTATTAG
>Ga0247836_1005667_pt1 | contig 14444 bp, 6 predicted proteins | sample LaCruzMarch2015__4_FD_187116 | JGI IMG/M metagenome (GOLD analysis project Ga0247836, IMG submission 187116) | Freshwater microbial communities from meromictic Lake La Cruz, Castile-La Mancha, Spain - LaCruzMarch2015_14m | ecosystem: Environmental > Aquatic > Freshwater > Lake | place: Spain...
CTCCGCTCGCGCGAAACCGGGCTGGTCTGAAAACAATGGAGGATTAGGCGCGGCGACGACGCAGGAGATGCGCACCCAAGCCCAATCCGCCCAAGGCGAGCAAAGCGTAGGTCGAAGGTTCGGGCACAACAGTGACACTGCCCAAAGTTCCCGCGTTCACGGGGTTGGCGTTGATGCCCGACACTTGAAACCCGGTTTGAATCACCCAGTTAGGCTGGGCGGCTGTAAGATCTGCCGCCACCGCAAAACCACCGGTGCCGGTGATGAGTTCCGTGGATTCAACCACCGTAGCCCAGTCAGCGCTCGGGTCCAATGCTCTAATGAAAGCGATGGTGCTATAGTTCGGGCTGAGCGAAAAAGCGTTGATTGCTCCAGCGAAGGTCAGGTTGTTGTTCAGCACCGCACCGGAGTATTCGGTCAAAGTGTTGGCAGCCATCCACTTATTTCCGTTCGGGCCGGCCGTGACGCCACCATTTGTGCTGTCGGTCCAAAACGCGCGGTCCGCGTCGGTTCCGAGTAAAGCATTGGCATACGTGTTGAAATTCGGTTGCAAGAGAATGGAACCAGCGCCCTCGTTGAGGGTCGACCTGAGGTCAGGGACACCCCATGTCTGGCCGAAAATGTAGCCACCTTGCGAGCCACCACTGTTCTCGAAGACGTTCATGTAACCAATCCATGTCCTGGATAAGTCGACTCCCACCGTGGTTTGCGCGGAGGCTGTTGTGCTTGATCCCACGGCGGCGAGGGCCAGGGCGATGATGGTGATGAGGCTTTTCTTCATGGAGGTAGGTTTAATGAGGTTTGGTATAGAACTGAAACTAGGACACACCTACAGCCCGATCGATACGGCGTCAACGGAATTTTCGAAAAATCTTTTCCTTCTCTCCCTCCCGCCCACTCCCTCACTTCCCGACCGCAGCTCGGAGCCCCCGGTAGTGCTCCGCAAACCGTCCGCCCCGGGCCATCCCCTCCTCGGCCAGAGCTGCAGCCTCGGTCTTCCGGCCGCTCATGAGATAAGCGAGCACCAGCGCCTGGTCGGTCGCCGCCAAATCCCCCCCGGTCATCTCCGGACGGAGCGTGAGGAGCAAAGGGACAATTTCCGCCGCTCGGCCACAAAGTTCATACAGCCCCGCCACGGTTAAAATGACTTCCGCCCGGCTGCCATCCGCCGCCTTCCGTGCCACCGGGCGGGAGAGCAGAAATTCCCCCTGCGCGAGGGTCGCAGCCGCCTCGGCGCGGTCTGCTTCGCCCAAGAACCCGTCGAGCGATAACCGGCCGGCCAGCGCTTGGTAAACGAACTCGAGGCGCCACGCGGTGTAAGCCGGCACTTGGCGGGCGGAAATTGCGTAGAGTTCCACCGCCTCGGCCAGCCGCCCCCGCTCCTGCAAAATGCGGGCGGCGGTGGCCGCGATCGGACGGCGCACGATGGTGCCCGGCGGGGTGCTCCGCCACGCGCGGGCCGCGGGCAAGACGGACAAAGGCATCTCCGCCTCGGCCGCACCGATCGCCGCGGCGAACCGCGCAGCGGCCTGCGGATTCGCCGCCCGCATGAACGCGACGTCGAAGAGCACACTCATCTGCCAACTGACCCCGTAGTCGTCGTAAAGATTCCGACCCAGCCTCCGGGCATACATCTCGTTGTCCGGCAGACCGGCCACTGCGGCCGTGCTGGAGCCGAACATCGGGGCCACGGACGCCGCCATGGCCCGGGCTGCGGCGGCCTGCCCGGCGAGGGAAAGATGGACGTGGTCGTCGAGCAAGTCCCAGCCCGACGCGCCCTCGGGGCTCTGGCCGCGGAAAATTTCCGCCACATCGCAGAGCACCGCACCCTCATCCCGGGCAACCTCGCGGATGGTTTGCTCGAGCAGGGAGATCGGCCTCCACGGCATGGTGTCCAAATCGCGGGCCTGCAAAAATGCCCGGCCGGCCTCCACGGTTTGCCCGGCCCGGGCGAGAGACTGTCCGAGCAGGAAGTGCACCCGCGCATGCCGCGGGGCGAGCCGGGCGGCTTCGCCCAGCAGGTCCACCGCCCGCGCAGGGTCCCCGGCAACCGCCGCCTCGGCCAACAAACTTTCCAGCTCGGTCCGTTGCTGCTCGTCCAACCCGCCAAGGTCATCCGCCCCGAGCGGGGCCATGCCGGACTCGTTGCTGGCCGTGGTGCAGACCACGGCAGGCAGACCCGCGGCACGCACCTCCTCAAGCATGGTGCCAAGATTCGCCCGGAGGTTGCGCGCCGCGGCAGCGCGCAGGGGCGAGTCCGAGGGAATGAAAGTCTGGCCGATCATGGCCTCCATCAGCGTGCGGCTGCCGTCCGCGCCGCGGTAGAGCAGGCTGTCCAAGGCCTGGACCAAGGCGAGACCGCGCGCGGCGCGCATGACGCGCAGAGCCCACGGCGGCAAGGAACCTGCGGCCACCGACGACGCTATGCCGTAGGCACCAAAGAACTCGTTGTTGCCGGTGTAGAAGACAAAGAGGTCGGGAGAAAACCGGAGGGCATCGCGCACCTGGTAGACGAGCGGGAAACTGGCCACCGCCACCGTGCCAAGGTTGATCACCTCGATCTTTTGTCCCGGACACGCATCGGCCAGCATGGCTTGGAGGAAAGAGGATATGGCGAGGTTCCGCGGTTGGGGAAAGCCCTTCGCCGCCGATTCGCCGACCAGAAAGATGCGCACCGTACCCTCCGGCTTAGGCATGAGCAAATCGGTCTGGTCGGGATAGCCAACGCGCATCGGGTTGGCGAAAAAGTAGGGCTCGGCGGCGGCCGGTTCGACAAAGCAGACCGTTTCTCCCGAGGGCAACGTTCCCCCCTCGCGGATCCAAGCGGGGTAACCGCCCCAACCCGCAAAACGGAGCAGAAGTTCCACCGCGGCAAGAAGCACCAAGGGCAGAGCGAAAGTCAGAACGGCGAAGAGGCGGCGCTTGCCCGAGGAGAGCGGAAAAGTGGGAGCCGGACCGGTCATGCGCGTGCTGCTCAGTTAGTTAAGCCCAAAACCAGGGACAGCCAAGGCCGGACCTTGGCCGCTCCGGCGGGACCAAACCATCCTCCGATTTTTCCCGTCGATTGCGGGCCACGAAGGTTCGCGCCCCTGCGTCCCTAAAGCCCGCCCGGAAAAAAGAACAACGGGCCTACGCTAGGGAAAGGATGGTCAGGCGGAAAAACATCCCCATTTTAAGCCGAGCCAACGGCGGGGCGATGGCGGATTACTCCTCTGGGTTGCTGCTCGGCCACTTGGACCAGTCTGAGGCCAAGCAGATGGGAGTCATGCTGCGGATCTGGTTCATGCACGGTTGGGCTACCCGGCGGTCGAAACCAAAACATTCGGCCCCCTTGGAGCAACAAGTTTGGCCTGGCCCGGGGAAAAGAAAAAACCCGGTCCATGAAGACCGGGTTTTTTTGAAAGCGATGAACGCTTGAAGTTAGCGGCGACGCCGGCGAACGAGGTGAGCGCCAAGTCCCGCCGCACCCAGAGCGAGCAGTGCGTAGGTCGAGGGTTCCGGGACCACACCGACATTGTCCACACCGATGGTGGAGGCGTTGCCGCCACCTGCCCAGAGAGGAACAAAAATGAGCTTGTCAGTGAGTGCAGGAAGCGTCCAGTCGTAGGTGTAGGTTTGCCATGTGGCTCCGCTACCGATCACGGTGGGGAACACGTCTCCCGTGTTACCGACCAGTGCGTTGTTGCCCCAAGCTTCCCATTTGAAACCACCAACCGCCCCTGGGCCGGTAAGGTTGATCGAGTCATACCTGAATGTCACCGGACCACCGGCGGTCAGGCTCAGGCTGGAGATAGGAACACCGCCACCAGCAGCGCCAGCGACAGTCGGGGTGACCAAGATGCCCCAGCCGCCGACGGGAGTGATGGCTCCGTAACCACCGGGATTGCCGCCGGTGGGAAAGGTGTTGGCCGGGCCTTCGCCGTCGCCGCCAACGCGCAGCCAGTTTTCGCTGCCGTTCGAGAAGTCGCCGTTCGGGACTAAGATGTATCCGCTGGCCGGCAGCGCGAGGCAGCCGAGCACGGCGAGTGTGAGTGGGAGGATTTTATTTTTCATGTTGTTTTGGGATGGGATTTTAGATGTGGGGCAAGGCTAAGTCCGATGAAGGAAATTGCCAAACTAGGTGCATCCTGACACTGCCTTTCGGGCTGTCAAACAAAAATATCCACTCCCACCGATTTTTTTTTTCAACCGCCCGCTGGGATCGCTGATTCCTCGCGACGCCCACCTCCCTTCCCGCCCCAACGACCTTCCTCGCGGTCGGGTCGATAATCCGGAAATAACCATGAAACCCGCTCCTGCCACAAGATGATCAAGCGCAGCTACCTCGCCAGGGCAAAGGACCATCGCTCCTGACTTGAGGGCGGACAAGGGTCAGGAGATTAGTCCTTCGCGTCGCGGCGGTTCTCAAAATTTGAGGTCCAAGCGGCAGCAGTCACCACCGCCCGCCTTCCCGCTTCCTAAAACCAGGTTGGTCCTGTAGCGTTCCCGCCCCGTGAAAGGACAACCCACCCGAAAAAGACCGGCAGCAGCCTCCGCCCGACAATCCGCCGGGGAGTTTATCGAGTTCGACGGAGAACCTTTCTATCGCATCCGCGATCACGACGAGATGCCCCCGTTTTTCCTCTCGGTGGTCAGCGCGGAGGACCATTGGATGTTCTTGTCCAGCCACGGGGGCCTGACCGCCGGCCGGGGGGATGCGGACCACGCGCTCTTTCCCTATGACACGGATGACAAAATCCGCGACAACACCGAGACGGCCGGAGGCAAGACTGTCATAAGGGTGAGCCGAGCCGGCGGGGATGCGCTCTGGGAGCCTTTTTCTATCCGGGGCGAAGGCCGTTTCCGCCTCCGCCGCAGCCTGCTCAAAAGTGTCTGGGGCAATGAGGTTTGGTTTGAGGAGGAGAATGTCGATCTCGGGCTGGTCTTCCGCACGGGTTGGTCGAACAGCCGCCGTTTCGGTTGGATCCGGCGGAGTTCGCTGGCCAACACCGGCCGCCAGCGCGTGTCGGCGGTCTTCCTCGATGGCCTCCAACACATCATGCCATCCGGCATCGGCAGTGATTTCCAAATGCGTTACAGTACGCTGCTCGACGCCTACAAGCGGAGCGAACGACTGCCCGGCAGCCGCCTCGCCCTCTTCCGCCTCAGCGCGGTGCCGGCCGACCGCCCCGAACCCGCCGAGTCGCTCGAGGCCACCACGGTCTGGTCGGTCACTCCGGTCAAGGCGGACACCATCTTGCTCGCCACCACGCAACTCGAGGCTTTCCGCCGGGGGGAAAACTTGCGGCCCGAGAGCGACGTCTGCGGGCGCCGCGGCGCTTATTTTCTGCACGGTCGGAGGAATCTCGCGCCGGGGCAGGTGGCCGAGTGGATGTTCGGGGCCGACGTTTCGCAAAGCGCCGCGGATGTGGTCCGCCTCGGGGCCGCGCTGCAAAAGACGCCCGCCTTCCGGCGCCAGGTGCTGGCCGACATCCGGGAGGGCACGGCGGAACTGAAACGGATTGTCGGCAGTTCCGACGGGTTGCAAGTCTCCGCCCTGCCCATGGGATCGGCGCGGCACTACACCAACACGCTCTGCAATGTGATGCGCGGGGGTATTTTCGCCGAAGGGGACAAGATCGACCGCCAAGACCTCGACCGCCATGTGCGTTCCTCCGCGCCCGCGGTGGTCCCGCGCTGGGAAGACTTGGCGCGCCGCCTGCCCGCCCGTTTCGCCTATGCGGAGCTGATCGAGACGGCACGCCAGGCGGGAGACCCCTCCCTCGAGCGGATCTGCCGCGAATACCTGCCCCTCACCTTCAGCCGCCGCCATGGGGATCCCAGCCGGCCGTGGAACCGCTTCACCATCCCGGCCCGCGATGCGGCGGGCCGGCGCGTGCTCGATTACCAGGGCAACTGGCGGGACATCTTCCAGAACTGGGAGGCCTTGGCCCAGTCCTTTCCCGGCTTCACCACGGGCATGATCGCGCGCTTCCTCAATGCTTCGACCGCGGACGGCTATAATCCCTACCGCATCACGCGCGGCGGCATCGACTGGGAAGTGCCGGAACCGCATGACCCGTGGGCCTGCATCGGGTATTGGGGCGACCACCAGATCATCTATCTGCTCAAGCTGCTCGAACACGCCGAGAAGCTCGCTCCCGGCGAACTCGCCGGCCTGCTTGAGCGCGACATCTTCGCCTACGCCAACGTCCCCTACCGCATCCGCGACTACCGCAGCCTCGTGGCCAACCCGAAGGAAACCGTGATCTTCGACCAGCAGGCCGCAGAAACGATCAAGGCGCGGGTCCTCCGCCACGGCGCCGAGGGCAAACTGCTCCTCGACTCGCGCGAACGTGTGGTCCGGGCCAACCTCGCGGAGAAACTTCTTGTCCCGCTGCTGGCCAAATTGTCCAACTTCGTGCCGGGCGCGGGCATCTGGCTCAACACCCAGCGGCCCGAATGGAATGACGCGAACAACGCGCTGGTCGGACCGGGTGCTTCCGTCGTCACCCTCGCCTACATCCGACGCTACTTGGCCTTCCTCGCCCCGCTCCTCGCCGCGGCGCCGGGCCAGACCGTGACGGTCTCGGCCGACCTCGCAGTGCTGCTGCGCGGCATCGCCTCCGTGCTGGAGAGCAACCGGAAATTGCTGCGCAGCGGGCTGACCGACCGCACCCGGCGGCGTCTCGCCGATCAATTGGGAAAATGCGGCGAGGACTACCGCCAAAAAATCTACGCGCGCGGACCCTCCGCGCAGAAATCCGTCGTGCCGGTCGCGGAGGTGCGTCAGTTCCTCGCGGCCGCCCTGGCCTGGACCGACCACACCCTGCAACTCAACCGGCGCCCAGACGGGCTTTACCACTCCTACAATCTTATCGCCTTCGAGGGCGCAGACCGCGTCACGGTACGTCACCTCTACGAAATGCTCGAGGGCCAGGTGGCCATCCTCAGTTCCGGCCTCCTCTCCCCGCGGGAAGCCCTCGACCTGCTGCGCGCGCTGCGCCGCAGCACCATGTATCGCCGGGACCAGCACAGCTACCTGCTCTACCCGGAGCGGCAACTGCCCCGGTTCCACGAACGCAACAACATCGCCCCGCGCGACGTGCGGGGCAGCCGCCTGCTGCGCAAGCTCATCGCGGACCGCAACCGCTTGCTCGTGGAAAAAAACCCCAAGGGCGGGGTTCATTTCCGCCCCGGGATCGGCAACCGGCGCCAGCTCGACGAGGTCCTCGACCAGCTGGCCGCGGACCCTTCCCTGCGCGCCCTGGTCGCCGCGGAACGGGCCCGCTTGCAGCGCGTCTACGAGGATTTGTTCGACCACCACTCGTTCACCGGACGCTCGGGAACATTTTACGGCTACGAAGGCCTCGGCTGCATCTACTGGCACATGGTCTCGAAGCTTTTGCTCGCGGTGCAGGAGAATTTTTTCCGGGCCGAAAGGGAAAAAGCGCCGCCGGCGGTACGCCGCGGGTTGGCCGCCGCCTACTATGACATCCGGAGCGGGCTCGGCGACTCGAAGACGCCGCAGGAATACGGGGCCTTCCCCATGGACCCCTACTCGCACACCCCGGGCAATGCCGGGGCGAAACAACCGGGACTGACCGGCCAGGTCAAAGAGGACATCCTCTGCCGCTTGGGCGAACTCGGCGTGTTTCTCGAGCAGGGCACCATCCGCCTCCAACCGTCCCTCCTCCGCGCGGCCGAATTCCACCAACTGGCCGGGAAATTTTCGTACTACGGGGCGGACGGCAAAGCGAAAAGCCTCGATCTGCCGCCCCAAAGCCTCGCTTTCACGGTCTGCCAGACCCCGTTCATTTACCGGTTGTCGGACCAAGACGCGCTCACCGTGGTCCGGTCCGGCAGGAACTCCACGCGTTGCGCCGAGCTGACCTTGGACGCGGAAAGTTCCCGCGATGTGCTGCAGCGCACGGGAAAGGTCCGCGCGGTGCTGGTGGAACTGGACGCGCGCCGCTGGTTCCGCCGCCGGTAGGCAGCAACCGGGCCGACGGCCCGCAACGGGAGCCAGCCCGACCCCGGGGGACAAAATACTTTTAATACTTTTGAACAATCCGAGCCTTAATTAGGTCATACGTTTAACCCAAAATACCACCATGTCCCACCCACACCCCACCAACCCCACCGCCGGCGAAAAAAATTTGTGTCATCGGCCCCCAACCCATTTGACAACCCTCCGCTCACGCATATGGTATACAGCTATGTTACTCCTCAAGAACTGTAATCAACCGGCTTCCTCCTCGGCGCAAGCCGTCAAGCATGTGGCACTCCTCGGGTTATGTCTCTTTTTGTTCAGTGCCAGCGCCAGCCACGCCCAAACCGATCCGTTCAAGAACGCGCAGTTCACCTACATGAACATCTTTTCCAACGCGGGAGGCACGGCGGGTAACTACATCCAGGGTGTGTACCAATACGGGGCGGCCGATTTGGTCGTGTCGGGCAACAGTGCCGTCGGAACCCCCATGACTTTCAAGCCGAATAGCTTCATCTACACGAGCCAGACCACCACTCCCAAGCAGTTGCGCTACTACGAGGCGCTCACGCTGAAAGAAATAACCGTCACCCCGGGTATGTCCAACGCGTCGATCGTGGTTAATGTCACTAACGTTAACCTCCCGACGAACGCCAAGTTTTTCGTCGTCTGCAAAACCCTGAATTCGAGCTACGTGCCAACTTCCGTCCAGGCAACTCGGATTACCAACACGGGGAGGTTCACCAATACCTTGACCGGGTTGACCAACAAAGTGGGCAACTTCTTGCAAGTCGGGTTCACGATGGAAGGGGTCACCCAGACCAACACAAACTCAAGCCAAGTCGGATTGGACATCGTGAGCCGCACCGTCACCGGCCGCACGCCCACCTTCCCGGCGACGACCACCAGCCAACTGCTGCGCAATGGCGATTTCAATATTAGCACGAACACCAATTATTTCGTTTTCGGGGCCGCTCTTCCCGACGACTATTTCTGGCAACCCTTCGAGGGTGCCTATGTGGGGGATCCGGCCAACGTGAGCACGGTCGCCTCACCGACCGGTGGCAAGGTTCTCATCGTGGACGGTCAACCTTACTCCGGGACCTGGTACAACGGAAATGCCGGGACCGAGGTCAAGGCCGATGGTGGGAAGGTCTTCACCCTCTCCTTCGATGCGTTCTTCCCCGCCGATTACGCTTCGACCACCACCTCCATCTCTTTCTGGAACGACACCTCAGCCGCCCTTCTGCTCGATGCCAACATCAATGGCCAGATCGCCCCGTCATCGTTGGGAGCATGGCGCCGTTACAGCGTCCGCTACACCGCCACGGATGCCGAGTTAGCCGCTCTGCTGACGGGGAAAATGCGGCTCAAGATCCAGACCGATGGCCGGGTCGGGACAGCCCTTTTCGACAACTTTGTTCTCCGCCAGCAAACTGCCTCGGAAGTCGGCCCCCAATTGGCGGTGAGCATTGCCGGAGCGGATTACGCCAACGCTTCAACCGGCATTTTTCCGCCGCTTATCGGGTATACGACCGCATATGCCATTTCCCTGCGAAACGACGGATCCGAGACTTTAGTCTGCCCCTCTATCTCGCTCTCCGGAACGTCCTTCGTTTGGAGCGGGGGTTCGAGCGCTACCCTCGAGCCCGGAGAAAGCCGCACTTTCATCGCAACGGCGGCACCGACCGATGCCACCCCGCTGGCCGGCACCCTCACCGTGCTGAGCAATGACAAGGAAATCGCCGACCAGACCTACGTGGTGAATTTGCAAGCCACACCAGTGCCGGCGCTCGACGATTTCAACAGCGGTACCGCCGGGTCGCTCGGGTGGGAGCCCTTCTATAACGAAGTCAGCACGACCTTCGACAGCAACGGATCAGTCAGCGTAGAAGGTGGCGCACTCCGGCTTGAGGTGAACTCGCAGCTGGGCGCGGGAACCTATCCTTGGCTTTACGGCGCGAGGAAAGTTTTCGCCGCGCCAGGCGGCCTTGATCTCTCCCGTAGTTCCATTGCCGCCACCCTCCGGGCTTTCGGCAAATTCGAAGGGGCCGCGAACAATAAAGTTCAGGTTTACCTCGAATCGCTGAGCGGCTCCGGAGCAGCCACGGGCCGGGTCTCCCTCGGGCAGTGGGTTGACGAAACCACCTTGGGTTCCGATCCTGGCGTCGGCAGCTACTTCACCCCCGACGGCCTCAACGACCGTGTCGCCATTCTCCTGCCCGAGGGAGGAAGCTACACAAGCGTGCAGTCCTCTCTCTCGGCGGCAATCAGCCAAGGTTTCAATCCCGACGCTCCTGCCTTCCGACTCGTCGTTTTGATGACCGACTTCGAGTTCGACCTGGGGTCGGGAAAAATCACGGAACTGGATTCCATCGGCTTGACTCTAGTGACCAAGCCTTTTGAAACCGCCAACGGAGGATTCGAAACCGACACCACGGATTTCGGAACGGGTACCGCTCCGACCGGTTGGTCGCAGTATCCCGCTGATGGCGTGAACAAGAACCTCGTGGCCAACGGCACCTTGGTCTACAACGCATCGACCGGTTTGGAGGATCCCAGCGTGCCCTTCCTTGCTTATGCCGGGACCAAAGGGACCAAAATTTACGGGCAAAATTATTATGCGGGTGGGATCTGGGTGGGACCCTCCCAGTCCGGGGTCGTTTACCAAGAATGGTCGGTTGCCGGCACGGCGGACATCTTGCCAGGTCAAGCCATCCACGCCCGCGGCGCAGCCAAGGTCTTTGGCATCGACCCGCTGACCGGTGGCAGCACCTTCAACTTCGGTTTCCGCTACTTAAATGCGGCGAACGTGCAAGTGAGCCCCGACGAAGTCACCACCATCACCGCATCAACCGATGTCCCCGACCAGTGGGTCCCGTTGGTGGCCAATGGCACCATCCCGGCCGGCGCGACCAAAGTGCAACTGATCGCCGAGTTCGTGCAGAACAACTCGACCGACACCGGGGCGGTCTACCTCGACGACCTATCGGTCGGTTTGGGTGAGTGCCCCTCGACCAAACAGGTCGGCTCCAAAACTTACCAACTCGTCTGGTCGGACGAATTCGACGGATCTTCGCTCAACACCGGCAACTGGACGCCGGAAACGGGCGCCGGCGGTTGGGGCAACAACGAGGTGCAGACTTACACTGCCAACCCCGAGAACCTCCGCGTGAAAGACGGCAGCCTTGTCATCCAAGCCGTGAAATCCTCCGGTCTCTGGACCTCGGCCCGGATCAAGACAGAAAACAAGCGTATTTTCAAATATGGCCTGTTCGAATTCCGGGCCAAATTGCCGACCGGAGTCGGCCCGTGGCCCGCCGCCTGGATGATGGGCAACAACATCGGGTCGGTCGGCTGGCCGGCCTGTGGCGAAATCGACGTGCTCGAATGGCGCGGCTACCCGGCCGGCGATGCCAATACGGTCGGCCACGCCCTCCACTCGCCGCAGCGGCACGGAGGCAATCCGGTCGAAGCTCCCCGCTCCGCGGTGAGCAACCCCTCCACCCAGTTCCACACCTACGGGGCGCTCTGGACGAGTACCAGCGTGACCTTCAGCGTGGACGGCGTGGACAAAGCCACCCTTAACTTCCCGGCGGAAGATCTCGCCATCTTCCAGAAGGAGTTTTTCCTCCTGCTCAACATGGCCATCGGGGGCAATTACCTGCAGGGCCAAATCGATCCAGCCCTCACTGGGGCGATCTATGAGGTGGATTACGTGCGGGTCTATCAAGACCCCGCCGGCAACAGCCCGACGGACACCACCCCGCCGCTCATCACCATCCTAGGCGCCAATCCTGTCTCCCTCTCGTGGGGTGCCAGCTATGCTGACGGCGGAGCTACCGCCTTCGATGCCGGCGACAATGCCAGCGTGCCGGTGGTGACCGTTAATCCCGTGGACCCCTCCGTCCCGGGCGAGTACTGGGTCACATACACCGCGCAAGACAGCACAGGCAACTCGACCAACACCAACCGTTTGGTCAACGTCACCATGGCCAACAATGGGAACAATGTGGGCGCCGATGGTTTCACCGATAGCCTTCGCTATGCCTTAGGTGGAACCGGGACGGACCCGCTCCCCAGCGCTTTGTGTCCGAGCAGCTCGATAACGCCGGGAACCAACGGAACGAAAAACCTCGTCATGACCTACTTCGCGCGGACCAACGATAATGTCAGCCTTCTCCCCTGGGCCTCAGCGAACTTGGCCTCGAGCGACGGTTGGACCACCAGCGGCGTTGTCGTCAACGTTCTGAGCAACACGGTCGTCAATGGCACGACGCTGCAAAGACGTCAGGCCACCACTCCGGCCACTGGATCGCAAAAGTTCCTTCGCCTGCGCTCGATCTTTACTCCGTGAGCCCGCGAAAGAACCAGACCACTCACCGCGCGCCCGAGGCAAGCCACCCCGCGAGCAAAATTAGTTGTCTCATCAGCCGGCTGATCTAGAATACGACCAGTATGAAACTCCCCTCCAAAGCAACCGCCGCCTTCACCTTGATCGAATTGTTGGTCGTCATCGCCATCATCGCTGTTCTGGCCTCGTTGGCTGTCCCGGCGGTCAATGGTGCCTTGAAAAGAGGGACCGGCGCAGCCTGTCTCTCGAACCTTCGTCAGATCGGCATCGCCACCATTGCGTATGCGGTGGACAACGACATGGTTCTGCCCAAGGCCGGCGACGGTAGCACCCCACAATGGGCGACACTCATCGCCTCCTACACCGGAGTGGATGCCAAGCGGAACAAAAGCATCTTTGTTTGCCCAGGATGCGAGGTGAAGGTCCAAACCGGGACAGGAAATGAAGTTGCGGTCACCTACGGGATGCATGGGGGTCTGATGCCCAAAACGGGAGAACCCCTCGCGCTGGATATGGTGAAAAATGCTTCCAGCTTGATCCTGTGCGCGGATATGTGCCAGGACCCCGCTAATAAGGGATGGTCGCCCTATTCCATCGAGAATCCCAGCGATTTCACGGGCGGGCGATCCGGCGGGAGCACGACCACCACGGACACTCCGATCACCGTCGGTCCCAACAAAGACGCAGGGAAGAATGCATGGATACGTTACCGCCACAGCGAAAGTGCCAATGCCGTGATGGGCGATGGCAGCGCTCGGTCCTTCAAAAAGGGCACGGTCCTGAGCAGCAACGCCCGCATCGTCAAATAAGGCCCGATCTCGTGTGGCCCCTCGGATCCGCTGCAGGCGGATCCACTGCGACGGGAAACGGTGCGCGGCCACTACCAAACCGCAACCCGGGAAGATCCCACGGATCCAAAATTTTGCCGACCAGGTCACGGCATCGCTCAGCCACGTGCTTGGCGCGACCCTCGGGAAGAGAGCCAACGGGCTGAATTTTGATTTCGGATCACAACACCAAGAGGTTGCGGATTGTGACCGACTGACTCCAAGTGTCCCCCATACGGAAGTCTTCCGCTCCCCCGACCAAGTGGAGGCCGCAAATCTCGTCCTCTCAGACCTGACTCCAGCCCGTCTCCCTCCCCGAGTACTCCGGTACCACACACACCCCGCTCGCCTTTCGCCAAACTCCGCTCGGCCATCCGCCGAATCCGCGTCCCTTGCCTCCCCACTAACTCAATGAGAGTTACTCTCTCGAAAGGGAATAAAGACAGGCCACAGCCGAGCGCAGCGAGACAGACAGCTCGGAGAGCTGAGCGAAGCGGTCAAATGGAAGAAGATAAAAGAGGATAAGCGGGGCGCGCTGACACGCGGCCCGCTCATGGCATCTCTCCGAGGACTGTGTTTGCGCCGTGTCAGCGGCGCAAACACCATCTTCTGTCATCCTCTTCTATCCGTGGCTTTCTGACCTCTGGCCTGCCCAAGCTCACAGTCGACGCCGGCCCCAGTTACTCCCCAACCACACCCGCCGCGCGCGGGTTCAGGGACTCCCGACTAAGCCGAAACGATGCAGTTCATTCCACGGGAGTGGCCCCAGCAGGCACAGCTCCTTCCGCCGGATTCATGCAGTTGAACAACCGGGCGGCGGCCGGACCCGAGGCTTGGCGAGACAGCCCCTAGGCAAACGGCCGCCATCCATGAGTTGGTTTGCCTGGAGGGCGAGCGTCCCCGGGAGCCGCGCAAGGAAGGTTGCACCAGTCTTAATCCACTCATCATTTGGTGGGCCCACACCTAAGCCCAGACTGTAGCCGCGGCGCAGAGTGCCGCGGCTACATGGGAAGATCTCAACTGCATCGTTCCGGCTAAGTTGAAGTGTTTCGCGGTCCACGTTTTTCAGGTAGGGCGGGACCTTTGCCTCCCGACTAACTTGCGGGAGTTACTCTGTTGAAAACGAAGAAGAACAGGCCACGGATGGAAGAAGATTGCAGAGGATAGAGCGGGGTGCGCTGACACGCGCCCCGCTCAAAGCTTCGGTCCGGAAACTGTGTTTGCGCCGTGTCAGCGGCGCGAACACTATCTTCTGTCATCCTCTTCCATCCGTGGCTTTCTGACCTCTGGCCTG
>Ga0247836_1005671_pt1 | contig 14440 bp, 9 predicted proteins | sample LaCruzMarch2015__4_FD_187116 | JGI IMG/M metagenome (GOLD analysis project Ga0247836, IMG submission 187116) | Freshwater microbial communities from meromictic Lake La Cruz, Castile-La Mancha, Spain - LaCruzMarch2015_14m | ecosystem: Environmental > Aquatic > Freshwater > Lake | place: Spain...
GGCCGCACGCTGACTATTCCCTTGAGTGAAATGTCCGGTGGCCAGACCCGCCGGTTTCTCATCGGGGTCAAGGTGCCTCCAGGTGAGGAAAAAGAAGTGAAGATTGCCGACGTAAGGCTCGCCTATTTGGACACGGAAGGCCGCGCACAAAATACTGAGGCTGCGGTGAGTGCCCGGCGCACGGCGGATGCCGCCGCCTCTGCCGCATCGGTGAAGCCCGAGGTCGGCACCAGCGTGGCGGTAGTTCGCAACCGTCTCGCCAAGGAGAAGGCGGTCGCTTATGCCGATGAGGGCCGCACGGAAGAAGCTGCCAAAATTCTGCAGCAACAGGCGGCTGAAAATGCCGCACTGCCGGCAGCCGTGCAAAATGACGTCCTTCGCAAAGATACCGACGCGTTAACCCGGCATGCCAACACGATCACATCAGCAGGCTCGCTGAGCCCGGCGGCCCGGAAGGAAATCAAGTTCGAAAACTATCAGGACAAACTGCAGAAGCGCTAAGCGCGGAAAATGGCCCGCAGCGGGTCGGAAGGTGGTGTGAAAAAGTGGCTAAGCATGTTCAGCCCGGGACCGCCGGCATCCTGCCGCCAATCCCACTTTTCATCACGCCAAACCGACCCGCTGCCGCCTCTTGCGACTTCCCCACGCAGAACCAGGGCTTTAGAGTGCGGAACAAAATGTCCTCCCCAGCAGGGCAAAACCCAACAATGAACCGTCCCGCCGCCATCCTCATTGCCGGAGTCTTCCTCCCCAGCCTCTTCCTTGGCTGGCTGGCATTGAGGACGATTGGTGAGCAACAATTTATTCTGGAGAGGAGAACTGCAGAACTGTTTCAAGCCGAAGCGGACGCCCTGGCCGGGGCTGCCCGCAGGATGGTGGAAGGCCGCCAACGCGCATTCGGGGACGGGGTCGCAGAGTTATTGGCCAAGACAACACCTGCGGACCTGGCGGACAATTTTTCCTCGGAAGGGCGAGGCCTCATGGTCGGGAGCGTGCCTTTTGCCGTTGGCCCCGAGGGGGAAATCGCATCCCCGCGTGCAGCAGGCAGAACGGACAAAGATTCCTCGTTCCTTGCACAAAACAGCATGTTCTTGAGCAACACGGCGTCAGCCGAAGTTTATCAGACGCAAACTGCCGGCCTTGCAGCCGCAGCTCCTCCGCCTGCCCGCACCGAAGCGCGCGGTCGACAATACGCCGAAAACAAGGCCAAGGAGAGCCGGGCACTGGCAAAAATGGAATCCTCCCTGAAAGAAAAAACCCAGCAGCGCGCCGTTCAACCACTCAAGGTTCTCGCCGCAGACCAGGCAGTTGCCGAGCCTCCTGCCGCAAGCGTGGTGCCTGAACTCTCCGACTTCCGCACGGCAACTGCCACCGGCGAGGGAGGGGTCCTTGCACGATTCGTGGACAACGAGCTTCAGTGGTTTCTGTGGAGCCGCCCTCCGGCTGCGGAGGGCTACGTTTTTGGCTGCATGGTGCCTTCTGCAACAATGCAGGCATGGTTTGCGGCGGGTGGCTTCATGGATTCCACGGCGAACGGCGACCTTTGCCTGTCCCTACTCAACGAGCGTGCCCAGCCGGTCTTCGTCTCAATCAAGGGATTCGAAGCCGATTGGAAGCGTCCGTTTGTTTCCGCGGAAATCGGAGACATCCTGCCTTTCTGGGAAGCCGCGGCTTATCTTGTCGATCCATCCAAACTCGATGCGTCCGCACGGGCTGCACGTACAACGCTGGGTTCAATGATTGCGCTCGCCCTCTCGGCGATTGCCGCAGCAGGCTACTTCGTATGGCGGGATGCCAGACGGCAGATCGAGCTCGCCGCCAGGAAAACCGACTTCGTAAGCAACGTCTCCCACGAACTCAAAACCCCGCTCACTTCGATCCGCATGTTTGCGGAACTCCTGGCGACACCTTCCGGCGAAGACCCGGAAAAGCGCACCCGTTATCTGCGTGTCATCACCCTCGAAAGCGAACGTCTCACCCGATTGATCAACAACGTGCTCGACTTCGCCCGCATCGATAAAAAACGCAAGACCTACACCAAACACCCGATCGATTTACACGCTGCCATTGCAAGAGTATGGGAAGGAACGGAACTCCATCTCTCCGCCGATCAATGGCAATGCACATGGATGGCGGATGATCCCCCCTACATGGTCATGGCAGATGAGGATGCGATCAGCCAGGTGCTTGTGAACCTGTTTTCCAATGCGGAAAAATACGGGGCCGACGGGAAGAGTCTGGACCTGAGGACATGGAAGGAAGAACTCCTCCTCCATGTGGCCGTGCTCGACCGCGGCCCGGGCGTGCCGCCCGGTCAGGAAGTAAAAATTTTCGAGGCCTTCTACCGCGCATCCGACTCTCTGGACAGCGGTACCCAGGGCAGCGGGCTCGGCCTTGCTCTGGCAAACCGCATCATTTTGGATCACGGGGGCACTCTCCAGTGTTCCCCCCGGCGGGGCGGTGGGGCATGCTTTACTTTCACACTGCCCCTAATCCGGCGGGAGCCGGTGTCAGAGGTGGGGCGGAGGGCAAGAGACTCTGGGAAGAAATTACCGCCTTCGCCGCCGGATTAATATATTTTGCTGCGCAAAATTATGCATAACAAACGCATTCTCATTGTTGAAGACGATGCCCACATCCGCCTTGGCCTCGTCGAAGCGCTTGCTGCCGAAGGGTATGATGCCTGCGACTGCCGGGACGGGGGATCTGCCTTAAAAATGATCCGCTCGCTTCAACCATCGCTCGTCATTCTCGATGTGATGCTCCCCGGCAAGAGCGGCTTCGACATCTGTCGGGAACTGAGAGCCGGGCAAAACAATGTCCCCGTCCTTTTGCTCACTGCCAAGGGCCAGGAGATCGACAAAGTGGTGGGCTTGGAACTCGGCGCGGATGACTACATGACAAAGCCCTTCGGCCTTCGGGAACTTCTCGCACGGGTGAAGGCACTCCTCCGACGCGCAGCGGGCTCCAGCGGCGGTGGAACCCCTCCACCGGAAACCATCACTGTCGGCCAGTCCAAGGTCTGGACGGCCGCGCTGCGCGGGGAGAGAAAGGGAAAATCCTTCACGTTGACCCCGCGCGAATTCGCTGTGCTCGTCCTCCTTGACCGCGAGCGCGGAAATGCCGTCTCCCGCGACCGGATCCTCAACGAAGTCTGGGGAATCGACTATTTCGGGAACACGCGCACACTCGATCAGTTGATCGTCAGACTAAGGCAAAAACTCGAGCCGGACCCATCGAACCCCGTCCACATTCTCACCGTCCACGGCCTGGGCTACCGTCTGGAGTCCTTGGATTCTTGAATTTGATTCATTTGAGCAGGGATTTGCGTTCCTTTTGTTTCGTTGCTTCCTCCCTCAAGGAATCCAAGTTTGAATTTTTGACCCCTTTTTCAGCAGAGAATTGGAAATCCGGGCCTGACAGCGTCGCCACGGGCATTTAGGGTTTGCAGATGTCGTTGGACTCAGCCGAACACAAACGGATGGCGGCCCGGGACGCTTGGTCTGAGCCCTGGGGCCTTTGGGGCTCCTATTTGAGTGACCGTCAGTGGGGAACCGTGCGTGAGGATTATTCTCCTGATGGGGACGCCTGGGGGTATTTTCCATTCGAGCAAGCGAAGTCGCGGGCCTATCGCTGGGGGGAGGACGGGTTGCTTGGGATCTGTGACAGCGACTGTCGTCTCTGTTTCGCTCCGGCGTTCTGGAATGGAAAGGACCCCATTCTGAAGGAACGTGCATTCGGTCTCTCCAACCCCCAGGGCAACCACGGGGAAGACATCAAGGATACCTTCTTCCACCTGGATAATACACCAACGCACAGCTTCATGCGCGGGCTCTACCGCTACCCGCATGCGGAGTTTCCATATACCCGTCTAATTGAGGAGAATGCGAAGCTATCGCGGCTGGACCCCGAGTTCGAGCTGGCGGATACCGGGATCTTCGCGGAGGACCGATTTTATGACATCACGGTCGAGTATGCAAAGGGAGCGCCCGAAGACCTGTGCATCCGGATCGTGGCTGTCAACCGGGGACCCGAGGCGGCTTCTTTGACCGTGCTGCCCACGCTGTGGTTCCGCAATACGTGGTCGTGGGGCGAAGAAGGGGCCAACCGCCCCGAGATGCACCTCAACCCCGAGAGAGTCATCGTCGCAGCGCCATGGGAGATGCCTGTTTATCATTTGTATTGTGAGGCTGCGGAAGAATTCCTCTTCACCGAGAACGAGTCGAACGCCGCTTTGCTTTTCGGAACCGCCAGCAATTCGAAATATGCGAAGGATGCCTTCCACCGGGTGATCGTTGATGGGGAGCGCGATGCGGTGAACCCTTCGCTGTGCGGGACCAAGGCGGCGGTGGTCTATCGACGGGAACTTGCTCCCGGTGAGGAATGGGTGATCCGCCTGCGGCTTTGCATCCCGCCGGTGGTGGAGCCATTTGGCGGTGGCTTCGAAAAATTCTTCACCGACCGTGAGAGCGAGGCCGATGCTTACTATGAGTTGCTGACTCCCGGTCTGAACGAGGATTTGCGGTTGGTGCAGCGACGGGCCCAGGCCGGGTTGCTTTGGTGCAAGAAGTTTTATTTTTACTCCGTTGCAAGCTGGCTTGAGGGCGATCCGACAATGCCGCCTCCTCCGGCCCCGCGTCTTCATGGAAGGAATTCCTTCTGGAGGGAATTGCATGCGCATGACGTGATCTCGATGCCGGATTCCTGGGAATACCCGTACTTTTGCGCATGGGACCTTATGTTTCATTCTGTCGCCTTTGCGGGGCTTGACCCTGCGACCGCGAAGCGTCAGAGCATGGTCCTGCGCGGGGAGCGCTACACATCCCCGAGCGCCCAGCAACCCGCCTATGAGTGGGCCCTGTCCGACACAAATCCTCCGATCGGAGGCTGGGCAACCTGGCGGATTTATTCCATTGAGAGAGCCCTCACGGGAAAAACGGATACCACCTACCTCAAGCAGGCATTCAACAAGCTGATGCTGAATTATGCGTGGTGGGCGAACCGGGTGGACCAGACGGGCGACAATGTTTTTGAAGGGGGGTTTCTGGGACTCGACAACATCGGCGTCTTTGACCGCAGGTATGCTCTGCCCGATGGCAGTAAGATCGAGCAAAGCGACGGTACGGCCTGGATGGCGACGTTCGCGCTCAACATGCTCAATATTGCGATCGAGCTTGCCGGTGTGGAGCCTGCTTATGAAGACATTGCGGACCGATTCCTGAGCGATTTCATTTATCTTGCCGCGGCGATCAACGCAGCCGGTTCTTCAGGGTATTCGCTATGGGATGATGAGGACGGATTTTATTACGATGTGCTCAAACGTCCTGACGGCAGCTCCGATTTTCTGAAGACACGGTCGGTTGCGGGGATCACGCCGCTCTTCGCCGTGGAGACATTCAACAAGGAGGCCGTCTCCCGTTTTCCACTTCTGAGGAAGCGTATCGCGTGGTTTTCCAAGCACCGTCCGCACCTGCTCGAACATCTGCACCACATCGGGCGTGAAAATGATGGCAAGCTGCTGGTATCGTTGGTCTCGCCGGAGCGGTTACGCCGGGTCTGCGAGAGGCTTTTTGATCCCGGCGAGTTCCTCTCGCCGCATGGACTGCGTTCCCTTTCAAAAGTCTATCTCGCGAATCCCTACACATTCCGCGAAGGCGACCAGGTCGAAACTCTTTCTTATTGTCCGGGGAACAGTCCCGTCGCCATGTTCGGCGGCAATTCCAACTGGCGTGGGCCGGTTTGGATCCCGATGAACTACCTTCTCATCGAGTCCCTGCAAAAGTTCGCGTTTTATTTCGGTGATTCCTTCAAACTTGAATATCCGACCGGAAGCGGTATCGAGCTCAGTCTGTGGGAGATCTCGCTCGATCTCGAGCGGCGTATCGAGTCGCTCTTTCTGCGTGATTCCACGGGAGCCCGTCCGTTCAATGGGGGATCGCCACTCTTCGATTCCAATCCCCTCTGGAAAGATCACATCCTTTTTCACGAGTATTTCCACGGTGAGACCGGGGCGGGTCTTGGAGCCTGCCACCAGACAGGATGGACGGCTCTCGTCGCCAAAATGATTCGTCAAACGCGCGCAAATCTGGATCATTGACAGCCTTTCCCACAATCCTCTTATGAAACCGATATTTCTGGGCACTGACAGCGGGGCGACAACCTCCAAGACCTGTGGAGTTTTTGCGGATGGAACGCCCATTTCCCTGGATCTTGCGCAGAGTTCGACCAACGCACAGGCCGGGACCGACGCCGTCGTTCGGGGGTGGATGGAAGGTTTGGAAGCTTTCCTTCGGAACAATGGTTGCTCTTGGGATCAGGTGCAGGGGATCGGCCTCGCAATTCCCGGACCTTACCAGCGATACGGAGTGCTGGATCGTACCGCGAACCTTCCTCCTTCTTTTGCCGGCTGGGAGTTCCACGCAGAGTATTCACGAGCCATTGCCCGGGCAGCCGGGAGGGAAATTCCGCTCGTTTGTGGTAACGACGCCAACTACGGAGGGGTGGCGGAAGCGGCTGCGGTTCGTGGCACCAAAAAGTGTGGGGTGATCATGCTGGCACCGGGTTCCGGGCTCGGATGCGCCTACGTCAATCCTGATGGCATTCCTCTCGATGGGGATTCCTTCGCCGGAATGGAGGCCGGCCATATGCCTGCTCCTCTCCATTTGCTCGGACTCCCGGCGTTTCTGTGCGGCTGCGGGAGGAGCTGGGGGTGTTTTGAAGCTTATACGGCGATTGCCGGTCTCTCCCAATTTCTTGATTATCTGCTGCCAAAATACCCGGATCATGAACTGGCAAAGCCGGGGCTTTCACCAAAAGAAAAAGCACTTTCCCTCCGGAAGCGAGCGCAGGAAGGAGATACTCTGGCTCTCGAAATTTTCGATTTTCAGGCGAAGGCTCTTGGATTGCATGTTGCCAATCTGATGCTCGCTCTGGACGCGGAATATGTGGTCATAGGCGGCGGCCTCATCGATCCCGGGACCACAACCGGGGAATTCCGTGGCAGATACCTCGGGACGATCCGTGACACCGCGATGCCATGGCTGTATCCGCTCCAGCGCGAAACGATAAAACTCGTTCCGGCATCGCTGGGCGAACTTTCGCAGGCGGTGGGAGCGGCACTCGTCGCTTTGTACCAATCCCGGCATTGAGCCGGGCCTCAGGCTGCCGACGACTTGCTGACTGCGGCAGTTGGCAGAACTTCGAGAATTTTCTGAACGGCGGCTTCGGCTGTGAGTCCGTGCATTTTGCGGAGAAGGGGAACACTGCCATGTTCAATGAACTGGTCCGGCCAGCCGATGCGGACCACCGGGGTGATGATCCGCTTGTCTGCGAGGTGTTCCATTACGCCTGCGCCGAAGCCATTGTGAAGCACGTGGTCCTCCATGGTGCAGAGCACTTCACAACCCCGGGCAAAAAACTCGATCGTCGAGGTGTCGAGTGGCTTGATCCATCGTGCATTGATCACTGCGGTCGAGACTCCCCGGGCTTCCAGAGATGCAGCCGCCTCCAGGGCGAGTTCCACCATGTTTCCAAGGGCGAAGATTGCCGCGCGTTTCCCGTGGTTGAGAACTTCCGCCTTTCCAATTTCGAGTATGCGCGGCTGGGCTTTCGGGACGATGCCGGTTCCTGCTCCGCGGGGGTAACGGATTGCAATGGGGCCTTCCCGGTGATTGGCCATGGTCCAAAGCATGTCCACGAACTCGTCCTCGTCCCTGGGTTGCATGTGGACGATCCCGGGAATGCCCCGCAGGTAAGCGATATCGAAGAGGCCGTGGTGGGTGGGGCCATCGTCTCCGGAGAGTCCGGCCCGGTCCATGCAAAGCGCAACATTAAGATTCTGCAAAGCCATGTCATGAATGATCATGTCGTAGGCGCGCTGCATAAACGTTGAGTAGACGGCCAGAAAGGGCTTCATACCCTGCGTCGCCAAGCCGCAGGCGAAGAGAGCGGCATGTTCCTCGGCGATTCCGACGTCGAAAAAACGGTCTGGATGCCGCTTCGCAAAATTCACCAACCCGGTGCCCGTGGGCATGGCAGCCGTGATGGCGGCGATGCGGGTGTTGCTATCGGCGAAATCGGCAAGGGTTTTGCCCAGCAACTCCGAGTAGGTCGGGGTGGGGGAGGAGACCGTCTCTCCGGTATCAAGTTGGAATTTGCCAAGTCCGTGAAATTTGTCCGGTTTCGCGAGTGCCGGAGCATAGCCTTTGCCCTTCCGGGTGAGGATATGGAGGATGACCGGCTCGTTCTGGGTTTTCAGAAACTCGAATGTATTGATCAGCGCCTGGACGTCGTGTCCATCGATCGGGCCGTAGTAGCGGATTCCGAGATCCTCGAAGATCACACTCGGGGCAAGGAGGTTTTTCATGCCGACCTCAAACTTGTGGGCGAGGCTTCTGGCCTGTTTGCCGGCGATCCGTTCGACAAAGTTCGCTGCCTTTTCGTGAAGGTGGGCAAAGGAAGGGTTCGCGACGATCCTGTTGAGGTACTCGGCGATTGCTCCGACGTTTTTGGCGATGGACCACTCGTTGTCGTTGAGCACGACGATGAAGCGTTTGGTTGTGGCTGCGACGTTGTTGAGCGCTTCGAAGCTGACGCCGCAGGTGAATGCGGCATCTCCCGCCACGCAGACAACATGTTCGTCTGTCCCCAGCATGTCCCTCGCTGCCGCCATGCCGAGCGCGGCTGAGAGCGCCGTTCCGGCGTGTCCGGCACCGTAGGCATCGTGTTCGCTCTCCGAGCGGAGCAGGAATCCGTTGAGGCCGCCATGTTGACGGATGCTGTCGAAGCGGTTCCGGCGGCCTGTGAGCAGCTTGTGCACATAGCCCTGATGGCTCACATCGAAAACGAACTTGTCCCGGGGAGTCTCAAAGACGCGGTGCAGTGCGATGGTCAGTTCGACGACACCGAGGTTCGGACCGAGGTGCCCACCGGTTTGGGAAAGAACACCGATAAGTTCCTCCCGGATTTCCTGGGCAAGGGATCCGAGCAATTCCGGTTCGAGGGCTTTGAGATCGGCCGGCGAGGAAATGGAGTCGAGAAGTTTGCTCATTCCCGATCCGCCTCGAAGGGCTCGCTCCCGGCCGGGGCCCCCGCCTCGCGCAGGATGATCTCGATCCGCTTTTCAGCAGCCTCGAGCTTTTTCTGACAGAGCTTCACCAACTTCGATCCCTCCTCGAAGCGGGAAAGGATCTCCTCAAGAGGAAGCTTTCCCGATTCCATCTCCCCAACGAGCGTTTCGATGCGCTCAAGGGCTTTTTCCAGTGGAACGTCTGTCGTTTTTTCAGCCATTATTCGGTCTTCCGCGGCTGGTTCCAGCGTTCGCGGTCGGAGAAAATAATGCATTCCCCCTCGATGGGCAGTGCCGTGTAAAAGGCGAAGGGGAACCCGCGGACCTGGGGCGGACGGGTGATGAGGGCGGCCCACTCCTTGTATCTTCCTTTGTAGATCTGATTGAAGAGCGGTTGGTTTCCACTGATTGGAGTGAGATAGACGCCACGGATCGGTTGTTTGAGTTCCTGGTAATCGTGCATGCGGTTGAAATCCTGCACGCTTTCGGGGAGGAGCAGAGAGGTGCGGTTGGCATACCAGGCGACAGCCCATGGCATGTCCGAAGCGATGACTTCCTCCTTCTCAAACCACTCGCCCATGATCGCGATGAACGGAGCCACGTAGGGAGGCCACTGAACCCGTCCCGAGGGGCCCGCGAGCAAATTCATCACGAGCGGCAGAGAACTCGCGAAGATCAGCGCTACAATAAATGCGATCCGAAGCAGACCAAGGCCGAACTCCCAGCGTCCCCACAAAACAAGCAAAAAGGCAAAGCCGAAGCAGACGAAGGCCGGGAGAAAGATCACGTGGATCTGGTTGGTTGAGACCGGTCCATCGGAACGGTAAAAACACATGCCGAGCATGGCCATGAACCACATCAGCGCGAGGCCCCACCGGAAGGCGCTGGTGGAAGGGGTGCGGAACCGGTGCATGATGGCCACGAAGAACGCCATCGCGGCAATGTTGAGGCCGAAATAGGAGGGAAGCTGCGAGAGTTGGGCTGTGATGCCCCTGCGGAAAATGCCTTTGAGATCGAGCCCTCCCCCGCCGCCTTCCGTTCTCAGGTAGCCGGTGTAGGGAGAGCCATCGTGGAAGGCTCCACTGAAAGCAAGTCCCAGCGGGCTGCCACTGACCTGATAATTCCGGACAAGCCAAGGCCCCACGATGAGCAGCGCCGCTGCCAGCGCAACCAGCCACATCAATCCACGGGGACGGAAAACCGCCGCCGTATAGACAATCCAGCCGGCAAAAACCCAGAAGGCGAGTCCATGCGTGAGGATCATCAGACCAAAAACAAGCCCCGAACCAACCAAAAATCCGACCGTTTGAACAAAGGCCCCGCGTTCCTGCGCTTCTTCTGCAAGCAACGTCAGCAGGCATGCCACTCCGAAAAGAAAGAGCAGCATCATCTGCGGAAGCCCGGACAACGAAAATTGCCAAAGCAGGTCAGTCACCAAAACCGCTGCACTTGCGTAGAGGGCAAGCTTTTGGTCGAAGAGCTTCACAAAAACGAAGTACCAGACTCCGACGCCGAGCAGCATGAAGACCAGCGCGAGAAATGCGATCATCCGGTCGCCGGCATAAATGACCTCCTCGGGTGCCATTTTGAGATTTCCCTTGATGAGCCTCAGCCAAAGGGAACTTGTCCACGGCCAGAGCGGCGATTGGTAAAAATCCGGCAGATGGGACACGTCAATCGATGTGCCATCGACACCGACTTTGTCCGCGGCCTTGAGGGTGGAAAGTGCGAGCGGAGAAATATTGTCGGTCGTGAACCCTCTTCCCGTGGCAAGGTTGCGTGCGATCTGGGCCTGGTCCATGGCGGAGGGAGTCGCCAAGCCTTTGAAGTGGACAAAGAGGTAGAGAAGGGAAAGCGAAATGATCAGCACCACGAACATCGCGCCTTTGATCATTGTCGCCATTGGCCCTTGTTCGAGGGAATGGACCGCCTGTTGGACTTGTACGTCGCCTGTTGCCATGGCTAGGAGAGTTGTTTTGAGATGTTGAGTTCTTTGAGCCGCCGGTGAAGGGTCCTGCGACTGATCCCCAACCGCTTGGCGGCTGCAGTTCGATTTCCGCCGGACTCACTGAGAGCAGCCAACATAAGGACCCGCCCGCTTGCCTGTAAATTCAAATCCTTAACAGGTTGCACGGTTTGTGGGCCGGGAGTCAACCCGTGGGGAATGGAGGAGGTGCCCCGGACGGCGGGGGGAAGATCCCGGAATCCAATTTTTGTTCCGGCGCACATGACTACGGCATGCTCGACTGCGGCACGAAGCTCGCGGACGTTTCCAGGCCAGTTGTGGGTGAGTAAAGCCCCCATGGCTTCCGGGTCCATCTCGCGGAGGTCCTTTCCGTTTTCCTTGCTGGCCTCCTGCAGAAACGCCCGGACAAGGAGTGGGATGTCTTCCTTGCGGTCCCGAAGCGCGGGCATCGTGAGTTGAACCACGTTAATCCGAAAGAAAAGATCGTCCCGGAATTTTCCCTCGGCAACGAGGGTGGAGAGGTCCTTGTTGGTTGCCGTGAGCACGCGCACGTCGGTCTTGAGGGTTTGATTTCCCCCGACGCGCTCGAAGGTTCGTTCCCCGAGGACGCGGAGAATTTTTACCTGGGTGTTCTCGTCGATTTCACCGATCTCGTCGAGAAAAAGGGTTCCCCCCGAAGCCTGCTCAAAACGACCTATCCGTCGTTCGAAGGCACCCGTGAATGCCCCCCGTTCGTGGCCGAAAAGTTCGCTCTCAAGAAGCTGCGCTGAAAACGCCTTGCAATGGACCGCGACGAATTTTTTGTCCGCGCGGGGACTCAGGCCATGAATCGCGCGGGCTGCCAGTTCTTTGCCGGTTCCGGTTTCACCTTGAATCAGCACGGTTGCACGCGAGGGCGCGACCTGACGGATCGTGTTGAAAACTTCCTCCATGGGGCCTGAGCGGCCCAGCAGGTTTTCGAGGCCCGCAGGCCGGGAAACCTTTTCCCTCAGCTCCGCGTTTTCTTTCCTCATCGCCCGCTCCCGCAGTGCACGGCGGATCAGGATTTCCAACCGGTCGATGTTGACCGGTTTCGTGACAAAGTCATACGCGCCACGCCGCATGGCCTCCACCGCGGTGTCCACGGATCCGTACGCAGTCATCATGATACAGACTGGCGGCTTGGGAAGTTTGAGAACCCGTTCCATCAATTCCATCCCATTTTCCCCGCCAAGCCTCAGGTCGGTGACCACCACCTCGGCAGGATACGTCTCCAACGAATCCATAGCCCCGCCAATGTCCCCGGCAACAAAAACCTCAAAATGGTCTTCGAGCGCCTCGCGGAGTCCATCGCGGGTGTTTTTCTCGTCATCGACGATTAAAATTGTCTCACGAAGCGCCATTTTGACCCTTTTTATTGAGTTCTCAGGCTCAATTGTCAACCCTTGCCCACCTGATCCGCCTGGAGCCGGTGCCAAGAGTTGGCGTGAGGCCCTGGGTATTCTTGCCGCAGCCTGACCGCTTGCCACAATCCCGGCTCTGATCCGATTGGGAAGGTCGCACTTCAATGGCCTTTGACATGCAGTCCACTTGCTGTACGAAGTGAGTGATGTTCAAATTTCCCCTCTCTCTTGCTTCTTCCCTTGTAATGCTGGGACTTGCCTCGCCAGCGTTTGCATGCACCCGGGTGGTGCTTAAGACCGATGAAGGGACGGTTATGACCGGGCGCTCGATGGATTGGGTGGAGGATATCGGAAACAACCTCTGGGCGTTCCCGAGGGGCATGAAGCACGATGGTGCAGCAGGACCAAAATCGATCACGTGGGAGTCGAAGTATGGGAGCGTGGTGACGACAATCTACGAGATCGCAACGGTGGATGGGATCAATGAAAAGGGACTGGCGGCCAATGTTCTCTATCTGGCCGAATCGGACTATGGCGCTGTGGGCGACAAGCCGGCGATGTGCATCTCGATGTGGGGGCAGTATGTTTTGGATAATTTTGCGACGGTGGCGGAAGCCGTGAGCGCTTTGGAGAAGGAGCCATTCCGGGTGGTCGCTCCCACCCTGCCCAACGGTTCCCCTGCGCACGGCCACCTCGCGATGACCGACGCCTCGGGGGATTCGGCCATCCTCGAATACATTGCCGGCAAGCTGATCATCCATCATGGGCCGCAGTACACGGTAATGACGAACTCGCCGGAATACTCCCAGCAACTGGCCATCAATCGGTATTGGGAGGGCGTGGGAGGAACCGCTTTTCTTCCGGGCACGTCCCGGGCAGCGGATCGCTTTGCACGGGCCTCATTCGGAATCAACGCGGTGCCCCGTGCGGTGGATCCCAACTACATCAAAGCCGTGCCCGGGCAGAAATTGGCAGGGCAGGGAGTTGCCAGCGTGATGAGCGTGGTGCGATCAGTCAGCGTGCCTCTCGGTATCACGACGCCCGGTCAACCCAATATCGCTTCCACTATCTGGAGAACCGTCTCCGATAGCCAGAGTCTTGTCTATTTCTATGACTCTGCGACGGTCCCCAACGCGTTCTGGGTTGACTTGGACAAGCTGGATTTCAGTTCTGGGGCCGGGACCAGGCGGCTTTTGCTTACCGGTGGAAAATTCTATTCCGGCGAGACTTCGAAACACTTCGAACCGGCCCAGGCATTTAAACCATTGGTTGCCACCGCGTCCGCTGGGAATTAAGGAAAAAGGGGCATTCTTTCGCCAGAGGCAGCTTTCCAGGAACGTCTTATCCTAATCCGGCGGGAGCCGGTGCCAAGGGCGGGGGTGTGGGCAATGGGACCCGGTGAGAAACGGGTGCCAGCGCCGCCGGATTAGAAAAATTTTGCTGCGCAAAATGGGGCAGGACAAAGACGAAGTTTCGGCCTCCATTGTGCTATCGGGGGTGATTCTTCCTTTCTGTTTTTTGTAACCTTCCGGCCTTTGTTTCCTTAGTTTCCTTTTGTGACCCCTGCATTGTTTCCGAAAATCTTGCGCATTTTGCGCAGGACTTTAACGGAAACCGCCTATGGAGGCTCTCTGGCATGGCGAGTTTTCCGTTTTGACCTCGGACACGATCAAAGTTTGTCGGACTTAATTGTTTCAGGAATACTGACCGGGTTAAAGTCCAAGCGCCCGTCCGTCACTGCGGGGGTCATGGGCACCGGTCATCCACCCGGTGGCGGGATCAATACGGATGGCACCCGGATGGCTCATGAGCGGGGTGTTTGCGGGGACGCGGCTGATGCGGTGGCCGCGGGCGATCAAATCGCGGAGGACGGTTTCGGGCACATTTTTCTCGATTTTCAGGGTGTCATGGGAATCAGAAAATGTTTTGCCTAGAAGGAATCGCGGGCGGGTGAGGGCGGTGATGGGGTCGAGCCCGTAATCGATGAGTCTGGTCAGGATGCAGGCGAGTGTCTGAGGTTGGCCG
>Ga0247836_1005695_pt1 | contig 14388 bp, 16 predicted proteins | sample LaCruzMarch2015__4_FD_187116 | JGI IMG/M metagenome (GOLD analysis project Ga0247836, IMG submission 187116) | Freshwater microbial communities from meromictic Lake La Cruz, Castile-La Mancha, Spain - LaCruzMarch2015_14m | ecosystem: Environmental > Aquatic > Freshwater > Lake | place: Spain...
TTGTTTGAAAGCCAAGCATATTTAATGCCAATTCAATAGCTGGTTCTATTTTGGCTGCATATGCAGTGTTTTGCATGTATTGCATAGTCATTTCACGTGTCATGAACACGGGAAACTGATGTTTATGAAATATATCAATTGGAAAGTACATGCCAAAGAAGTCTGTTTTGCTAAATGTATTATGTTCACCATTAAGATGTGGTGTTACGTCATTGATTCGCATTGCTGATATATTTCCATCATATAAAATAAATCGCAAGTATTCATTCTGTTCGTTACTTACAGGTGTCTTATCCCCATACACTGCTGGCAGCCAGTGGTCTACTTTTGATGTGAATTTGTTTGTAGCAATGTCAATGTGATAGAGGAATGCAAGTAGATTTTGGGCGCGGGCTTTCTGCCCTATTAAGACAAGAAACCCTAGTATTCTGCTTACTCGCTGCCAATTGTGGTTGAAGCCTTTGTCGTTAACTGGAATTGTTAGTATCGAATGAGGTGGCTCAGTTTGCCGTTTCATTTGAAATAATCCTGTTGCTCCTTCACTAATTCCATAAAAATTCAATATTATACGCAATGCAAAATTAATTCGATCTTTTGTGGCTTGATTTTGTACTATCATTCGTGCTGTTTCGGAATGTAACAGCCATGCATTCAGATTTACACCATATGTACTGCTTGGAAACATGCATTGGATGTAGTTGTGATTATCTTCCATAAATTGAATTGATTTTGTACCTAATTCATCAAGTGTGCATATATTACCATCAGGTGCTTTGGATTTACCCCCATTACAAAGAAAATCGACATATGCCTGTGCGTCGTCCCATCTTTTTTTTGTTTCTGTATCTATTGCATCTGTAATCTTTATTTCACCTACAGCACTTGGCAGTACAGTAACAGCAGACATAACCTCTTTAGAGTCTGCAGCAGCAGCAGGATTGTTGTGGTCACTCATAACAGCAAATACAATGGTTTCCACTGCGCCCTGCTCTGCTTGAATGGCATCAAGTGTGGTTTGTGCTATTGTCTTAGTGTCACCTTTAAAGGCCCCACCTCCAAGCAGACCAATGATGAGTATATCACATCTGTTGATGGCTGCTGCTCTGATGACATTTCTGGTTAATGTTTTCATGAGTGTTTGTGTATGAATGTCGTTGACACGATCTTGGTGATTTGTCATTACTGGAGCACAGGTGGAAATCACGTCAACATGTATCTGTATTGGTTCATCTGCAAACTCAAGCGCTTCGCTCTGCCGCAGTATAACCACATCCTTAAAAATAGCAGTGCCATATTCAAATTCAATTGACGGATTATTATGTCTGAACCCACTTGGTTTCTGTCTTGTTCCTATTTTGTATTTTCCATCTATACCTATCAGCAGCCTCAATGCATTGTATAGGGTGCTGCGTCTGCATAGTTGCTCTTCTTGTGCCATTGCTCCATTATCAACACCACCACCCATTTTCGTGTTATTGGCAAAACATTCAATTCCAATTCTATTTGTTGGATGTGTACGTTTCAATGAACATGCAAGGTCAATCATGTCACCATTATAGAAAAACAGCTGTGTTCGTGCAAATGGTCTGATTGTCTGATTAACATCTGTTGTAGGCCAATGTCTATGAGATGAGCAGCCATATCTTGCAGCTAGCTGCATTGTTCCGGCAAATGCTCTTATCCTATATGGTCTGTCCTTTTCGCCTGTCTGTTTTACCTGTTTGTGATGATCACCAAATAATGGATCAATTACAGGAGTCCCTGCATTCTGCCTACCACGTCTATCATCCATTTGTTTGCGGTATTCAGCTGCTCTTGCCTGTCTGCTTGGATCAGCAACTTGTCTACCGTCATGTGTGTCACTGCTGGGTACAACCCTTGTCCATTCCCTGCCAGTCTCTTCTTGAAATCCGTCAACATAATCTGTATCATCCAACATCATCAACACGGCAATGATCTCTTCGTCAGTAGGAAACATGGTTCATACACACCAATCTTGTTTATATATCTAACAACAACTCACATGCTCTGGCGACAAATCATGAGATCCACATGCTCAAACGGGCGAGCGTATGAGATTGCCTTGGCAAACACACGTAATCTGTCGTATACATGACGGCTGTCATTGTGGAATGGTTTTGGGAATGCGACGCGCTGCTTGCCCTTTACATTGGGGAAATTGCCGTTGCCACGATCAAAAAACTTCCTACGACGCTCGTCATCCGGGTCTGTTTCGTGGTTTGCTTCGATGAATCGGCTGACATCGTCGCTGCAGAGTACCGTCTGCACGCTAGTGATCTTATGAAGCATGCGACGCCCATTTGGGAGGAAGCATGGCCGCTCCTCGTCCCAGTACCATTGCACGTCTTGTCCACATTGGATCTCAAATGCCCCATTGAGCACGGTCTTGAGACCTCCAATCATGGCTGCAGCCACATTGTCGCCTGAGTTGGGATGAGCGTACGCGAGCCCTACTGATACGCCAACAAAGTAGAACTCAGGCATCTCCTGGATCTGTTTCTTGGTGAGCTCCACGTTGCCTCGCGTCCCCACCCAGTGGTCTATCATGCGCTCCACGTCGTCTACGAATTGATCACGCTCTGCCATTGAGCAGCTATTGTGATACAACGCGAGCAAGTAGTTCAAAGCGGCTGGCTGCATGTCAGCCAGCGTTACCACGATGGGTGGATATGCTTTATTTCGCGACCCCGTGCGAGGAGGCTCGTTGCTGCGCACAGGCATCGAGCACCCTATTGCCAAGTCGTCTCTATGCATGCAGAAACGCATCTTATCGCGCTGCAGGGTCTGCTGATCGTATCCTACCCAGCTCAGCATGCGCTCAAAGTCCACTCGGCATGCAATCTGATGCTTTGAGGCGGAATCAATCCTGGTGCCAGTCATCATCGCAAGACCTGGTCCTGCCATTTACATTCAATTCACCCTGTTTATATAGCTTGCAGTATAAAAGAACGGATGCAATGCTGGTAAACTCGCTCCCATGTCATACAACGATCGTCAACCAGAGGAAACTTTTTCGCAATACGGAATGCCGACGTCTGGTTATGATGTCACGCACGCCCTTCGAGTTCGTCCAACTCCAGATCCAGAACGCACTGAGTCTGACGAAGATGATCAGGTTGTACCTGATTCCCAACCAGACACACCTGTCCAGCCATCGCATACATGGGTGAAACCCATTCCCAAGGCGGAATACAGCTCTTCAGACGACGAGCCGATACGTAAGAAGGAGAAACCGACCAAGCCAAACAAGAAGGAGAAACAAACCAAGCCAGACGATGAGCCGATGCGTAAGATGGCGAAACCAACCAACCCAGACGACTGTTCTACTGACGATGAGCCACCCATCACGTCACGTTTCATCGATCTGACCTAGATCCGTTTATACCCTGTGTTTGTATCCGCCAGATCCCTTGGCGCTGTTGCATGAACGGCATAATCCCGTTAGTTTGGCGTGCTCGTCGTGCCACGCGCACCATCGGCCGCCAAGCTGCCTGCATCGAAATTCGCTTGCGCGTTCTGCCCATGAGACGACCACATCGCAGAGTGCCATGCCCTCGTGCTCCAGAAACTCGTCCACTATCTGCGCGAATGGTTTGCCGCTGTGGTCGATTGCAAGCTTGCACCTGCGTTGGCAAGAAGAACACACTGCCACGCCAATCTTCTTGTGTGCCGATTGCATGCCATCGGACCGAAACGCCTCGAACCGAAACGCGTTGAGTACCCGTTGACGCCGCTCGCGGCCTGCGTCGTATAGCCCGTATAGCTTCCGCAGGCATTTGATGTAGGAAACCCCCTTGTAGTCACCCTCCACGACAGCATAGAGACATGGTCGATTGTAAGGCAGCCGCTTCGCACGCACAAATGCCTCCACCTTGGCTGGGTTGACTGTCTTTCTTGGTTGGTGCTGAAGCAAGTCCAAGAGCTGCTTATCTTGGAACAGCTCATTCAGCTTGTGTTTTTTGAGACGAGTCGCCACGTGCTTGCATGCACGCGTGAGATTTGGGCCAAATGCATCCTGAAGCATCTCCATCGACGCAACACGTGTCCGTCTTTATATTAAAAAAAAGGAATCCCAAATCCATCACGTGTCCGTGTGACGCGTGGGATTGCCACGCATGCTGACAATCGACGAGATGCATGACTGTGTCACGACCTTTCTCCGCGAAGGTGGATATGCCGATGGCGTCTGGAAACCAGGCCCAAAGTATGACACGCGTGCATCTACGCGCATTCCTGTGTATGGCATAACCTACTCCAACACAGCGACTCCGTTGATCCCTTCTGCGGTCAAATTAGAAATCACCGAAGGCTGGATACTTCGTGGCGGCATGGAGCATGGTGATTCAGAAGTGTCGCCAAAGATATGGCTCCAGGATAACAGTCGAGGCAGGGTTTGGTTCACAGAGGTCAAGTCCAAATCTGATTTGTTGCAGTATCTCGAGTCCAAATTCCCTACTGGGCAGGCGCTGGCTAACTCTGTCAAAACAGCCAACGTTGCAATGCAGGCTACACGGTTCAGGGCGGAGCAGGAGATTCTATATGACAATACCGTCAAAGAGTGTATATCCGATCAACACATCCAATTGCTGGTCGAAGCCACTGTCGAGACGCTTGTCTGTCGTGGATTGAGCATTCAGATTTACCCCAAGCTCAAAGACCGCCTCTTGCATCATCTCTCTGCCAGACTCCAAGAGGCTGTGACACGCGATCTTGAAGCGGTCACAATACAATAGAAAGGGCCATCTTACACATATGTGTTGCATTCAATGAAACAATCAATGAAAAGGCCTGCAATCAAACCCCCTGATCCTGCCATTGCCTTGTGGCGTCTGATCGCATGCCCATTTGTGGTTCCTGAAAGCATCCATCGATGCAGATTGGGTGACTGGGAGCTCATAGATTGTGACAAGGCAGGGTGCACCATGTGCGGAAAAATCCACCTATGCTGCCCAGAGTCATGCCCCCTAACACACTACGAAGGCAGGCAGGTGTGTGAGGTCACTGGCTTTTGCGTCAAGAATATCCAATTTGCAGATGATGAATTTGTAGATACTGTCGCATACATTCGCACGCCATATGTGCCTGCACATAGAACCATAGAGCACGAGCAAATTGAGTATTGGATTGAAGATGTCCTCTGCTCCGATCGAGCCCGCTCCTCTATCCAAGTGGATATTAGCAAGCGCAACACTCGCACCGCGGCCATCTTCACGCGTATCGCCAAGGAGTACAAGGCCAACCTGACCCCCCTCAATCTTATCGACGTCTGTGCCGCCACAGCCTATGCCATGGCTAATTTCAGACTGCCGCGCCTCATGGACGCCGAATGGATGAATGTCATCGCCCGCAGATGCGTGGACCATGCAGTATTCTTCTGCCGCACTTTCCTCGATGCCTTGAAATGCACCCCGCCTGCAGTCAAGATGCATGGCTTCATCATCGGCCTGCTTTACCTTATGCGTGCTGGCATGTGCATCTGTGGCAACGTGGTCATCGTCCCGTATGTTCAGGGCCTCGAAGATGTCCTGCCATCTGAGAACCAGATCAAGTCTGTATTTGGCCTTTCGACTAAAATTATTACAGAGGTTGAAAACGTCATCAAGCTTACCCTGCGCTCTCATTCGCGTGAGCATCTGATGGCTATGGGATTCGAACAACAATAACGTATTTAAACTCACTGCTTCTAAATAAACGAATGGATGAGCTTGTAGATTGCATGTCCACCATGCGCATTGACATGTCCGACACGACGAAGCAGCAATCGCCAACCTCGTGGGATCAGGTGGTAGATGGCGTGCGCTCCCTGCCTCGACACGAGGTCCCTGCCCTCTGGGTGCGTCTGATGGCCCGTCTTGCCGAGAGCCCTCCGTCTGCCCCGTTCGGCGTCTCGCATGACGAGTGGATGCACCTGTGTCGCAGCCAATTTGGCGTGCTCTACGAGCATGCCATGCGGGATGCAGGCGTCACAAATGAAGCCACAAATACACCCTGCTCAGATGGTGTGGACCCAGAGATCCTGTTGTCTCTTCAAAAGCTGTCCACGTTGGCTGAGTCAGGGGATCTGCTCAAGGGTGTGGGAGTATCGTTGCTTGACACTCATTCACAGGTCACCGCCCTTAGCACGATGATTGGTACATTAGGTGGCACTCTGAGCAGCCTGGATGCACTACAGTCTTCGCCTGCTAAGCTTGATGAGATTGTAGCGTCTCAGGGTGTCATAACCTCGTCGTTGATGGCACTTGCAACAGACAAGCAGGGTTCATCTGCAAAGCTTGATGCCATCACATTGTCATTGGCGGCGCTGAGCCGCCTGGATGTGCTACAGAGCTCACCTGCTAAGCTTGATGCCATCACCTCGTCGTTGATGGAGCTGAGAAGCCTGGATGTTCTACAGAGCTCGCCTGCTAAGCTTGATGCCATCACATTGTCATTGGCGGCGCTGAGCAGCCTGGACGCGCTACAGAGCTCACCAGCAAAGCTTGATGCCATCACAGCATCATTGGCGGCGCTGAGCAGCCTGGATGCACTACAGAACTCACCTGCTAAGCTTGATGCCATCACAGCATCATTGGTGGCGCTGAGCAGCCTGGATGCACTACATAGCTCGCCTGCTAAGCTTGATGCCATCACAGCATCATTGGCGGCGCTGAGCAGCCTGGATGCACTACATAACTCACCTGCTAAGCTTGATGCCATCACAGCATCATTGGCGGCGCTGAGCAGCCTGGATGCACTACAGAGCTCGCCTGCTAAGCTTGATGCAATCACAGCATCATTGGTGGCACTTGCTATAGATAAGCAGGGTTCGTCAGCAACGCTTGATGCCATCACAGTGTCATCTGATCTCATAAAACAACTGGTTGATGTATCAAAACAAGAGCAGACTCAGCGTCAACAAGTTGTAGATGATGTATTGTTAATACAACAGCAACTTGCTGCAAATGGCCTTCTTTTGCTACAGGTCAACAAAACTGTTGATGAAGACATTCATAAGCTCACGGAAGCAATAGAAACCCATCAGGCAACCACCAATTCTAACATTGAGAAACTATTTGCAGAAGAGATGCCAAAGTTAAACGATGGTGTCATTGTCTGTGTTCGCGAAGCCACAACTATAATGCAAGATTTGCATACAACCCAGGCTGACCTGATTATGGAAATATCAAATACAAATCTTGCTAAAATGCAAGTTAAGTTGGATCAAATACCATCTGTAGATTCACAAAAACATGAGCTTGATGAACATTTTAAGGCATTGATCGCAGATCTGCGTCCTGTAACCAAACCAACCACATCACTTTCAGATGAAAAGACTAGTGCATTGCTTGCATCCTTTCAGACACAGTTCTCTGATTCTCTGCATGACCAACTTCAAGCGCTTAAAGACTCAGTTGGGAATTTCAAAGAGGGCGCTGTTGCTGCATGTACTCGTATCACTGATGCTTCTTTGGTGATGCAAGAACAAAGAATAACACTATTCGTAACAGAATACATTAAGAATCAGGAAGCCAACACAAGACAGATTGTGAGAAACGTGACAGAGCAGCTACAGGCAACGTGGAAGCAAGATTTCCATATAGCTCTCCTGGAATTTACTGCCAGTGGGGCTTTGATGCCAGCCACAACGCCTGGACTTCAACCAACTTCACCACCATCTGCAACAGCAGAAATCCCACTAATTAACATATCTCAAAAGGAGATATCTGACATATCTGCATTGGTGACATATGCAACACCAAACAAGTTAATTGGGTTACTTGAACCAACAATAGGCAATGAAGTAGAGATTGAGAAAATGTTGCAGCTATTTTGGAGCAAATCTCTTGCATTTATTACAGACTTCAAAGACATATCGATACCAAGCTCCGCCCAACAAAATCAATCTACTGGGCGTGGCAAATTTTATATACAACATGGTAATAAGTTCTATATAAACAAAATTGCTATTAATCAGTTGTTGAGAAAACATAGAATATTTCCATCTGCTACAATACCTGCAGCTGCATCTACACCTCCAAATAAACCTCCTACACATCCAGTTCATGACTTTGTTGAGCTTATCAAACGTAAGACAGACAGCTGTTTGTATATACCCATAGCATTATTTGTCAGTTTATGCAATAGGTATTGTATTGAACGACAAGGATCACCACACTCTGCTTCAAGTGACTATCTGGGATATACGTTAACAAAAGGGTCAATGACATCATTCTGCCATTCCAATTCTGATTTTGATCTAGAAACAGACTTATGCACTCAATTGTTTACTATACCAACTGCGCCCATCAGAGCCCAACTAGACTCCTACGACGCTGACGACTGGTTCGAGACAGAGCTCAAGTCATCCCTGTCAGACACTTGGTTGAGCTCGATGGCTAGGCAAACCTGGATCGCTTCCGAACGCGAACTACCTCAGTCTCCGTTATGATGATTGGCTCGTTGCGATCGGACACGCGCACCTTCAGGCTGAGGCGGGTGCCAACGCGCTGGATGGCTACGCTGGTCACGCGCAGCGGGTTCACGTCGTGTAGCGTCTGCAGCTCACGTGCTGTGAACTCACAGTCCACGTCGTCGATATATGCCGTCACAATGTAGCATCCCTTGGCGACGTGGCACGTCCACGTCGTGAACAATGGATCCTTCTTTATGACCTGCAGCACAGCTACGACGTTGCGTACGATCGGCCTGTCCTCTTCATGCACGCCGTCCAGGCACGGTTCCATCGACACCGTCCCACGCAGATCATAAATAGCAAAATGCTTGTGCCGTAAACCCCCACTGCAACCCTGAATATGCGGTTGTTCACCTCTGACATGACATACTCCAGCTCATGTGACGCGTTAAACCGCATTAAAAACAACCAATTGTACATTGCATGTGGCCACAAATGGCCACTTGTTTTATTAATTATAAATCCTTAAACACAGGCCTCGACATCCTAGGCCACACCATCTGTCTGCCCTGCTGCATTTGTGAAGGAGGCGCTGTCGCCACGGGAATCTCTGTCATGTCTTCTGATTCATGCATCAAACCCCACCCCCCACACACACACACAACAAACGCAGCCACGCCCAGCCGCGCCCAGTCCTGTGTGATGATGGTGTAGCACACAAGCAGCAATCCCGCAATCCCTGTGAGCACGAGCACCGCCCGCCTTGAAGGCACTGCCAGTATCACCGCCAACACCAATCCCACCACCAATCCCATGACACTATTCCAACATGCAGTATCCAACGCGATTGCAGTCAGTAGCACCCCTTGACCACGGAAATGTAGAAACAGGGTGGTGGTCCCCTCACATGATGCAAATGTCATCCCAAGCGCCGCTAGCTCGGCAACGATGAATATGCACAGCTCCACCACATCCCATAGCGACACCAGCGGCCTCAACGAATGCGCCACCAAAAGCCCTGTCACCATGCACAGGTATGCCACTGACACATCGTGGTGCGCGTCGCGCTGCGTGGCAGCAAACACTAGATGTGCCACTGCCGTAGCAGATGCGGTGACAAGCTGTGACAACATAGGCCACGTGCTTCCAAACAACGCCAGGCTCACCAGACCCAGCAATACAGACTCTACTGACCAGGTAAAAAGCAGTGACATGCTAACAGGTGGCATTCCATACACACAACAAACTCTTTTTTATAGCGCTCACGCAATTGAAAACCAAAACCAATCGTGATCCATAGCATCAATTCGGATTTCTTCTAGGATCAGGTCGGCATATCCTTCGCATCGTATTTTGCTGCCATCCGAGAGGTGACAATTGATCAGCGATGACGGAATGAAGAACTGCGGCCGATCTTCCATCTGCTGCTCTACTTTGGCGAGATTGATCCGCAGATCGAACCCATGACCATCTCTGCAACGAATCATGCCACGGCAAGCGTCCACCACAAACTCACTCCTGCGCCCGCTGAGGCACACCAGTCCCTGCGCCCGAGTCTTTGCTTCAAATATGTATTCTATGATAGACGTCATGCCAATGTGTCAGTCACATATTTTATCCTAGCACCATCTGCAACTTACACTGCACGCGCTTGAGCGTGCTAACCATATACTGCCGGGTCTCCTTGGCCATGAGCACATTGCACGCCCAACAGATGATGTGAATGTCGTCTTCGTTCAGCGTGCCTCGCATTATCAGCCGTGTGAACAAGCAGTGCTCTGGGTCATTCACACAATGCAGCGCTCCACGCAGTTGGTTGATCAGCGTGAAGACCGCGACGCGACGTGTCTTCCTCTTGTATGCACTCAGGGCATACGTCCTGTTTTTCAGCATCACACGGCTTGGACCCAGATCAAAATAGGGTATTGCCGAGTAGGCTGCACGCTCTTTGGCATGATACTGCCGAATGCGCAACCGCCGCTCTCGTATGTAGACGGTTTTGCTCAGACGCGTAAGGTAATCCCGAAACATTTGGCGCTTTGACAGGTGTCCAATTCTTTTTTAAAATGTTTTAATTTAATCCCGAATCGTCAGGACATTTTCTCCAGCATAGTGGCCATTTTGTCAATGGCACCCCAGAGCTGCCCTTGCATTTCAACCTCTTCTTGTTGCACTCTGCGAATTTTAGTCCCAAACTCAATCTCAAGATATGCTGTAAGCTCTTCCGTGTTGGTTATTTGTCTCTTGGTGTGTGGTTGTTGGTCGTGGTTTTCCAGCCAGACTAACACAGCCTTAACCATCGTTTGCACAGACGCATCTGAAATACACAGCCTTTTGTTATTGTCTATTGGCAATGATTTAAGTTCATAGCAGTTTGTGCGTGGGGTTGCACCAGCTCTAGTCGTAGGTTTTAGCCTGTATCCTAAATTATTGAAATATCCTATGAGAAACTCGTTCATATCATCAAGCGTTGTCATGAGCAACATGGCAGGCAGAGACTTTATATAGCCAAAAACCCAAGCGCAATGCGCGATGCCACAACGGCAAGCACCTACACCAGCGCGCCGCCGCCCATCCAGAACGAGCGACGGCGAGCGTAGCAGGCTGATATCATGTGGCTCCCAAAGCCGCAACGGTCGCAAAGCTTGTTGCGTGCGCAGATGCTGCCAATGATTTCTTCCTTCTGCTTGTCAGAAAGCTCACGCTGTGCGAACCGCCATCCCCGCACATGTTCAATGCCCATCGTGTACATCAGAGTCAAAGTTTCCGCACGCTCCCAGTCGTCCATACTCTCGACGCTGCCCATAGTGACAAGAGGCAGCTGCTCAATCAACGTCGCGCCTTTGGTGCAAACCGCGCCTTCGCCGCGACGGTGTTGTGAAATGCGCGCCATCACCGTCTGGGAAGAGCCGACGTAATATTTGAAAGGCATCCCCTGCATCTTCAGGGCATACACACCCGCATACTCGACGGACTGCTTGCCCTTTGTCGCCGCCAGCGATTTGATGAAGGTCGCACGAGCTGTCTCGTCGCTGTACCGATGCTGCAGAAGATGGCTCAACGTAGGCTCGATCGTCAGGCGGGTGATTTCGTCGCCATGCACGTATTCCAGAATCACTGTTCGCATGACCTGATCGCGCTGCTCGTATTGCTCGCGCTCCTGCTCGTTTTCACGATTGCGTTCCTGCTGCTCACGTTCGCGTTCATGCTGCTCACGGTCGCGTTCATGCTGCTCACGTTCGCGTTCACGCTCGCGATTGCGCCTGTACTCACGCTCTTCGTCCTGCTCATGATCAAGCTTGCGCTTGCGTTCATAGTCATCGCGCCTGGCCAATTCGGTGATATCTGCCAGTTTATCTTTTGCCTTCATTTCTTCGATTCTCTGCTCCAGCATTGATACTTTGGTCTTGAGCTCTTCAATGATGGGATGTGACTGGCTGTCCATTGATTTGGAATCAGCCATGGCTCCAACCACACCAGACCCTTCAGTCAAAATAGACACCCTTTGACAGCGCTTGCGCTGCTTCTGTTTGTCACTCTCTGATTGCATGGAAGAGCTGTTGCCAACCACAGCACCTTCATTTGTTGCAGCCATAATAGCTGCCATATCAGACTCAGCCATTGCAATGGACATATTGATTTGCTTCTGTTTGTTGTTATCTGCTTGCATGGAAAATCGATTGCCGTCCACAATGCCACTCTTGCCAGATGGCAATTTCTTTGGCATGAGCAGTGATGCCATCGTGTTAATGGCCGTCTTGCGGCGGAGAGCGATCAATTCCTCAACCATGTCTTTGCCTTGTCCTGCATATGCTGCATTTGCAAAATTGCCTGATTTGGTTATGGTCGTGAATGCAGTGATACCTTCTAATGTGATACATATTTTTTTTTTGTAAGTATAAGACATGAACTCAAGTGCAGCCTTCAAAATAGAAATATCAGATCACAATACATTTGAATGTTGTTAAATGTGCAAACAATCACCTTGCTGTAATATCGCAGATCATGTTTTGGAGGACGTAGCAGAGGGATTGCATTATACAACGATGACAGTTTGTTTGACGCATCCTTGCGAGCACATCCAGTGATAGCAGTGACATATTCAATCCCAAAACAGAGAGTGTCACCATGCTCTGTAGTGATGGATTTAATGTAAGATGTCTTGCCATCTATGTTGAATGGCATGAGGTGCTGCTGAAGTTGTGTAGCCCAATGCTGCTTGACATGGTCACTCATCCTATGATGGAAATTTGATTGATTTGTGACGTGTGAACCCGTTCAAATAAATAAAAACGCTGCAACAATCTTTCTGGATTTTAAGAATCCCGAAACTACTAAAACTCTGCAACAATCATTCGGGATTCTTAAAACCCCGAACCCCCGAAACCTCCGGCTGGATACAGCTGTTTGTTGCAGCGTTGTTTTGAACATATTTGAGGCCTTGTACGTTTTTGAAGTTCCAACGATGAGTGATCAAGCCAAGCAGCGGTGTGCCAAGCACTTCAGCAAATACGGGACGAATATCAAGTGGGTTGATGTACCAGAAATTGGACTCAAAATGACTGGCAAGACAAGTGTTGTGATTGATGGCAGAAAACACAGAATTCCATATGCTGTGTCAAATGATGGAGATATGTTGATGGAGATGGATTCACTTAATTTTGCATTAACTGGTTGTCCTTGCAGTGTGTGTGATCGAAAGACCCCTCGCCGCTTTCGATGCTCTGCGTGTCGTCGAGTATACTACTGCAGTGCTGAGTGCCAACACGCTGACTGGCATGAGCACAAGCCGAACTGCAAGCCACGTTAATTGTCGTTGGTAGAAGTGTAGCTGGTTTCTTACATAGTGTACTGGGGTTCATTGAATGAATCACAATTTTCTTAATGATATTCAAACCTCTTCGACGTATTGACACTCCCCCCCAAAGACATCTTGAGAACAAATAAATAAATTATTAATTTTCTATATGCAAGCTCTTCGTCTACCGCTTCGCAACGTTGATATTCAAACCTCTTCGACGTATTGACACTTCCCCCCAAAGACATCTTGAGAACAAATAAATAAATTATTAATTTTCTAGATGCAAGCTCTTCGGCTGCCGCCTCGCAACGTTGATATTCAAACCTCTTCAACGTATTGACATCCCCCCCAAAGACATCTTGAGAACAAATAAATAAATTATTAATTTTCTAGATGCAAGCTCTTCGGCTGCCGCTTCGCAATGTTGATATTCAAACCTCTTCAACGTATTGACACTTTCCCTCAAAGACATCTTGAGAATAAATAAATAAATTATTAATTTTCTAGATGCAAGCTCTTCGTCTGCTGCTTCGCAATGTTGATATTCAAACCTCTTCGACGTATTGACACTCCCCCCCAAAGACATCTTGAGAACAAATAAATAAATTATTAGTTTTCTATATGTAAGCTCTTCGTCTGCCGCTTCGCAACGTTGATATTCAAACCTCTTCGACGTATTGACACTTCCCCCCAAAGACATCTTGAGAACAAATAAATAAATAAATAATGATATTATATTATATTATTATTATATTATATATACAGTTACTGTTGTTAATAGGTCAGGTTATAATATATCATAACGTAAGGTTATATCATAACGTAAGGTTATAGCAACGCTAAATATATAATATAATAAGAATAATAATAATATAATATAATATGTAATTTTTTATCTCTCAAGATGTCTTTGGGGGGATATGTCAATACGTTGAAGAGGTTTGAATATCAACGTTGCGAAGCAGCAGACGAAGAGCTTACACATAGGAAATTATTTATTTATTAATTTATTTTCAAGATGGCTTTGGGGGGAAGTGTCAATACGTCGAAGAGGTTTGAATATCAACGTTGCGAAGCAGCAGACGAAGAGCTTACACATAGGAAATTATTTATTTATTAATTTATTTTCAAGATGGCTTTGGGGGGAAGTGTCAATACGTCGAAGAGGTTTGAA
>Ga0247836_1005708_pt1 | contig 14373 bp, 13 predicted proteins | sample LaCruzMarch2015__4_FD_187116 | JGI IMG/M metagenome (GOLD analysis project Ga0247836, IMG submission 187116) | Freshwater microbial communities from meromictic Lake La Cruz, Castile-La Mancha, Spain - LaCruzMarch2015_14m | ecosystem: Environmental > Aquatic > Freshwater > Lake | place: Spain...
ATCATTTCTGCATAAGCTTGGTAATAAATAAAGCAAGGTCTGCGGAAATGTAAGCGATATGGCTGACGGCCACCATCTGAAATCAGGTAATATCCTAATTCTCCGTTGGCTCCTTCCACCGCATGGTAAATTTCACCTGGTGGCATATCTACTTCGCCCATTACAATTTTGAAATGCCAGATTAAGGCTTCCATAGAATTGTACACATCTTGTTTTTTAGGAAGATAAAATTCCGGGCAGTCTGCAAAGAAATTTCCTTCCGGTAAATTACTATACGCCTGATTAATAATCTTTAAACTTTCACGAATTTCACTTTGACGCACTGCAAAACGGTCAAAAGTATCTCCAGCCGTTCCAATTGGAACCATGAAATCAAAATCTTGGTAAGAGCTATAAGGATTCATTACCCTTACATCATAATCAACACCAGCAGCACGTAAATTTGGCCCAGCAAAACTGTAGCTAACTGCACGCTCAGCCGATATTGGTCCAACACCTTTAATCCTATCCATAAAAATACGGTTACGGGTTAAAAGTCTGTCGAACTCGTCGAATCTTTTTGGGAAACCAGCAAGGAATTCTTCTAGTTTTTTGCGGAATCCTGTGGTAAAATCTCTTTCAAAACCACCAATTCGTCCAATATTCGTAGTTAAACGTGCGCCGCATAACTCCTCGTACATATCATAAATGCGTTCGCGTTCCTGGAACATGTAGGTAAATCCTGTCAATGCTCCTGAATCTACACCCAACACCATGTTGCACACCAAATGGTCGGCGATTCTTGCCAATTCCATGATGATAACACGCATGTAATCAACACGTTTAGTCGTTTCAACTTGTAAAAGTTTCTCTACAGTCATGTGCCAACCGATATTATTGATGGGCGATGAACAATAGTTTAAACGGTCGGTGATAGGCGTAACTTGATAATAAGGACGGCGTTCTGCCAGTTTTTCGAATGCACGGTGAATGTAGCCAATGGTTGGTTCCGAACTCACAATGATTTCGCCATCCATTTGCAATACATTTTGGAACACACCATGCGTTGATGGATGTGTTGGGCCAAGATTCAAGGTATTGAGCTGACGCTCATCCTGAATTACGTGTTCTTCACCAAATATTGATTGTTCCTGCATATCTTTCAACTATTATCTTCCAAAGAAGCGGTCGTCTTTATCTTCTCTTGTGGTATCTTCTAATGGAAACTCCTTGCGTAAAGGGAACATTTCCATGTGGTCAACATTTAAAATTCGTTTCAAATTCGGGTGATTTTTAAAGATAATACCAAAAAAATCAAACGTTTCTCTTTCCATCCAGTTGGCGCCATCCCAAATATTGGAAACTGTTTCAATACTAGGGTCTTGAATCGGTAGCCAAGCCTTTAAACGGAATCTGTAATTTTCTTCTAAATTGTGAAAGTGGTACACCACACCTAATTCTTTCCCAGTTTGTTCGGGCATGTGCACGCCGCAAAGGTCGGTGAGGTACATAAAATTTAATTCAGCATCTGACCTCAAGAATTTGGCGATATCTGCCATTTTAGAAGCATCAACTTCAACATTTAAGTAATCTCTAACTTGTTGTGACCCTAAAATTGCCTCCCCAAATTGGTTTTGCAGTTTTTCTAATAAAAATTCGTTCGATAATGCCATTACTCTATATTATAAGAAGCTAAAAGCTGTTTGTACTCTTCTGAACTTCTACGGCGCAAGCTTTCTGACCTTGCTAAATCTTGAATGCGCATCACACCATCAATAATTTGTTCTGGTCTTGGAGGGCAACCTGGCACATATACATCCACAGGAATAATTTTATCAATTCCTTGTAAAACGCTGTAAGTGTCAAAAATTCCACCGCTGGAGGCACAAGCACCCACAGCAATCACCCATTTCGGTTCAGCCATTTGCTCGTATACCTGACGTAAAATAGGTCCCATTTTTTTAGCGATGGTTCCCATTACCATAAGCAAATCTGCTTGACGTGGAGAAAAACTCATGCGCTCTGCTCCAAAACGTGCTAAATCGTAATTAGAACCCATGGTTGCCATGAATTCAATTCCGCAGCAAGAAGTTGCAAAAGGCAAGGGCCATAATGAATTGGCGCGGGCCATTCCAATTACAGTATCTAAACTTGTAGCAAAAAAGCCTTGTCCTTCAATTCCATCGGGGGCTTCCACCATTTTTACATTGCTCATATTATATTTTGAATGTTCCTGTAAAACTTATTATTCCCATTTAAATGCTTGTTTTTTACGGAGATATAGGAATCCCAATAAAAATAAGGCTACAAACAAAGCCATGCTTAACAAGCCATCCATTCCAAATTCCTTAAAATTGGTTGCCCATGGATAGAAGAAAATTACTTCCACATCGAACAACACGAAAAGAATTGCGGTAAGAAAATATTTTACTGAAAAAGGTAAACGCGCATTGCCTTTAGCTTCCACTCCGCACTCAAAATTTTCTAACTTTTTTGCAGTTTTTCTCGATGGACCTATTAAGTGCGTAATAATCAGCACCATTGCTACAAAACCCAGTGCAAAAACTGACTGGATGAGCATTGGTAAATATTCGCTTGTACTTCCGTTCATGCTAACAATTCTTTAATTAAAGCTTAAACTTAACAAGCATTTTACCTGAAAGTTTTCAACTTGATTTGAAATCGGGTGCGAATGTACAAAATCTTCCTTTTATACCATCTTCAAAACTTGTTCACATCTTTTTTTAAACACAATTCTTATAAAAATCAGAACGTTTAGTTTCGCACATACACTTTTATCAATGGCCACCAAGAAAGTTAAACAGAAAAAAATATTTGTACTCGATACTTCAGTAATTCTTTACAACCATAATTCCATTTATAGTTTTGATGACAACGATGTAGCTATTCCGATTACCGTTTTAGAAGAACTCGATAATTTTAAAAAGGGGAACGACACCAAAAATTTTGAAGCCCGCGAATTTATTAGAGAAATGGATCGGTTGTCGGGTAACTTTAACCTTACAGAATGGTTGCCTTTAGGCGGAAAGTTAGGAAAGTTTATTGTTTCTATGAATGGTCGCGGTAAAAATGACGCGATTAAGATTTTGGGAGAAGATAAAGCCGACCATAGAATCATCAATACAGCATTGCACTTGGCCGATTTGCATCCAGACGTGAAAGTGGTGCTAGTAACCAAAGACATCAACCTTCGCCTCAAAGCAAAATCATTAAACCTACATTCCGAAGATTTTGAAACCGGAAAAATTAAGGATGTAGATTCCTTGTACACGGGACACACCACTTTGCATGGTGTAAATGTGGCCATTATAGACCAAATTTATTCAGACGGTCATTGTAAAGCGCCCGATTTTATGGATGATGAGCCTATTCACAATCATTATTATATTTTAAAAAACGGGAAACATTCGGTGTTGGCTTGGTACAATCCCAATTCTGGTTTGGTAGAAAGGGTGGAGAAAACTTCAGCTTATGGCATCAGACCAAGAAATGCAGAACAAATTTTCGCCTTGCATGCTTTAATGAATCCTGATATAAAACTGGTAACCTTGCAAGGAGTTGCAGGAACAGGCAAGACACTTTTGGCTTTGAGTGGTGCGTTGGAACAAAAACGCGAGTTTCGGCAGGTTTACTTGGCAAGGCCAATCGTTCCATTGAGTAACAAAGACATTGGTTATTTGCCGGGCGATATAAAAAGCAAGCTCAATCCTTATATGGAACCACTTTGGGACAATTTAAAGATGATTCAAAACCAATGGGAAGAAACCGACAAGGAATACAAGAAAATTACCGAAATGGTAGATAGCGAGAAGCTAATGATAACACCATTGGCTTATATCCGCGGCCGTTCCTTGAGTAACATTTATTTTATAGTAGACGAAGCGCAAAATTTAACACCCCACGAAGTAAAAACCATTATTACCCGTGCTGGAGAAAACACTAAAATTGTATTTACCGGCGATATTTTCCAGATTGATACACCTTACTTGGACACCTCTTCCAACGGATTGTCTTATTTAATTGACAAGATTAAAAATAACAAACTCTACGCGCACATTACCTTAGAAAAAGGCGAAAGGTCAGAATTGGCGAATTTAGCGAATGAGTTATTGTAAAATTTTGGATACGGTGGCTTCGACAAGCTCAGCCACCGGAAAGCTCAGCCAGCGATAATTCTAGGGCGTTCCCCTGCGGGTCGGGTATTCCGCTCTTATCTTTTTTGTGAAGGCAAAAAAGGATAACCGCTTCATCCCCTAACGCGGGGCATTAAGGTTTTGAATGGAATGTTAGCTTCGAGAGCTTCTTTGTTCGGTGGCTGAGGCACTCGAAGCCACAGTAATCAGAACAAATTAGTAGAACTTTAAAATTTTAAGTACGGTAATTTAAGCGATATTTGACAATTAATGTTTTTTAAATAAACTGTGTTTGTAATTAAGTTTGCAATTAATTAATAAATGTATAATGAAAAAAGCCTTACTTTTTGTTCTATTGAATTTGTTTGTATACTCGGAAGTTAAATCTCAAAACTCGGATTCTCTTGTTTATATTTCTGGAAGAGTATTTAATCAATCTTCTTTAGAATATGCTGCAAATACTGAAATTTGGTTAATTCAATACAATTCTCCAAGCTATAAAATACTTACTAATGATACAGGTTATTTTTTTATTTAATTTTAAAAGATGGGACAGTTTTCCAGGTTTTGCATTTGTTTCCTTATCTGTAAAAAATTGCGACGGTTGGTGGAAAAACTTTGATATTAATGGCCAAACTAGTTTTACAAATACTTTAGATAATTTAGTACTTACAATTTGTGATTCGCTGCCAAATCCGAATATAAATCTACCAATAAGTTTAATTCCAACAGGATTAGATTGTGAGTATAATTTTATAACTGACGCAGAGAATTACCTAGTTTTAGTGGATAATTCGCCTTCGCTTATATTTCCAGGTGAAAATTATTCCAATTGTGCAAAAAAAATATGTAGGTTTTCTCTTAGAGACACTAGCTACAACCTAATTGCAGATCAATTTATTCCAGTTGGAATTTCGGAGAATCAAGCTCCATGTTCATTTAGTTATGATATATTCCCATTAAATACTTCAGACTATGGAGTTAATATTAATATTTCTCCCAATGGAATTAATAACCCTATTTTTTCAGTTACAGATATCGGTAATCCAATTACAGATTTAAACAATAGCATTACTTATCTTTCTTCATCAGGAGATCATGAGATTTGCATAACATCTAGCATAGAAAATACTTGTCAAATAGAAGTTTGTAGCATTATTAGCTTATTGCCGAATGAGTTTTTATGTTCTGCGTTTTTCAGTTTAGAAGATAATATGTTAAGTCCCATTTTTTTTGGTGTGGAGGATCCTTATTTTACTCCAGTAAATTCGGATTCTATGAAAGTTACTTTAAATGGATATTCAAGAACCTATGGAACAATTTCCTCAGTTTATGTACCACTAAATAAGGTAACAGGAAATGAGGTTTGTTTGACTATGTATAGAGGAGACTGTTCACAAGAAAGTTGTCAAATCCTTGATGGTCCAAGTCTAGCTGTTCCTGAAAATTGCATAGTTGAAACTGAAGTATATTTATATGGCGTTAGGAGAAAAAAGTTATATGCAGCTGTTTTTCCAAATGTTGTAGCCAATAGTTTTTCCTGGGATTTTGGAGATGGAAATTATTCCAATAGTCCAGTAACTACTCATACTTACTCACAATCAGGAACCTATATTGTTTCTCTTACAACGGTTTTTGATCAATGCACAGCTATAACCTATGATACAGTTCTTGTGGATTTAGATTCTGAATGTATTGAAGACTTTGAGGTTTATAAGTTTTCAGAAAATCGTGCAGTTTTCGTAAATCAATATTTAGACGAATTGGCTCAATACGTACCTTTTAATGTTGATTGGATTGCTCAAAATGAAAATATAGGAAATGGTTCTTCAATAAATCACCAATTCTCAGAAGCTTCGCAATATGAAGTATGCATGCAATACAACATACCAAATAATTGTGAAGGAAACATTTGTAAAGTTGTTGATTTTTCATTTGATACTTTAAAAATAAACTATAATATGGTAGGATTTGATTCAATTTCTGATTTTTCAGATTCCAAAATCGTATTGTTTGGTTTTCAAACAAATCTAGAAACTAATGAGATTTTTAATGAAAACTTCCAGCTTGGATTTTCAGTTATTGATACCTTTTCCGTAAATATGTCTGGTTCTGGAACAATTGACAGTTTGTTTTATGGATATTATGGTTTAAAATTTATTCCAGGAAGTTTGCTTAATGACACGACAATCCTACCATCCTATTCATTAAACAGTATAATTTGGGATCAAATGTATGTTTATGGGCAAAACTACCAATACAATCAAAATGTAAATGTAAGTTTCGAAAAACGCACGCTTACCGACAATTTAGGAACAGGTTTAGTAATTGGCAATGTGAACTATGGCCCTTTCAAACTTTCAAGGGATGAAAATCCATTGCAAGGTGCTAATTTGATACTCATGCATAAAAATAATCCTGTTCGCTTTTTGGCTTTGGATGGGAATACCAATTTCCAACTTTCGAATTTGAGCAATGGAGTCTATACCTTAATGTTAGATTTGCCAGGTTATAATACCAGTACTGCGAACTTTGTGATTTCTGATGAGAATCAAACCGCTAATGTTTCATTAAATTATGATGCAATTGCGTTTGATGATTTTACTCCAACTTCTATTGAATCACAACAAATAAATGAAGTTGTGTTGTATCCAAATCCCACAAACGAGCGACTTTGTTTGAGTAATGTTAGCGGAAATGGTACTTTAAAAATAACTGATATTAGTGGTAAAAATGTTTCTTCTCCACAGTTTCAAATGACCGAAAATACTTTAAGTATTGATGTTTCTGCTATTCAGGCCGGCATTTACTTCCTAACTTATTCTAATAACAAAGAAGGAAAAGTGTTTAAGAAATTTATAAAGAATTAACACCTATAAACACAAATCATCAAATCTAAACGTGAAGCCTCGCGGACCCGATAGCAGTGATAGCCCGCAGCGACGCAGGAGCGAGGACTAGAACGGATAGCGGGAAAAGCCGCCCAAATAAATATTAGTATTCTTAAGGGTTACTTAACCTCAATTTACTATGTTTTACTCCATATAAAAAGTAAATAATTAGTCCGCCAGCTAACCAGAAAAAGAAAAACATCCAGTTGCTGATGCCTAATTCGGTCATTAAATAAAAATTGGCTAAAAGGCCTAAAACGGGTAGTAAGGATAAATTTTTACGGAAAGATTCTATACCAATGAGCGTGGCTACGATGATGAATGCAAACATGGGTATGCGTTGCGAAAAATCATCGAAAGACTCAATTGCCAAAAAGTTTGAAAGTCCATCGGGATTAAAATATTGCAGGGCGGCAACAATCGCTATGAGTAAAGCCGGAACAATGAATTTGGAATTGTAATAGGGAACTTTAAACTGACCTTTTACATAATGTTTTTCGTCATCGAGCTTTAGAATTCCGCCACAAACCAGCACAAACGCGAACAAGGTTCCGATACTGGAAAGGTCGGTAACTTCTTTAAGGTTCATAAATAAAGCTGGAATGGCGACCAACAATCCTGTGATGATGGTTGCAAATGCTGGTGTTTTGAACTTTGGGTGCACCTTTGAAAATCTTTTGGGCAACAATCCATCGCGGCTCATGCTCATCCAAATGCGGGGCTGGCCCAACTGAAAAACCAATAACACGCTGGCAATTGCCACTACTGCTGATGCGGCAACGATTCCGGAAATCCAGTGTACACCAACTTGCTCAAATACAAATGAAAGCGGATCGCCAACGGCTAATTCGCGGTAATCTATCATTCCTGTGAGAACCAAGGTAATTAAGATGTATAACACCGTACAAATGACCAATGAAAGCATCATGGATTTTGGCAAGTCTTTTTGTGGGTCTTTGCATTCTTCTGCTGTGGTAGAAAGGGCATCGAACCCAATGTAGGCGAAGAAAACAGAAGAAACGCCTTTTAACACTCCCGATAATCCATTGGGTGCAAATGGACTCCAATTTCCGGGATCAACGTAAAATGCACCTGCAATGATAACGAGGAGAATTACGCCCAATTTGAGGTAAACAAAAAGGTTGGTGGCTTTTTTAGACTCGTGAATTCCCCTGTAAACGAGCGTAGTAATGAAAAATACAATTCCTAAAGCTGGAATATCTAGAATTAATTTCAAACTACCAATGCTGGGAGCTGTTAGCCATGCTGCATGCGCTTCTTGCTGGTAGCTTGGCAGTTTTTCTAATACTTCACCTTTGGCTAACAATTCTTGCACTTCAGTAAATCCGCGAGAGGCAGATAAGTAGTCCATGGTGAGGTATTCGGGAATGTGAAAACCTGTTATACCATGCACAAGACCAGTAAAATAATCGGACCAGGAAATGGCAACGGCAATGTTTCCGATTGCGTATTCTACGATTAATGTCCAACCGATAATCCAAGCGATGAGCTCTCCAAATGCTACATACGCGTAAGTATAAGCGCTTCCGCTAACCGGAACGGTAGAAGCAAATTGTGCATAGCACATGGCCGAAAATGCGCAGGCAATGGCTGTAAAAACAAAGAGTAAACTTACTGCAGGACCGCCGCTTGCAGAAGCATTACCAATTGTAGAAAATATACCAGCGCCAATAATGGCGGCAATGCCCATGAATGTTAAGTCTTTCAGTTTAAGGTTGCGCACCAATTGGTGTTCTCCTTCTTTATGTTCGGCATCTTTTAAAATGCCTTTAATGGTTTTTTTGCGAAAAAGTTCTTTCCAATTCATGAAGCCGAACCTACATAATTTTTTAATGCGATGTAAAATATGGAGTAAACTAAAATATTTTTGGGTTTAAATAGTTTGCACTACTGCTTTTAAGAGACTGAATGTTAAAACACATTTTTCTTTTCTTTTTGTTTGTTTCTGCTATATGTGGTGTATCTTTTTTTTTGCTGCAATTAGATGAACCTGTGCATGTTAAGCAGATTTCTCAATTTAAAGAAAATGTGCGTAAATCGGCTAAGATGGAAAATGCCCAAGAGCGGTCCGAGAATTTGTTATTTTCTAAAGAAACGCTTAAAAGAATGGAAAGCAACTATGCTGATTATTTGGTATTTAGAGGTATTCTTTTTTGGGTTTTCATAGTTTCTTTGATTATCGCAATCATTGAAGGAGCGCTTGTTAAATTTAAATTTCCCGAGAATTGGGATATTTTATTAGGTGCATTTACCCTATTAACAGGATTTTTACCAGTTTATGTTTATTCTCATAGGGTTGAGCATACTTACGATGCAGGAGCTTTTATGTTTCTGCTTCCTTGTGCTGCTTTGTGGGTGTTTGAGATAATTTACATTACAAAAGCATTTCTTTATTCAAATAAAAAAGGAAATGGGAAATACGTTGCAGCGGCGATTGTTTTAGGAAGTCTATTGCTTATTAGTGTATTGTACATTTTGTTAATGGCGAGTGTTTTAGGCGATATGGATTTGGGCTGAAACTCTAATGAAATTTAAATTTTTAATTTGAGTAAATCGCATGAATAAGCCTCTCGCTAATTTTATAATTAAATTATTTTTGTGGTTTCCTATTGATAATTGAATCCCTCAAGCTCATAAAATCAGAAAGAACAAATATTATCGCCACAAAAGATAAAATTACCTCCAGGGAAGTGATAGTTTTTGCAGCAAGGGTTACTGGAATTACTTCGCCAAAACCAAAATTGGTCATGTTTAGAATGCTGTAAAAGAAAAATTCAAAAACTTTTTCACCCAAACTAAATTCACTGGGGATCCCTTGGAAAGACGCATTATTAACTTCGTACAATGTAAAGAAATCCATAGCAAAAGAGATTATAACAAGTATGATATTTCCTCCTAGAAAAATAAGATAATTGAAGTAAACATCTCGCTCCATTTTGCTTTCTTTAATTTTTTTGAAATTTTGATACACAAAAAGTAAAGATTTAAGGGTAGCAAAACTTACTATTAGAAATTTAGCGATACTGCTTCCAAATAGGTCGAAATGGGTGGTAAAAAGAACCAAAAAACAGAGAAAAAAAATACCAAACAATTTTAAAATGGCTTCTCTAGGTTTCATGATAAAAGTTAAATTTTAATCGAAAAGTAGCGAATATTTATTTATCAATCAATATAACCACATTCCCGGTTTTTTGTCCGGTTTCTACAAACCGATAAGCTTCAACAATTTCTTCCAATTGATAAGTTCTGTCTAAAACTGGCTTAAAATGTCCTTCGGCTGCTAACATTCTTAAAAACTCAATATCCGCTTTAGTTGTAACTGGAATTGGAAACAATACTTTTTTTCCACCTAAAAATGGAGTAATCATTGCCAAAAATGGATTTTGCGACATGTAACCCAACTCTGTTGACATATAAATCCCTCCTTTTTTAAGCAGAGGTTTACATTTCCCAAAAGAGCTTTTTCCAACTGCATCAAAAACCACATCAAATTGTTTAGTGAGTTGGGTGAAATCTTCTTTTTTATAATCAATAACCACATCGGCGCCCAAAGATTTAACCAAGTCAACATTTTTAGTGTCGCACACAGCGGTGACTGTTGCACCTAAGTATTTTACAAGTTGCACAGCTGCAGAACCGATAGCACCTGTAGCTCCATTAATTAGAATATTTTGTCCTTTTTGAATTTTAGCGGCTCTAATGTCGCACCATGCATAATGTGCTCCTTCTCCAATTGCTGCAGCTATTTCATACGACAAACCTTCTGGAATAGCTGCAATAGCTTTGTCTTCGGCTATTACTTTATATTCGGCATGTCCACCGAATTTGGCGTCATCTAAACCAAAAATTCTATCACCAGTTTTAAACTCTTTTACTTCTGGTCCAATTGCTTCAATGATTCCAGCAAATTCACAACCCAATATTTGTTGATTAGGGCGAAACAGACCACTAAAAAAACGAGAAATGAAATATTCTGCGCTTCTAAATCCACAATCAGTTCTATTTACTGTTGTTGCATAAATTTTAATTAAAACCTCGTTTTTTGTTGGTTTTGGCTTCTCAACTTCTTTAAGTTGTGCTACTTCTGGTGGACCATATTGGGTGTAGACAATTGCTTTCATTTAATTTATTGTTTTCGAAAAGAAAGAAGTTTAATGGAAACCCATTCAATCTTATATTTCAGAATTATTTAGGGTAAAGGTGCATTAAAAAAAAGTTGGTTTGAAAAAAATTGGATAGATTTGTGAAAAACAAGAAATATGTCTTATATTTGTGGACATAAGTCTAATTTGTTTTGTAATGAAGATAAATATTGAAAATCGTCTAGATAAGGAGATAGCCAATCTCTTAAAGATATATACAGTTCAAGCAGCGCCAACTTCTACCTCAAGCGTACTAAAAGAGCCAGCCCATAATTTTACATATGCTGATTTCCTTTCCGATAAAATGCTCATTATAAAAGCAATAGGCTTAGGGGTTCCCTATTCTTTATTTGAATTAATAAAAGACTATACCTCATTTAATGAAAATGATTGGGCAAGTATTTTAGATGTCTCCACCAAAACTTTGCAGCGTTACAAACTATCTAATGCACATTTTAAAGCTTTACAATCCCAAAAAATTATAGAAATGTCTGAAGTTACTAAATTAGGTATCGATGTTTTTGGAAATATAGATACTTTCAAATTATGGCTAGAAACGCCAAACTTCGCTTTAGGAAATGTAAAACCCAAAGATTTACTCAAAGATTCCTACGGTAAAGAATTGGTGATGGGAGAATTAACCAGAATAGACTACGGAATTTTTGCCTAAAATGGAAGTATTCAGACTTTCAAAAGAAAAGCACGCACAAGAATTATCTGGCAAAGGCGCAGCGATAAAAGGCGCAAGATGGAATTCCGCGGGCATAGAAGTTATTTATACCGCAGCAAACAGGTCTTTAGCAATGGCAGAAGTAGCGGTACACCTTACTTTGGCAACAATTCCTGATGATTTTGTGATGCTCACTATTCACATACCAGACGATGTTTCAGTTTTAAAATTAAATCCATCCAGCTTACCAATTAACTGGAATGCATTTCCATTTCCTCCAGCCAATCAAAAAATTGGCGATAGTTTTATTCAAGAGAATAAGTTTTGTTTATTGCAAATTCCATCAGCAGTTACCAAAGGAGATTTTAACATCCTCATCAACCCGAACCATAGAGATTTTGCAAAAGTTAAAATAACCGCAACAGAAAAATTCCCTTTTGATAAAAGAATCTTTCGATAACATTTTTAACTGTGCGTTGCTCCAAATTCCATTAAGTAGGCCTTAATAAATGGATCTAAATTCCCATCCATTACTCCTTGTACGTCAGATGTTTCCAAATCAGATCGTAAATCTTTCACCAATTTATAAGGATGAAAAACATAGTTTCTTATTTGGGAGCCCCACTCAATTTTTTTCTTAGAACCTTCAATAGCTGCAGTACTTTCTTGTCGTTTGCGCAATTCCATTTCGTACAATTGAGATTTCAACAATTGCAAAGCCTTGTCTTTGTTTTGCAACTGCGAGCGACTTTCCTGGTTTTTAATAATTATTCCAGTTGGTTTGTGTGTTAAACGAACCGCAGTTTCCACCTTATTTACATTCTGACCACCTGCGCCGCCAGCCCTAAAAGTATCCCACTCAATATCACCCATGTTGATTTGGATATCAATGGTATCATCAATTAATGGGTAAGCGTAAACAGATGAAAATGAGGTATGTCTACGCGCATTGCTATCGAAAGGAGATATTCTCACCAAACGGTGTACACCACTTTCGCCTTTCAAATAACCGTAAGCAAATTCACCATCAATCTGAATGGTAGCCGATTTTATACCAGCAACTTCACCATCTTGAATATCAACATCTGTAACTTTAAACTTATTCTTATCAGCCCACATACGATACATGCGCAACAACATATTGGCCCAGTCCTGACTTTCGGTTCCTCCTGCTCCAGAATTAATGGTAAGCACGCAACTAAGGCTATCTTCTTTTCCGCTTAACATGTTGCGGAATTCCAAATCTTCCATATCAGCAGAAACCAGCGCAAATTGCTCGTCTAATTCTGCTTCTGTAGCACCACCTTCCTTTGCAAAATCGAGCAATACTTTCAAATCTTCTATTCCAGAAAATACTTTTTGATAAGCATCTGTCCAGACTTTAATATCACGAATAGATTTTAACTTTTTTTCTGCGGCTGATGGATCATCCCAAAATCCAGGGGCAGTGGTTTGCCGTTCTTCGAACTCGAGTTCTGTTAATTTTCGGTCAACGTCAAAGATGCCTCCTTAACGCTTCCAGGCGATCATCCAAAGATGTTACGTGTTCTTGGTTTATCATAATGCCGGCAAAAGTAGCCATTTGAAAATAGATTCCGATAGAAAATAAAAATTGCCGTCTAATTTTTTAATCAGAACATTACCTTTGCGGCAAATTCTGATAATTTATGTTGCAAGTTCAATTTTTAAGAGATAATAAAGCCGATGCAATTGCTGGTCTAGCAAAAAGAAACAACCTCGATGCAACTAGCCGAATTGAAGAGGTTATTCAATTGGATGAAAATAGAAGAAAAACACAAGTAGAGTTAGATGCTTTGTTGTCTCGCGCCAATGTTTTGGCCAAAGAAATTGGAGAATTGTTTAAATCAGGAAAAGCAGCTGAAGCAAATGATTTGAAGGCTGAAACGGCCACAATTAAAGATAACAGTAAAGCATTAGAAACACAATTGGCGGAAATTGAAGAAGCTATTAAGCAGATTCTTTTTACTTTACCAAATATTCCTGCAGCACCCATTCCGTTTGGAAGAGGCCCAGAAGAAAACGAAGTGGTGGAAGAACATGGTGCTATTCCAGTTTTGCATGAAGGGGCAGTTCCGCATTGGGATCTTGCTAAGAAGTACGATATTATTGACTTTGAGTTAGGAGTAAAAGTAACTGGAGCAGGTTTTCCATTTTATAAAGGTAAAGGAGCAAAATTACAGCGTGCGCTGATTAACTTTTTTTTAGAGCGAGCAACAGCAGCTGGTTATACCGAATATCAGGCTCCATTAATGGTAAATGCTGATTCTGGTTTTGGAACTGGGCAATTGCCAGACAAAGAAGGTCAAATGTATTATATGCAGGAAGATCAATATTATATGATTCCAACTGCTGAAGTTCCAATCACCAACATATTTAGAGATACCATTCAAAAAGCAGAAGATTTACCGATAAAATCTTGCGGATATACACCATGTTTTAGAAGAGAAGCGGGTTCTTACGGAAAAGATGTGCGTGGATTGAACCGTTTACACCAG